>FWPV01000846.1_pt1 | contig 91333 bp, 70 predicted proteins | sample 2228371 | NCBI WGS metagenome assembly FWPV01 (sample SAMEA103939776, study PRJEB20133) | metagenome
CCCCACCCCACCCTCTTCCGTGCGATGGGGAGAAAGCGCCGTCGCTGCCCCGCATTCTCTGGATTCATCGTAGGTGCGGCTCTCAGCCGCACACCTCAGGCGCACCCAGGAGCCGGAGCAAAGGCCCTCACCCCCCAACCTCCTCTCCCAAGGCTGGGAGAGGGGGAGAAAGCGCCGTCGCTCCTATGAAAACGCCGTCAAGCTTCCAAGGCGCGCTGGGCTCTTCTTCGCATCTTGCGCCTTGACGTCTTTGCGTTGCAGCTCTGCCCACCTCATGTTTACTTAACGCTGATAGCGCATGATCTCCTCGCGCAGCCCATCGGCGAAGAGATTGACGCCGATCACCAGCGTGGCGATGGCGAGCGCCGGCCATGCCACCGCCAGTGGGTTGGCATAGATGTACTTGCGCGCATCGTTGACCATGCTCCCCCAGTCCGGGTCGGGTGGAGGCAGGCCCAGGCCAAGAAAACCGAGCGTGCCGATGGCGAAGATGGCGTAGCCCACGCGCAACATGGCGTCGACCAGGATAGGGCCGCGCGCGTTGGGCAGGATCTCGCGCAGCATAATATACCACTTCGACTCCCCGCGCGTCTCGGCGGCGCGGATATAGTCGCGCGTCTTGATGTCCAGTGTCAGCCCGCGCACCAGCCGCGCCACGCCAGGCGAACCGGTGATCGTGATGGCGGCGATCACGATCAGATCCCCGCGGCCAAGGGAGGTGACGATCACTAGATAGAGCACAATGACCGGGAAGGCGATGAAGGCGTCAAGAATCTGCATGATGATTTGATCGGCCATGCCTCCCCGGTAGCCTGCGTTGACGCCCAGCAATCCGCCCACCACCACCGCACCGAGCACGCCCCAGATCGCCACGCCGCCTGGAATCACGATCGGTGGGTCGGTCGAGAGCCGCGTCTTGAGCAACACGACCTGCGTCCCCGCCATGATGCGCGACCAGATGTCTCGGCCCAAATGGTCGGTGCCCATCCAGTTGGCGGCGTTCGGCGGCTGATTGGCGCTGAACATCTGCGCATTCGGTGGATAGGGCGTCCAGAACAGGCTTAGCAGTCCGACGCCCAGCCAAAAGAGCGCAATCGCCAGCCCCACCATCGCCGTGCGCGAGCTGAACACGAGCTCCAGCGCATCGTGCACCTGTCGCAGGAAAGAGGGTCGTTTGTCCATTTCAGGCGTCGTTGCAGCCGTCGTCAAAAGGCGCCTCCTGCTCGGTTACGCAAAGCGAATCCGTGGATTCAAATAGGTGTACAACATATCGCCGATCAGCCGCGTCAGCACGGCGATCAGCACAGTCAGCATGGCGGCGGCGGCTACGGCGTTGAAATCGCCGAAGATGGCGGCGTCATAGATATAGCTGCCAAGGCCGGGGATGCCGAAGAGCACCTCCACCACGATCACGCCGCCGATCAACCAGTTGATCTGCAGCATCACCACCGTGATCGGCGCCATCAGCGCGTTGCGCAAGGCGTGGCGAAAGATGATGCGTCGCCGCGGCAGCCCTTTGATAAAGGCGGTGCGAATGTAGGGAGACTGCATCACTTCGACCATGCTGGCGCGCGTGATGCGCGCCACGTAGCCGAACTCGGCGGCCATGAGCGTCAACACCGGCAACACCAGAATTTTCGGGTCGCGGAAGATGGCGTCGCCGGTCAGAAACACGGCGGTGGCCGGCAGCCAGCGCAGCCAGATGCCGAAGATCAAAATCAGGAAGACGCCGACCACAAACTCCGGCGTCGCCGTGAAGCCCAGGCCGGTGATCGAGATGATGCGGTCGAGCGGCTTGCCTTCGTTGACGCCCGCCAGCACGCCGAAGAAGAGCGCCAGCGGCATCACCAGCACAAAGGCCGCCGCCGCCAGAATCAGGCTGTTGGCCGCGCGGGAGAAAATGGTCGCCGAGACCGGACGATTGGTCTGCAGCGACATGCCTGCATCCCCGCGCACAATGCCCTTGCGCAGCGGGATGTACTGCTGCGGGCCGCCGCGCTCGCTGCGCACGCCGGCTTTGCTTAGCACCAGCACTTCCAGGTCGCTGCCGCGCACCCATTTGACGAGATTGTTGCGCGTATCGACGCCCCAGAAGACCTCGGCGCCGGTTTCGTCGGTCGTCCACGTCACGGACGCAGGCGACGTGACTTCGCGTCCGTCCGGCGTGCGTTGGATGGCGAGCAGCTCGCCCTCAACCATGCGCCAACGGGTCAACGCGCCGTCCACCTCGGCCCACCACTCCTGTTCGCCGGTCTGCGGATTGGGCGCCGTCGTCAGCGGATAGGGAGAGAGCTGCTGGGCGCGCCAGTCGCTGCCGATCAGCCAGTCGGCGTAGCGCTGCCAGGCCGGCGCGTCCAATCCCAGCTGCCGGCGCAGCGACTCGCGCTGCTCCGGCGTGGCGAAGACGCCCAACAGCCGCACCGTGACGTCTCCGCCCGCCACTTCGAGCAGGAAGAAGAGCACGAGCGACACCAAGAACATGGTGACGAACATCGAAAAGAGGTTGCGAACCAGAAACCTCGCCATGCGCGTCTTGTCCTACGAAAACTTGCCTCACGAAAAGATGGTCACCAGGAAAGCCCCCTGGAATGACGTCAGAATTCGTGACGGCCATCTCAGGCCTGCTTCCAGACTTCGTAATAGAAATCGAAGTTGGAGGGATGCGCCACGACGTTTTGGAACTCCTTGCGGATGATCTCCCACTCGTTCGTCCAGTAGCTGTTTCCGATGGGGCCGCGCTCCTGCATGATGTCTTCCAGCTCGCCGATGATTTCGCGCCGCGCTTCGACGTCCAGCGTCAACTCCGCCTTGCGCAGCTTCTCGACAAACTCCGGATCGACCCAGCGCGTTTCGTTCCAGGGCACCGGGTTGCCGTCGGCGTCGGCGGTGTAGGCGAGCGGCGGCACCATGGTGTCGAGCGGCCGATGCGCCCAGATCGTGATGCCGAGCGGCACCTCGGTCCAGCGATCCCAGTAGCCGTTCGGCTCCGTGATGTCGAGCGTAATGTCGAAGCCCGCCGGCGCCGCCAGCTCCTTGAGCGTCTGCGCGATCTCCGGCTCCGAAAGGTCGTTCTTGGTCGCCAGCGTCACCTTGAGCGGGAGCTGGATGCCCTTTTCCGCAGCGTACTCTTCCAGCAACGCCCGCGCGCCTTCCGGGTCATAAGGCGGGATGGGCCGTTCGGCGTAAGCCGGATGCACGGGCGAGAAGTGGGCGTCGATGGAAAGGATGCCTTCGCCATTGTAGGAAAAATCGAGAATCTTCTGGCGATCCTGGCATTTCTTGAGCGCAGTGCGCACACGGTTGTCGTTCCACGGCTCCATGTCGACGCGCATGCGCACGAGGAAACAGTTGGCCGTCGCCACGCTCTTCACCTGCAGCTCGGGGTTGTCCTTCAGCGCCAGGAAGTCCGACGGCCTTGGCTTGAAGAAGGTGTCGATCTGACCGCTCTGCATAGCCGCCACCGAGGCGTCTTTGTCCAGATTGACGAAGACGATCTCGTCCAGGTAGGGCAACGGCCTGCCGTCCTCGCCCATCCGCCAGTAATCCGGCCGCGCTTTGAAGGCGGCGCGCTCGCCTTCCAGGTATTCGACCAGGGTGAAGGCGCCGGTGCCGACCGGCTGCTTGACCCAGTCGCCCTGAAAGTCTCGGTGCAAAATGACGGCGGGATAATGGAAAAGATGCTCCGGCACGCCGATATTGGGCGAAGTTAAATGCAGCCGGATGGTGTAGTCGTCGACTTTTTCAACGCTGTCCATGCCATCCAGATAAGAAAGCAGGCCGAGCATCGACGAGCCGACGGCCGGGTCCAACCACTGGCTGAAACTGAACAACACATCGTCGGCGGTGAGATCATCGCCGTTGTTGAATTTAATGCCCTTGCGCAGATAAAGCGTCCAGGTCTGGACATCGTCGCTGGCCTCCCACCGTTCTAACAGGTAGGGGCGCGTGATGTTGTCCGGGCCGGTCACGGTGAGATACTCGTTGACCAGACGCACGGCGTTGGCGCCCTCAATCCACGAGAGCCGCGCCGGATGATCCACCTGCTGCACCAGCATTCCTTTGCGCAGAACGCCCCCGCGCACAATTGCTCCCGGCGCAGCGCCCGCCGCCGGCGCAGCTTCTCCTGCAGTCGGCGCCGTCGGCGCGGCTGCAGGGGCGCAGGCCGACAGCGCATAGGCCGTTCCCACCGAGACGCCCAAGAGCGTGGCGTAGCGCAAAAACTCACGGCGCGTGATGCGCCCCTGGCGCAGTTTGTCCGTTGCTTGCAAAACCAACGGGTGAATTCGTTCGTTCATGGGGTTGCTCCTTTCTATGTGGAATTGATCCTGGTTGCTCGCTTACACCCTACCAAAGAATGAAAAATTGCGCAATTGAAATTTTTTAGACGAACTTCCGCAATCCGTGATATGATGAATTTATGTCCGAGGAAATGATCCGTCGCCTGCGTCAAGCCGGCTATAAAATTACGCCTCCTCGTCTGGCTGTTCTACAGGTGATCCTGCGCGAGGGTGAACATTTGAACCCGCAAGAAATTTTAGAACAGGCCCAGGCGATCTACCCCCAGACGGGCCGCGCCACCGTCTATCGCACGCTGGAGCTGCTCACCAGTTTGGGCATCGTGCGCCCCATCTATGTCGGCGACAACGGCCCCACCTATATCCGCGCCGAAGGCGGCCACCATCATCTGGTCTGCTCACGCTGCGGCCATGTCATCGATTTCGACCAATGCATCGCCGACAGCATGGAGCAGGAGCTGGAAGAGCGATTTGGCTTTCAGATTCAAAGCCATCTGCTTGAGTTTTATGGGGTGTGCGCCAACTGTCAGGAGGCGTCCAAAATTGCATAATAGTTGGAGACGGTCTCGCAAGATTGACAAGCGCTGCGCGGCCGACATATACTGGATAGCCAATTGAATAATTGCTGCACAGGTGCACGCTGCTTCTTCAAGCGTGCTGTAAAGGCGAAGCCGGTGTAAGTCCGGCGCTGTCCCGCAACTGTAACCGCCCCCAATCGGGCGGAAGCCAGGTCGACCGCCTGTGCATGGACGTGTCAACCCTCGTGGAGTGGGGTGCGCCGTCGATCAGCCGTAGATCAGACGCCTTCTCTCACCGACGAGAAGGCGTTTTTTTATCAATACATTGCCCGGCGCCGCACCTGTCCGTTTATCGTTGGGAAGGGCGGCGCTGATTCGTATGTGGAACAACGGCAAAAGAAAGCGTGAGGAGAAGGATGAAACGGCAAACAGTATTGTCAATCGCAACGCTTCTGCCCGTCGTATTGGTCGGCGCGACGCTGTGGCTGCTCTCTCCTGCAGCCGCGGTTTTCGCCGTCACCCATGCGGCCGATCGCACAGTGATTTTCGCAAGCGAGGAGATTGACGCAAGGGCGGCGCAGACAGAGACGCTCAACACCGCCGCAATCGTCGTCCAGTTCGATGATCGCCGCAGCGTCGTCCGTGAAGTCGAATTCGACGCGCCCATCTCCGGGCTGGAGGCTCTGCAAGCCTCCGGGCTGGATGTCACCGTCGCCGAGACCTCCTTCGGCCCGGCCGTGTGCGCCATCGAAGGGGTCGGGTGTCCGGCGGATGATTGCTTCTGCAATCCGGAGCTGTTCTGGAACTACAACTTCTGGGACGGGGAAGCCTGGCAGAGCTATCCCGTAGGCGCCGCCTCCTCGGTGATCTCCCAGACCGGCGCCATCGAGGGGTGGCGTTGGGGCGCTTTGGGCAGCGCGCAGACGCCACCCGACCGGGCGCTGGCCGCAGCGCGCGCGCTGGCGTGGCTGCGCACTCAGCAAGACCCCGAGACCGGCGGCTTCGGCGAGAGCTTCAGCAGCGCCGTAGAGGTTTTGATGGCGTTGGGCGCCAACCATGAGCGCCCAGAAGACTGGCGAGCGGAGGGCGATGGGCGCTCGCTTGACGCCTATCTCCTGCCGCGGGCGCGCAGCTACAGCCTCAGCGGCGCAGCGCCCGCCGGCAAGCTGGCCGTCGCCTTCGCCGCAGCCGACGCCTGCCGCCCTGCGCGCACGGTGAAACCCTCCTTCCATTACAGCGAAACGCTTGGCGCCTACGCAGCGGACAGCGGCCCGAACGCCTGGGCGATCCTCGGCGCAACGGCTGTCAGCGAGACGATCCCCGCCGACGCCGTGGACTCCTTAAAAGAGCAACAACAGGAGGATGGCGGCTGGGAGTGGCAGGCCGGCTTCGGAACCGACACCAACACCACGGCGCTGGCGGTTCAGGCGTTGATCGCCGCCGGAGAGCCTGCCGATTCTCCGGCGATTGCACAGGCGCTGGCTTTCCTCGCCAGCGCACAGCAGGAGAACGGCGGCTTCGTCTACGACCCGAAGACGCCCGAATACGGCGCCGACGCCAACTCGACCGCCTACGTGATCCAGGCGATCCTCGCCGCCGGCGGCGACCCGGCCGGCGAGGATTGGACGAAGAACGGCGCCACGCCTTTCGATTTCTTGCTCAGCCTGCAGCTGCCTGAGGGCGCTTTCGAGTGGCAGCCAGAAACCGGCGCCAACCTGTTGGCGACGGCGCAGGCCGTGCCTGCACTCTTGGGGCATAGCCATCCCATTGCGGTGCGCGATCTGGAGTTCTGCGCCGACCGGAGGCTGCGACTGCTGCTCGAACAGCAGGAGTAACGCCGGACACAGGTTGCACTTTGCAGCGATGCGGCGGACGCCCGCCATGCTCATTCTACACCGGCCGATATGAAGATGGATTCAACGCAAAGGCGCAAAGATGCGAAGGCGCCAAGAAAAACAAAAAGCTTTGCGCCTTCGGCGAAATTTTCATCGTTTGTGACGCCGTCAGGCGCGGCGCCTGTCTCCCTCTTGCGCCGTCTGGCCTATTGCGCAGCGATGATTCTTGCGCTGCTGGCGTCCGCCCCTGCGATGGCCCAGGAGGGAAATCGCGCCGGCCTGGTGATCGCGCACGGCGACGGCAGCGTCGCAGCGCGCTGCGTGGCCTTCGATGAATCCTCGCTCAGCGGTGCAGAGCTGCTGATGCGCAGCGGCCTCGACCTGGCGATGGAGGCCGGAGCGATGGGCGTCGCCGTCTGCCGCATCGACGGCGAAGGATGCAACTTTCCACAAGAATCGTGCTTCTGTCAATGTGAAAGCAGCCCCTGCCTCTACTGGTCTTATTGGCGGCTGAAAGGGGGCGAATGGGTGTACAGCAATCTTGGCGCGGGCAACGCAACCGTGCGTCACGGCGACGTCGAGGGGTGGCGCTGGGGAGCGAGCGCCGGGGAAACGGCCGAGCCCCCGCCGCCGATGACCTTTGAGCAAATTTGCGCCTCCTCGATGGCGACGCAGCAAACGACGCCCATCTCAGAGCCGAAGACTTCAGACGAGGGCGCAGGGGACAGGGGGGCAGGGGAGCAAAGCAGCGGCGAGGCCGGCGAACAACGAGATGACGGTCAGACGCATGAGGACGCCACAGCAAAAAATGAGGAGACCGTTTCTGCGGCGCCCTCGCCTGTGGCGGCGGTGGGCGCGCTGCTCGGCGCGCTGGCGGCGTTGCCGGTTGCGGCGCTCTTGATTGTGTGGCTGCGTCGCAGCGCGCGGAGGCGCCCATGACGCGTGCGCTGCGCCTCCTCACCTACGGCCTGACCAGCCTGGTCGGGCTTGGCGCTTTTCTCTACCCCTTCTGGCTGCCGGAAGTGACCCAGCAAGTCAACGGCGTCTCTGCGCACGCCAACGACAGCGCCCTGATGATGACATTGCTGGTGGGCCTTTGCTTCGTCGTCCTCCTGCTTGAGGTGCAGCAGGACGCGGTCGGCGCAAAGACGATTGCCCTGCTCGGCGTGCTGGTGGCGATCAACGCAACCCTGCGCTTCATCGAAACGGCGATCCCGGGCCCGGGCGGTTTCAGCCCCGTCTTTTTGCTGATCGTTCTGGGCGGCTATGTGTTCGGCGGCGGCTTTGGCTTTCTACTCGGCGCGCTGACCTTGCTCGTCTCGGCGCTCGTGACCGGCGGCGTCGGCCCCTGGTTGCCCTATCAGATGGTCGCAGCCGGATGGGTGGGCCTGACTGCGCCGCTCTGTCGCCCTGTTGCAGCGGCGCTGGAGCGCATTTTCTCGACGCACCCGGCGCCAGGCGCCACGCGCCAGGCGCCGGGCGTTGAACTCTGGACGCTCGCCGTCTTCGCCGCCTACTGGGGGCTGCTTTACGGCGCCATCATGAATCTCTGGTTCTGGCCGTTCGCCGTGGGTCCGGCGCAGATGCACTGGACGCCGGGCGTCGGCGCTTGGGAAACGGTGCAGCGGTATCTGGTCTTTTATGTCGTCACTTCGCTGGCGTGGGACCTGGCGCGGGCGGCGGGCAATTTGCTGCTGGTGGTGGTCGCCGGCGCGGCGCTTTTGCGCGTCCTGCGTCGTTTTCAGCGTCGTTTTGCGTTTGTCTATACGCCGGCAGTCGCGGCGGCCGGCGAGAAATGCGCGGAGGCTGCATGGACGTCTCGGTGAAGGGCGCGTTGACGCCAAACGCATGGCGCGCAGCCTCGCATCCCCGGCGCAGCATCCATTCCATGGCATGGATGGCCTGGATCGCTGCGATCGTAGTCATCGCCACGCTGACGCGCAATCCCTGGTATCTGGGGTTGGTGATCGCCAGCGTTGCGTTTGTGCGCCGGCGCTGCGCGGCTCCATCCGAGTCTCCCCACGCGACGTTGCTTTCGCCTGTGCACTTCAGCCTGCTGGTCATCACGATGGCTGCGCTGTTCAACATGGCGATGGTGCACGTCGGCGCCACCGTGCTCTTTACGCTGCCGCCGTGGATTCCGCTGCTGGGCGGCGCGTGGACGCTGGAGGCGCTGGCGTATGGCGCGCTCAACGGCGCAGCGTTGGTGAGCCTTTTCCTCGGCTTCAGCGTGCTGAATCGCGCGACATCGGTGCGTTCGCTGCTGCGCCTCATCCCGCGTGCGTTCTATCCGGTCGCGGTGGTGACATCGATCGCAGTTTCGTTCATCCCGACCACCTTGCAGCAGATTGAGCAGATTCGCGAGGCGCAGGCGGTGCGCGGCCATCGGCTGCGCGGGGTGCGCAGCTGGCTGCCGTTGCTGATTCCGCTGCTGGAAGGCGGCATGGAGCGCGCGCTGCAGCTCGCCGAGGCGATGACGGCGCGCGGTTTCGCCGGCGGCGTCGAGACGCGCGACCGCTGGCCGCAAATGCTGACGTTGACCGGCTTTGTCGGCCTCGTTGCGGGCTGGTTGTTGCAGATCGTCTGGCGACAGCAGGAGGCGGGGGCCGCGTTGCTGGCGTTCGGCGCGCTCCTGCTGCTGACAGGCCTCTGGCGCGCCGGTCGTCGCCATCCGCACACCGTCTATCGCCCAGAGCAATGGCGAGCGCGCGACTGGCTGGTGGCGGTCGCTGCAGGAGCGGCGGCGCTCGCCTATCTGCTGCCGCTCTTTGCGCGGGAGACGCTTTTCTATTACCCCTATCCGGCGCTCAGCTGGCCTGCTTTCGACTGGCGCATCGGGCTGGCGACGCTGGGACTGCTGGCGCCGGCTCTTTCGTAAAGGGAAACGCAATGATTCGTCTTGAGCATGTCACCTACACCTATCCAGACGCCGCGTCGCCGGCGTTGAACGACGTTTCCCTGGAGCTGCCGGAAGGGCAGTTGATCCTGGTGATCGGCCCTTCGGGCGCAGGCAAATCGACGCTGTTGCGCTGTCTCAACGGATTGACGCCCCACTTCAGCGGCGGCGTTCTCCGCGGCGCCATCCATGTGGCGGGGCTTGACCCGGTGAGCGTCACCCCGCGCGTGCTCAGTCGCCACGTCGGCTTTGTCTTTCAAGACCCGGAGGCGCAGTTCGTCACCGAAACCGTCGAGGATGAGATCGCTTTCGCCCTGGAAAACGCCGCCATGTCGCGACAGGAGATGCGCGTGCGCGTGGAGGAGACGCTCGACCTGCTCGATCTGACGCCGCTGCGCGACCGCCCGATCAAGACGCTTTCCGGTGGAGAACGCCAGCGCGTGGCGATCGCCGCCGCGCTGGCGCTGCGTCCTTCCATCCTGGCGCTGGACGAACCGACCTCTCAGCTCGACCCGAAATCCGCCGAAGACGTCCTGAACTCGCTGGTGCGGCTCAATCAGGATTTAGGGCTGACCATCATTTTGGCCGAACACCGGCTCGAACGCGTGTTGCCGTACGTGGACAGCATTCTCTATCTGCCCGACGACGATGGACCGGTCCTGTTCGACGACGTGCGCACGATGATGGGAAAAATCGAGCTTGCGCCGCCGTTGGTGAGGCTCGGCAAGGCGCTCGGCTGGCGCCCCCTGCCGTTGACCATCAAAGAGGGCTTGCGCTTCAGCCGCCCCTGGTTCGCCGAACACAGCGTCGCCGCGCTGCGCCGGTCGAAGCCACAACCGGCGCGCAACGGCGAGCCTTCTATCCGGGCGCGCGGGGTCAAGGTGCGCTTCGGCCAGCAGGAGGCGTTGCGCGGGATCGATCTCGAGCTGTGGCCCGGGGAAATCGTCGTGCTGATGGGACGCAACGGCGCGGGCAAGACCACCCTGCTGCGCTCACTGGTGGGGCTGGTGCGCCCGCACGCCGGCGTCATTGAGGTGGCCGGACAAAATATCGCCGGCCAGCAGGTCGCCGACATCTGCCGCAAGGTGGGCTATCTGCCGCAAGACCCCAACACCTTGCTCTTCGCCGAAAGCGTGGAGCAAGAGCTGCGGGTGACGCTGCGAAATCACAGGATGGATGCGGAGGAGCGCAAAATTGCAGCGCTGCTACAGCGGCTAAAGCTCCACGACAAGATGAACGCCTACCCGCGCGACCTCAGCGTCGGCGAACGGCAGCGAGTGGCGCTGGCCGCCATCAGTGTGACGCAGCCGGGCGCCCTGCTGCTCGACGAGCCGACGCGCGGGCTGGATTACGCGGCCAAACAGGAGCTGGAGCGGATGCTGCGCGAATGGCGCGACGAGGGCATGGCGATCCTCGTCGTCACCCACGACGTCGAGCTGGCTGCGGCCATCGCCGACCGCGTGATCCTGATGAGCCAGGGCGAAATCATCGCCGAAGGCCCTCCGGCGGACGTCCTGGCGACGTCGCCGCTCTTCGCGCCGCAGATCGCCCGATTGTTTCCGGAAAGCGGCTGGCTGACCGTTGAAGATGTGCTAGGAGCAAATGGACGATGCCAAGACTGACCAAAATCTACACCAAAAAAGGGGATGCAGGGGAAACCTCGCTGGGCGGCGGCCAGCGCGTGCCCAAGGATCATCTGCGCGTCGCCGCCTATGGCTCGGTGGATGAACTGAATTCACAGATCGGCCTGGCGCTGGCTTATGGGCTATGTGAAAAATTGTCGCAGGTGTTGCCTGAGATTCAAAACGAACTCTTCGACCTTGGCTCCGACCTCGCCTTCCGCGAAGAGGACAAAGCCCTTTATCCGATCCCTCAGATCGAAGCCAGACACGTCGAGCGGCTGGAAAAGCTGATCGACGAGATGACGGCCGTCGTCGGCCCGCTGGAAAATTTCATCCTGCCGGGCGGGTCGCCGGGCGCCGCTCACCTGCATGTGGCGCGCACGGTTTGCCGTCGCGCCGAGCGCGATGTCACCGCGCTGGCAAGGGAAGAACCGATCGGCGCCTATGCGCTTGCCTATCTCAACCGTCTTTCGGACGCGCTCTTCGTAATGGCGCGCTATGAAAATTACATGCGGGGCGCGCCGGAGCCGCTGTGGCGTCCTGGCGCCTGACCCGAACAGACGACACACCCTGACGGCGCCGCAAGCTCCGCCGACGATGAAAATGTCCCGGAGGCGCAAAGGCTTTCTTGCTTTGCGCCTTTTTACGTGAAAGCTATTTTTAGAACCGATTATGCAAAACCCCCTCTCACGATCCATAATGGAACGTAAAAAGGGGGAGCTATGAACGATCCTGCCCACGCGACGCATCCATCGCAGCCGCCCGGCGACGACGAAATCCGCTGGCTGCTCGAGCACGCCATGCTGGAACAGAGTGCAGCCATCCGCCGCCGCTACATCGCCAACGGCGCGTTGTGGCGCCGACCCTACGCCAACGCCCAGCCTCGCGCAGCGGCGGCGATGGCCTCCGTCTGGTTCGCAGCCTATCCGAACGCCATCATCACCCGTCCGGGCGAATCGGTGCTGCGCACTTTGGGCGATCCGGCGCTCTGGCGCACCTTCGCCGAAATCGGCATCCATGCCGTTCACACCGGCCCGATGAAGCGCGCCGGCGGCGTCAGCGCCCGCACGTTCACGCCCTCGATCGACGGCAACTTCGATCGCATCGGCCTGGAGATCGACCCGGCGCTGGGGACGACCGCAGAGTTCATCGCCATGTGTCAGACGGCCAAAGCCCATGGCGCCATCGTCATCGACGACATTGTGCCAGGCCACACCGGCAAGGGGCCGGACTTCCGCCTCGCCGAACGCGCCTATGGAGAGTATCCGGGCATCTATCACATGGTCGAGATTGCGCCTGAAGACTGGCCGCTCCTGCCGCCCGTTCCCGAAGGCAGAGATTCCGTCAACCTGCCGCACGCCAGCGTCCTCGCTTTGCGCGACAAAGGGTATATCGTCGGGCCGCTGCCGCGCACGATCTTCTACGAGCCAGGCGTCAAAGAGACGGACTGGAGCGCCACCGACGTCGTGGTGGGCGTCGACGGCGTTGCGCGGCGCTGGGTCTATCTCCACTATTTCAAGGAAGGACAGCCGACGCTCAACTGGCTTGACCCGTCGTTCGCAGCGCAGCGGCTGGTGCTAGGCGACGCGCTCCATTCGCTCGGCGTGCTCGGCGCGTCGATGCTGCGGCTCGACGCCAACGGCTTTCTCGGCATCGAGCGCCGCGCCGACGGCTCGGTGTGGTCCGAGGGGCACCCCCTCTCGGTGACCGCCAACCAGCTGATCGCCGGGCTGGTGCGCAAGATGGGCGGCTTCACCTTCCAGGAGCTCAATCTCACCGTGGACGACATCGCCATCATGTCGCGCGGAGGCGCCGACCTTTCCTATGATTTCATCACGCGTCCGGCCTATCACGTGGCGCTCGTCACGGGCGACGCCGAATTCCTGCGCTTGATGCTGCGCGAAATGCACAGCGCCGGCGTAGACCCCGCCTCGCTGGTGCACGCGCTGCAAAATCACGACGAGTTGACGCTGGAGCTGGTGCACTTCTGGACGTTGCATAAGGACGACCGCTACGCGTTCGGCGGCCGCGAGCTCAGCGGCGGCGAGCTGCGCGAACAGATTCGGGCGCTCATGTACGAACGGCTCGCCGGCCCGGAGACCCCCTACAACCTGCGCTTCACGACCAACGGCGTGGCCTGCACCATGGCGTCGCTGGCTGCGGCCGCGCTGCGCCTCCGCGACCTGGAGCATCTCGACGATGAGCAGGTCGCTGCAATTCAGCGCGCCCATCTGCTGATGGCGATGTACAACGCGCTGCAGCCCGGCGTCTTCGCCCTCTCCGGCTGGGACCTGGTCGGCGCGCTGACGTTGCCCGCCGAAGCCGTGGCCGACCGCATGGCCGACGGCGACACGCGCTGGATCAACCGCGGCGCGTATGACCTCATGGACGTCAATCCGACGGCTACGCATTCCGAGGCGGGCCTGCCGCGCGCTCGCGCGCTCTACGGCTCACTGCCCGAACAGCTGCGCACTCCCGGCTCTTTCGTCAGCGAGTTGCGACGGCTGCTAGACGTGCGCAGGCGCTATCGACTCTACGCAGGCCGTCAGATTGCAGCGCCTGACGTACAGTCCCCTGGGCTGTTGATCCTGGTGCACGAGCTGCCGGACAATCTGGGCGTAGAAGTCACGGCGCTCAACTTTTCCCTTGAGCCGGTCGAGGAGATGATCACACTGCCAGGGCTAAGCAACCTGCCCGTGCGCGAACTCCTGCAAGATGAAGATGCGGGCCGTATCGACGAGCATGGCCGCTTTTGGGTGCGTCTCCAGGGACATGAAGGCAAGGCGTATCTGACAGAGCAACGGTGAACGCGCCATCGGCGGGCCTTTCCGGGCGGCTTCGCAGCGTCACTGGGGAAGTTCAGGTCTGGCCGTTGCGCAATTTTCTCTGTCGTTCCAATAAAATTTCCATTCTTTTCCGCAGCTCGTTATGAAGCGCAAGCTGGCGCTTTTCCCGGCAAGCGGAAGCTCGCAAAGGCTCGCCGAAAACAACGTGGACGGTCGCCGGAAAGCGATGCGGCGCCATCGCCTGCAACATGGCCGCAAAGCGCTCGCGGTCGGCCGGCTTTTTGTACAGGCGAGTGAGCGGGTTGTGCAGGGCGCGAGGATTGAAGACGTTGCTCACCAGCGTGGGGACGACGGTGAGATCGGACGCCAGCCTTGCGAAAAGGTCGACGCTCGGCGACCAGCGCGCCAGCGATTCGACGGCGCCGGAGAGATGGGCGGGGTCCGGCTCGATGCAGCCGGCGGGGAAGGTGAGGGCAGCGCCGTTGCGCCGCAGATGCATCCCGACGGCGCGCACGACGCTCAGCTGCGAAGCGCCGTCTTCCTTTACAAAGATGAGTTGCCTCGCCATGTGAGGAAGGGCTTGAAGAAAAGGACGCTCCGCTGCAACGGTCATCAGGTCAGGCCGGGGAATCGTGGCAAAAAGCGCCAGCGTGTCGGCGATGCCGGGATGGTTGGAAGCGAAGAGCAACGGTGAATCCTGGGGGACGCAATCGATGCCGTCGGCCTGCACGGTCGTCGCAAAACGCTCGAGCGCCCATGCTGCGGCGGCCTGCAGCCCCGTTGCGGCGACGCGACGGTCGAACTCGGCGACCGTGCGCGCAAAACGCTGCGCCGGCCTGTGACAGAGGGCTGAAAGCAGGCGTCGCCCATGGCGCAGCCGGTTCAACCCAAAGGCCGCCAACATGTCTTGAATGGTGATGCGCGTCAGCGCAGCAACGTCGGCGCTCTGCATAGTTCGTGGTCAATAGTGTAGCGCATCCACCGCGCACAGCGTGGATGGATTCATCCATACCGTATCATGAGATCAGGAGCCCTTTCATGACAATCCAGTTTGACGCTCTCTGGGTGGAAGAACAGCCCGATGGCTCCTTCCGCCGTTCGGTCGTGCAGCGCAGCGTCGAAGCGTTGCCCCCGGGCGATCTGTTGATCCGGGTGCACTATTCTTCGCTGAATTACAAGGACGCCCTGTCTGCCAGCGGCCATCGCGGGGTGACGCGCGCCTATCCGCACACCCCCGGCATCGATGCTGCGGGCGTAGTGGTGGAAAGCGCCGTCGAGGCCTTCAGCCCCGGCGATGAGGTGATCGTCATCGGCTATGACCTGGGCATGAACACGCCGGGCGGCTTTGGCGGCTACATTCGCGTGCCCGCCGCCTGGGCGGTGAAACGCCCGGCCGGCCTCACCCTGCGCGAGAGCATGGCGTTGGGCACGGCCGGCTTCACGGCGGCGCAGTGCGTGGAGGCGCTGCTTCAACATGGCGTGCAGAGCGGCGAGGTGTTGGTCACCGGCGCTACGGGCGGCGTCGGCGGCGTTGCCGTGGCGTTGCTGCATAAGCTGGGCATCCCCGTCGTCGCCGCCACCGGCAAAATGGAAGAAGCCGACTATCTGCGTCGCATCGGCGCGACTGCCGTGATTCCCCGCAGCGAAGTCGACGATCGCTCCGGTCGGCCGCTTCTGCGTGAGCGCTGGGCGGGCGTCGTGGATACGGTGGGCGGCGCCATCCTGGCGACGGCGATCCGCTCCACCCGCTATGGCGGCTCGGTGGCGGCGTGCGGCATGGCGGCGTCGCCATCGTTGGAGCTGACCGTCTATCCGTTTATTTTGCGCGGCGTCAAATTGCTGGGCGTCGACTCGGTGAACGTCCCCATTGCAGAGCGACGACGAATCTGGGAGCTGTTGGCGGGGGAGTGGAAGCTATCGAATCTGGAAGCCATGGCCCGAGAGGTCTCCTTGCACGACCTCAGCGCCGAGATCGACGCCATGCTCCTCGGCCAACAGCGCGGGCGCGTGGTCGTCGTGCATGAAGGTGTATAGCCTGGCGAGCGGATAAACTCTTCACCTCCATCATCCAGAAAGCTTCAGGCTTTCCGGATGATGGGATTTTCTCTCGCCGCCGACTCGTTGGGCCTGCGAAGAGCGGCTACGCCTCTTCTACAATTTCATATTTCAAGGCAATTGGCGCAGCCTTACGCAACATGGCCTGCGCCGGGCAGTATTTTTCCTCGGAAAGTTGAATGGCGCGCTCCACCGCCGCCGGGTCGATGTTGCGCCCGCGCACCACATAGGTGACCTGAATGTCGGTGAAAACGTGCGGGTGCTCTTTGGCCCGCTCGGCGTGGACCTGGACCTCGAAGCCGGTGACCTCCTGTCGTTTTTTACGCAGAATCGAGATCACATCCATCGCCGTGCAGCCTGCCAGGCTGAGCGCCATCAACTCCATCGGACGAAACCCCTTGTTGGCGCCGCCCACTTCCGGTGCGGCGTCAAGCGTCAGCGTATGTCCGCTGTCCGCCGTCCCCTCAAACTCCATGTCCCCGCGCCACGTGACCTTTGCCTGCATGCTCTTCACCTTTCTTTTTTGGATCTGATGAACGAATCGCCTGGATGAGCGTCTTTATGGATGGCGTAGCGTGGAGGCATCGCTTGCGTTTCATGCAGCTTGCACCACGCCACGCCCCAAAGATGCATCCAATCTTAATCTGCGGCTTTTACTTTGACCAATCCACCGCCATTTGGCGGCGGCCATGCAACTCTTTGTCGACGGCCATTGCGGCGACCGCGCCTTCTGCAGCCGCAACCACCGCCTGCTTGACGTGATTGCAGAGCACATCCCCGATGGCGTAGACGCCCGGCAAGGAGGTGCGAAACTCTCTATCGACGACAATGCAGCCGGTCTCGCTGATTTCCAACTGTCCCTGTAAAAAGTCCGTGATCGGCTGCGCGCCTTGCAGGTAGAAGAAGGCGCCGCTGACGGGCAGAATGCTCTCGCCCTGCCCGCGCCGCGCAATGCGCAGCCCTTCGACGTGCTGGCTGCCCAACACCTCGCGCACCACCGTTCCCAAATGCACCGTGACTTTGGGATGGTGCATGATCTCCTCCACAAGATGCTGCGGCGCTTTGAGCTCGGGCGTCGGCGACAGCAGATGGACCTGAGCGGCGAAACGCGTCAGGAAGAGCGCCTCTTCGATCGCTTCATCGCTGTTGCCGGCCACGGCGACAGTCTGCCCCTGGAAAAACGCGGCGTCGCAGGTGGCGCAGTAGGAGACGCCGCGCCCGAGCAGCTCATCCTCGCCTTTGACGCGCTGGCCGCGGCCCATCGACCCTGTGGCGATGATCACGGCGCGGCCGCTGTAGGTTCCGGCGTTGCCAAAAATCAGCTTCGGCTCGCTGAGCAGGTCGACGGCCTGCACTTTGTCCTGGATGAAGCGTGCGCCAAACGAGGCGGCCTGATCGCGCATGCGCTGCAGCAGCTCGGCGCCGCTGATCGCCTCTGGGATGCCCGGATAGTTGGCGATCTTGGACGTCATCCCCAGGGCGCCTGCGGTCAACCCTTTGTCGATGACGACGGTCTTCAACCCGGCGCGCGCCGCGTAGATCGCTGCAGTGGCGCCCGCCGGCCCCCCGCCGATGATGACCACGTCGTATGCATGTTCTTCGGCCTCATGGCCATTTGTCGTTGGTTCAATCAGATTGAATGTGAATTCCATAGTTTGTATTGCCTCCCGAAAAGGTTAGATGCGGCCCGCGTTAGATCGTTACATCCTCGGGATTTCACTCGCCGGAATCGCCGGCGTTTTGTTATACTCATTTTCAATCAAGCTTCTCGTTGAAATTAAAGGATTGCACAACGATGATCGATCCCCAAGCCATTCTCATGTTGGAAACGCTCGCGGCCCACGCCTGGCCCGCCGCCGAGGTGGAAAGCTGCGGCGGCTGGCAGCTGCGCAGCGCACAGGGCGTCACGCGGCGCGCCAATTCGGTCTGGCCCAACGGCGAGGACGGCGCATTGGCGCTGGAAACCAAGCTGGCGCACGTCGAGCGTTTCTATGCAGAACGCAACCTGCCTGCGCGCTATCAAATCTGTGACGCAATGCAGCCCGCCGAGCTGGATGAAGTGCTCGCCGCGCGCGGCTACGCGGTGGAGGCGCCCACCACCGTCCAGGTTGCGCCGCTGCGCACCTTGCTGGAGCGCCTGCCCTCGCTGCGTCACTATCCTGCCTTTGAGGTCGAAGTCAGTGAGGAGTTCGACCCCGCCTGGTTCGACCTGCACTGCGCCGCCGAGCGGATTGACGATGGAGTGGCCGCAGTGCGTCGCTCCATCCTGGAGCGCATTGCGCCCCTTCATGGTTTCGTGACCCTCTACGCCGACGCAACGCCGGCGGCTGTCGGCCTTGGCGTGATCGAGGAAGGCTGGCTGGGCGTCTTCAGCATGGCGACGCTGCCCGAATTTCGTCGTCGCGGGGCCGCACGCGCCATCCTGCGCACGCTGGCCGTGTGGGCGCAGCTTTACGACGCGCACTCCGCCTATTTGCAGGTGACGGAAGAAAACCTGCCCGCACAACGCCTCTACGCCTCCGCCGGGTTCCGCACCGCCTACCGCTACCATTATCGGGTGAAGCCATAAAAATTTTTGACAAAGTCAGGCGCCCCGAGTATAGTTAGAAATACTAACTAAAATTTGGGATTTCAGCATTTCAATTGCTGCAATCGGGTCAAGCACTGCGCACATCGATCGCAATAGAAATGAGAACGAACTGAAGGCGGGACGGGAGCGGGTCGTGGGAAGCGCTGGCGCCCACGACTTTTCTTTTCGTCGCTTTGATCGTCGCTTTCAGGAGGCGGACGGCGCGGCCGCAGCTGTGCGCTGCGTCAATCGATCCGTGAGGAGAACCATCATGTCCGGCAAACTGGCAGTCTATCGCCGGCTGTTTGCTTATTTGCGCCCCTATGCAGGGCAGGCGATGCTCGCCTACGGCGCCATGTTGGGCGCAACCTTGTTGAATCTCTTCGTGCCTCAGGTGATCAAGGAGGCCATCGACCAGGGGCTGGCGCAGCGCAACGGGCAAGCGCTCTTCTTTGCGGCTGCGCTGATCCTGATCATTGCGCTGGTGCGCGGGGGCGCCGGTTTCCTGCAACGCTACTGGGGCGAGTGGTTGACGCACCGCGTCGCCTACGATCTGCGCAACGACTATTACATTGCGCTGCAACGCCTGCCGTTCAGTTTTTATGACCGCTCGCACACAGGCGACCTGATGAGCCGCGCCACCGGCGACATCTCGGAGACGGAGCGCTTCGCCGGCATCGGCTTGCTGGAGCTGACGGGCGTCTTGCTGCTGCTGGCGGGTGTGGTCGTTTCGATGTTCATCGTCGACTGGGCGTTGGCGCTGCTGGCGCTGCCGCCGGTGCTGGCGCTGGTGGCGTTGGGGCTGCGCTTTGGCGTGGTGGTGCGGCCGATGTTTCAACGCATCCAGGAGCAGCTTGGGCTGCTTTCGACCGTGATGCAGGAAAGCATGACCGGCATCGGCGTGGTCAAAGCCTTCGCGCGGGAGCCATATGAGTTTGCAAAATTCGACGCCATCAGCGACGAGTGGTTCCGTCGGCGCATGGGCGTCATTCGCACCTGGGGCGACTACTGGCCGCTCTTCACCTTCGTGCTGGCGGTCGGCGTCTTTCTGATGCTCTGGTTCGGCGGTCCGTTGGCGATGGAAGGCGTCATCAGCGTCGGTGCGCTCTTCGCTATGATCTCCTACCTGCTCATGCTGAACGGGCCGGCGCAGCAGCTCGGCAACCTGGTCAATCTGGCGGCGACGGCGGGGGCCAGCGCGCAGCGCGTCTTTGAGATCATCGACACGCCTGTGGAGATCGAGGAGGCGCCCGACGCCATCGAACTCGGCGACGTTCAGGGCCGCGTCACGTTCGAGCACGTTTCCTTCGCCTACGAAGGCTCCGACCGCGTGTTGCACGACATTCACTTCGAGGCGCCTGCAGGCAAGACGATTGCGCTCGTGGGGCCGACCGGCGCGGGCAAGTCGACCCTGGTCTCGCTGCTGCCGCGCTTCTACGATCCGACCGCCGGTCGCGTGCTGATCGACGGCGTCGACATCCGCACCGTGACGCTGCGCAGCCTGCGCCGGCGCATCGGCATGGTCTTGCAAGAGCCGTTCCTCTTCAGCACGACGATCCGGGAAAACATCGCCTACGGCGTCGAGAACGCTTCGGAGGAGGCGATCGTCGCCGCAGCGAAAGCCGCCCACGCGCACGAGTTCATCATGCACTTTCCCGAGGGCTACGACACGCGCGTCGGCGAGCGCGGGGTGACGCTCAGCGGCGGCCAGCGTCAACGCATCGCCATCGCGCGGGCGCTGCTTTATGACCCCAAAATCCTGATCCTGGACGATTCGCTGAGCAGCGTGGACACGCAGACCGAGCATCTGATTCAACAGGCGCTGGCTGCGCTGATGCGCAATCGCACCACTTTCATCATTGCGCAACGGCTGGTCACGCTCAAAAACGCCGACTGCATCTACGTGCTCGACGCCGGTCGCATCGTGGAATGCGGAACGCACGACGAGCTGCTGAGACGAGATGGGTTATATCGGAGAATTTACGATCTACAGTTGAGAGCGCAGGAGAGCGTCGTATGACGCATGCAACGATCCACTGGAAACGACCGCAGGACACGCCGGAGGCGCGACGGCGACGCGAGGCGAAAATCGCCGGTCTGCTTCACGGCGGCGACGACGACGTGCTGGGCAAAGCCTATGACGGCCGGCTGGTGGCGCGGCTCTTCAGTTACGTACGCCCCTATCGTCGACAGACGATCCTCGCCGTAATTTTGATGGGCGTCTCCACCGCGCTGTCGGTGAGCGGACCCTGGTTCGTCGGTCACGCGGTGGATGGCGCAGCCGCAGGCGACCTCGGCGCCTTGCGCCTGTGGAGCGCCATCTTCGCCGTCGCCGCGGTCGCCGAATGGCTCACCAATCGCCAGCGCGTGCATATCATGGCCTTCGTCGGCACGCGCGTCATCACCGACCTGCGCAGTCAGCTCTTCCGCCACCTCCACAGCCTTTCGCTGAACTTCCATAACAACATGAGCGTGGGGCGGCTGATGAGCCGGCTGATCGGCGACGTGGGCGTCTTGCAGGAGTTCATCACCTGGTCGATCACGGGGCTGACGCGCTCGACGTTCAACCTGGTGGGCATTTCGCTGGCGATGATCTTTTTGGAGTGGCGGCTGGCGTTGACGGCTTTCGCCCTGTTGCCGCTGATGGTGCTGTTGACCAACTACTGGCGCAGACATGTGCGCGACGCCTATCGCGCCACGCGGCAGCGGCTCTCGATCATCAACGGCTTTCTCAACGAGTCGATCGCCGGCGTGCGCGTCACGCGTAGCTTCAACCAGGAGCGGCGCAGCTTCTGGCATTTCGACGACCTCAACCGCTCCTTCTTCGACGCCAATGTGCGCGCCACCCGGCTCTCCGCCATCTTTTTCCCCGGCGTCGACTTTCTCGGTTCGCTGGCCGCGGCGCTGGTGGTGGGCGTGGGCGGCTGGCTGGTGATGCGCGAGACGCTGAGCGCCGGCGTGCTGGTGGCGTTCGTGCTCTACGTCGAGCGTTTCTTCGATCCGATCCGTGAGCTGGCGCAACGCTACAACACCTTCCAGGCGACGATGGCCTCCAGCGAGCGCGTCTTCTCTCTGCTCGACACGCCGCCCGACCTGACCGACGCGCCCGACGCCGTGGACATCGGCCCGATCGAAGGTCGCGTCGATTTCGAGCACGTCTCCTTTCGGTACAAGGACAATGCGCCGGTGTTGGAGGATATCACCATCCACGCCGAGCCAGGCCAGCGCATTGCGCTGGTCGGTGAAACCGGCGCAGGCAAAAGCACCGTCATCCGCCTGCTGGCGCGCTTCTTCGACGTCACCGCCGGCGCAGTGATGGTGGACGGCCATGACGTGCGCCGCGTCACGCTCGCCAGCCTGCGCTCTCAGATGGGCATCGTGTTGCAAGACCCCTTCCTCTTCAGCGCCACCATCGCCGACAACATTCGCTACGGGCGGCTGGACGCCACCGATGAGGAAGTGATCGCAGCCGCCAAAGCCGTCGGCGCGCACGACTTCATCATGGCGTTGCCGGAAGGCTACGCCACGCGCGTGGAGGAGAACGGCGGCAACCTCAGCGCAGGCCAGCGCCAGATTCTCGCCTTCGCCCGCGCCCTGCTCGCCAACCCGCGCATCCTGATCCTGGACGAAGCCACCAGCAACGTGGACACCGCCACCGAGCAGATCATCCAGCGCGCCATGGACACGCTCATGGCCGGCCGCACCAGCTTCGTGATCGCCCACCGCCTGAGCACGATCGTCAACGCCGACCAGATCATCGTGATGGAGCGAGGCCGCATCGTCGAGCAGGGCAGTCACCAGGAGTTGCTCGCCAGGCGCGGTCGGTACTATCATCTCTACACCATGCAGTGGCGACGCAAAAGCGAGAGTGCGCCGGAAACGCAGGCGCAGTAAGAAAAACGCTGTGAGTGAAGCCGTCCGCACCCTGATCGTAGCCGAAGACCCACTGGCGCGCGCCGGGCTGGCGGCCTTGCTGGCGCAGACGGCGGGCGTCGTCGTCGCAGGACAGGTTGGCGAAGAAGAGGCCACAGCTGCTGCGCACGCCCTCGTCGGCGTAGAGGCCGTGCTCTGGGACCTGGGCTGGACGCCCGACGGCCATCTCACTGCGCTCATCCAGTTCATCGAGACGCACGCAACGCCGGTCGTCGCCCTGCTGGCCGACCCTGCGCTCGCCGGCGCCGTGCGGGCGGCGGGCGTGCGCGGGCTGCTGCGTCGCACGGCCCGCGCGGAACAGCTCGCGGCGGTGTTGCAGGCGGTCGTGTACGCGCTGGTTGTCTTTGACGAGTCGTTGCTGGCCGGCCCACCGACGGCAACGACTCTCCCCACGGCCGAACCGGTCGAACCGCTCACCGGACGGGAGTTGGAAGTGCTGCGCCTGCTGGCTGAAGGACTCTCCAACAAGGAGATCGCGCACGCGCTCGGCGTCAGCGATCACACCGCCAAATTTCACGTCAACGCCATCCTCGCCAAACTGGGCGCGCAGAGCCGCACCGAAGCGGTCGTCAAAGCCATGCGAGCCGGACTGATCCTGCTGTAAACGGCCTCGCTATGACGAATTGAGAGCGGGCTTCCTTTCAAAGAACTCAGGCAATTTTTATGATGGCTGTGATAAAAATTTAATCGACTCAATATCATCAGTTCATTTCATAGAAAGTTGCCAGACGAAAGCGGATCATGTACAATTTTGCACAATCCACAAGGGACTGACCGACTCGAGGGTGGACGAGGAGTCAACAGCTATCCTGTCGAACAAACGGACAAAGGCGGCGACCTGCACGGTGCGCTGCAAGCTGCAAACAAGGGATTCAGTTCTATGACGACAACCCCAGTAGCGCAATTTAGCGACCTGAAGCGAGAACAGCTCAGCCGATATTTGCACGACCGCATCCAGGTCCCCGAAGAATTGCAAGCCAATGTCATGGTCACCACGCTGGACAAGATTTACAACTGGAGCCGCAAGTCCAGCATGTGGCCGCTGCTCTTTGGCCTGGCCTGCTGCGCCATCGAGATGATCGCCACCGCCGCCAGCCGCTATGACCTGGCGCGCTTCGGCATGGAGGTGATGCGCCCCAGCCCGCGCCAGAGCGATCTGATGATCGTCTCCGGCACGGTGACCAAGAAGATGGTGCCGGCCATCGTGCGCATCTACAACCAGATGGCCGAGCCGCGCTACGTGTTGAGCATGGGCGCCTGCGCCACCGGCGGCGGCCCTTTCAAAGAGGGGTACACTGTGGTCAGCGGCATCGACAAATACATCCCGGTCGACGTCTACGTGCCCGGCTGTCCGCCTACGCCTGAAGCGCTGCTTTATGGTCTGATCAAGCTGCACGAAAAGGTCGAACGTCAGAGCATCACCACCGTGCCGTGGTATCGCAAAGGCGCCAGCGAAGCGGTGCCTGTCCCCATCCTGGGGCCGGACATCTTCGACCCGCGCAAGGTGCAGGTCATCAAGGAGTACACGCTGGGGGCGGCTGCAGCGACCGGCGGCGCCGCCGCTGCGACGGGACGCCTCCAGCCGCAGCCCATTCCCGAAGATGTGAAAGCGCGCATTCGCGCGGCGCAGGCCAAATACCGGGCAATGAAGAAACAGCCAGCATAAACAGGGGGTTCTTTCATGAGTGAAGCCACAGTCGTTGCCGAAGCGCCGGCGATCGATCCCTCTCTTCCCTTTAATGACGCCGTCCCCGGCGCAGTGATCGGCGTGTGGGCCGAAGAGACCGACAAAGCCTATTTCGTGGCGCCGGACAAACTGCTCCCGCTGTTGACCCATCTGCGCGATCAGGAGCAGTATGACTTGCTCTCCAGCGTCACCTGCGTGGACTATTCCGCCTACAAGGGCAAGCTGCGCGCCGGCATCAGCGAGCGTTTCGACGTCGTCTATCACCTGTACAGCACGAAGAAGGGCGGCGGTCCGATTCGCCTTCATGTGCGGGTTCCGGAAAATGAAACCGTTCCCTCCGCCACCAGCGTCTATCCAGGCGCCAACCTGCAAGAGCGCGAGGTGTACGATCTTTTCGGCATTAAGTTCGAGGGCCATCCCAATTTGCGCCGCGTGCTGACCTGGGAAGGTTTCCACGGTCATCCCCTGCGCAAGGATTGGAAAGAGGCCTACTACGAAGAAGACGCCAAACCCTTCAAGAGCCGGCACCCGGGCGGCGGCTATCAGTGGCACGAGGACAAGCTCCCCTGGGGCGACAACAATACATACCCCCAAGGCTGGGATCCGGACTCCTGGAAAGAGCCGGTGACCTATGTGCCGGTCAGCCAGGCTCCTTATCATGGCTACGGCGAGCTGGACACCCAGTCGATCGTGATCAACCTGGGGCCGCACCATCCCAGCACGCACGGCGTCTTCCGCATGTTGACGCGCGTCGAGGGCGAAACCATCCTGGCGCTGGAGCCGGAGATGGGCTACTTGCACCGCAACCATGAGAAGATCGGCGAGCGCAACACCTGGCTGATGAACATGCCCTTCACCGACCGCCTGGACTACATCAACTCCATGAGCAACAACCTGGGCTATGCGCTGGCGGTCGAAAAGCTGCTCGACATCGAGGTGCCGGAGCGGGCGCAGTACATCCGCGTGATCATGGCGGAGTTTACGCGCATCATCAACCACACCTGGTCGATCGGCTTCATTCTCAACGATCTCGGCGCGCTGCAGACGCCCGCCCTCTACGCCATCGAAGAGCGCGAAATGATCCTGGACCTCTTCGAGGAGGTGAGCGGCTCGCGCATGATGTGCAACTACATGCGCTTCGGCGGCGTTGTGCGCGACCTGACGCCGGGCTGGGTGGATCGCGCCAAGTACCTGGCCTACGATCGCCTGCCGCGCGCGCTCGATCAGCTGGATGAGCTGCTCAGCGGCAACGAAATCATCAAGGCGCGTGGCCGCGGGGTCGGCTATCTGTCGGCGGAAGATCTGATTGCCCTGAGCGTGACCGGCCCGATGCTGCGCGCCGCAGGCGTGCCCTACGACATCCGCAAGGTGGAGCCATATTGCATCTACGATCGCTTCGACTTCGATGTTCCCACCTTGCCGGAAAGCGATATCTACGCCCGCTACTATATTCGCCTGCTTGAAGCGCGCGAGAGCGTAAAGATTCTCCAACAGGCGCTGCGCGACATCCCGCCCGGCGAAGTGAACGCATACGCATCGGCCACGCTCAATCAAGGTTTTGGCACAATCATGGGCGGCAAGGGCGGCTACACCTTCCGCCCCAAGGAAGGCGAAGCCTATGCACGCATCGAAGCGCCCAAAGGCGAGCTGGGCTTCTTTGTGGTCAGCGACAACAAGCCCAACCCCTATCGCTACCACGTGCGCAGCCCCAGCTTCATCAACCTGAACGCGCTGGGGCCGATGTCGGTCGGCTACAAGGTCGCCGACGCCATCGTGATTCTGGGCGCCATTGACATCGTGTTAGGCGAAGTGGATCGATAAAGGACAATTCACCCCGCTGAGCGACGCAGCGTCGACCGTTGCGCACATGCGCCAGGACGCTCTCGCCGGACGAAGCAACCTTTGGAGGCACTGGCATGTTTGGCACTGGATTGCTAAAAGGGCTTGGCGTCACGCTGAAGCACTTCACCGAGACGTTTATCGACGACCGGCGCAAAGAGCCGAGTCGCTATGAGGGCAGTATTCAGGTGGACGAAAAACGGCGCATCATCCACCAGCCGATCTCGCAAGAAGGGCTGTTGACCATTCAATATCCCGAAGAGCGACGCTTGTTGCCGGAGCGCTTCCGCTATATCCCCATGTTGATCTGGGACACCGAGGCCGGCGAAGACCGCTGCACCGCCTGCGGCATCTGCGCCAAGGTCTGCCCGCCCCAGTGCATCTGGATCGTACGCGATAGCGATGAGAACGGCAAACCGATCACGCGGCCGGCGGAGTTTTACATCGATGTGGCCGTCTGCATGAGCTGCAGCTTCTGCGCCGAGTTCTGTCCTTTTGACGCCATCAAAATGAATCACGACTACGAGCTGGCCGTCTACGACCGCTATCCCCAGCTCGTCTATGACAAAGAAGAGTTGACGGTGCCGGTCGAGTATTATGCGGCGCTCTGGCCAACCCAGTACGCTGCAGAAGAGGCGCAGCGCGCAAAGCAAAAAGAAGAAGAGCGGCGCCGAGAGGAAGAGAAAAAGAGGGCCGCGGAAGCCAAAGCCCAGGCGCAGGCGGCGGGCGGCGAGAGCGGCGCAGCCAAACCCAAACGCAGCAAAGAAGAGCTGGAAGCGCTCAAGGCGCAGGCCGCCGCCAAGGCTGCAGCCCGCAAAGGCGGCGAGAGCGGAGAAGGCGGCGCCGAAACGGAGGACGCTGAAGCCGCCGCCAAGCGGGCGCGGCTGGAGGAACTGAAGCGCAAAGCCGCAGAGAAAGCCGCCCAACGGAAAAAAGAGAGCGGCGAATAGAAACCGTTTTCTGAAGCGCCCCTTCAAGTTCCGGCGAGCTTTATCTGCACATCAACCTGTGGTACACTAAGCCAGATTTATCGTTCGATGAATCTGGCTTTTATTTTGGTTCGAGAGCTGCACTTCAACGGATGGCCTTGACGCGCGATCGATTCATTCTGGTCAAAATCACAGGGAGGATGAACCATGTCGCTCACGATTACCTGGTATGGACACGCCACCTTTGGCATCGACGTCGATGGCGCTAAAATCATCGTCGATCCATTCTTGAAGCCCAACAACCCCGTGGCGCCGGTCACCGCGCAGGAACTGCTGGCGGATTTCATTCTGGTGACGCACGGCCACGGCGATCACGTGGCGGACCTGGTGACGCTCGCCAAACAGACCGGCGCGCAGGTCATCTGCAACTTCGAGATCGCCACCTGGTTGGGCCGTCATGGCGTCGATAAGGCGCATGGCATGAACACCGGCGGCAGCTACTCCTTCCCCTTCGGTCGCGTCAAATTGACCATCGCCCATCACAGCAGCGTGCTGCCCGATGGAACCTACGCCGGCAATCCCTACGGCTTTTTGATTCACTGCAACGACGGCCATGACCTGTACATCGCCGGCGACACGGCGCTCACCTACGATATGAAATTGATCGGCGACTTTGGCGGCGTCGACGTGGCGATCCTGCCCATCGGCGACAACTACACCATGGGGCCGGACGACGCCGTAATTGCAGCGCAGTGGGTCAAAGCGAAGCACGTCATCCCCTGCCACTACAACACCTTTCCGGTGATCGAGGTGGACGCCCAGGCGTTCGCCAAGAAATTGATGCGCGAAGCGGGCATCGACTGCACGGTGCTGGCAGTGGGAGAGTCGATTTCGTTCTAGCGTGGAAGGCTCCTATGGCGACCATCGTGAGTGTTGCAGCGCTTTTGCTGGCGCTTCTTGCGCTTGCCTACGCATGGAAATTACAGCGAGAGCTCGACGCCGCCCGCGGTCGACTCGACCGTTACAACCGTGCGCTCTTCAAAGTCGAAGAGTCGATGCGAACACTGCGCGAGCAGCTGGAGGAAACCACAGCGCGGCTGCGCGTCGAGCTTCTGCAACGCACCGGCGACGCCCGCTTTACGCCGGAGATGACGGTGCGCGAGGCGCTGCTGCTCCATCCCCAGGCGCAGCAGATTCTGGCCGGCTTTCATCTGGGAGGGTGCAGCAGCTGCGCCGTCGAGCCGGACGCGACGCTCGCCGCGCTTTGCGCCAGCCGCGGCGTCGACGCGGCCGAGCTGCTGGCGAACTTGAATCAACTGCTCGGCGCACGTGAAGACCACAACGGACTTGGACCATTTCAAAGAGTCAAAGTCCCAAACGTGCACCTTGAGATTGAGTGAGGAGTTGACGAACGGTTCTTTTGGGAAGGAATTTGAATCTTCTATGTCCGAGATTAGCGAGTTTGGCGTCCACACCAAGGCGGAGCTGCTCTTTCCGGCGCATCTGATCCCCAGCCTGCGCGACCTGCGCGGGGAGGAATGGCGGGCGCTGGTCGATCGCGTCGCCGCCTTGCCGGAGACGCATCCCGACAGCCTGGCTTTCGTGCTGATGATGATCGAGTTGGATGGCTGTCTGCGCTGCAATAGCAACAACTACAAATTCCTGCGCGGCTGTTATCTCTGCGCCACGCAGACGGTGCAATCCTTCAAAGGCACCGATCAGGATTTGCTGAAATTATACGAGAAAGCGCAGCAGGAACTGAGCACCCATCTTCAGCACGGCGCGCGCCCCGGCGAGCTTTCGCTGGCGGCGTGAGGTCGACGCGTCATCCTCTTGCATAGCCGCAAGGACATGAACTACGAAGCTCAGCCAGCCGCCGCCGACGCCGTGCGCATCGCCGTCGTCGGCGGCGGGGTGACCGGCCTGACGGCTGCGTATGACCTCACCTGCGCGACGAGTGAGCGTCGCTTCAGCGTCACGCTCTTTGAGAGCGCCTCCTATTTGGGTGGGCTGGCCGCCGGTTTCAAGGGACGCCCCGAGTGGGATTGGCCGCTTGAACATTTTTATCATCATCTCTTCCTCTCCGACCGCGCCATCCTGGCCCTGCTCGACGAGATCGGCTTTCGGCGCGCGCTGAAGACCTACCGCCCTAACACCGCCATTCACACCCAGGGGCGAAACTATCCGCTCGACAGCGTGAGCCGCGTGCTGCGCTTTCCGCTCATTCCTTTCATCGACCGGCTGCGCATGGGGTTGGTGATCGGCTACCTGCGCTATCATCCGGCGCGGCCGTGGCGACGCTTCGACAAGATCGCCGCCGACGCCTGGCTGCGGCGTTGGATGGGTGAGCGCGCCTATGAAGCGGCGTGGGAGTTTCAGTTGCAGGGAAAATTTGGGGAGCACTACCGCGAGGTGAATCTGGCGTGGTTCTGGGCGCGCGTCGTGGCGCGCACGCCCCGGCTCGCCTACTTTGACGGAGGCTTTCAGGCCTTCATCGACCACCTGGCGCAGCGCGTGCGTCGGCAAGGCGCCAGCATTCACACGGGCTGCGCTGTGACCGGCGTGCACCCGCGCAGCAACGGCGGCTATGACGTCATCGTCAACGGGCAGGCGGAGCGCTTCGATCGCGTCCTCTGCACCGTCAGCCCGGGCTTGATGCAAAGGCTCACGCCCCAGTTGCCGTCCGCCTATCTGGGGCAGCTGGCGCGGCTCAAAAGCCTGGGCGCCGTCGTGCTGACGGTGGCGCTCGACCGCAAGCTGACGCAGGACATGTACTGGATCAGCCTCCCCAAGCGCGAGGGCATCCCTTTCCTGGCGCTGGTGGAGCACACGAACATGATCGATCCGGTGCACTATGCCGGCGATCATCTGCTCTATCTGGGCGACTATCTGCCGGCCGATCATCGCTACTTCGAGCTTTCCGCCGAGGAGCTGCTCGATGAATTTGCGCCGCATCTCGTCAAGTTCAACCCGGCCTTTCGCCGCGAGTGGATCACCGGCGCCTGGGTGCACAAGGCGAAATACGCCCAGCCCGTGCCGCCGGTCGGCTATCTGGAAATGATCCCTGCGCTGCGCACGCCCCTGCCGGGGCTGTATTTCGCCTCGATGAGCCAGGTCTACCCTTGGGATCGCGGCACCAACTATGCCGTAGAATTAGGGCGCAAGGCGGCCGCCCTGATCGCCGCCGACATCCAACAGGAGAACGCTGTATGATCCGTCAATTAGCGCATGTCTGCTTCTTCACCGACCAGATCGACGCCATGGTCGCCTTTTATCGAGACGTCCTCGGCTTTCCGGTCAAGTTCACCCTTGCAACCGACGACGGCGAGACGATGGGTTACTATTTCGACTGCGGAAACACTACGTTCATCGAAATTTTCGACCAGAAACTCGCGGTCAAACAGTGGGGTGGCCAGGTGCAGGAGCTGAAACCCGGCAGCCAGTACAAACACTTCTGTCTGGAAGTCACCGGCCTGGCTGAAGTCAAGGCCATGCTGGAGGCGCGGGGGGTGGAGGTCAGTCCCATCAAGACCGGCCTGGACCACTCGCTGCAGGCGTGGATCCATGATCCGGACGGCAACGCCATCGAGCTGATGGAGTATACGCACGCCAGCCTGCAGTTGCGTCGCGCAATGGCAGCGTAGCCTGGGAATTCGCAAGCGCGCCATGCGTTCGCTCTATTTGCTGGTCTTCACGGCCGGGTTGGTGACGCTGGGCATGGAGTTGAGCGCCGCCCGCCTGCTGGAGCCGGCCTTTGGCAACAGCCAGATCGTGTGGGCCGCCGTCATTGGGCTGATCCTGTTGAGCCTTTCCGTCGGCGCGTGGCTGGGCGGCTGGCTGGCGGACCGTCATCCCCGCCGCGAGGCGCTGGAGCTGACGTTGACGATCGCCGCCCTGGGCGTAGCGCTGATCCCGCCGGCGAGCGCGCCGGTGCTGCGGCTGGCTTCGCACGGCATGGCGAGCTTCGCCGCCGATCTGCTGCTCGGCGCGCTGCTGGCCGTGAGCCTGTTGTTCGCCGGGCCGGCGATCCTGTTGGGCGCAGCCACGCCGTGGGCCGTTCGCATTGCGGTGAGCGAGCAGGAGAAAGCGCTTTCCGCCGATCGAACGGAGTCGCTTGCGACGCATCATCACCGCTCACCGATAGCCCATCTCGGTCGAACCGCGGGGCGTCTTTCCGCCGTCGCCACAGCGGGCAGCCTGATCGGCGCCTTCTTGCCGGTGCTCTGGCTGATCCCCGCCTTCGGCACGCGTTGGACTTTTTATCTGTTGGCGATGGCGCTCTTGGCCGTGATTGCCTTGATCGCGCGACGCCGGCCTCGCTGGCTGGCGTTGGCGGCGCTCCTCGCCGTGCTTGCAGCAGCGTGGTGGTGGCAGCCGCAGGGCGTGCGCGCCGCCTGGGACGACGGTCGCTCGGGCCAGATCCTCTACGAAGACGAAAGCGCATTCAACTACATTGCGGTGCGCCAGTGGGGCAGCGAACGCCATCTCAAGCTCAACGACGGCGTCGGCATCCACAGCGTCTATCATCCGGAGGCGTTGCTCAGCCAGGGCATCTGGGATTACTTTCTGCTGGCGCCCTTATTCCGAGAGCATCCGCCGCGCAACCTGCTTCTCATCGGTGCGGCGGCGGGCACCGTCGCCGGCCTCTATACGACCCTCTACGGCGACATTCCTATCGTAGGCGTGGAGCTGGACCCAGAGATTCTGCGCGTCGGAGAGCAATGGTTCGGCGCCACCTGGCCCAACTATACGGCGGTGGCGGCGGATGGACGCCGCTGGCTGGCGCAGCAGCCGGCCGATGTGCAGTTCGACGTCATCGCCGTCGACGCCTACCGGCCGCCTTACATCCCCTTTCACCTGACGACGGTGGAGTTCTTTGTGCTGGTGCGCGACCATCTGACAGAAGAGGGCGTCGTCGCCGTCAACGTGGGGCGGACGGACGCCAACTACGCGCTGGTGGACGCTATGGCTGCGACGCTTCAGGAGGTCTTTCCCAGCGTCTTTGTCATCGACGAACCAGGGCCGCCCGCCACACTTGCCAATTCGCTGGTGATTGCAACCAAAACGCCCACGACGCTGGCGCGCTTCCGCGCCGCCGTTGCAGCGCTTCCGGAGACGGCGCCAGATGAATGGGTCACATTTGCGCAGCAGGCCGCAGAATACGCTCGGGTGGCGTCGCCGCCTCCGTCCGCCCCGATTTTCACCGACGACCGTTCGCAGGTTGAACAGATCGTCCATGGCTTGATTCTGGATTTTCTGTTGGCCAGATAGCGCCGCTTCCGGCGAACGTTTATCGCCTCACTCCGTTTCGGTCGTTTCCTTGACATCGTTTCCTTGACATCGTATGGTAAAATGAATTTATGATGCAAAATGGCTGGAACGCTCCTCAATGCATCAGGATCGCCGCAACCGTCGGACGCAACGTCGGCGGACTCCTCGCGCTTAGTTAGCCCGCGCGTTGTGCACGCGGGCGCATCTGCCAGAATTATTCCTTGCGCTACAATAAGATGAAATTGCGCACGCTTGCAGCGGGCGCCTCATCATGTGTGCGCAGAGACGATGCATTGTTAGAAATCCAGGTTAGAAAACCACCATAAATCGGAGAACAGTATGTCCAATCGATACAATCCCGCAGAGATCGAGCCGAAATGGCAGCGCATCTGGGAGGAGGAGCAGCTCTACAAGACGGTCGAAGACCCGAATCGCCCCAAGTGGTATGCGTTGACCATGCTGCCCTATCCGTCGGGCGACCTGCACACCGGCCATTGGTATGCGTACACGCCCAGCGACGCAGCCGCGCGCTATCGGCGCATGAACGGCTACAACGTCTTCTTCCCGATCGGTTTCGACGCCTTTGGTCTGCCCGCCGAAAACGCCGCCATCAAACATGGCGTGCACCCGGCCAAATGGACCTACGCCAACATCGAGCGGATGCGCAAGCAGCTGCGGCGCATGGGCGCCATGTGGGCGTGGGATCGCGAGGCGGTGACCTGCGACCCGGAATACTACAAGTGGACGCAGTGGTTCTTCCGCAAGTTTTACGACGCCGGCATCGCCTATCGCGAGTATGCGCCGGTGGACTTTTGCCCCACCTGCAACACGACGCTGGCGCGTGAGCAGGTGTGGGGCGAAGATCGCCACTGCGAACGCTGCGGCACGCCGGTGATCAAAAAGAACCTGGAGCAGTGGAAATTCCGCATCACCCGCTACGCCGACGAGCTGATCGACATGCTCGACCAGATCGACTGGCCGGAGCGCGTCAAGGTGATGCAGCGCAACTGGATCGGCCGCAGCTATGGCGCGGAGGTCACCTTCCGCACCGAACAAGGCCATCCGCTGGAAGTCTTCACCACGCGGCCGGACACGCTGTGGGGAGCGACCTTCATGGTGCTGGCGCCGGAGCATCCGCTGGTCGATGTGGTCACGACGGAGGAGCACCGCGCCGAGGTGGAGGCGTACAAGGCGCTGGCGGCGCGACTGGATGAGATTCAGCGCACGGCGGCGGACAAAGAAAAGACGGGCGTCTTCACGGGCGGCTACGCCATCAACCCCGTCAACGGCGAGCGCATTCCCATCTGGATTGCGGACTACGTGATGATGGGCTACGGCACCGGCGCCATCATGGCCGTGCCCGCCCACGATGCGCGCGACTTCGAGTTCGCCAGGAAGTATGGCCTGGAGATTCGCCGCGTCATCACCGGGCCAGACGGCGCCACCGGCCCACTGGAGGAGGCGTATGACTCCAAGGACGAAGGCGTGATGATCAACTCCGGCCCCTTCGATGGCACGCCGGTGAAGGGCGCAGCCGACAAGGTGACCGAATGGCTGGAGGCCAACGGCATCGGGCGTCGCGCCGTCAACTACCGCCTGCGCGACTGGCTGATCAGCCGCCAACGCATGTGGGGCGCGCCGATCCCGATCATTTACTGTCCGAATTGCGGCACCGTGCCGGTGCCCTACGAGGACCTGCCCGTGTTATTGCCCGAAGACGCCGAGTTCAAGCCCACGGGAGAAAGCCCGCTCAAGTACCACGAAGGCTTCCGTCGCGTCAAGTGCCCGGAGTGTGGAGGCGACGCCGAGCGCGAGACCGACACCATGGACACCTTTATGTGCTCGAGCTGGTACCAGTATGCCTACATCTCGCCCTACTGGAAAAAGGGCGAGCGGCTCAGCCCAGACGATCTGCCGTGGGACAAAGAGAAAGGCGACTACTGGCTGCCCGTCGATCAGTACACCGGCGGCATCGAGCACGCCACCATGCATCTGCTCTACACGCGCTTTTTCACCAAGGCGATGCGCGACCTGGGGCTGGTCAACTTCGACGAGCCGATGCTGCGCCTCTTCAACCAGGGCATGATCCTGGGCCCGGACGGCGAGAAGATGTCCAAGAGCCGCGGCAACGTCATCAACCCGGATGAGGTGGTCGATCGCTACGGCGCCGACACCGTGCGCGGCTACCTGATGTTCATCGGCCCCTGGGATCAGGGCGGCCCCTGGGACCCACAGGCGATCGAAGGCGTGCATCGCTTTCTGCACCGCGTGTGGGCGGTCGTGACAGAGGACGCAGGGCCAGACCAAGCGCCGTCGGAGCCAGACCCTGCGCAGGAGCGGGCGCTCGAACGCAAACTCCACCAGACGATCCTGAAAGTGACCGACGACATCGAGCATTTCCGCTTCAACACGGCGATCGCTGCGCTGATGGAGCTAAACAATTTTCTGCTGCGGGCGCGGGAGACAAGCGTCGTCAACAGCGCAATCTGGAAGGAGGCCATCCGCAGCCTGCTCCTGATGATGGCGCCTTTCTTCCCGCACATCGCCGAAGAGCTGTGGCGCCGGCAGGGCAACGCGTCGAGCGTGCACCTGCAGCGCTGGCCCGTCGGCGACCCGGAAAAGGCGCGCGAAGAGGCGATCACCGTCGTGGTGCAGGTCAACGGCAAGGTGCGCGACAAGCTGCTCGTCCCTCCCGGCACGCCGGCGGAAGAGCTGGAGCGCAGCGCCCTACAATTGAGCAATGTCGTCAAATGGCTGGACGGCCACGCCCCGCGCAAGGTTGTCGTCGTGCCCGACAAGTTGGTGAACATTGTGACTTGAACACGGCGTCGCGCTTTTCTGACGAAAACCCTACGAAACACCTACGCGCTTCGGCAACTGCCGAAGCGCGTACATTTCTTTAAGCTTGCCTTAATCTGGGTGGTTTATCTTTATTATATGGAAAAAACGAAAACATCTATCGAAACAGAAGTCTTTATACACATTGCACAAAAGAAATTTCTTTCTTTCGGCTAAAGCGGACGATGACGGGCTTCTTTGGGTTGCCATAATGCAAAGCAAATGATCCTTGTGTAACAGGTTGCACAGGTTTCCAATATATGAACATGTTTTCACAGAGAGAAGCGATTTCTGCCGGTTGCGAACAGGCTTTCGATCGATAAGGTGGTTCTCAAGCCAGCGACAAAGCAGCTTTTATTGCAACGCAGATTTATGCAGATTCCACAGAGCGAGGAGAACACCATGATCTACAAACAACCTTCGACACATCCAGGATTTGCACGCGTCACCTTTGAACTACCATCCTGTGTATGGGCTGATCGCGTGGCAGTCACCGGCAGCTTCAACGACTGGGATGACAAAGGTGTGCCGCTGGTGCAAATGCGCGATGGTGTGTGGCGAGCGACGATCGAGCTGCCGGTTGGAAAACGCTACGAATTTCGCTATATCATCGATGGGCGCTGGCAATCCGACAACCACGCCGATGGCTTCGCCGACAACGCCTACGGTGGACAGAACAGCGTCATCGATCTTGTCTCTTTCCAGACTGCAACGCTTACGGAACGGCAGCCCAGCAAAGTTTCCGAGAGTCATCCCATTGTCGCTCCGCATTTGCCGACGCCGATCGAAGGAAGCGTGCGCGGCTTCAGCGGCGAGCGCACGCCGGCGGAGATGCCTCGCATGCGGCCTCGGGTGGCTGCAGCCTGATTGGCCGACACAGCGGCAAGCGTCATCACCTCCTGACCGTCCAGCCTTCTCCTGCCGAGCAGTGATTTTCTCGATGGAGAAGGCTGGACGTCTTATTGCCCAGAAGTTACGCAGTTCACTTAACAAGTGGATCGAGCAGATCGAGCCAATACCGTAGGTGCGGCTCTCAGCCGCACGTCCTCGACAGACCCAAGAGCCGTGGGGAAAGCCCCTCACCCCCCGGCCCCCTCTCCCAAGACTGGGAGAGGGGGAGAAGAGCGCGGCGTAGGTGCGGCTCCCAGCCGCACGTCCTCGACAGACCCAAGAGCCGTGGAGCAAGCCCCTCACCCCCCGCCCCCTCTCCCAAGGCTGGGAGAGGGGGAGAAGAGAGCGGCGTAGGTGCGGCTCTCAGCCCACATTCTTGGTGGCTATAAGGTTTGGAGGGATGCTCACAACGATTTCGCCAGCGGCTACCTCGCGTTCGACTCTTCCGCGAGCAGGAGGGCTCCGATAGCGGTGGCGTAGCCCGGGCGCTCGACCACCTTCAGCTCCGCCGCATAGTACTGCGCCACCAGGCCGACGATTGCGCGGAAGCTCGCCATATCCATCATGTGGCCGGTGAGCACGACTTGCTCACAGCCATGGGCGCGTGCAGCGTTAATAGTGATCAGAGCGATCGTCTGTGCGATCAGGTTCACCAGCGCCGCCGCCAGATCTTCTTGGCTCACCTGACCGTGAAAGGTGCGCCTTCCCAGCCGACCAAAGTTGACAGCCGTCGCCTCGGCGGGCAAGGAGCCGATTGGGCCGGTGATGACGTCGGCAAGGCTGAGGTCGACGCCGTTGCGGTCGCCGCGCGCGGCCAGCGCTTCGATTTCGAGCGGATCGACCGTCCCCAGGATCAAGCGCGCCAGCCCCATCATCGTGCCGCCGCCCACCGCCGTCCCGGAGACGTGCGCATACCGGTCGCCCTGCGCCGTCACCAGCGCCGTGCCGGAGCCGCAGCTCGCCACCATCACCAGGCGGTCGCGCGCCGACCCCTCCAGCCCTAGCAGCGCCTGTCCACCCCGTCCGATGGCGTGCACTTCGTTCACTTTGACGATTTTCGTCTTTCCGATCTCGTCGGGCAGCACGCGATGCCGACCGCCGGTGACCGCCAGCATCGGCAGGTCGGCGAGGTCGATCTGCTGGTGCGCCAGCAACGCGCGCACACTTTCCGGGTCAGGGTCGCCCAGGTAGGGTTGAGACCAGGTGAGCCACTCCCCTTGCCGCCGCACGATGACGTCGGTGTTGCTGATGCCAAAGTCAATCGCAACCGCTAGTTCCATACGTTGGGCCATCGAAGCTCGCTTCCTTTTCGTGTTATGGTTTGGCGCCCACGAGGCAGTGAAATCTTACGGTTTGTCTTTAAAAGAGACCAGGCCATTGTAACACGCTCTTCAAAGTTGACGTGAACTGAGCGGACGCCCCGCAAAACAGAAAAATGGTGGTTGATTTTCGGATACGGCGCAGATATACTGGCCTCAAGTTGACTTCCCGGTTCCAAGGCTCCCGCTCTCGACATATCACCAGAAAGGAGTCAGGCCATGCCAAAATCTATTGGAATTCTCACTGCCGGCGGCGACAGTCCCGGGCTGAATGCGGCCATTCGCGGGGTGGGCAAGGCGGCGATCGGCGCGTACGGCATGCAAATCATCGGATTTCGAGACGGTTTTCGCGGTCTCATGCAGGATCGCACCGTGCGACTCACCGGCGCCGAGCTGTCGGGCATTCTCACCGTAGGCGGCACGATCCTCGGCACCAGCCGCGACAAACCGCACAAGATGCCGGTGGGCGATCAAACCATGGACATGACCAACGTGATGCTGGAGACCTATCATCGTCACCATCTCGACGCGCTGGTCTGTCTCGGCGGGGGCGGCACGCAAAAGAACGCCTATCATCTCGCCAAACAGGGCATGAACATCATCACCTTGCCCAAGACCATCGACAATGACGTCAGCGGCACCGACGTGACCTTCGGCTTCGACACGGCGTTGGGCATCGCCACCGAGGCCATCGACCGGCTGCACAGCACGGCCCATAGCCATCATCGTATCATCGTCGTGGAGCTGATGGGGCATAATGCAGGCTGGCTGGCGCTAGGCGCAGGCATTGCCGGCGGCGCCGACGTGATCCTGCTCCCTGAAATCCCCTATGACGTGGAGATCGTGGCGGAAGCCATCCGCCAGCGCCAACGTCGCGGCAGCGGCTTCAGCATTGTCGCCGTCTCCGAAGGCGCGCACTCCCGACAGGATGCAGACGCGCTGGCGAAAGCGAACGCCGAACTGGCCGAGGCCAAAGAGGAGAATGATAAGAAAAAGAAGAAACAGGCGAAGGAAAGACTTGCGCAACTGACGCAGACGATGCAGGACAAGACCTTTCGCCTCTCCCGCAAATTGGAGGAGCTGACCGGGCTGGAGTCGCGCGTGACCATCCTGGGGCATCTGCAGCGGGGAGGCACGCCTTCCGCCGCCGATCGCCTGCTGGCGACGCGCCTCGGAACCGCCTGTGCGGAGCTGATCCACAAAGGCGTCTTCGGCGTGATGGTGGCGGCGCGTGGAGAATGCACCGAACCGGTGCCCCTGGAGGAGGTGGTGGGCAAGGTGAAACTTGTGCCGCCGGATCACCCCTGGATCAAAACGGCGCGCGACATCGGCGTCTGCCTGGGAGACAGGCTGTAGGCGCAGACCGGCGCTCCACCGGCGCGCCCTCAGGGGGAAAACATCCCCACTGCCGGCGCGCTCAGCGCTTTCCCCAGGTCGTCGTTGCAGCGCACGCGGTAGAACGGAATGCCGGCGGCCAGCAGCTCGCTTTCCACCTCGCTGTAATTGCGCTGGGCGCCGAAGGTATTGGCGTCGATGAGAATGGCGACGCTGTTGACCCCGCGGCGTTGCAACATTTGCAGCGCCCGCACCCAGCGCGGATCGGCGTCCGGCGTAATAGCGACCAGGGTGTCGTTGCGATTCAGCCGGATGCCGTCGATGGCGATCAGGTTGGCGAAGGGCAGGTCTCCGACGGCCTCGACGACGGCCAACGCCTCAAAAAACTTGTGGAGCTGCCGTTCCCCGCGATCGGACTGCACGAACTCGCGCGTGCGTCCGCGGCTGTTCATCCCCACGGCGCGATTGCGCATGATGAAATAACGCGCCAGGCTGGCGGCGAGGGTGACGCCATATTCCGTCGTCGTCGGCGGCAGCTCGAAGGCGCTGCGGCTGCGTTTCCGGACGCCCCACAGAGGCGATTCCGGCGGTTGGGGAGTCCAGGGGAGCGCCGCCGCCGCCTCGCGATAGAGGTCCAGATAGATCCAGACGTCGGCCGTCGGATCCAGCTCGAATTCTTTGACCATCAAACGGCGCAGCCGGGCCGTGGTTGGCCAGTGAATGCGGTTGAAGCTGTCCCCTGTCACATACTCGCGCACTCCCGCCACGCTGGAGGTCACCTGATAGGTGCGGCGGTGGCGCGCTTCGCCGCCGGAAAGGTCGGAGACAGAAGGCTCAAACGAAGGGATATCGACCGTCAGCGGATAGACGATCACGTAGCCGGCGCCGGAGAGCGGCAATTCGCGTCGAAAAATGCCGAGCGGATCGCCGCTGCGCAGCGTGACCGGGCCGAGCCGGAAACGTCCTCGCTGCATGCACAGCGTGCGCACGAGCCAACGCTGCGTGCTGTTGCGGCGCACGGCGCTAACGACGCGGCTGGCGTTGTGCCAGGGCAGCGTCGAATAATCGTCGATCTCCAACCACAGCTTGGGCCAGAAGTTGCGATTGGTGATCTCGAACTGCTCCTCGACGTATTGCCCGACCTGGCTGCGTCGCGAGCGGGTGCGTCGCCGAGCGCGGATTCCCTTTACGCTGTTCCAGGCCCACAGATAGCTGATCACGAGGATGCCGGTGAGCAGGTAGGCCAGGCTGAAGGCAAGCTCGCGACCGGTGTTGAATGCGATCGTCCACGCCGCCGCCGCGCTGACGATCAGGAAAAGGAGTCGTGAATTCATCGCCTGACGATCTCTTCCAGACGATCTCTCTCTTGCAAAGGAGAGCACAGAAACGTCTCGCTCACACCTCAGCGCACGCGCACGCGGGCGCCCGGCACCGGCGTATGCTGCAAGGCGTCTTCGATCACCTGTTGCGCGGTGACGTTCTTGATGCGCGCCGAAGGATTGATGATGAGGCGATGCGCTAGCGTCGGCTCGGCCAGCCGCTTGACGTCGTCGGGCAGCACGTAGTCGCGTCCGTTGATCGCCGCCCAGGCGCGCGCCGCATGAAAAAGCGCCAGGCTGCCGCGCGGGCTGGCCCCCAAATACACGTCGGGATGGTCGCGCGTGGTGGTGACCAGATCGACAATGTAGCTCTTCACCAGATCGTCGACGTAGACGGAGCGAATCGCCCGCTGCGCGGCCACCAGCTCCTCGGCGCTCACCACCTGGCGGAGATCGTGGATCGGATGATGGTCGCTCTGACGGTTGAGCATGTCGATCTCGTTGGGTTTGCTAGGATAGCCCAGATGAATGCGCAACATAAAGCGATCCACCTGCGCCTCGGGCAGCGGGAAGGTGCCCTCGTACTCGATGGGGTTCTGCGTGGCGAGCACCAGGAAAGGGTGAGGAACCGGATAGGTCACGCCGTCGACCGTCACCTGACGCTCCTCCATGGCCTCGAGCAGGGCGGATTGCGTCTTGGGCGTGGCGCGGTTGATCTCGTCGGTCAACACGATCTGGGCGAAAACCGGGCCGGGACGAAATTCAAACTGCTGCGTCTTCTGGTTGTAGATGTTGACGCCGGTCACGTCGGTGGGCAGCATGTCCGGGGTGAACTGAATGCGCCGAAAGGTGCATCCTACGCTCAATGCCAGCGCCCGCGCCAGCATCGTCTTGCCGACGCCGGGGACGTCCTCGATCAGGAGATGCCCTTCGCACAACATCGCCAGCAAGGTCAGGCGAACCTCCTCATCCTTGCCGACGATCACATGACGCACATTTTCCGTCACCCGGTTGGCTACACTTTGCACCAGTTCCATAATGTTCTTTCACCTGTCTCACACCAAAGCGCGTCGACCGTCGTCAACGCGCAGCACCTTACGATACCCCATTTCGCCCGATCAAGCAAACAGATCGGGTTCTGAAGAGTTTCCGATCAGTTTGACCGATCACATATAATAAAAGCGGTAACTCTGCTTACCACCATGCAACTTGAATCATGCAACTTGAATGTTGAGCGGAGTTGCGCAGTTGTGTGAAGCGCTTTCCTGGAATGCGACCGCCCAGGAAGCCTCAAGTTTTAACAAAATAATACGGCAATCATCGTAGGTGCGGCTCCTAGCCGCACATTCTCGGCGGACTGCGAGGTTGTGGATGATTCAAAAAGGCGTAGCCATGCGCAGCGCCCATAAATGGCTCAGAATTCATGGCAATTCCTTTCAGCATCCTGGAAGACAAGGTGACTGCGCAACGTCGATACGCCTTGCACAGGACGCTGCAAGCGTTCTTGTTCCGTTTTGAACCTTCTCGTCGAAAATAGATCTGTCCCTGATGGAACTCAACGAATATCCGAGACCGGCGAACGACACAGGCATCGGCGTACACTGGACGGTGGGCTACGCGGCGGCCATCGGCATGGCCAGGCTGCGCGACTTTTGGATCCCCGAGCTGAAGGCCATGGGGGTGAAGTGGGTGAAAATTTTCAACCACGACGGCGCACTCGATTTTTGCGAGCTGTTGCTCTCCGAAGGGATCATGCCCATCGTGCGCCTGTATCGCCCCGCCCCCAACCCAGGCCGCCTCGGCGTCAAGGAGCTGGTGCACCTCGACGCGTTGATCCGCATCGGCGTGCGCTACTTCGAGTTCAACAACGAACCTGACGTCGACGCTGAGTGGAAGGGTGGTCGCGTGCCGGTGAACGGGTTGGACCTCACCGTGGAGAACACGATCGCCACAATGGAGGTGATCCTCGAGCGCGGGGGCATGCCCGGCATTCCGGCCGTCTCCAACGGCAGCCGCTGGGATCTGGTGGGGCGCATCGTGGCGGCGGGGCGCCGCGACCTGTTCGATGGGCCGGTCTGGCAGGCGATTCACAATTATTCTCTCAATCGCCCCCTGGACTATCCCTACGACATGGGCAACCAGGAAGGCGCAGCGTACACCGAGCGCTTCTATCGCATCGTCGCCGAGGAGCCGTGGGGCGCCGACGCCTGGCGCGGACGCACGTTGGCCGAGGTCAATCGGCTGCGCTACGATCGGCGCAACCCCGGCGCCACCCTCTTCGACGACCATGCCTGCTGGCTCGCCTACGAATATTTCGACGCGCTCAACCGCAAACACCTGGGGCGCAGCATCCCCATCCTCTCCACCGAATGCGGCTACATCGTTGGCGAAGACGCCGACCCGCGCTATCCTGCAACGACGCCCGACCTGCACATGGCGCAGACGCTCGAGGCGTGTCGCATCATGATGGGCGTCAGCCAACGCTTCAAACATGCGCCCGACTACTACTTTTGCACTGCCTTCTGGCTGATCGCCAATGAGCGGTTGGGCAGCCCCAGCAGCTGGTGGGAAGGCCACGCCTGGTACAGCGACCGCTGGCCCGGCGGCGCGCTGCCGATCGTGCGCGCGCTGCAGGCCGAACCCAAGGTTCCGCGCCTCCGCGGGGAAGACATCGCCCGCATCACGTTGCGCGGCAGCATCGCCAATCTGGGCGACCGGCGCACGCTGTTGCTCGAACGCGACGGCGTCGAAGTGGCGCATGTGCGGCTCGACGGCACCGGACTCTTTGAATTTCCCGACCTGCCGGACGGCGTCTACACCTTGCGCCTGCCGGAGGCGAATTTCAGCGAAGAGATTGCGCTTGAGCGCGGCCAGCGCGAGGTGGTCGTGCAATTGACGTTGCCGGCCCCGATCGAGCTGGTTGGCCGCAGCAGCATCGAAGGGCATGTGCGCGGGGGCGCCGGCGCCGCAGTTGTGCTGGTCCATAAACACAGCGGCGAAGAGTGGATGACGCTGGCCCACGACGATGGCAGCTATCGTTTTGTGGACCTCCCCGCCGGGGAGTATAGCCTGCGCGTGGAGCCGGCGGGTTCGCAGATCGAATCGCTGCAGCTCGACGGGCGCAACAGGGCGACGATCGACCTTGCACAGGCCGGCTGGGGCTACACCATCGGCGTCGCCGATCCGACTCCCGGCGTCGGCGCCCTCGTCGTCTCGACGCCTGGCCACAAAGGGTTGCGCGTGCAGGTGCACGGCGTCGAGGGCGGCAGCGAGGTGGTGGAGACCGGCTCTGCGCCGGAATATGGGGCGGCGGCGTGCCGCATCAATCGGCTGGAGGAAGGGCACTACATCGTCACCGTCGACGGCGCACCGGAGCCGGATGGCCGCACGACGCAGCTCGAAGCGCGCGTCCACATCGACAAACGTTCGGTGCCTCTGGTGGAGTTTGTCTATACTCCCCTCGCCGAAACGGCCCGACCGGCGGCTGAATCCTCGATTGCCGGACGGGTGCACGGCGTGCGCGCCGGTCAGCCGCTACGCGTCGCCCTGCTCGACGAGCGCGCCGACCGGCGCGAGCAGGAGGTCTCTCCGACCGGCGACTATCGGTTCGAGGCGTTAGAGGCGGGCCGCTACACCGTGCAAGTGGTGGGCTACGAGGATGTCGCCACGGTCGCCGACATTGCGCTCGATGGCCGGAATAGCGTCACGGTGGATCTGGCGTTGCCGGAGGCTGCGCGCCCTCCGTCAACCAACGGCGACGAGAGCGGGGAGAGCGTCATCGCCGCAACGGCGCCCGACGCTGTCGGCGCCCTGGCTCGCCTGGTGGACGCCGTCGGCAATGAGCGTCGCCAAATTGTCGATGAAGAAGGCCGCGTCGTCTTCGAGCGGCTGCCGGCCGGCGTCTATTCGCTTTTGATCGAAGGCGGCTATGCACAACCCAACCTCGCCGTCGACGGCCTCAACGGCTGGTCGGTGACCTTTGCGCCGCTGGTCAGCGTGTGGGAAGTGACCACGACCGAGGCCGGCTCCCTGCCCGGCTTCAGCGCCATCCATGTGGAGATCGAGGCGCTGGCCAACCATCCTGTGCATGTCTATCGCGGGGAAGAGGAGGAGTACACCCTTTCGACGCGCAGCAAGGTGGAGCAGGGCGCTTATCACGTGGAGTTCAAGCCGCTGGGGCCGGGTCTCTATCGGGTGGAGCCTGAGGGGTTGGGCGTCTGGGCGATGGTTGAACTAAATGGACTCAATCTGGTGCGGGTCGCATTTCGGCGCAAACAGGAGCCGGTGGACATGAATCGAGTTGAGCCGCTGGTTCAGGCGAAGGCCGCCGCACTCGCTTCTTCGCCTTCAAGCCGCCGCTCCTCGCTCTATCTCTATGTTTCAGCGCCGCCTTCTTCTCACCAAGCCTGCGTGGCGCTGTTGCGTCTGGCCGCCGAGCTCCAGCCTGAGATCGGCGCCGATGTCGCTGCGGCCAGCCGCGCCGACCGCGTCCTGCTGGTCGATGGGCCTGACGCCGATGAAGTCGAGCGCCGGTTGAAAATGCAAGGGGTTGCGGTGGAGCGCATCGCTTTGGAAGTCTAGACGAGAGCGCCGAGTTGGAGAGTTCAACGGGGAAACTTTTGTGTTCAATCTCTCGGGAATGCAGGCGCTGCTCTATAACGGAACCTTGCTCTTGGCGATGGCGCTCATCTACGACGTCATCGTCAGCTCGGCGCGCAGCAACGCCCTCTGGCGACGCCAGGCGGCGTCCGGGATCAGCATCGGCGTGATCGGCATCCTGGTGATGTCGACGCCGTGGGAGTTGACGCCGGGCGTCATCTTCGACACGCGTTCGGTGTTGCTTTCGTTGACGGGGCTGTTCTTTGGCCTGCTTTCCAGCGCCATCGCCGTCTTGATGACGGCGCTTTTTCGTTTATATCTCGGCGGAGACGGCGCACTCACCGGCGTAATCGTGATCGTCGTGACAACGTTCATCGGCGTCGCCTGGCGCCAGTGGCGCAGACCTGCGCTGCAAGCCATCTCCTGGCGCGAGCTTTACGTGTTTGGGCTCGTCGTGCATCTGGCCATGGTGGCGGCGATGTTGACATTGCCCTGGCCGCTGTCCCTCTTCGTTTTACAAACGATTTCTCTTCCTGTCCTGGCGATCTATCCGATCGCCACCCTCTTCATGGGGCTGCTGCTGCGGCAACGCCGGCGCCGCGAGCGGGCCGTTGAGGCGCTGGAGCAGAGTGAACTTCGGTATCGAAGCTATGTAGACAACGCCCCGCACGGGGTCTTTGTCTTGGACGGCAAGGGACGCTGTCAAGAGGTCAACCCGGCCGCCTGCCGCCTCACAGGATACACCAGAGGAGAGCTGCTGCAGCGTCCCTTTTGCGATCTGTCGGCGCCGCAATCGCTGGACGAGGCGCGCCGGCATTTCGAGCAGGTGCGCCGCGAGGGATATGCGCAGGGCGAACTCGCCTATCGGCGCAAGAACGGGGAGATCGGCTGGTGGTCGGTGGCGGCGGTCAGGCTCAGCGCCGATCGCTTTCTGGGGTACGCCGTCGACATCACGGCGCGCAAGCAGGCTGAGCAAGCGCTGCGCCGTCGCGACGCCTTGCTGGAATCGCTTTCGTTTGCGGCCGGTCGATTTTTGCAGGCCGAGCGCTGGGAAGACGAGATGCCGGCCGTTCTGGAGTATCTCGGCAAGGCCTCCGGGGCCGATGGCGTCTTCCTCTTTCAAAATGAGGCCGGCCCCAACGGCAAACTGCTGGCCAGCTTCCGATTCGAATGGACGGCGCCGGGTGCAGTTGCTCATCGAGACAATCCACTCTTGCAACGCGCCTCCTATGAGACGCTCGGCTTCGCGCGCTGGGTGAAGCTGCTCTCCGGCGGCGAAGCGATCTGCGACCATGTGCGCAACCTGCCGCCGAGCGAGCGGGCGCTGCTTCAATCGATCGGCGTGCGCTCGCTGCTCGTGCTCCCGATCGACGTTGAGCGACAGTGGTGGGGATTTCTCGGCCTCTCTTACTCGAGGGCAGAGCACACCTGGTCAGATGCAGAGATCGAGGCGCTGCGCGCGGTCAGCCGGGCGCTGGGCGTCACCATCGAGAGCCTGGCAAGCCGCGCACGTCTGCGTCAACAGGCCGATGAGTTGGCGCAGATCATGGAAGGCGTGCCGGTGGGTCTATTGTTGCTCGACGCCGACGGCTATATTCGCTCTGCGAACCCGCTGGCCCAAGAATACCTCCGCTGGTTGACATCGGACGCCGAATGCAAGCAGGTGACCGCTCTGGGCGACCAGCCGCTCGCCAAATTGCTCACCTCGCCGACCGAACGCTGGGGGCATCTCGTCAGCGTGGAGCGGCGCACTTTCGAGGTGCGCGCGCAGCTGGTGGAGCGAGCGCCGGAGCCGGCGAGCTGGGTGGTGGTGATCCGCGACCTGACCAACGAGCTTTTCGTCCAACAGCAGCTTCAGCGTCAGCAGCGGCTGGCGGCGATCGGACAGCTTGCCTCGGGCATCGCCCACGATTTCAACAATTTGATGTCGGTCATCATCCTCTATGCCCAGATGATGATGCAGTCGTCGACGCTGGATGAACACGATCGCGAGCGGCTGCGCGTGATCGAAAAACAGGGCCTGCGCGCCGCGCGCATGATCCGGCAAATGTTGGACTTCAGCCGACGCACCGCGATCGAACGCCAGCCGCTCGATCTGTTGCCGTTGCTGAAGGAGCAGGTCAAACTGCTGCAGCGCATCCTGCCGGAAAACATTCAGATTGACCTGGAAACAGCCCTGAACGAATGCTATGTCTTCGCCGATCCGACGCAGCTGGAGCAGGCGTTCATGAATCTCGCCGTCAACGCGCGCGACGCCATGCCCGATGGAGGCAAGCTGCGTTTCATCGTGGAAAAATTTGAATTCGCGCGTGAGAAAGACGCGCCGCTGCCCGGCATGACGCCCGGGGAATGGGTCTGCCTGAAGGTGAGCGACACCGGCGTAGGCATCTCGCCCGAAGACCAGGAGCACATCTTCGAGCCTTTTTTCACCACCAAGCCGGCCGGCGTGGGCGTGGGCTTGGGTTTGCCTCAGGTGCACGGGATTGTCGGGCAACACGGCGGGCACATCTCCGTCGCCAGCAAGGTCGGCGTAGGAACGACTTTCACCATTTTTCTGCCGGCGCTCAAAACGCTGGAGGCGAACATTGGAGCGGACGAAATCCCGATGATCGCCACCCCTGGCAATCGAGAGACCATTTTACTGGTGGAAGACGAACAGGCGCTGCGCACCACGCTCCAAGAGGTGCTTGAACGCTGGAACTACCGCGTGATCGCAGCGGCCAACGGCAAAGAAGCGCTGGCGATTCTCGAGACAATGGCGTCGCCCCCCGATCTCATCTTGAGCGATGTCGTGATGCCGGAGATGAGCGGCATAGCTCTGTTCAGGACGTTGCGCCAACGTCAGATGGACATCCCGATCATCTTTCTTTCCGGCCATCTGCGCGGGGAAGACCTGGAGGAGCTTCGGCGCCATGGCCTGGAAGCATGGCTGCCCAAACCGCCGGGCGTCGACCTGCTTGCACAGACGATTGCGACAGCGCTTCGTAAAAGAGCCGGAGCTTCGGATAAACTATGAACCGCCCTCTACAGCTTCGTTGGCCGACCGTGATTATCGGCGTGCTGTTGTTTGCCTTGATCATGACCGTCATGATCATCTATCGCAATCAGGAGTCTGCGCTGCAAAATCAGGCCGAAAATGAGCTCGCCTATGTGACGCAACTGAAGGTCGAGCAGATCGCCGACTGGCGCCAGGACCAACTGGAAAAAGGGTGGGAGGTGATGGAGCGTCCGCTGCTCTATGACCAACTGGTGACATGGTTGACGACGCTACGGCCAGACGCTTCACCGATTTTGCTTGCGGAGTTTGAAGGACTTCGTCGATACAACAAATATGACGATATCGTGCTGGTTGACGTCGCCGGGAACATCCGATTTAGCCTGAGCGGCGCGCAAGGGTTTTTTCACGAAGAGGCCGCGCTAGAAAGCGCCCTGCGCAATCGACGCCCAAGGTTGGGCGATCTTCATATCAGTGAGCACAGCCTGGAGCCGCATATCAGCGTTTGCATCCCGCTCATCGACGCTGCGCAAACTCCGGTCGGCGCATTGATCTTTGTGATTAACGCACGCAGTGCGCTATTTCCCCTCATACAATCTCCGTCTGTTATGCGCAAGACGATGGAAACCAAGCTCGTTCGTCGCAATGGGGACAGCGCGCTCATCCTCAACGATCTGCGGCTCCGGCCCGATCCCGCCTTGACGTTGCGTCTGCCGCTCACTCGAACCGAGGATCCCTCCGTCATGGCCGTGAGCGGGATCTATGGACTTGTTCGCGGCAGAGACTATCGCGACGTTGAGGTGCTCGCCTACATCCAACCGATCCCCGACTCCGAATGGTTTTTGGTGACCAAAATCGACGCCAGCGAGGTCTTCGCCGAGATGAACCTGCGCGCCGGCATGCAATCTCTGCTGGCGTTGAGCGTCATCACGCTGGTCGGCCTGTTGGCGCTGGTGGTGTGGCAGCGCCAGCGCCATCAATATCTGGAGCGCCTTTACGATGCAGAGCGGGCGCAACACGCCAGCGACCTGCGCTATCGCATCACGCTGCAGAGCATCGGCGACGCCGTGATCGCCACCGACGCGACAGGCAGGATCACCCTGCTCAATCCTGTGGCCGAAGCTATGACTGGCTGGTCGAACGAAGAGGCGCAGAACCGACCGCTGGAGGAGGTTTTTCAGATCGTCAACGAAGAGACGCTGCGGCCCGCCGAAAATCCGGTGGCGAGGGTGCTGAGAGAGGGCAGGGTCGTTGGGCTGGCCAACCATACGCTGCTGATCGACCGCCTTGGCCGACGCTGCCCGATCGCCGATGCTGCAGCGCCCATTCGCGATGAAGATGGGGGTATCCAAGGCGTCGTGCTCGTCTTTCGCGATCAAAGCGCAGAACGCGCCGCCCAACGCGCCCTGGAAGAGAGCGAGGCGCGCATCCGCGGCCTGATCTCGGCGATTCCCGATCATATTTTCCGGCTGGACCGCAACTATCGCTTCCTGGATTGCTGGGTGAACGATGACAACAACCTGCTGGTGCCGCGCGAACAGTTCCTCGGTAAAACCACGTTTGAGGTCATGCCATGGGAAGTGGCCGAGGGCGGCGCACGCGCGTTGGACCGGGCGCTGGAGACCGGCGTAATGCAAATTTACGAATATTCGCTCGACACGCCGGACGGCGTCGGCTGGTATGAACAGCGTCTCACGCCGATCTCCGCCGACGAGGTGATCGCGATCACGCGCGATGTCACAGAGCGCAAACGCCGCGAGCAGGTCACCCGATTGCGTCTGGCGCTGCTGGAATTCGCCGCCGAGCATTCCTATCATGAAGTGCTGACAAAGGCGCTCGAGGAAATCTGCGCGCTCGTCGATAGCGCCTCGGGGCTTTGTCTGGCGGTGGAATCCGACCGTCGCGCGCTGTCGCTGCAGGCATGGCATCCGCCCACGCTCCACAGCCAGGCTTCCCCGGGTAGGCGAGCCTCGCGTTACCCGATCGAGCCGGGGAGTGTGTGGGCGCAGGCGCTCGCTTCCCGCAGTCCTACGGTTCATGAGGGATTTGCGCGCTTGAACGGCGCCGACCGAGATGATTCGGGTGAGCGGATTGCGTCCGAACGCCAACTCATCGCTCCAGTCATACGTCAGGAGAAGGTTGTCGCCCTGCTGAGCGTATGCAATAAACCAACCCCCTACATGCGGACGGACGTCCTCCTGCTTGAAGAGATCGCCGATATGGTCTGGGAGATCGCCGAGCGCAAACGCATAGAGGAATCCGAACGCACCCTGCAGGAGCGGCTGGCCAGGGCGCAGAAGCTGGAGGCGATCGGCCAGCTTGCGGGCGGCGTCGCCCATGATTTCAACAACATGTTGGCTGTGATCTTGATGCGCAGCGAGCTGGCGCTGCAAAAATTAGAGCCTTCCTCGCCCTTGCATCGCCATCTGACGGAAATCCACAAGACGGCGCAACGCTCGGCGGAGCTCACGCGCCAGCTTCTGGGCTTTGCGCGCAAACAGATCGTCATGCCGCGCGTCCTGGACCTCAACGCAGAGATTGCGGCTTCGCTCTCGATGGTGCGCTCGTTGGTCGGCGAAGCGATCACGGTCGAATGGCTTCCTCAGGCCAATCTGTGGCCGGTGCGCATGGATCCGTCGCAGTTGAACCAGATTTTGGTCAACCTTTGCGTCAACGCGCGCGACGCCATCGACGGCATCGGCAAGATCGTGATTCGCACCGAAAACAGCGTGCTTGACGCGCTTTTCGCCGATCCGCCGTTCGACTTCTCGCCTGGCGAGTACGTGTTGTTGACCATCAGCGACGACGGCTGCGGGATGAGTCGGGAGGTGTTGGCGCATCTCTTCGAGCCGTTCTTCACCACCAAAGAGTTGGGGAAAGGCACCGGGCTGGGGCTGGCGACGGTTTACGGCATCGTGCGTCAGAATCAGGGCTACATTCAAGTCTACAGCGAAGTGGGAGTGGGCACGACCTTCAAAATCTATTTCCCACGCTATTCCGAGGCGCCTCTCTCGACCGAAGCGCCGTCCGACGTTGTTCCACAGGGGGCCGGCGAGGTGATTCTTCTGGTCGAAGACGAACCGGCTGTGTTGGAGATGGCCGCCGAAAGCCTGCGCAGGCTCGGCTATGCAGTGCTGACGGCGGCTACGCCCTCTGAAGCGCTGAACGTGGCTGCGACCCATCCGCATCCGATCGATCTATTGATCACGGATGTCGTTATGCCGGAGATGAACGGCCGGCAACTGGCGGCGGAGATTGCGCTGCATCAGCCGCGGATTCGGCGACTTTTCATATCCGGTTATCCGGCCGACTTCATCACCCACCGCGCTGTGCTCGACGAGAGGGAACAGGTTTTAGCGAAACCGTTTTCCTTCCACCAACTCGCCGAGGCCGTCCGCAGGGCGCTCTCAACAGAATAGGCGTCACACCTTCAGCGCCCGCTCGACGACGGTCGGCGCCCAGGCTTCGATCTGCTGACGGATCGCATCGCGCACCGAGCGCACCATCGCCATCTTCTCTTCGTCCGTCCCTGTCGCCTGGGAGGGGTCGGGGAAGCTCCAGTGCAGGCGTTTGGTGACGCCTGGAAAGATGGGGCAGCGTTCGGCCGCCTCTGGATCGCAGACGGTGATCACATAGCTGTAGATGTAGCCGGCCTTGTAAAGCTCAAATACGCTCTTGGTCTTGGCGTTGGAAATATCGACGCCGACTTCTTGCATGGCGCGCACGACGTAGGGGTTGAGCACGCCGGGCTCCAGGCCAGCGCTCATCGCCTCGAAGCGATCCCCGTACAGCGCGTTGAGAAAGGCCTCGGCCATCTGGCTGCGCGCGCTGTTGTGCACACAGACAAACAGCACCTTGATTTTTCGGTCCATGATTTTTCTCCAGGTCTCGTTCTTCAGGTTGAAAATGTGGATTCTGATGAAACGGTGTTGCGCTCCTTCGCGGCGACGCCGGCTTCCTCCATCGGCGAGAGCATGGGCGCCGGTCGGTCCACCGGCTTGCGCATCCACTCGTAGATCAGGGCGCCTAACGCCGCCCCCGCCACCGGGCCGACGAGATAAATCCATTGGTCTTGCCAGAAGTTGCTCACCAGCGCCGGCCCCAGCGAGCGCGCCGGATTCATCGAAGCCCCGCTGATCGGCCCGGCCCAGAGCGCGTTTGTCCCGACGGTGAAGCCGATCGCCAGCGCCGCCAGCTCACCGACTGCGCGCGAATCGGTGGCGACAGCGATGATGACGAACATCAATGACGCCGTCAGCAAGGTTTCAAGCAACAAGGACTGTAAAGGCGCACCCGCCGGCGCAGTCGCCCCTAAATTGGCGACCGGCCCAAACAGCGCCTGCAGCGTCAACGCCCCTGCGACGGCGCCCACCAGTTGGCCGAGGAGATAGGCAGGGACTTCGCGCCAGGGAAAATGACGCGTCAGCGCAAAGGCGACCGTCACCGCCGGGTTGAGATGGGCGCCGGAAAGATGGCCGGTCGCCGCCACCATGACGACAATCACCAGGGCGAAGCTCAACGCCACGCCTATGTGGCCCAGGACGCCCGTCTGGCTGTTGACGACGATGGCGCCGCAGCCGGCCGTCACCAGCGCATAGACGCCAAAAAACTCTGCAGCGGTGCGTCGCATCAAATTCGGTTTATTCATCGCCCTTCCTCCCTCAAGATTGCGTTGCGTCGGCCATGGCATCGGCTGCAAGCGCCTTGACAAAAAAATCAAGGCGCGCCGCCAACTGCTCGGCTACGTCGAGAAACGCCTGCCTCTGCATCGCCGCCTCCACCGCTGCAGGATCGGGGATGCTCCAGTGCACCTGCTCCGGCTCCCCAGGGAAAACCGGACAGACTTCGCGCATCCGGTCGCAGACGGTGATGATGTAGTCGAAGCGCTGACCGGCGAACTCTTCCACGGATTTGGAGCGCTGGCCGCGGATGTCGATCCCGCGCTCCGCCATCGTTTCGATCGCCAGAGGATGAACTTCGCGGATTTCGCTGCCGGCGCTGTGGACTTCAACTGCGTCGCCGCCCAGCCGACGGAGCATCGCCTCCGCCATCTGGCTGCGCGCGCTGTTGTGCGTGCAGAGAAAGAGGACGCTCACCGGCGACCGCCGGGCCGGTGCGACAGCCGTCGCCCGATTTTCCTTCCGCTGCTCCCTGCATTCGATCAGGGCCGGATGGAGGGCGACGCCGGCGTCGTGGTAAAGACGCTGCAGCCGCCTCAGGTCGAGGCTATAGTAGACGTCGCGGGCGTCGCTGCTGCTGCGGCGCTCGATCACCAGCGCGCCGCGACGAAGCTGCGCCAGATGATAGGAGACGAGATTGAGCGGACGCGCCACCCGCTCCGCCAGCTCTTGCACGCGCAAATCGCTGTGCACCAGCTGTTGCACCAGTTTCCAGCGCAGCTCGTGCGCCAACAATTTCAAAAGGTCGGGCGGTTCGTGTGCAATCAGATGAGACGTCATAAAAATTTCAAAATAAATTGATTCAAATTATTTTGAAGCAAAATACCACAGTTGATTGCACAATGCAAATCAAGGCTTCCTCTGTTGCGCCGGAGGCGGTGACCTGCGTAAGCCACGACGAAATCCCAAACTTGTCGATCCGGGGCGGGATCGATAGGATAAAAACGTCTATGGTCGAGCGAGCGTCTACAAACGGTCTGCAAAGCACTCAACCGTATCTGGATTGGCGGCGTCTGCCGCAGCCCATTCTGGGGCTGGCGCCCATGGATGGCGTGACCGATTCCGCCTGTCGTCACATTCAAAAGAAATATGGGAAGCCGGCGCTCGTCTACACGGAATTTGTCGCCGTCGAACGGCTGCAGGTGGGCGATTGGGCGCTGCTCAAGGACCTGCACTACGATGAGAGTCAGCGGCCGGTGATTGCGCAGATTTACGGCCACGAGCCGGAGCGTTTCCTGTGGATGGCGGTGTTTCTCTGCGAGTTGGGCTTCGACGGCATCGACATCAACATGGGCTGTCCGGCGGCGAGCGTCGTCCATCGCGGCTCCGGAGCAGGGTTGATCCGCACGCCGAAGCTGGCGCAGGAGATCGTGCGCGCGGCGCGCCGCGGGGTTGAGCTGTGGCGCAACGGCGCAACCGTACGCGACATTCCCGGCCTGCCGGCGCATCTGCTGGCTCAGGTCGAGGCGCGGCGCGACGCCCTGCCCGCCCCTTTTCAAGCGCGGCGTCCGGTTCCTGTGAGCGTGAAAACGCGCATTGGCTATGAGCGTCCCCAGGCCAGAGAGTGGATTTCCCGCCTGCTGGAGGCCGAACCCGCAGCGATCGCCGTGCATGGCCGCACGCTTCACCAGCGCTATCGGGGTGCGGCCGACTGGGAGCAAATCGCAGCGGCGGCGGAGACAGCGCGCGGCGGTTGCACCCTCGTCCTGGGCAATGGGGACGTGCGCAATTACGAGGACGCTGTGCAACGCGCCGCTTGCTATGGGCTGGACGGCGTGCTCATCGGCCGCGGCGCCAACGGCAATCCGCTCGTTTTTCGGCCCGATGCAGAAGATTTACTCGCCGCCGAACCTCACCTGTTGCTGCGCATTGCGCTCGAGCATGCGCAGCTCCATGAGGAGACGATCAGCAAGGGTCATCCTCCCCGCTTTCTGCCCATGCGCAAGCATCTCGGCTGGTATGCACGCGGATTTCCCGGCGCATCCTATCTGCGGCGCAACCTGGTGCAGACGAGCAGCGCCGCCGAGGTGGAGGCGCTGCTCGCCCCTTATATTTGAGGATTTCTGAAGGGAAAGCAGCGCCTTGGACGGTTGCGCTCTGCACGCTTAGCTCAGCCCCGCCAGATAACGCTCGATCGCAGCGAAGAGCCGATCCAGGTCTTCCTCCTGCACTTCGCCCATGTGGGCGATGCGAAAAGCCTTGTCCTTGTAGTCGCCGTAGCCGTTCGAGATCTCCATGTCGTGGCGGGCGAGGTAGGCGTTGAGCTGTTTGACGTTGACGCCGCGCGTGTTCGTCACCGTCGTGAGCGTGTGGGAGCGATAGCCTTCTTCGGCCATCAGCGCGAAGCCGTTGGCGACGGCCCAACGTTGCGTACGTTCGGCGAGGCGGGCGTGGCGGGCGAAGCGCGCGTCGACGCCCTCGGCGAAGATGCGGTCCAGCTGAACGCTCAGGCTGCGCATCAGGGAGATGGCGGGCGTGGCGGGCGTCGTGCTCTTCTTCAACGCCTTCTCCAGTCGCACGAAATCGAAATACCAGCCGCGACCTTTGACCGTCTCCGCCTTGGCGAGCGCGCGATCGCTGACGGCGCAGAGCGCCAGTCCTGGCGGAACGGCCAGCGCCTTCTGGGATGAAGTGAGCACGACGTCCAACCCCCAGGCGTCAGTCTCGATGCGCGTCCCGCTGAAGGAGGAGACGGCGTCGACCAGCACCAGGGTCTCCGGGCTGACGCTGCGCACTGCGGCGGCAATCTCCCGGATCGGACTCATGACGCCGGTGCTCGTCTCATTGTGAACCACGGTGATCGCCTCCACCGGGCCATGGGCGAGCGCCCTTTCCAGCGCCTCCGCCGCCTGCTCCGGCTTCACCGCCGTATTCCAGGGAATATCGACGCGCACCACCTCCTTGTCGCAACCCAGGGCGACGTCCGCCCAGCGCTGGCTGAACGCGCCGTTGACAAAGCATAGGACGCGATGGGCGACGAGGTTGCGGATCGCCGCCTCCTGCAGCCCGGTTCCCGAGGCAGCGACGATGTAGACGCGGGCGTTGGTGTAGAAAAGGGTGCGCAACTGCTCCTCGCACTTGGCGAACAGCGCCTCGAACTCATCGCTGCGATGGCCGATCATCGGTGCAGTTTGGGCTGCGAGCACCTCAGGCGCGACGTCGGTTGGGCCGGGGATGAAAAGCCGCTGACGGTGGCGAAAAGGTGCAGGCGCCGGGCGTTCAAGAACATTTTGTTCATGCATGATGCAATCCTTTTAATCTTTCGGTCACGCTTGTTTTTGTCCACACCAGACCGGTTCACCCAGGGAGTGTGGATCGAGATCAAACAAAAATATTGTGCCACCTTCGACCGGAGCGTTCAAAAGGCGGGACGCTCTCGTCGACTTTCGACGCACTTCGCCGGCAAGCGCCAATCCAACGAGGTTTGGATGTTCGAAAATGCCGTGCTATACTGCGTTGATGTATGTCAACAGTTGGGCAAGCGTCGAGGTTTCGTATGCGAAACGCACTGTTCGACCCAGCAGGTTGTCTCGGCGATCCTTTTTGCTTCTCCCTATCCAACGATTGACAACACAAAGAAAGAGCGGAGCAATTTGATTCGCATCCAAGCCTATTTTCGCTCTCTATCGATAGTGGGTCTGTGGCTGGCGATCTTCTGGGCCGCCGGATGTATGGCGCCCGCACCGACGACGCCTCCCCCTACGGCGCCTCCTGTGATTCAGACAGTCGAAGTTGAGGTGACGCGCATCGTCTACCGGGAGACGGTGGTCACCCCCACCCCGGCGCCGCCGACTCCGTGCAGCCCTGCGTCCTTATCCGAGGCGTCGGAGGTGGTGATCGGCGCGATTTTACCGCTCTCAAACACAGGCGTATGGATGCGCTCCGCCAACATGCAGATGGGATTGAACCTCGCCCTGGAGCGCATCAATTCCAGAGGAGTGGAGGGCGCGCCGCTGCGGCTGGCGATCGTCGACGGCGGCGACGACCCGCTGCGTTCGGCGCAATTGGCCGAGCAATTGATCGTCAAAGAGTGCGCGGTGGGGCTGATCGTAGGACTCAACGACGCCGCCACCCTGGCGGTGGCGGAGGTGACGGAACGCTTCCAAAAGCCGATGCTCGTGATCGACGCCGCCTCTCCTGCCATCACCGAGACGCAGCTGCAGTCGGTCTTTCGCCTGGCGCCCGCTGCGCCCATGGTGGCGAGCATGCCGGCAAACTGGCTGGCGAGCATCGGCGACTTCAACGGGGACGGGGTGATGCAGGCTGTGCTGATCGTCGAAAGCTCCGCAGCAGGCGATCTCTTTATCGAGCAGAGCAGCGAGTGGTTTGTGCGCCATGGAATTGCGCTGGACATCCATCGCGTCGATGCGCCGATGATGGATTTTTCACCGGAGATCGCTCGCCTGCTGGCCATGCCCACCATTCCCGACGCCGTGTTTATCGTGATCGGCGCCAACGGCGCCCTGGCGCTGCATCAGCAACTGTTCGATGCGGGCATTCGTCCGGACAAAGGGACGCTGGTCGTCAACCAGAGCCGTCGCGCGCTGGAGCCTGCCGTCTTCGGGTGGTCTGGCAGCCTGGGCGCAGGCAGCATCGTGGCGCGGCGCGGTCCCTGGCCTTCGATCGCCACCGAGATGGGGCGCACGATCTTTGAGCGCTATCGTCAGAGCGGCATGCCGACGCCGGAAATGAGCACGTTTCTGGCGCATGATGCGCTGCTTCTGCTGGTCGACGCCATGCAGCGCGCGCCTTCGCTGCGCGGGGGGGATCTCGTGCGGGCGTTGGAGGCCAGCGACGTCGAACTCGCTGCGGGCCGTTACGCCTTTGCCTATCACAGTGCACAGCCGCCGGACGGCCTCGACGTTCCCCTGTACGCCTGGCATCAGTGGATGACGCCGCCCTTGCTCTATCTCATGTACGCCGAAGCCGGTCAGGACCCGGCGACGCTTCCCGTCGTTTGGCCGGAGCATTACCGCACGGCTGCGCCGCCGCAATGACGTTTGAGCAGCGGCGCTTCTGCTTGCGACCTTGCCTCTGCAGTTCAGCTAAAGAGTCGATCGAGTTCAGGAACGGCCTGGGGCAGCGCAAAGATGACCGCCCGATCGCCAGGCCGGAGGATGGTGTCGCCGTCGGGAATCAACACGCGCCCGTTGCGCAGCACTGCGCCGATCACGGCGGAGCGCGGGAATTTGACGTGACGCAACGGCTTTTGGGTGATGCGCGTTCCCTCACGCGCAATGTATTCGATCATCTGTCCTTCGATGCCCGGCAGGCTGGCGATCGCCGCCACTTGACGGTGCTGAATGAACTGCTGCACCGCATTGACCGTCAGCATCTGCTTGCTGATCACCGAGTTGAGACCAATTTTGGGGAGAATGGGGAGATAGGCGACGCGATTGACCAGCGCAATCGGTCGCTTCACATGGTGTTGCAGCGCCAGCAGCGTGGCGATGATGTTGTTCTCATCGTCGCCGGTCACCGCCACAAAGGCGTCCATCTCATCGAGGTCTTCCGCGTCAAGCAGGTCGAGGTCGGTGCCATCGCCGTGGATCACCAGCGCGTGCGGCAGACAGCCGGCCAGGCGTTCGGCGCGCGCCAGGTCGTGTTCGATGATCTTGATCGTGGCCATGCCGGCGAGCGCTTCTGCGATGAAGCGCGCGATCATGCCGCCGCCCAGGATCATGATTTTGTTCATGCGCGGCTTTTTGTGTTTGCCCGCCAGTCCGAAGAATTCTTTAGCGTACTCCGGGGCGCACACGGCGAAGACCAGGTCGCCCGGGTAGAGGCGGTCGCTGCCTTTGGGAATGATCGTCTCATGGTTGCGTTCGACGGCGACGATCTGCACCGGCGGGCGCTTGTAGCGGGCGCCCAGTTCGGCCAGCGAAGGCCCCACCAGCGGCGAATCCGGCTCCAGGATCAGGCCGATCACCTCGATCTTCCCCTGCTCCAGGTCGATGACGTGGGTGGCCGACGTCTCCTGCAACAGGCGCAGGATGGCGTTGGCGGCCTCGCGCTCGGGGTGGATGATGTGATCGGCGCCCAGTTGCTCGGGCGTCAGCGGAAAATCCGGCGCGGTGAATTCGGCGTTGCGCACGCGCGCGATCGTCACCTCAACGCCGCTGGCCTTGGCCAGTCGGCACGCCATCAGGTTGGCGTCGTCGTTGTCGGTGACGGCGGCGACGACGTCGGCGTCGCGCAGGCCGGCCTGCATCAGCACCCGGTAACTGTCTCCCGAACCTTCAATCGCCAGCCCGTCGAGCTGCTCGGCGGCTCGGCGCACTTTGTCCGGGTTCGAGTCGATGATAGTGATGTCATGTTGCTCGCGCGAAAGGCGCTTGCCAAGCTGAAAGCCTACGTCGCCCGCGCCGACAATGAGGATGCGCATCGTGTTCAATGTGCTCCGTAAGAGAGAACGATCTAGCTTATATTTTATCCCTTTTGCGCTTTGCGCGCGCGTTGACGTTGGTCGTGGTTCAAGATTTTCTTGCGCACGCGCAAGGACGCCGGCGTCACTTCGAGCAGGTCATCGTTGTCCAAAAACTGAATGGCGTCATCTAACGTCAACTCGCGCGGGGCGTTGAGCATCTCCGTTGCGCCGGAGGGCTTCTCTCGAAAGTTGGTCAACTGTTTCGACTTGCAGACGTTGACCACCAGCTCTTCTTCGCGGATGTGTTCGCCCACCACCTGGCCTGCGTACACCTCATCGCCGGGCTTGACGATAAAAATCCCGCGTTGCTGCAAGTTGGTCAACGCGTAGCTGCTCACCACGCCGGACTCGAGCGCCACGAGTTTGCCGTTTTTCTGCAGATCGATGTCGCCGACGTAGGGGGCATAGCCGTGAAAGAGCGTGTGATAGACGCCCGTGCCGCGCGTGGCGGTCAGGAAGGGTTGTCGAAAGCCGAGCAGCCCGCGCGTCGGCGCCAGATAGGTGCAATAGACTGTGCCGTCCTCGCCGTAGTGGATGTTCTGCATCTGCGCGCGGCGACGGCCTAGCATCTCCTGCACTGCGCCGAGATGCTCCTGCGCCACTTCGACGAAGACTTCTTCGATCGGCTCCAGCAGCCCTTCCTCCCCCTGCTTGAAAATCACTTCGGGACGACTTACGGCGAACTCATAGCCCTCGCGGCGCATCGTCTCGATGAGGATGGCCAGATGCAGCTCCCCGCGGCCGGAGACGATGAACTCATTGGCGCGCTCGGTCTCCTCGACGCGCAACGAGACGTTGCGCTCCAGCTCGTTGAAAAGGCGGGCGCGCACCTGTCGGCTGGTGAGATATTGTCCTTCGCGACCGGCGAAGGGGCTGTCGTTGACCGAGAAGGTCATGCGCACGGTCGGCTCTTCGACGGTGATAGGCGGCAGCGGACGTGGATCCGCCGGGTCGGCCAGCGTGTCGCCGATGCCGACCGATTCGACGCCCGCCACGGCGATGATGTTGCCGGCGCTCGCCTCGTCGACGGCGACCCGCTGCAGGTTGCGAAAGACGTACACCTGCGCCGCCTTCGCCAACTCTTGCTCGCCCTGCGGGTTGATGCGCACGATCGGCTGACCGGTGCGGATCGTTCCACTTTGCAGGCGACCGACGGCGATCTTGCCGACGTAGGGGCTGTATTCAATGGTCGCCACCAACAGTTGCGTCGGCCCGGCGAGATCGACGCGCGGAGGCGGCAGGTGGTTGACGATGGCGTCGAAGAGCGGCTCCAGGTTGGGCGCCAGCTCGTCCGGGCGAAGGCCGGCGCGCCCCTCCAACGCGCGCGTGTAGATCACCGGGAAGTCGGCCTGCTCATCGGTGGCGCCGAGATCGACGAAGAGGTCGAAAGTGGCGTTGACGACGTAGTCCGGCCTCGCCGCCGGGCGATCGACCTTGTTGACGACGACGATGGCGCGCAGTCCCCGCTCCAGCGCCTTGCGCAAGACAAAGCGCGTCTGCGGCATCGGCCCTTCTACGGCGTCGACGAGCAGCAGCACGCCGTCGACCATGTGCATGATGCGCTCAACCTCGCCGCCGAAGTCGGCGTGGCCGGGGGTGTCGACGATGTTGATCGTGATCCCTCGATACTCGACGCCGGTGTTTTTGGCCAGAATCGTGATGCCGCGCTCACGCTCCAGCTCGTTGGAGTCCATGACGCGTTCCATCACCGTCTGGTTCTCGCGGAAGACCCGCGTCTGACGCAGCATGCCATCCACCAGCGTGGTCTTGCCGTGATCCACATGGGCGATGATGGCCACGTTGCGAATGTCGTTGCGGATGGTCGCTCCGGTTTGGGAAGCGGCTCCGTTTGAGTGTATTAGGGTTGCAGTCATATCTTCAGCTATCATCTTCGAGCATCGCAGCCCGTTTGAACCCTTGCGCAAAAAAGCCCGGCGTTGCGCCGAGCCGATTACAAGTTGCTCCAATTTTACAAATTTTATTGTACGTCTGTTTACGACTTATGGCAACTTTTGAGGCGGCAAAAAGGCGCCTGACAACGTTTTAGATGGGAGGCGTTGACGTCTGAAACCAGGCAGGCTTTCCAAATCGCTGCTTCGCTCTCCTTTATCAAGCGCTATTACTTGGCTGGCGGCACAGGTCTTGCGCTTCATCTTGGTCATCTTAAAGCCTCAGAGCGTGAGAGTGCATGGATTGCCCTGACTACTGCAACGGCAACGGCGGCTGGAGGTGGGCGGCGGTGGCGTTGACGTGCAACCGGGTCACCCACTTCACCCACTCGAAGCCGCGGCGGCCCGGAGCCACGAGGCGCAGCGGAAAGCCGTGGCCGTGGTCGAGCGGACGACCCGCCACGTGGGTCGCCAGCAGGCAGCGCTGCGCTTCCTCCAGTGGAAAGCGCCGTGCATAGCCTGTGATCGACTCAACGGTGACGCTGCGTGCGTCGCTGCGCAGGCCGGCTTGTTCGAGCAGGAAGGCAAGCGGGACGCCCGTCCACTCCTGGATCGTGTACCACCCGCCCGTACAGTCGAGCAGCGCAGTCTGCGTGGCGTCGGCGAACTGCGCGATGTCCTCCAGGCTCAGGCGTAGGGGACGCTCCACCGCGCCTTCGATGTGCAGCGTCCAGCGTGTAGGGTCAACAGGCGCAGGATTGTCGAAAAGCCAGACCACATACGGGAATTGTCCGGTGAAGCTGCCCGTCTCGTAGGAGCCGGTGAAGCGACGTTGCGCCCCTGGCAGAGCCAGCGCCGACTGCACCGGGCGCTCGCTGCGCCAGAGCAGCGCACCCGCCAGCGCAACGCCCGCAAATCGCAGGAAGGCCCGCCAGTCGCGCGCAGCTCGGATGCGAAAGACAAAGCGTTTGGCGAAGGTGTGCCAGAGCAGGAAAGCCCACATGGCCACGGCCAGCCACCCGTGCACGGTGACCAGACTGTACGCCCCCCAGAAACGCGGGCCGTCGTAGCTCCAAAGAAAGCCGGTGACCAACACGCCGACCAAGAGGACGGTCAGCCACAGAAACCCGGCTCTGGAAACGCTCCACCGCGGACGGCGACGGATGGCGCGCACAACGACAGCGCTCTTCCAGAGAAGAATCACGACCACGCCGTAGGCGCCTGCTGTGTGCAGCCAAAGAACCCATTGCATCTGCTCGGAGCCGGCCATCAGCGCGCCGACGCCCGTGACGAGCTGCAACGTGAGCAACGTCAGCAGAAGACTGTTCGCCCAGGGATAGCGCATGGGTCTTTCCCGTTAAATCACTCTCGAACGACGCAACCATCACATCTGTCGGCGCCCCTATCGTAGCATTGAGACAAGGTCGCGACTGTGGTCTGGATCGCACGGGTTGCCAGGAACGAACGCCTGTCGCTATAATCGAGCTGTCCGTTGCATATCGGATGCTCCATCATTTGTGAAAATTCTTAGAGACAACCCCAAAAACGAAGGAGAAATCTACCGTGACCACTGAACAACCGTCCGGCGCCTACATCGAAGTGGAGCCGGGAGTGGAGCTGTATTACCGGGACGTCGGCCAGGGAACGCCGCTAGTCTTTGTGCCTGGCTGGACGTTCACCGGCGAGGTCTTTCATCACCAGCTCGACCATTTTGCACGCACGCATCGCGTCATTGCCCTCGACCCGCGCAGCCACGGTCGCTCCTCAATCGTCTGGCACGGCAATGACTACATCACCCACGCCGCAGACCTGGCGAAATTCATCAAAGCGCTCGAACTCACCGATGTTGTGCTGGTCGGCTGGTCGTTCGGCTGCCTGGCGACATGGGGCTATGTGCAGCAGGAAGGCCTCGCTGCGCTCAAGGCGATGGTGTGCATCGATCTTTCGCCCAAGCCGCTTTCGGTCCATGCCGGCGACTGGGTGGAGGGGCCGTTGGACGAAATCGCCGGCGCGTATCACACTTTCCTGCGCTCTCGGCAGGGGCACCGGGATTTTATCGCGTACTATGCGGACGAGGTGATGGTGCAGCGCGAGCTCACGCCCGCCGAAATGACCTGGATCGTCGAGCAGTCGCTGCGCACGCCCACGCCGATCGCCGCGGCGCTCTTCGCCTCCGGCATGTTCTCGAATTGCATGGAAGCGGCGCAGCAGGTGGACGCCGCGTTGCCGGCGCTGGCCGTCATCGCCGAACACTGGGCAGAGACCGCAACCGCATTTATGCGCAGCCATTTCCCCAACACGCGCACCGCAGTCTTGGGAGGTCACATGATGTTCTGGGAGCATCCCGAAAAGTTCAATCGCCTGCTGGAAGACTTTCTGGCGACGCTGTGAGGATGCTTCGGTGCGCCGCCCCATGAACCATCTGCGCCGCCTGTCGAGCGCGCTGGAAAAAATCGCCACAGGCCGACTGGCGCTGCTCTCCACGATTCTGTTTTTTGTCTTTCTTGTCTTCGTCTTGCCGGCGCAGGCCGACGCCACAGCTGCGGCGGCAGGCGCTGCGGAGACGCCCGACACCGCGTTCTTCTACACTGCTGAGGAGCTGTATCGCATTGCGGAGGCGCTGGGCGATGCGGGGCGCAGCCACTACATCCGCTCTCGCTTCACCTTCGACGTGGTCTGGCCGCTGGTCTACCTCATCTTTCTGGCCACAACCATCGGCTGGTTGACGCAGCGCGGCTTCGACGCCTCGTCGCCATGGCGGCTGCTCAACCTGCTGCCGCTCGCCGGAGCGCTCTTCGACTTTCTGGAAAACAGCGCAACCTCGCTGGCGATGGCGCGCTATCCGGCCACAACGCCGGTTATCGCAGAGCTGGCCGGCCTCTTCACCGCCTTGAAGTGGACGTTCGTCTTCGCCAGCTTTGCAGCGCTGATCGTCGCCCTGGTCGCCGTCGGCGTTCGACGTTTCGCCTCTCAGCGTCGCCAGTAGGCCGGAGCGAACAAAATTAACACGGTGTACAGCTCCAGACGGCCGAGCAGCATGAAAAACGCAAGCAGCCACTTGACGGCCGGATGCAGTGCACTGTAGTTGTCCACGGCGCCGACGTCGCCCAGGCCTGGACCGACGTTGCTCAGGGTGGCGATGACGGCGCCGAGCGCCGTAGGCATGTCGTGGCCCGCCGCTGCAACCAGCAGCGCGCCGAGAAAGAAGATGACAATGTACAGCACAGCGAAGCCGAGCACGTTGGTCATGACATCGCGAGGGATGGTCTGGCCTCGCATGCGCACCGGCACGATGGCGTGAGGATGGATGAGTCGATTCAGCTCGGCGAAGACGAATTTGATCAGCAGGTAAATGCGCAACACCTTCATGCCGCCGCCGGTGGAGCCGGCCGAGCCGCCGACGAACATTAACAAAAAGAGCACCATCTGCGCCGCAAAGGGCCACCGTTCGTAATCGAAGGTGACGTAGCCGGTCGTCGTCTGAATGGAGACCACCTGAAAGACGACGTCGCGCACCGCCTTTTCGTTGAATTGTCCTTCACGCAGCATGGCGAAGCCGAAGATCAAGAGCGACGCCACAACGATGAACGCTGTGTAAACGATAAACTCGCGGTCGTAGCGATAGCTGTTGAATCCACGCTGCAACACGCGATAGTGTAGGGCGAAATTGACGCCGGCCAGGAACATGAAGACGATGATCACCCACTGGATGTAAGGACTCGGAAAGGCGGCGATGCTGGCGTTGCGCGTGGAAAAACCGCCGGTCGCCATTGTGCCGAAGGTGTGACAGAGCGCATCGAAGAGGTCCATGCCGCCCAGCATGAGCAGAACGGTCTGAAGCGCCGACAACACGATGTAGACTGCCCACAGGATTTTGGCCGTCTGGGTGACGCGCGGGGCAAGCTTGTCCGCCACCGGCCCCGGCACCTCCGCCTTGAACAACTGCATGCCGCCGACGCCGAGAAAGGGCAGGATCGCCAGAGAAAGCAGAATGATGCCCATGCCGCCTAGCCAGTGGGTGAAGCTGCGCCAGAAAAGCGCACCGCGCGGCAAGGCTTCGATGTCGGTGAGGATGCTGGCGCCGGTCGTGGTGAAGCCAGACATCGTCTCGAAAAACGCGTCGGTGTAGGAGGGGATGGCGCCGGAGAGGACGAAGGGCAGCGCGCCGAAAGCCGCCGCCAGCAACCACCCAAAGGTGACGATGGCGAACCCTTCGCGCACGCGCACATCGCGCTCGATGTCGGTGCATCGGATGACGATCAGCCCGGCCACGATGGTGACCAACGCAGAGATGAGAAACGCCGACAGGTCGCCGGAGCGGTAGTAGAGGGAGAAAGGAATGGGCGTGAGCATCGCCCCGCCCAGGAAAATCAACAGCCACCCTTGCAGATGCAGCACACTGCGCAAATTCATACGACGCTTTGCCCACCGTTCTATCTTGGATGGGTCGCATCCACCAAAGCGATCCACCTGTAAATTGTGCAGGCCGCAGCCTGGACGCAACCCATCTGTCGCATTTTAGCCAAATCGCCAAAATTGTGTAAGCTACAATCCTATCAAAAATCGATTGATCCATCCCAACTCGTGAACAGCCCAAAACCAATGAAACCGGATCGAACGCAAATAAACGAGCCTTTGATTCTGGCCATCGACCTCGGCACGTCGGGGCCCAAGGTGGCGCTCTTCACCGTCCATGGAAGCTTTCTCGCAGGAGCCACGGAGGCGGTTCATCTGATTTTTCAGCCGGAGAACGGAGTTGAACAAGACCCCAGGGAATGGTGGTCGGCGATCTGCGCTGCATCTCGCCGCGTGCTGAGCGAAGTCCCGGGCGCGGCGGAGCGCGTGGTCGGCGTTGGCGCCACCACGCACTGGTCGGGCACAGTTCCTCTCGGCGCCGACGGCGAACCGCTGATGAACGCCATTCTGTGGATGGACGCGCGCGGCGCGCGGCATGTGCGCCAGGTGACGGGCGGCTTCCCTTCCTTTCAAGGGTATGGCGCGCGCAAGCTGTGGACCTGGGTGCGCAAAACCGGAGGCATCCCCGGCCATTCCGGCAAAGACTCGATCTCTCACATCCTCTATCTGCAGAGAGAACGGCCGGACATTTACGCCCGCACCGTCAAGTTTCTGGAGCCGAAAGACTACATCAACTACAAGTTGACCGGCCGCATCGTCTCCACCGGCGAAACGATGACGCTGCACTGGGTCACGGACAATCGCGCCATCAACGCCATCCGCTACGATGAAACGTTGCTGCGCATGGTCGGCGTCGACCGCGCCAAACTGCCCGACGAGTTGGTGCGCTCGATCGACGTGATCGGCGAGCTGAGGCCGTCCGCCGCCGCCGACCTGGGGATAGGCAGCCAGAGGGTGCAGGTGGTGGCCGGCTCCCCCGATCTGCACACGGCGGCCGTCGGCTCCGGCGCGGTCGTCGACTACGCCGCCCATTGCTACATCGGCACCTCCTCGTGGCTGAGCTGCCATGTGCCGTACAAAAAGACCGACGTGCTGCACAATATGGCGTCGCTGCCCTCTGCGATCCCCGGCCGCTACATGCTGATCAACGAACATGAAATCTCCGGCGCTGCGCTCAACTTCGTGCGCACGCGCTTCTTCTGGGGAGAGGACGCGCTGATGGTCAATCCGCCGCCCGCCGACAGCTTCGAGCGGCTGGAGGCCGTCGCGTCCGCCGCAACGCCGGGCAGCAACCGAGTCCTCTTCACGCCCTGGCTCAACGGCGAGCGCTCGCCTGTGGATGATCACACGTTGCGCGGGGGCTGGCATAATCTTTCGTTGCGCACGACGCGCGCCGACCTCGTGCGCGCAGTTTACGAAGGCGTCGCCTTCAACACGCGCTGGCTTCAAATCTACGTGGAGAAGTTCATCGGTAGGCGATTGGAAAATGTGCGCCTCGTCGGCGGCGGCGCCCGCTCCAACCTTTGGTGTCAGATTCACGCCGATGTGCTGCAGCGGCCGGTGTTGCAGGTCGCCAATCCGGTGCACATCAACACGCGTGGGGCGGCGTTTCTGGCTGCGCTGGGCCTGGGCTATCTCCATCTCGCCGACCTGGACGACTGCACGCCCATCGCCCGCGTCTATGAGCCGCAGACCAAGCTGGCGCCTCTTTACGACGATCTGTTCGGCCAGTTCGTCGAGCTTTACAAAAAACTGCATCCCGTCTATCGCCACCTCAACCGCCACAAAAGCGAGGGTTGACCATGCCCGATCCGTTCGCCCTGCTCGGCCGTCTGCCGCCCTCCCTTGCAGCGCTGCTGGAAGCTGCATTGCACCGCGTTCCCTTGCTGCGTCGTCAGCTTGAACGACAGTATGAGGCGTTGCTGGCGGAGCTGGACGACGCCCTGCATCCCTATCGCGGCAAGCTGCCGACCTACAGCCGGCTGCCCAAGAGCGGACGCAGCCGGGAGGAGATTCTCGCCGAGATGCGCGAGCTGCAAGCGCTGGAACAACGCCGCTGGCGCGAAGGATACGTCTCCGGCGCCGTCTATCACGGCGACCCGGCGCACATCGATTTTCTGAATCAGGTCTACGCCCTCAACTCCCAGAGCAACCCGCTGCACTTCGACCTCTGGCCAAGCACGGTCAAGTACGAGGCGGAGATCGTCTCCATGACCGCCCATCTGCTTGGGGCAGACCACGCGTCCGACCCGATCGTGGGTGCGGTGACTTCGGGCGGCACGGAGAGCATCCTGCTGGCGATGCGCGCCTACCGAGACCGCGGGCGGGCGGAGCGCGGCTTGAAGCGTCCACGCGTGATTGCGCCTGTCTCTGCCCATGCCGCCTTCGACAAAGCCGCCGACTATTTCGGCATCGAGCTGGTGCGCACGCCGGTCGGCCCCGATCTGCGCGCCGACGTGGAGGCGATGGCGGCCGCCATCAACCGCAACACCGTGGCGTTGGTCGGCTCCGCCCCCTCGTTCCCGCATGGCGTCATCGATCCGATCCCAGAGCTGGCGGCGCTGGCGCAGGCGCACGGGGTCGGCCTGCACGTCGACGCCTGCCTGGGCGCCTTCATCTTGCCTTTTGCGCGGGAGCTGGGTTATGACGTTCCCGAGTTCGACTTCCGCCTGCCGGGCGTCACCTCGATGTCTGCGGATACGCATAAATATGGCTATGCAGCCAAGGGAACGTCGGTCGTGCTCTATCGGGGCGAGGCGTTGCGGCGCTATCAGTATTATGCGATTGCCGATTGGCCGGGCGGACTTTACTTCTCTCCGACGCTGGCGGGCAGCCGGCCAGGCGCGCTCAGCGCCGCATGTTGGGCGGCGCTGGTGAGCATCGGCGAAGAAGGCTATCGCGCCGCGGCGGCCAAAATCCTGGCCACGGCCCGGCTCATCCGCTGCTGGATCGAGCAGATTCCAGAGTTGGAGGTGCTGGGCGATCCCCTCTTCGTCATCGCTTTTGCGTCGCCTTCGCTCGACATCTATCGCGTGCTCGACGCCATGAGCGCGCGCGGATGGAGCCTCAACGGTCTGCATCGTCCGCCTGCGATTCACATCGCCGTGACGTTGTGCCACACTGAGCCGGGCGTCGCCCAGCGTTTCATCGAGGACCTGCGCGCTGCGGTTGAACATGTCAAGGCGCACCCCGCCGAGAAGGGCGGCATGGCCCCGGTCTACGGCATGGCGGCCTCATTGCCGATGCACGGCGTCGTCGAGGAGCTGTTGCGTCGCGTGGTCGATGCGCTGTATAAAGTGGAATAACGTCAGTGTATGCAGACGGCGCTGCGGTTGGCCGCGCCGCCGGTGGTCGGTGGTCGCGAGTTTGCTACGCGCAGACAAGCGCCAATCAATCTTCGCTGAATCGATTCCCGTCCACCTGCGTCACGACTCGAATAGGTCGCCCTCGATCTGGGTCGACATACTGACGCAGCCATCCATCTTGAATCTCCAGCCGTAGGGGAAGTTCTCGAATCTCCGCTCCCTCGCTCCAGCCCAGGGCAATTGCACGCGCCAGAGGATCGCGAAGGAAATTAATGATATCCTTCGGCAGGCCCGGGCGCGTTTGGCCGAAGCGGGCTTCCATCTGCTCCTCTTCAGCGGACGCTTCCGCCTGGTGAGCGATCAGCTGCGCCAGAGGCCCGGCCTGTCGTAGCGTGGGGAAGAGAGGTCCTGCGCAGGGCCGTTTCCACGGTGACCGACAGCGGAGTCAGCACAGGGTTAGTAGCGAACATAGCCCGCCCTGCGCCCTTGATCGTCTGACGTAGTCGTCACGGCGATTCGCTCGACCTTCGGCCAGTTCAGCGCCATCGCCCTCCATGAGCTTGCGGTCTATCGAAGACGTGCGGCTGAGAGCCGCACCTACGCCGCTCCCCTCACCCCCTCTCCCAGCCTTGGGAGAGGGGGTGAGGGGGGTGAGGGGCTTGCTCCCCCTCTCCCAGCCTTGGGAGAGGGGGTCGGGGGGTGAGGGGCTTTTCCTACGGCTCTTGGGTCTATCGAGGACGCGCGGCTGGGAGCCGCACCTCGATGCATCATCGTCTTTCCCCTGTTTTCCCCTGCGCGGCTGCACAGGCGGACGACGGTCGAGCGCTGCTGCAGGCGGCTCTAGAGCTTCCCGAACTTGTGTCCTATCCGGTCTATGCGTTACCGGAGGAAGTGGATGGATGGAAGTTAGCGCTGGCAGGTTTCGGCGATCCAGAGACAGAACTGATTGCACCTTTTATTTTTCATCGGCTCTTGACATTTCCTCCTGGATTGCGTATGCTAGACAACAGTTCCATGAATAAGAATTTTGTTCATCATCGTAGAACAAATCCTTGCCATCATGATCTATTCCGTCGCCAAGGCGCTCAGGATTTTGCAGCTGTTCAGCGTCGATGAGCCGCGGCTCTCGCTGACCGAGATCAGCCGCAGGCTCAACATCCCCAAGAGCACGGCGCACAACCTGCTGACCACCTTGCAAGAATTCGGTTACATCGAACGCACCGACGACGAGCTTTACGCGATCGGCGTGGCGCCGTTGTTGCTGACGCAGACGATGCGCATCAGCGTCGAGCTGCGCGACCCCGCCGCGCCGATCCTGCGTCAGCTCGCCGAGGCTACGCACGAGTCGGTCTACCTGACCATCCGCCAGGAGGACGCAGCGCTCTACATCTACGCCGTGGAGTCGCCTCACCGGCTGCTGGCCAGGACCGCAGTGGGCGATCGCGCACCGCTGCATTGCACCTCGGTGGGCAAGGCGATGCTGGCCTGGCTGCCGGAAGAGGAGGTGGACGCCATCCTTCGACGCGCCGGCCTGCGTTCGTTTACGTCGCGCACGCTGACCGATGCAAACGCGCTGAAGGCGGAGCTTGCCGCCACGCGGCGCCGCGGCTACGCCGTCGACTGCGGCGAGCATGAGGAAGGGCTGTTCTGCATCGGCGCCGCCATTCGCGACGCGCGCGGCAGGGTGATCGGCGCCTGCAGCGTCTCGGGCATTGACCCGGCTATTCTCGGCGAACGTCGAGAATCCCTGGCCGAGCAGGTGATCGACGCAGCGCAGAGCATCTCACGGCTGATGGGGTACGTGCCTGCAACGTTCAGCGGAGTGGTGCGGAGGGCGGAGTGATGCGCTTCAAAACGCAGCCGATCTTCACGCAATTGGAAGACCACCCGACGGCGCACTGCGCCACCATCGCCGAACTGCCGAACGGCGACCTGATCGCCGCCTGGTTCGGCGGCTCCTACGAGACGGCGCCGGATCAGATTCTGCTCACCGCCCGCTACGACCTTCGCCAGGAGCGCTGGAGTGAACCGCGGCCGCTGGCCGTGATGGAGGGCAAGGCGCTGGGGCAGCCCGTCTTCTGGGTGCGCAAGGATGGCGACCTCTGGCTCTTTTTCGACGCCATCCAGGAGCGAGACTGGCGCAGCGCGCTGCCCTTTCTTCAGCGCTCCGCCGACGAAGGGCGCACCTGGAGCGCGCCGCAGCTTCTGTTCGACTATCCGGGGCTGATGTTTCGCAGCCGCCTGTGTCTTCTGCCCGGACGGGCGATCGTCCCCGCCTACGACGAAAACCGCTGGGAGTCGCTCATGATGATCTCGGACGATGACGGCAAAAGCTGGCGTCTGACTGCGTCGATCGTCACGCCACAGGGCAACATCCACCCTTGCCTGGTTCAGCTGGAGGGAAGTCGTCTGCTCGCCTATCTGCGCACGGGCGGCCGCGGTGGCGTGATCTGGCGCACGCTCTCTTTCGACGGCGGCGAGCGTTGGGAAGAGCCGGAGCCGACGACGCTGCCCAATCCCAATTCAGGCATCGACCTGTTGCGTCTACATTCAGATCGTCTTTTACTGGCGTACAACCCCAGCGCAGAACGGCGCACGCCTCTGGCGCTGGCGGTGGCCTCGCTTCAGGAGGACTGGCGTCCGGCGCGCATCCTGGAGCAGGCAGACTACGAATTTTCGTACCCAACCTTATTGCAGGCGCGCAACCACGACATTCATCTCGTTTACACCTATCGTCGTCAACACATTCAACACGCCTGTTTCGACGAAGCATGGTTGGAGGGAGCCGCATGACCTTTCGCATTCAAGGCGTCGTCGTCCCGATTCTGACGCCCATGAAGCCGGACGGCGCGCTCGACGTGGAAGCGCTGCCTGCGCTGGTCGATTTTCTGTTGGAGCGCGGGGTCGCAGGGCTGTTTGTCGGCGGCAGCACCGGAGAGGGCCCGCTTCTCAACACCGGCGAGCGCAAGGCGCTGTGCGAGGCGACCGTCGCTGCGGTGGCAGGTCGCTGCCCTGTGATTGCACAGACCGGAGCGATCACCACTGCGGAAAGCATCGAGCTGACGCTGCACGCCCGCAGCGCAGGCGCGTCAGCGGCTGCGCTGATCGCTCCTTACTACTATGCCCACAGCGCGGAGGCGCTCTTCCGTCACTTCGCCGCCGTCGCAGAGGCCAGTGCGGACTTTCCGCTTTATCTTTACAACTTTCCCGCCGTCAGCAACAACTGGCTGCGCGTGGATCTGGTGCGGCGGCTTGTCGAACGCTTCCCAAACATCGTGGGCGTCAAGGACAGCAGCGGCGTGTTGGAGAATCTGATCGCCTGCACGCGCCTGCGCCACGGCCATTTCAACACCTTCGTCGGCAGCGATGGCTTGATTTTGGCGGCGGTGGCGTCGGGCGTCGACGGCGCCGTCTCCGGCAACGCCAACGTCGTTCCGGAGATCGTAGTGAGAGTGCATCGCGCGGCGCTGGCGGGCGATGTCACAGAAGCGCGCAAATGGCAGGCCAGACTCGACGCCGCGCGGGCCTTGATGGGCGACGGCGGCAATCTGGCGCTCTACAAGGCGCTGCTCGCCCGTCGCGGGGTGGAGCTCGGCTCGGTGCGGCCGCCCCTGTTGCCGGTCGAAGAGGAAACCGTCGAGCGGTGCTGGCATGCGTTGCAAGCGCTCTTGCCGAAGGCAGAGTGTCAATAAACAAATCATAAACGGTGAGAACGTGTGTCATGCAAAGGAGGGAGCTATGCAAACCGGAAACGTGCGTTGGATGAGTCTGTTGTTGATCGTCGTTCTGCTCGTCGCAGGGTGCGCAGCGCCGGTGGCGCCGCCTGCAGGCGAAACCGCAGCACAACAGCCTGCTGCCCCGGAGGGGGTCGTCACGTTGGAGTTCTGGGGCGGCTGGACGGGGCCGGACGCCAACACCATGCAGGCCATCGTCGACCGCTACAACGCCGAGCACCCAAATGTGCGGGTGAATCTGTCGATGCAGGCCTGGTCGCCGCTTTTCGACGCCTTCATCGCTGCGTCGAGCGCAGGCAGCGCGCCCGACATCCTGGCCATGCATCCGCAGGAGCTGGCGCAGTTCGTGCATCTGGGGTTGATCCTGCCGCTTGACGACATCCTCGCCAATTCGGAGGTGATCAAGCCGGAAAACTACCTGGAGAACGCCTGGGAAGGCAACAAAGTGGACGGCAAGCTCTACGGCGTTCCGCTTGACCTCCACATGCACGGCCTCTTCTACAACAAGGCCGCCTTCGAGAAGGCAGGCGTGCCGGTTCCGCCTTCGACGCCGCCCCTCAACCGCGAGGAGTTTATGGAAATGGCTAAACGCTTGACGATCGACGCCAACGGCAAGAGCGCAGCCGAGGAGGGGTTCGACGCCAACAACATCGTGCAATACGCCATCAACGCCCACACCAATCATCACGCCTTCTTCCAGTGGTGGAGTCTGTACAATCAGTTGGGCGGCCAGCTGATCTCAGAAGACGGCAAGAGCTGCGCGATGGACCTTGATAAAGCGGCGCAGGCGTGGCAGTTCCTCCAGGACCTCGTCTACGTGCACAAGGTCGCTCCGCAAGGACAGACCGACTATCCGCGCGACTTCCTCGATGGGCGCACCGCCATGTTGGTGGACGGCCCATGGCGCATCCCACAGCTGGAGCAGGCGGCGGCGGAGAGCGGCTTCCAGTGGGGCGCGACGCAATATCCCAACATCTTTGGCGGTGAATTCGCCGTGTGGGGCAGCGGCCACAACTTCACGCTTCCCAGCAAGGCCGACCCGAACAAACAGGCCGCAGCCGTAGCGTTCCTGGAGTGGATGGCCGCCAACAGCGCCGAATGGGCGAAGTCAGGTCAACTTCCCGCCTTCAAGGCGATTCTGGAGTCGGAGGAGTTCCAGCAGATGGAAGGGCGCGCGCCCTTCATCGCCTCGATGCCGTATGAGAAGCTTTTCCCGGCGACGCCGAAGTACAACGAGATTTTCGCCTCGAACGCGCCGACGCCGATGATGGTGATGGCGCAGCGCATCATGCTGGAGGCCGCAGACCCGGCGGCGGAGGTCAAGACGGCGTGCGAGGCCATCTCGGCCATCCTGGCGACGCCGTAAACGTCCTGTTTCGTTCGTCGTGCGCGAAGGTCTGGTGAACTGCGAGCGCCAGACCTTCGCCCCAGCCTGACGGAGAAGCCATGCGCATTCTGGCTCCTGCCGGTTTTCAAGCGCGCGCCGCTGCGCGCAAACGCATCCATTGGACGCCCTTCCTCTTTCTGGCGCCCTATCTGTTTCTGTTCGTCTCATTGAGGCTGGGTCCTTCGTTGATCGGCCTGGCCATCTCGTTCACGAACTGGAGCGCAGTTGGCGTCCCGCAATGGGTGGGCCTGGCGAATTACCAGGCGCTCTTCATCGATCCGCGCTTTCGTGATGCGCTCATCAACACCGTCATCTTCACGGCGATGGCCGTGCCTGCGCTCGTGGGCCTGGGGCTGGCTTTCGCCCTCTTCTTGAACCAACCGCATCAAGGGCGAGGACTGGGCCGCGTGGCCGTCTTCACGCCCTACGTCATCATGCCCACCGTCGTCGGCGTGCTATGGACGTGGATTTTGGAGAAGGATTTCGGTCTGCTCAATGTGCTCCTGGGGCGACAGATTCCGTGGCTGGTCAGCCCAAGCTGGGCGATGCTGGGGCTGGTGTTGGCTGCGGTGTGGTCGATGGTCGGCTACAATACGGTGCTCTTTCTGGCCGGCCTGCAGGACATTCCGGCGGAGCTTTACGAGGCGGCGCGCATCGACGGCGCCGGCGCCTGGCGCAGCTTCTGGAGCCTCACCCTGCCGCTGCTGGCGCCGACGGCCTTCCTTGTCTTGATGTTGACCATCATCAACACCTTTCAAGTTTTTGACCTTGTCTACGTGATGACGAGCGGCGGCCCCGGCACCAGCACGCTGACGATGGTGCAGTACGTCTATACGACAGCGTTTCAGTTCTTCAAATTCGGCTACGGTTCGGCTGTGGCGATGGTGATGTTCGTGATTTTGGTGATCGTTGCATTGATCCAGACGCGCGCCTATCGTCGCGGACTGGAGAGCATCTATTGACGCGGCGCTTCCGCCCGGGGGAAGAAACAAGATGCGGCGAAGAAACGCAATCACAGCCACTCTGTGGTACGCCGTTCTGGCGGGAATCGTTGTAGTCATGATGGCGCCGGTGGCATGGATGATATCCACAGCCTTCAAGCCGGAGCTGCAAATCTTAACCACGCAGATTCGCTGGATTCCCGACCCGCCCACGCTGGAACATTTCCAGACTGTGCTCAGTCGCCATGCCATCTGGCGCTGGCTGGTCAACAGCGTTGTCGTGGCGACGGCGGCCACGCTGCTGGTGCTGTTGCTGGACTCGCTGGCCGGCTATGCGTTGGCGCGCATGGAGTTTTTCGGCCGCGACGCGCTCTTTGCCGTGATCCTTTCCATGCTCTTCGTGCCGTTGCAGATCACGGTCATCCCTCTATTTCTGATCTTCGCCAACCTGGGACTGGTCGACACCTATGCAGCGCTGATCTTGCCGGTGGGCGCCAATGTGACCGGCGTCTTTCTGATGCGGCAATTCTTCCTGAGCATTCCGGGCGAACTGGAGGACGCCGCGCGCGTCGACGGCGCCAACGACTGGCAGATTTGGGCGCGGGTGGTGTTGCCGCTGGCGCGGCCGGCGTTGCTGGCGGTGGCGATCGTCACCTTCTTGAGCGCGTGGAACGCCTTTTTCTGGCCGCTCATCGCCACGCGCAGCGACGCCGCTCGTCCTCTGGCCGTCGGCATTGCGCAGTTTCTCACGCTGCGCCCCGGCCTGGCGCAGACGGTGCAGGCGTATGGCCCCAGCATGGCGGCCGCCACCATTGCCGCGCTGCCGCCGATCTTGTTTTTCTTCGCCCTGCAGCGCCACTTTATTCAGGGCGTCTCCATGACCGGATTGAAGGGGTGAATGCGAGGCAGCGCATTATTCTCTATGCACCAACCGCGCCACCGCTGCAGTCATGGCCGTTGGGTCATCGGCCTGGAAGATGTTGCGGCCGATGGCGACGCCTGCGCCGCCCGCCTGGACGGCGGCTGCGACATCGGCCAGCAGCGAAGCTTCATCCCCGCGCTTGGCGCCTCCTAAAACGACCACCGGAACATACGCACCTGCGATCACCTGTTCGAAATTGGGCGCATACGGCGTCTTGACAAAATCCGCCCCTAGTTCCGCCGCCACGCGCACGGCCAGAGCTATGGCCTCGGTGGTGCGTTTTTCCGGCGGGCTGTCGAAGCCGCCGGGAACCATCTCCGCCATCACCGGCAAGCCCCAGGCGTGCGCCGCCTCGATCACGCGCGCCAGTCGCTCCAACGATTCGACCTCGGCCGGCGAGCCCGGGAAAGCTGAGACCGCCACGGCGTCGGCGCCGAGGCGCAGGGCCGCCTCCACGCCGAAGAAAAGCGCGCCCTGGCCGCTTCCGCCCAGCCGCGTGGCGCCGCCGTCGACGCGCACGATAAGCCCCAGGCCGGCCAGTTCGCTGGCGAAGCGCTGCGCCACCCCGTAAGAGGTGAGCACGGCGTCCGCGCCGCCTGCCGTGAACGCCGTGATCGTCTCCGCCGGTCGCTCCAGCCCAGGACAGGGGCCATCGATCAGGCCGTGATCCATGGCCACGATCAAGGTGCGTCCATCGTTGCGGAAAATCCGCCGCATGCGTCGCGTTGTCATATCTCGAGCAAGTTTCAATGATTCTCTTTTTGGCTGGGCAAATAGGGCCAGCCTTCCTCATCCCAGCCCAACGACTCGATGCGCAGCTTGGGAACGCCGCCCTGTCGGGCGTCGTAGGCGTGGTAAACGAACCAGTCAACGTCGCCTTCGCGATAGACGCCGTTGTGCCCAGGGCCCCGCCAACGATCATACGCTGTCAGGATCGTTGTGCCGCCGCCCTCCAGCATGGGGACGCCTTCGCGATCCAGATATGGGCCGGTGATCGACTCGGCGCGGCCAACGCGCACGTTGTAAGTGCTGGAGGCGCCCTGGCAGCATTGATCGAATGAGGCGAAGAGATAGTAATAGCCGTTGCGATGAATGATAAAAGGCGCCTCGATGGCGGTTCCGCCGGGACCATTGGCCGGGCGCTGTGCAATGGCGTAGATCGTCGGCTCGGCGGAGGAGGGCTTGCGCGTGGCCGGATCCAGTCGCACCAGTTTCAGTCCGCTCCAGTAGGAGCCGAAGGCCAGCCAGGGATTGCCTTCGGCGTCGAGCGCAAAATTAGGATCGATGGCGTTCCAATTTTCGGCGCCGGTGGACTCGATCACCAACCCCTCATCCACCCAGGCGTAGTCTGGGCTGTTTGCGTCGAGCGTAGTGTTGGTCGCCAGGCCGATGACCGACCGCGGGCTGCCGAAGGTGGAGCCAGCGTAATAGAGCTGCCAGCGACCGTTGTAGAAGGAAATATCCGGCGCCCAGAGGTCGCCGATGTTGGGGATGGCCTGCGTCAGCCAGGCGGGCAGGCGATCGAAGACGCGTCCACAAAATTCCCATGCTTGCATGTCCTTTGAGCAGATCACAATGATACGCGCGCCGGTGGAAAAGACATAATATGTATCGCCTTCCTTCGCCATCACCGGATCATGGATGCGCTGAATAAAGCCGGTTGGCTCCAGCGTCATCGGCTCCGGGGATGGCGATTCCGACAATGAGGGCGCCGTAATCGGACGGCAGGCGGCAAGCAACGAGAGCAAGACGAAGGCAAGCAAACCACGCTTCATGGCTGTAAGTTCCTCGGCAAAGCTTGGCGGCGAATAGATGTGTTCATGTAATACTATACCAGAACCTTCGGATAGAGCCGACAATTTAGACCCTCGCGCTCTCTGTTCGATGCGAAGGTGAACGTCCGGCTCACCGCCCATGCTTCTTTCGAGGCGCTGTTTATCAAACGTCAAATCGCCACTGCAGACTCATCGGGTAGCCCTGGATAATCAGCGCTTGACTTTTCGGTTGCTTGATTTCGCTGCTCGATTTCCGCATACACCTTGTCTCGTTGCGACTTTTTGAGCAGGGGATAAAAATACATCACTCCCACTGCAATGAAGCCAAAGAGCGCGGGCAAGGCAAAGTATACGATGCCCAAACCGCTGAACAGCGAGGCCGGAATGTTTGTAGCTGTTTCGTATAGTTGAGCGTCGTATCCAACTGCAGCCAAAACAAACCCCACCAATACAGAGCCTCTCCATCATAGACGACGAGCGCAATGCGATAGACTTTTGAAATCGTCTTTAGCAATTCGCTCCCGTCGATGCGCGCAAACATTTGGACCTTACTCAGAATCAACCACGGCTTCAATCCCGTCCGCCATCACCCAGCCGACCAGGCCATCGGCGGCGCGCACGCGGTACCAGCGCACTCCGCTCAGCTCGACCGGATAGACGAGCACATCGCCCGGCGGCCCCATGATGGTGAAACGATCGCCCGCCTCATACTCGGCCAGGGTGATCGTCTCCGGCTCGGCGGCGGCGTAGAGGCGCAGCTGTCCACGCGCCTGCACCTCCGCGCCGACCTCGAAGACCTCCAGGCCGGCCAGTGCATCCGCCGAAGAAGCTGTCCCAGGCGCACCCTCTGCAGGCGCTGCTGCGACGACGGCTTCTTCCTCTGTCTGAGAGGTCAAGGCAAGCACGCCGCTCTCCACCGTGACGACAGGCGTCGGCGGCGCGCTGACGCCAACCGAAGGCTGCATCGTGCATCCGCTCAAAAGGAGGAGCGCCGCCAGCGCCAAAGTCGACGCTCCTGCATGCAGTGGGCGCTTCCACATCAGGGGAAAGAGGCGCCGCCTCAGAAACAAGCTTGCAGAGAAGCGCGATCGTTCGCTCCGGTGGGGAAAGAGACGAAGAATCGGTTGACGATTGCCGGCTTGCATTTTCATCTTCCTATCGTTTTGCATCTTTGAGCAGGCTGCGCATTGCCTCCAACGGCCGCGTGTTGATCACATCCGCCGCCGTCACCCAGCCGCGCCGCGCCACGGCGACGCCGTATTCGGCCAGCGTCAGGTCGTGCACGCTGTGGGCGTCGGTGTTGATGACGAGCTTGCAGCCCAACTCGACGGCGCGCCGCGCGTAGACGTCGTTGACGTCGAGCCGCGCCGGGTTGGCGTTGATCTCTACGACCGTGCCGGTTTCCAGGCAGGCCTGCAGAATGCGTTCCATGTCGATTTCGCTGGGTGGCCGCTCGCCGATGAGGCGTCCGGTCGGATGGCCGAGAATGTCGACGTGGGGGTTGCGAATCGCCTTCAGACAGCGCGCAGTGATCGTCTCGCGATCCTGGCGTTGCGCACTGTGGATGCTGGCCACGACCACGTCGAGTTGAGCCAGCACCTCATCGGGCAGGCCGAGCGAGCCGTCCGCCAGGATTTCGACTTCGCTGCCCTGGAGCAGCCGAAAGTCGACGCCCTCCTCTTCGCAGCGGCGGTTGTAGGCGTCGATCTCGGCGCGCTGCCGGCGCAGCTTTTCGGCGTCCACCCCCTGCACGATGCCCAGCCCGACGCTGTGGTCGCTCACCAGCCAGTAGCGATACCCGCGCGCCCGCGCTGCGTCGGCCATCTCGGCGACGCTGGCTGCGCCGTCGCTCCAGGTGGTGTGGCCATGCAGCTCCCCCTGGAGATCGGCGAGCGTAATCAGCGCCGGCAGGCTGTGTTGCCGCGCGGCCTGCACCTCGCCGCGGTTTTCGCGCAGCTCGGGCGGAATCCAGTCCAACCCCAAAAAGGCGTACAGCTCCGCTTCCTCCTCAAAGAAACGTTGCTCGCCTGCAGGCGCTTCGCCTTCGCCCGTGGCGGTGAGGCCGTACTCGTTGAGGCTCCAGCCCTGTTTGAGCGCAAGCTCTCGCAGCGCTACGTTGTGCTCCTTGCTGCCGGTGAAGTATTGCAGCGCCGCGCCCCAGTGTTTGCGTTCAACCACGCGCAGATCGACCTGCAGGCCATTGCCCAGCACTACGCTCGACTTGGTCTCGCCTGCGCCGACGACGTCCGCCACTTCGGGCAGGCTGCGGAAGGCTTCCATGACGCGCGCGGGGTGCTCGCTCACGCAGAGGATGTCCACATCGCCGATCGTCTCCTTCCAGCGGCGCAGGCTGCCGGCGATCTCGATGCGTTCGAGCGCGCCGGCGGGCAGGCGCTCCTGCAGTTCGGCGATCAGGCGCAGCGCCAGCGGCCGCGCCACGCCCAGCGGTGCGCGCACGTCCGCGCCCTGTTCGGTGCGTTTGGCCAGCAGCTCGATGCCCTTGAGGATCTTCTCTTCGCTCTTTGCGCCGAAGCCTTTGAGGTTGCGCAGCTTCCCCGCCTCCGCCGCCGCGCGCAGCGCCTCCACGCTGTCGATGCCCAGCTCCTCCCACAGCCGTCGGGCTTTCTTCGGCCCCATGTCCGGCACCTGCATCATGTCGACCACGCCCTGCGGCACCTGCGCAAAGAGCGCGTCGAACTCCGGGTCGCCGCCGGTGGTGAGCAGGTTGTGAATGGCCTCTGCGATGCCCTTGCCGACGCCGGGGATGCTGGTCAGCTCGCCGGCGGCGTCGAGCGCGTGAATATCCTGCGGCAAGTTGCGGATGCTCTCCGCCGCGTTCTGAAAGGCGATGATGCGGAAGCGATTGGCGTCAAGAATTTGCAGCCGCGCGGCTACGCCGGCCAGGATCGCGGCCACGTCTCGATTGGTGAGGCGAGGTCTGGCGTTCATAGGTGAGAGGGATTGTAGCACAAGTGGAAGGGTTTAGGCGATTCTTGTGCTTCGCCTGGCGCCTTGGCGACTTTGCGTTGTGTCCATTTTCAGGCATGATGTCTGACGGCGCCGGCGACGATGAACATCACGCCAGGCCATCATCGGAGCTTACAAAACGTTCTCGAGCTTTTCCTGGCGCTTTTGCGGCTTTGCGTTAAATTTATCTTCACTGCACATCAGGAGCGTTTCATGACCACAGTGATCGACCTGCGCAGCGACACCGTGACAAAACCGACGCCCGCCATGCGCCGCGCTATGGCGGAGGCGGAAGTCGGCGACGACGTCTACGGCGAAGACCCGACGATCAACCGCCTGGAGGCGCTCGTCGCCGAGCGGCTGGGCAAGGAGGCGGCGCTCTTCGTTCCCAGCGGCACGATGGGCAACCTGATCAGCGTCCTCAGCCACTGCGGCCGTGGGGATGAAATGTTGCTGGGCGACCAGGCGCACATCTTTCACTACGAGCAAGGCGGCTCCGCGGCGGTGGGAGGCGTGCATCCGCGCATCCTCCCCAACCGCCCAGATGGCGCCATCGACCTCCAACAGCTCGCCGGCGCCATCCGCGGCGACGATGAGCATTTCCCGGTGACGCGCTTGATCGCCCTCGAAAATACGCACAACCGCTGCGGCGGCCGCGTGTTGCCCCTGGACTATATCGACGCCGTGGGCGCGCTGGCGCGTGCGCGCGGCCTCAAGCTGCACATCGACGGCGCCCGCCTCTGGAACGCCGCCGTGGCGCTCGGCGAATCGCCGGCGCGGCTGGTCGCTGCGGCCGACAGCGTGAGCGTCTGCTTCAGCAAAGGATTGGCGGCGCCGGTCGGCTCCGCTGTGGCCGGGTCTCAGGAGTTTATCCGCCGCGCCCGGCGCATGCGCAAGCAGGTGGGCGGCGGGATGCGGCAGGCGGGCGTGCTGGCCGCCGCAGCGATCGTGGCGCTGGAGCAAATGGTGGACCGGCTGGCCGAGGATCACGCCCATGCGCGTCGGCTGGCGTACGGGCTGGCGAACATCGACGGCATTCGCCTTGATCCTGCGACGGTGGAGACCAATATCGTCTATTTCGACGTGATCAAACCGGGATGGGATGCAGCGAAGCTCTCCGCCGCCCTGGCGGCCGAGGGCGTGCGGATGAACGACACAGGGCCCTATCGGCTGCGCGCCGTCACCCACTACGAGATTTCCGCAGCAGACATCGAACGCACGCTGACGATCGTCGAGGCTGTGCTGCGAACGTAACCCTCGTTCGCTACATCGACGTGCGGTTGTGAAGAATTTCGATATAGCGATCGGTGGGCGAAGCGTCCGTCTCTTTGGGGGAGGCGGATTCCTCGCCCATTGTTTCATAGGTCTCGGTCAGCCGCGTCGGCCCCACCCCGGGCACTTCGATCATGCTCTGGGCGTCGCTTTGCGCCAGCTTTAACACGCCGTCGGCCATCGCCGCGCCGGCGGCTTCGCGCTGATGCACGGCGGCGCCGTCGAGGAAGTTCTTCAGCCCTGCGAAGACGCCGATGATGTCATGGATCGGTTTCGCCAGCACGCCTGCGATGACGCCCGACATCACGACGTCCCAATTCGCCGGGATCGGACCGATGAAGCCCAAAGCCAGCGGCTGCAGGGCGGCGAAGAGATGGAGCGAAAAGAGGCTGGCGAAGCCGACGCCGAGGATGGCGCCGAGCAGCACGCTGGTGCCGCTCTTGAATTTGACGTAGCCGGAGGACTTGATGTCGGCGGCGTGCAGCCGGCCCGTATTGAGCAGGATCCATTCCAGATAATTCCAGACAAGCTCCACCATGCGCTCGATGGCAAAGGCGACTGCCAAAAGCGCAAGGAGCAGCGGCCCCAACGCCGGCGACGCAGCCTCCGCTTGCCACAGAGGGGCCGCCTGCGCTGTCAATGGGGCGAGGAGCGCGCTCAGGGCGCCCACGCCCCCAAAGAGGAGTCGCCTCGAACTGCGCCGGTGTTTCAATCTATACCCGAATACGGTTTGGTTCGCCATTCGCCCCCTCTCTTTCCGTTTCCTCACCACGCCTCGGCCAGCTCCACCAGGAGACGCACGCCATATCCCGTCGCGCCCTTTGGCGTCAGCGCATCGCGCTCCGAGGTTGTCCAGGCCACACTGGCGATGTCCAGATGCGCCCAGGGGTAGCCTTCGGTGAAATGCTCGATGAATTTGGCGCTGGTCGAAACGCCGCTGCTGCGACCGCCGCTGTTTTTCACTTCGGCCATGTCGCCTTTGATCGCCTCCTTGTACTCCTCCCACATCGGCATCGGCCAGAGGCGTTCGCCGCTGCGCTTCGAGGCCGCCATCAGCGCGTCTTGCAGCGCATCGTCGTTGCTGAACAGGCCGGCGGCCTGCGGCCCCAGCGCCACGCCGATGGCGCCGGTCAGCGTTGCGAGGTCAACCACAGCCTTGGGCTGGTAGCGCGCCACGTAAGCGAGCGCGTCGGCCAAGATCAGTCGGCCTTCGGCGTCGGTGCTGAGAATTTCCGCCGTCTTGCCGGTCATGCCGGTGAGGATGTCGCCGGGACGGTAAGCGTTGCCGTCGGGCATATTTTCGACGCAGGGGGCGACGCCGATCACGCGGCGGGGGACGCCGAGCTGTGCAATCGCCTGCATGGCGCCGATCACCGCCGCTGCGCCGCTCATGTCATGTTTCATTTCCTCCATGCGCTCCGCCGGCTTGATGCTGATGCCGCCGGTGTCGAACGTGATGCCTTTTCCGACCAACACCAGCGGCGGCTGCTCCTCGAGGCCCGCCGGCGCATGCTCCAGAATCACAAGCTGCGCCTCGTTGGCGCTGCCGCGGCTGACCGCCAGCAGAATGTTCATCCCCAGCTCGCGCATGGCGTCCTCGCCCAAGATTGTGCACTTGAGGCCGGCCTGCTCCGCCATCGCTTGCGCGCGTTGCGCCATCGCGGCAGGATTCAGAATGTTTGGCGGTTCATTGGATAGGTCGCGCGCCAGATTGACGCCGGCGGCGATGATCTCCCCGCGACGCAGCCCGCGCTCGATGGCCGGAACGCGTCCTGCATCAAACTCGACGACGGTGCACCGGCTTGGGCCTTCTTCCGGCGCTTCTCGTTTGTAGTTGGGAACGCGATAGTCGGCGAGCAGCGCGCCTTCCGCCAAGGCCTGAGCCGCCGCCTCCACTTCCAATCCGCCGGCGCCCGCCCCGTGCACAATGGTGGCGTAGTGCTTGACGCCTTTGAGCTTTGCAAGCGCCTTGTGCGCCGTCGCTGCGGCCTTGCGGGCCGCCTGCATGTCGAACTTGTCCGCCTTGCCCAACCCGACGAGCAGCACGCGCGGCGCAGGCAGCTTGCCATCGGTGTAAAGCAGCGCCGTCGTCCCCGCTTTGCCCTCGAAGTCGCCAGATGCGATCAGCGTGCGAACGGCGCCGTTGAGCGCAGCATCCACCGCTGCCGTGGCGCCGCCTGGCGTCTCGACCCCCTCAAATAGATTGACGACAATTGCGTCCGCTGCGATTGCAGTGATCGAGCCCTGGGTGATCGAAAATTGCATAGCGCCCTCGTCCTCTCCATGTGCGTTGATTGCGTAGCGTCGCAACGATAAACACGACTTTTTTAAGTCTAAATTGCTAAAGTGTACATTTCACCGGGTCGCGCCTCCCTGGCGTAGTGCGCTCTTCCACCTGAAGCGTTCGGCCGGAAGCCAAACCTGCGCTGCTCGCCGGATTGCGCATCTATGAAACCACGCGCTTAGGAATCTTCTGCAGACGTCGCGCCGCCTCATCCAGCAGATCATCGGTCTTGCAGAAGGTGAAGCGCGCCAGGTTCTGAGCCAGATGCTGATGCGGTTTGCTGTAAAACGGGCTGGGCGGAATGGCCGCCACGCCGATCTCGGTCGTCAGCCAGCGGCAGATGGCGACATCGCGGCGCTCTGCGGGCTGCACCGGTGCGTCAAGCGCGCCGGTGTCGACGATGATGAAATAAGAGCCATCCGGTGCAACCGGCGTCAATCCGACGGCCTCGAGCGCATCCAAGAGGCGGTCGCGCTTGGCGCGGTACATTTCGGCGAGCCAGCCGAAATAATTGCGCCGCTCCGCCTCTTCAAAAGCCACGGCGATCGCCTCCTGCATCGGCGTGCAGACGGCGAAAGGAATCCATTGATGCGCCATCAGGATGGCGTGTGCGAGGCGCGGAGGCGCAATCGCCCAACCGATCTTCCACCCTGTCACGGAAAAAGTCTTGCCGGCGCTGCCCAGCGTCACCGTGCGCTCCCACATGCCCGGCAGCGTAGCGATGCGCACATGTTGGGCGGGAGGATAGACCATCCACTCGTAGACTTCGTCGCTGAGCACGGTGAGGTTGAAACGCCGGACGACCGCAGCCAGCGCCTCCAGCTCCTGGCGGGTGAAGACCTTGCCCAAGGGATTCGTAGGCGTATTGAGCACAAGCAGCTTGGTGCGCGGGGTGATGGCGGCCGTCAGCTCATCGATGTCGAGCGTCCAGTCGGCGGCGCGGCGAGCGCCCGCCGGGCCGCGCAGCGGCACATAGACCGGAACCCCCCCGGCCATCGTCACCGCCGCCGGATAGCTGTCATAGAACGGCTCGATCAGGATCACCTCATCGCCGGGGTTCACCAGCGCCTGCATGGTGGCGAAGATGCCCTCGGTGGCGCCGACGGTGACGACGATCTCCGTCATGGGGTCGAGCGTCCGTCCAAAGAGCGGGCTGTAGGTCTGCGCCAGCGCCTGCACAAGCCGCGGATGGCCGGCGCTGCGCGCGTACTGGTTCAAGTCGGCGGCGATGGCGGCGACGGCGGCTTCTTTCACGAAATCCGGCGCAGCGAAATTCGGAAATCCTTGCCCGAGGTTGACGGCGCCGACGGCGTTGGCGAGCGCCGTAAATTCAGCGAAGACGGTGGCGCCAAAGCCTCGCACACGCTCGGCGACAGGATCGTAGCGGGTTGGGGAGGAGGTCGGCTGCTGTGGCATGGAAGACATACGACGAATCTGGTTGGCCTGGTGAATTTTGAAAGATATGTTTCAGCGTATTCAGCCTTGAGCAAGCGCTCGCATCGATGTGAGAGCTGAACAAAAAGTGCAATCGTACATCGACGCTTTCAGCATGAAAGCGTCGGATCAGCATTATAGTCGAGTCGAGGCAGATGGCGGAAACGAAACTGTATCCAAACTCGGCAAAAACGCCTTCCCAAATAGCCGATGGCCATTGGAAAGGCGTTGCAGCCGAAGCGGGTGGAGAGAGTTGGCGGAAATAAAATAAAAGCAGCCGTTCTCCCTGGGTTGCGGAGAAGCGGCTCGGGCTAATGAAAATCAGTTCTGCGTGATGTCCGACTCCACGTTTACTTCTTCCATGCTGCCGGTGACGAGAAAGATCAGCCGCTCGGCGACATTGGTGATCAAGTCGCCCACGCGCTCAAACTCGCGCGCCACGCGCAGGACCTCGTAAATATCCTCGGTTTCCTCTACGGTGGCGGCTCCGGAGAGCCGATACATGATCTGTGTGAAGGCGCGGGCGTAGAGTTTGTCCACCTCGTCGTCGCGCTTTGCCACCTGGCTGGCAAGTTGAATATCCCGGTTGGCGTACGCCACCTTGAGCTGACGCAGCATGTCGAGCACGATGTGACCCATCTCGGCGATCTCGACGGGAAGTTTCCCCTCCGGTCGCCCGTGCAGCCGTTTCAGCGCTTTGGCCACGCCTTTGGCCTGATCCCCCATGCGCTCCAGATCGACGATCATGTTCAGCGAAGCGATGATAAGCCGCAAGTCGCGTGCAGCAGGCTGTTGCGTAGCGATCAGGACAATGCAGCGCTCCTCGATGTCAAAGCGCATCTTGTTGACCTGACGGTCGAGGTCGGTCACCACTGCAGCCAGCGTCGGATCCAAACGTTCGTAAGCGGCCAACACCACCGATAACTCTTCTTCCACGCGGCTCATCATCAACATGACAGAGTCGCTCAGGTGTTGCAATTCCCGGTCGAAATGTTCACGAGGTCTCATGTCGTCCTTCCGGTGTCGAGTTTCCTTGCTTTTTATCATCAATTCCCACGCAGGATAACATCATTATACTACGGCGCTCAGGTTATCGAAGCGTCAATAAAATGTTAACAAAGGTGCAGCGGACCCTTGTGTGGGGTCGCGCTGCACCTTTGCGCAGGAGAACCGGGAGCCATCAGCGATGGGTGACCGATGGCCGATGCACTCGGAAGGACGCGGCGCTGCGCTCCATCTCGGTGAACAGATTGGCGCCCAGGCCATAGAGCAAGGCCAGGCCCACCAGACCGGCGACGATCCAGGCGAGGACAGCCGGCCAGGCGGAGGCCGATGTCGTGGCGGCGGTGAGGGCAGGCGCCGGCTCGACGATCAGCGGCGCCGAGCCAAGAGCCGCGGGTCGGCGGCTGGCCATCGTAAGGGCGTAGACTGCGCCGGTCTCCCCCGTCACCGGCAGCAGCTCGGCGACGGGAGCTTCGGCGACCGTCGCCAGGGGCTGCCAGACGCCGCCTCCATCGACGCTCATGCTGACGCCGCTCGGCGTTTGATGAACCTCTGCGTGGCCGAACAGATAGCTCGTCGCCACATAGAGGACGTCCAGCTGCGCAGGGTCGACGGCGATGGCGTCTACGGCGAGCCGGACGCCGGGCGTGAAGCCCAGGCCATCGTTGGCCATACTCCAGCGGACGCCGTCGTGGCTCATGAGCAGGCCGCGATCCAGCGTGCCCACATAGACCGTCGCCGGGTAGCGGTTGACGACGGCCAGCGCCGTCGGCGCGCTGCCGAGGTTTTCAACTTCTCGCCACTGCAGGCCCGTCTCCTCCCCCCGATAGAGCCGGGAGGGCGTGCGAGCGAAGAGCAACCCGGCGTTCACGCTGTCAACGGCGAGCTGCACGATCGGCTCATCGAGCTGCGTTCGCCCTGCCGCAATGACGCTGGAGCCAACATCGCGCAGGCGGAAAATCTCGCCGGTGTCGGCGCCGACGTAGATAAGTCGATTGCCCTTGTCCAGCGCCAGGCTCGTGACGCCGCCGACTCCCTCCGATGGCAACGGCACGCGCAGCCATTCATGCTTGCCGCCCGCCTTGCTGCGCATTCGATACAGCGCCAGCTCATTGGCCGCGCCGACATAGACGATGCTCGGTCGGCTGCCGTCGATCGCCACAACACCGGCGATCACGCCGGTCGGCAGATCGATTTTGCGCCATTCCCCAGGACGTCCTTCGTAAAGCTCGCCGCCGTCGACTGCATAGCTCATGCCCGCAGGGCGCGCAGACGCCGCGTAGGAGCGAACGTTCTCCAGATTCGCCTTCACCACTGCGACGGGCTGAACATCCAACGCCGTGAGAACCCCCGCAAAGACAAACAGGATTAAGATTGCAGTCATGAAGATGAAGAAGAACTTGCGAATCATAGGGTCGCTCCTTCAAATTTGGGCTGTGGAAATGTTTTCCAAATCCTTCTGCATTCAGTATAGTCCCTGTCATCGGAGGAATTCTTGACAGTTTTGACAGGGAATTCGGACCGTTTGGCTACGCAGAAGATGCATCCGTTCACATCCCTGTGTTAGAAATTACGCTGTAAGGTTGAAACCCGCTCATGGAATATGATCTTCCAGGAAGCTCGATGAAAGTGAACAAATGATTCTGGCGCCTTGTAGGCGCAGCTCGCAGCAGCCTTTCTCCGTTTCACCTAAATCCCTGGGGCTATCGGGAATGTGCGGCTCTCAGCCGCACCCACTGTCATCACCGTCTGTTTGCCCAATCCGCTCGCTCGATTGCCGGGTTCAACTGCGTAACTTCCGACTGCGTGACTTCTATGTATACTGAAACGGCGACGCGTTTCCGCATTGTTCTTCATTCTTCCGCTGTGAATCAGCGCACAGCCGCCTCCTTCCAAGGGGCGACGGCCACCGAACCGGGGGATCGGATAAAGATGAGGCCAGAGTGACGAAACATTCAGACGCCGGTTTGGCAACCGGCTCACCCTCCGCTATACTATTCAGCAATTGGTTGATAACCGATTGACAACCGAACTGATGGAACGACATTGCACCGGAGGAGTACCTGCTGCGCCGGCGCCAGAGAGGCGAGGTCATCGGCTGAAAGCCTCGCCCGCACAGGGGGCAGGGAAGGTCGCCGGGAAGGTCGGGAGCGTGAACTGTTCAGTAACGCTCCTCGGATGGCGCCCGTTAACGCGCAACGAGTGATACGTCCGTTTTAGGCGGCGTATAATCAAGGTGGTACCGCGGAGCCGCTTCGTCCTTGAACGATGAAGCGGTTTTTTTATTCATCGGTGAACTGCCAGAGGCGTGAAAAATTTTTCGCCCTTTGTTTAAATGGATCGACCGATCAAGTGAGGCAATCTTATGACCGAGCAAACCACGACCGAAACAACCATGCCCAAAGCCTACGACCCGCGCCAGGTGGAGGAAAAACTCTATGCATGGTGGGAGCAGAGCGGTTTCTTCCGGCCAGAGCAGCAAATCGCCAGCGGACTGGCCGATCCTCGACGACGTCCTTTCGTCATTCCAATGCCGCCGCCCAACGTCACCGGCGCCTTGCATCTCGGCCACGCCATCACCAGCAGCATCGAAGACATGCTGATCCGCTATCATCGCATGCTGGGCGACCCGACGCTGTGGGTTCCGGGCACCGACCATGCCGGCATCGCCACGCAGAACGTGGTGGAGCGCCATCTTGAAAAGCAGGGCGTCACCCGTCATGACCTGGGGCGCGAACGCTTCGTGGATGAGGTGTGGCGTTGGAAGCATGAGTATCACGCGCGCATCACGGCGCAGCAGAAACGCATGGGCATCTCTTGCGACTGGACGCGCGAACGCTTCACGCTTGACGAAGGGCTGAGCAGGGCTGTGATGGAAGCCTTCGTGCGCCTCTACGACGAAGGGCTGATCTACCGGGGCAACTACCTCGTCAACTGGTGTCCGCGCTGCCAGAGCGCCCTCAGCGACCTTGAAGTGGAGCACGAGGAGGTGAGCGGCCGGCTTTACACCTTCCGCTATCCGCTTAAGGAGGGCGGCTATTTGGAGGTGAGCACCACGCGGCCGGAGACGATCCTGGGCGACACTGCGGTCGCCGTGCATCCCGATGATCCGCGCTACGCCGCCTACGTGGGCAAGACTGCGCTCGTGCCCATGCTCCAGCGCGAGATCCCCGTGATCGCCGACGCCTACGTCGATCCGGAGTTCGGCACCGGCGCGCTGAAGGTGACGCCCGGCCACGACCCCAACGACTACGAGATCGGCAAGCGGCATGACCTGCCCATGATCAACATCATGAACGAGGACGGCACGCTCAACGCTGCAGCCGGCCCCTACGCCGGCCTGGATCGCTTCGAGGCGCGCAAGAAGCTCTGGGCGGACATGAAGGCGGCCGGGCTGGTGGTCGGCGACAAAGAGCACGTGCATCAGGTCGGCCACTGCCAGCGCTGCGGCTCCGTGGTGGAGCCGCTGCTGAGCGAACAGTGGTGGGTGAAGATGGAGCCGCTGGCGAAACCGGCGCTGGCTGCGGTCGCCAACGGCGACATTCAGATCGTGCCGCAGCGCTTCGAGCGCGTCTACAACCACTGGCTGGAAAATATTCGCGACTGGTGCATCTCTCGCCAGCTCTGGTGGGGGCATCGCATCCCGGTCTGGTACGGGCCGGACGGCGTCGCCTTCGCCGGACGCACCGAGGCGGAGGCGCGCGCCCGCGCCGCCGCACACTACGGCCGCGAGGTCAACTTGCAACAAGACCCAGACGTGCTCGACACCTGGTTCAGCAGCGGACTCTGGCCCTTCAGCACCCTGGGTTGGCCCGATCAGACTGAAGACCTCGCCACCTACTATCCGACCACCGTGTTGGAGACCGGCTACGACATCCTCTTCTTCTGGGTGGCGCGCATGATCATGATGGGGCTGAAATTCACCGGCGAGGCTCCCTTCAGCGTGGTCTATCTGCACGGCCTGGTGCGCGATGAGCAGGGGCGCAAGATGAGCAAGAGCCTGGGCAACGCGCTCGACCCGCTCGACCTGATCGACGAATACGGCGCCGATGCGCTGCGCTTCACGCTCCTGACCGGCAGCACGCCGGGCAACGATCTGAAGCTCAGCGTCAGCCGCATCGAGGCGAACCGCAATTTTGCCAACAAAATTTGGAACGCGGCCCGCTTTGTGATCATAAAATTGCAAGACACCGAGCTGGCGGTTGATTTCAGCGACCCGCACAGCCCTACCTATCGCCTGCCTGAGCGCAGCCTGCTTGGGCTGGCCGATCGCTGGATTCTCAGTCGCTATGAGAGCGTGCGCCGTGACGTCAACCGCCTGATCGAAAGCTGGCAGCTCGGCGAAGCCGGCCGTCAGCTCTACGAGTTTCTGTGGAGCGAGTATTGCGACTGGTACATCGAGGCGTCCAAAGTGCGTTTGGCCGACGCCCAGAGCGCTGAAGCGCAGGCCACGCGCCAGGTGTTGGCCTACGTGCTCGAACGCACGTTGCGGTTGCTCCACCCCTACATGCCCTTTGTGACGGAGGCGATCTGGCAGAATCTGCCGGGAATGGCAGGCGACGGCAGGTCGATCATGGTGATGCGCTGGCCGGAGGAGAGCGGCCAGCCCGATCTCGAAGCGGAGGAACAGTTTACGCGGCTGCAAGAGGTGATCCGCGGCATCCGCAACGTCCGCACCGAATACGACGTGCCTGCCGCGCGACGCATCGCCGCGCTCTTCAGCGCAAACGAGCACGCCGACCTCATCAATGCCAACCTTCCTGTGATTACGGCGCTGGCGCGCCTGGAGCCGGCTGAGATTGTGGTCGCAACCGAGCTGACGCCTCCCGGCAAGGCGGCGACGCTCGTTGCGGGCGGCGTCACCGTCTACTTGCCGCTCGCCGGTCTGATCGACCTGGAGGCGGAGCGCAGGCGCCTCCAGGCCGAGCTGGAAAACATCGACCGGCAGATTCAACGCATCGAGGCCTCGCTGAGCAACGACGCATTCACCTCCAAGGCGCCCGCCCACGTCGTGGAGCGCGAGCGTTCACGGCTGGCCGAGCTTCAAGAGCGCCGCCATCAGCTCGTCGAGCGCTCCGCCGAGCTTGCGGAATAAAGCGGCGCCGCTTTCATCGTCGCAGGGACGCCCCGGCGTTCGTTCTCGGGGGCTTGATGGTTTTTGCGGCAGCGCGGATGCATTCGGATTTCATCGTAGAAGGCCCTCACCCCCTGGCCCCCTCTCCCAAGGCTGGGAGAGGGGGAGCGAGGCCCTCACCCCCTGGCCCCCTCTCCCAAGGCTGGGAGAGGGGGAGCAAGGTCCTTACCCCCTGGCCCCCTCTCCCAAGGCTGGGAGAGGGGGAGCAAGGCCCTCACCCCCTGGCCCCCTCTC
>FWPV01000516.1_pt1 | contig 91103 bp, 82 predicted proteins | sample 2228371 | NCBI WGS metagenome assembly FWPV01 (sample SAMEA103939776, study PRJEB20133) | metagenome
GTCGCAAACGAATTTTTGTGTCGACACGTCCTTCTATCCGCTTGGCTCGTGCACGATGAAGTATAATCCCAAAGTGAACGAGAAGGTCGCTGCAGCTGAGGATTTCGTGACCGGTCATCCGGCTGCCCCACCAGAGCTCGTCCAGGGAAACCTGGAAATTCTCAAGACTCTGGAAGAGCTCCTCGCTGAGATCACGGGCATGGATGCTTTTACCCTTCAGCCAAGCGCCGGAGCCCAGGGCGAATTAACCGGAATGCTGATCATCCGGGCTTGCCTCAAGGACAGAGGAGACCCACGCCAAACCGTCCTTATTCCCGATTCCGCTCACGGCACCAACCCATCGAGCGCCCATATTTGCGGCTACAACGTCGTTGAAATAAAATCCAATGAGAGAGGAACGATTGACCTGCAGAGTCTCAGCGAGGCGATGAATGAAAAAGTGGCGGCCCTGATGATTACCAATCCTAATACCCTTGGGATTTTTGAGTCCGAAATCCACAGGGTGGCTGAAATCGTCCATGCGAAGGGCGGACTCCTTTACATGGATGGGGCTAACATGAACGCCCTGGTAGGAAAATTTAGACCCGGCGACATGGGCGTTGATGTCCTCCACCTCAACCTCCACAAGACCTTCTCGACTCCCCATGGAGGAGGAGGACCGGGAGCAGGCCCGGTAGGTGTAAAGAAAGAGTTGGCCCCTTACCTTCCTGTGCCTGTCATTGAAAAAACCCCCGCCGGGTATGTTTTGAATTTTGACTTGCCCCGCTCAATCGGCCGGGTGCGAAGTTTTTACGCTAATTTTCTCGTTTGCGTCAAGGCTCTGGCCTATATCCTCAGTCTGGGGCCGGACGGTTTGAAAGAAATAGCCGAGGTTTCTGTGCTCAATTCTAATTATATTCGGAAGAGCCTCGAAGGTACCTACCATCTAAAATACGCTTCTCCAACGCTTCATGAGTGTGTCTTTTCAGATAAGTTCCAAAAGGAACATGGAGTGACGAACATTGATATCGCCAAGCGTCTGATCGATTATGGAGTCCATCCCCCCACCATGTCCTTTCCCCTGATTGTTCCCGGTGCGTTGATGATTGAGCCGACTGAAACAGAGAGCAAAAGGGACCTCGACACCTTCATTGAAGCGATGAAAGCCATTGCCCGGGAAGCCGTCGACAATCCCGAGGTCGTCAAAACCGCCCCCCACACTTCTTATGTCAAGAGGCTGGATGAGACCCAGGCCGCTCGCCATCCCGTCCTTCGCTGGAAGGGGGAGGTCAAGGAGTAAGAATCGGGATGTCGCTCCAGAACCTCATCCTCAAACTGCACCAATTTTGGGCCGGACAGGGATGCTATCTGGCGCCAACCTATGATGTTGAAGTCGGGGCTGGAACTATGACCCCGGACACGTTTTTTCGAGTCCTGGATAAAAAACCATGGCGAGTCGCGTATGTCCAGCCTTCTCGTCGTCCGACTGATGGCCGCTACGGCGAGAACCCGCACCGGGTTCAGAAGCATTTCCAGTACCAGGTGATTATCAAACCATCGCCGGCCGATATCCAGCAGGTCTATATCCAGAGCCTGATTTCACTCGGCATTAACCTGGCCGAGCATGACCTTCGTTTTGACGAGGATGACTGGGAATCGCCCACCATCGGGGCCTGGGGTGTGGGCTGGCAGGTTGTCCTTGACGGGCTGGAAATTACCCAGTTCACCTATTTCCAGCAGGCAGGAGGAATTGAACTCTTTCCCGTGCCAGCAGAAATCACTTATGGTCTGGAGCGTCTGGAAATGTTTCTCGAGGGCAAGGATAATCTTTATGACCTCAAGTGGTCTGACGACACGACTTACGGCGAGCTCAGGCTGAGAGAAGAGAAGGAATTTTCCGAGTACAATTTCATCCAGGCTGACGTGGGGCGGCTGCAGAAGGCCTACGCCATGGCCCGCGAAGAAGCGGCATCGCTCATCGAGAAAAACATTCTCTTGCCGGCCTACGATATGTGCCTCAAGTGTTCCCATTTTTTCAACCTGCTCGATTCAAGAGGAGCCATAAGCGTGACCGAGAGGGTCAAGATGATTGGGGAAATCCGGGCTCTGGTTAACTCTCTGGCGCGCCGATACGTCCGGGCAGAGGATAGGCACTAATGGAATTCTTGCTTGAAATTAACACCGAGGAAATGCCCTCCTCGCACGTGAAGTCTGGCCTGGCTCAGCTTGAGGAAAAACTCAAAGCAGAGCTGGGAGCAGCACGGTTGCCCGTTGCTGCGCTCAAGACCTACGGAACTTGCCGGCGTCTTGTGGTGGTTGGGGACATCCCGCCGAGTCAGGAGACTAAAGAGGAGCTCGTTCTCGGTCCTCCCCGAAACATTGCCTTTAGTCCCGACGGTTCACCAACCGCTGCGGCTGAGGGCTTTGCCCGAGCCCAAAAGGTCAGTCTGGACCAACTTGAGGTCCTAACAACGCCGCGGGGCGAGTATGTGGGCATCAAAAAGTCTGTTTCCGGGCGACCTGCTGAGGAAGTTCTGGCTGAAATTCTGCCAGCGACGATTGGCTCTCTTTCTTTCCCGAAAATGATGAGATGGGGGGAGGGCGCCTTCCGGTTTTCACGTCCAATTAAGAACATCCTCTGTCTCTTCAGAGGGAAGCCTGTCCTTTTTTGCCTGGGAGGTCTTGCCTCCACCGATTTTACGACAGGCCACAAGCTCCATAGCCCGCAAAAGCTATGGGTAAAGTCGTTTTCGGAATTCGAGTCGGCGCTTCGAAAGCACAAGGTTATCGTCGACGCCGAGGAGAGGAAAGAAATTATTCGCCGCAATATTGATAAAAAACTGGGCCGTTTGCGCGCCTCGCTTTATCCCGATGAGGAACTCTTAGAACGGCTTGCCTATGATGTGGAATATCCCTATGTTTTTGTGGGCAAATTCCCGCAAGCCTATCTCCGGCTCCCGATTGAAGTTCTGAGCGCGGCCATGCGAGAAGGCCAGAAGCTGCTCTCGGTCGTTCGGCGTGGTCGTCAAATCACTTACTTTGTCGGGGTGGCGGATTCCCCCGGGGACCCGAAATCCTTCATCCGCAAGGGAAATGAGAGGGTTTTGCTGGCCAGGCTCGAGGACGCCAAATTTTTTTGGGAGCAGGACCGGAAAATCCCATTGGCCAAGCGGGCGACAGCTTTGGGACAGGTGGTCTTCCAGGAAAAGTTGGGGTCTTACAAAGACAAGGCGTTGCGGCTGAAGACGGTCGCGACTTATATCTGTGACAAAATCGATGAACCCAAGCTGAAAAAGGACGTTGCGACAGCTGCCGAGCTGTGTAAGGCTGACCTGCTCACGGAAATGGTCAAGGAGTTCCCTTCGCTCCAGGGTATCGTCGGTGGTCTTTATGCCAGGGAGGAGGGATATCCCGACACGGTGGCCCGCGCCATTTATGAGCACTATAGGCCGGCCAGCCTGGAGGAAAGTTTGCCCGGGTCTTTGGCCGGAGCTATTCTCTCCCTGGCTGACAAGCTGGATTCAGTAGTGGGGGTCATTGGCCTCGGCATTCTCCCTTCGGGGTCAAGCGACCCGTTCGCCATCCGGCGGAATGCCAACGGCATCTGCCGGATTATCCTCGAAAAGAAAATGGTCCTCTCCTTGTCTCAGCTCTTAAAAAAGGCTATTTCTTCGTATGGGGGAGTGCTAAACCTATCCATGCCCGAAATCGTTGACCATTGCCTCAACCTCTTCCATCAACGGCTGCGCTTCATTTTTGAAGGCCAGGGTCATCGCTACGACCTTATCAATGCCGCGCTCGGTGCAGGAATTGATAACCTCTATTTCACGGGTTTGAGGTTAAAGGCGCTGGAGAGCCTTCGCCAGAGTCCTTCTTTTGGGTCTTATGTGCTGATGGCCAAGAGGGTTAACAATATTGTCCGTCAAGCTCCCCCTTTCAAAGTTATCCCCGATCTTTTTCAAGAGAAAGAAGAAAAGGAGCTTTATGCGGCTTTTTCAATCATCGAACAGAATGTCCATTCCCTGATCGAAACCGGCGAATTCGTTAAGGCTCAGAACATAATCTTGAAATTGCAGGGGCCGTTGACCGATTTCTTTGACCGGATCCTGGTGATGGCCGAGGACAGCAAAATACGACGCAATCGGCTGGCCCTTCTCCAGGCCATCCGTGAGCTCATGCTCCGCGTTGCCGATTATGCCCAGGTGGTTGTCGAAGGGGAGAAACAGGCCTAAATCTGGAATTCGTCCTTGTTGGAATCTGGGGGTTCGCCTTCTTCTTTATCTGTGTCGATGAATTTCTGCTCGAGGGCAATAATCTTCACCAGGTTGCTGGGAAGATTCTGGTCTTTTTCTTCCCCATAGGGGTGGAACTGCACACCGACCTGGTACTTATAAGTCTTGCCTTCAGCCGGGGATGCCCATTTGACCGCTCCTTTCATGGTGAAAGGGATGCGCTCGCCGGGCACAGAAATTTTGAGGAAGACTTCGGTGTTTTCTTTTAACGGGTTCAGGGTTAAGAACCTTACTCCACCTCGGCTGATGTCAAGCAGAGGACAAAATTCTTCCACAAAACCCGGCTTGGTGAAGAGGAAGCTTTTTTTCTGGTAACTTACGGTGGCCCCAGGGACCTTGAAGCGGACGCAAGCTCGTCTTTCGATCTTGCTTTCATCCATAATAGCCCTCCCTAAAGGAATTCCCCTACCCGTGTCCAAAGTCGGCGAAGTTTTCCCTTGCCTGGCTGGCTTGAATCTGTTTTCGAGCTTGTTTCCTTTGCATGCCGGAAAACAAACCCTTGTCTTGAGTTCCTGAGATACCTTTTGTTTTATATACCAGAAAATCAAGAATGTCAAAGGTTTTCTCGCGTTGACATGAGGGCAAGCTTTTCATAAAATCAAGCCCCATGGCAGAGACGAAAATTTTTTGCCCTCAAATCAACAATTCGGACAAAAGGAAAGGAGGAAGGAAGATGAGACCTAAATGCGGCTATTTTTGGCGAACGAACTTATTTTTCGGTTTGGCTCTTGTCATTCTTTTCGTTATTTTTCTCTGGCCAGCCGAGAAGACAGCGCCCCCCAAACGGGTTCAGTCAACTGACCCTGTTCTTCGACTCAAGGGATTCGAAACCCATTTAGAGATGACCCGAAGTTCTCCGTTTGCCAAGCTGACGTGGAGTCATATCGGACCGGTCAATATCAGCGGACGCTCGACTGACATCGCAGTCGTTACGCCTAAGGGAAAAAATTATACAATCTACGTCGCGACCGCATCAGGAGGGCTGTGGAAAACAGTGAATGAAGGAACGACATGGGAGCCTGTCTTTGAGCAGGCCCCATCCACCTCCATTGGAGACGTGGCCATCTCTCCCTCGAACCCCGAGATTGTCTGGGTCGGAACGGGAGAGGCAAATATTTTTCGCAGCTCTCAAGCAGGCTGTGGGATTTACAAGTCCATAGACGGAGGGAAGAGCTGGCAGCACATGGGTTTGACCGATACATACACGATTGCCCGGATCCTCGTCCATCCCCAAAACCCGGATGTTGTCTATGTGGCTGCTTCCGGCCATGAATGGACCGACAACAGCGAGCGCGGCGTGTATAAAACGGTTGATGGCGGCAAAACATGGGAGAAGGTTCTTTTTATCAGCAGCCGAACTGGCGCTATTGACTTGGTCATGGACCCTACCCAGCCGGACACTCTGTATGCAGCAACTTGGCAAAGAATCAGGTTAAAATGGAACGACCCGCGCAATTTCACTGGCTATTCGGAAAGTGGCATTTACAAAACCACAGATGGGGGAAAGACCTGGATGCCGATAAATACCGGCCTTCCAGAACCGAGGTTCAGGGGGAGGATTGGGCTCGATATCTGCCTTAAGAAACCCCAGGTTCTCTATGCCCTGGTCGATAATTACGAAATTGCCCGGGACGCCACTCAGGAGGAAAGAATCGACGGCTATGGGCTGCCTTCGAGTGGAATCATTAAGGGTGCCACAGTCTATCGGAGTGACGATGGTGGCGAGAACTGGACACTGGTTGCGCCCACCACGCCAGAAATGAAGAGCTATCTCGAGCGGCATTCGGGAACATACGGATGGGTCTTTGGCCAGATCCGCGTCGACCCGAATGACGAAAACACGGTCTATATTCTTGGGGTGCCGCTCAGCGTGTCCAAGGATGGCGGGAAAACATTTCGGCAGCTGCGCGGAATGCATGTCGACCACCATGGCTTGTGGATTGACCCGGACAACTCCGATTATCTCGTTAACGTCAACGATGGCGGAATCGTCATCTCCTATGACGGCGGGAAAAACTGGCGGCAGTTCACGCATAACCTGCCCGTCTGCCAGTTTTTTAATATCGCTTATGACATGGACACTCCTTTTCGGGTCTATGGTTCGATGCAGGACCATGGGAGTTTCCGGGCTCAGGTAGTGCGCAAGAGAAACAGATGGACGGGCGAGGTCTTACCCGGGTTTGAGGCGATGGAATTTGAGCCCGCGCCGGGGGGAGAAGGCTGTAGCCACGCCATCGACCCGACCAACCCCAACATCGTCTATTCAGCGAGCTTTTATGGCCGCATCCAGCGGACCGACCTGAGGCTTCAACAAAGGGAAGCGACCAAGAGCCTGTACCTGAGAACTCTGCCCGGGGAGCCGCCCTTGCGCGGCCAATGGATAGCCCCCATTCTTATCTCACCGCATCATCATGAGACCATCTATTGGGGAATGCAATATCTTTTCCGGTCGGCGAATCGGGGTGATATCTGGGAACGCATAAGCCCTGATTTAACTTACAACAATCCCGCTGAAATGGGTGATATTCCTTATCACACGATTTTTACCATTGCCGAATCCCCGCTCCGGCCTGGGCTCATTTATGTTGGCACAGACGACGGCAAGGTTCACGTTACCAAGGACGGCGGGAAGACATGGCAAGAAATTATGGCCGGGCTGCCTTATCAGAAATGGGTCTCCCGGATTGTTGCTTCGGCCTTCGACATCGGGACTGTTTATATGACCCAGAATGGCAAGCGAGACGACGATTTCACGCCTTATATTTGGAAGTCGACTGACTTTGGGAAGACGTGGACGAGCATTGTTGGTAACATCCCCCTCGGCCCGGTAAACGTAATCCGGGAGGATCCGGTCGATAAGAATATCCTTTATGTGGGGACGGACATTGGTGTCTATGTGACCAAAGATGGGGGCAAGAGCTGGTCTGTTATGGGCGGAAACCTTCCCTCGACCTATGTCCACGATTTGATCATCCATCCCCGGGATAACATCCTCGTCATTGCCACTCACGGCCGCGGGATGTGGGCACTCGACGCCGACCCCGTCAACGAGAAGTCGAAGCGGGCGCCGCGCCGGTTTGGGGAGTAGAGAAGTAAGACCGCGCCAAAATTATACTTAATTTATTGAATCGATCGGTATTATATAAATTTTAAGTCTCCAAAAAGTTCCAGGCGGAGAAAACCGAAGTCAGCGTAAAGTTCCCTCGTAGTGAGCCGTGAGCTGCCGCTTCCGAACTTCCTCCGGAGTGTAGGAGGGAAGGAGAACAGGCGCAATCCGGTCAGTCTTGATTCGGGCTCGCTTCAGCTCTTCTTCGTAAGCGCGGACATGGTCGAGTGTCAATTTGCCGGGATTTACCGACTTCGCATATTCGGCGGCGTATCGACCCGCTCGCCGGCCAAAGACATTATAATCGAGCACGGAATTGCCCATCAGCCTGTTCCGGCCGTGGACGCCACCCGAAGCCTCGCCGGCGACAAAAAGGCCGGGCACATTCGTCTCGCAGCGGTCATTGATTTCGATGCCTCCATTTTGATAATGGAGCGAGGGATAGACGAGCATTGGTTCCCTGGTGATATCGATATTGTAGCGAATGAATTGCCGGACCATGGCCGGGAAATTCTTGGCTAGATAACCGGACCCTTTGATGATTTCAATGAGAGGAGAATCCAGCCAGACCCCCCAACGCCCGCTCGGCGTCTGGATGCCGTTTTTTCTTTCCAGACACTCGCGAATAAAAGCAGCACTCTCGACGTCGCGGGGCTCCCTCGGGAAGACAAAGAGCTCGCCGTATTTGTTGAGCGGCTGGCCGCCCGCGCCCCGTATTTTTTCGGTAATCAAGAAGCCGGCAATTTGTTCGGGGAAAACAGCACCGGTCGGGTGGTATTGGACAGAATCCATGTACAGCAGCCGGGCGCCAGCTCGATAGGCTATGACCAGTCCGTCTCCCGTGGCGCCGTAATGGTTGGTCGTATCAAAGCCCCGAATGTGGAGACGGCCGTATCCTCCGGTGGCGATGATGGTTGCCTTTGCCTTGACCGTGAAATATTCCTCGGTCTCCATGTTATAAAGAATGCCCCCTGCGCAACGTCCCCGGTGGTCGAGGAGAAGTTCCACCGTCGGCATGAACTCCAAAATCGTGATTTTGTCGGGGTGGTTGCGGACCTCATCCATGAGGGTGCGCATGATCATCGCCCCTGTGTAATCCCGGCAAGAATGCATTCTCTTGCGCGAAGTATCGCCTCCATGAAGGACCTGCATTGTGCCATCTGGATTCTTGTCCCAGACCACACCAAGCTCTTCTAACCATTTGACCACGTCAGGGCCATCTTCGGTTAGGGCTCGAACAAGTTCTGGCTTGTTGTCGAAGTGACCTCCACCGATGGCATCGAGATAGTGGCGAGTGGGAGAATCATGGGGTTTGACCGCCGCCTGCATCCCTCCCTGAGACATCATCGAGTTCGCATCGCCCAGCCGGAGTTTAGTCGAGATGATGCTCTTGGCTCCGTGTTGCATAGCCAGGATGGCCGCCGCGCAGCCTGCTCCACCCCCGCCAATGATCAGGATGTCTGTCTCAAAATCTGGCCTGGAGAGGTCGAACAGTTCGGGCTTGATCCGGCTGTGAGATTCGAGCATGTCAGCCACTTCTGTGGTGATGGATTCACCCTTGTTCGGGCCAATCCGGACAACCCGCCTGGCGTCTGGCCGATAGTCAGGGTGGAACCTGTTGAGGACGTCCTCTCTTTCCTCAGCTGTCATCGGCTTAAAGACAGGTTTTCCGGATTTCTCAAGCTCCAGCCGGCGGGGCCTTGTCTTTTCGACCAGGTTCAGGGACTCTCTCATATATTCGGGATACATTGCACTCTCCTTTTATTCCATATCTCGGGCGTAATACCGCTTTTTGAGCTCCTCTTTTTTCATGGTCATGAGCTCTTTGTATTCCTTATCAAATTTTTTCTGCTTTATTTCTTTGATTCTCTGTTCAAGCTCGGGACTCCTGGGGGCTAAATAGCGGCCATAAAGCCTCTTCGCCAGCAACCCGACATTGTAGTGGACGATTTCAGCCGGGCAACGGATGGCACACAGGCCACAGCAAAGGCAGTCGAAGGAAAGGTCCATGACCTTTTCAATATCGCCCCGAATGGCCGCCTGGATATAATCCATGACCTCCAGACCTTGCGGACAGGCCTTTGTACAGGTATTGCAGGCCACACAGCGGAAAATCTCGGGGTAAAGTTTCTGAAAGGCCGTAATGTTCGGCTCCAGCTTTTCAATATCATAAACAGGCTTCTGGGCCGGGATGACAGGGAGCTGGGACAACCACATGCCTTCTTGAACAAGCGTTGTGCAGGCCAGGCCCGTATAAATTTTGTAATCCCCGGGGAGGCGATAGACGGTTGCACAGGCGCCGCAGAAGCCCTCCCGGCAGCCAGCCCCGCGCTTGATCTGGTAGCCGGCGTATTCAATGGCCCCCATGATGGTGGCGTCAGCGGGAACCCGATGGGCTTTGCCCATGATATAGACGGTGACCATCTTCTTCGGGGGTTCTTGCGTTTCTGGCTTTGCTTTCGCTTTCCTTTTAGCCATCGTTTGATCTCCTTCCCGTCTCAAAGGTCTGAGTATTCAGTATTCCTGCGGCAAATTTTTAAGCTCGGCCCAGGAGTAGACCGGACCATCCTTGCAGACATAGTGCTGGCCGATGTTGCATCGGCCACACTTACCGATGCCGCATTTCATTTTGTTTTCGACCGTCGTGTATATCTGTTCATCAGCAAATTTGAGGTCTTGAAGGGCTTGGATGACGAACTTGATCATGATTGGCGGACCACAGGTCACTGCAATAGCATTCCTGGGGTCTGGCTTTTTGTCCAAGACATTCTGAGGAACAAAACCCACGAACTCCTGCCAATCGGGCTCGGCGACGTCAATGGAAAGGTGGACCGTCATTTGATTCTTCAGCGCCGCCAGCTCCTCCTTGAAGACGATATCGCGCGATGTTCGAGCGCCGTAGATGAGGGTGAGTTCTCCATATTCTGACTTTCTGGCCAAGGTGGTTTGGAGGACAGACCAGATCGGGGCCAGGCCAATCCCGCCGCCGATAAAAATGATATTTTTTCCCTTCCAGGCCTCCACCGGAAAACCGTTGCCATAAGGTCCGCGAATGCCGATCAAGTCGCCCACCTCCATCTCGTGGAGAGCTGTGGTCACGCGTCCCATCTTCAGGACGCTGAACTGGAGATAATCCTTGACCAAGGGAGAAGAGGAGATAGAGATCATGCTTTCGCCCTTGCCGAAGACGGAAAGCATGGCGCACTGGCCACACCGGTGGGTGAATCCGTCTCCGTTGACAAAAACCGTTCGGAACGTCTTGATTGCTCGCGCTCCTCCTACCTCTTCTTTAATCGAGATGATCTTGGCGAGCTTGGGGAGATAGACGTTATGCTCCATGGTCCCTTACCTTATCCAGGACTTTGATGATATCTATCCTGACCGGGCAGAAGCTGATGCACCGCCCGCAACCGGTGCACATCGTCTGGTCGTAGTTCTCAACAAAGTAAAAAAATTTATGGAGGATTCTCTGGCGAAGCCGGGAGGCTTTGTCCGGTCGAGGATTATGTCCCGAGGAATGCATCGTAAAATCTGGAAACTGGCAGTTATCCCATGTTCGGACGCGTTTTCCCCGGAGGGGCGAAGGAGAATCGACTTCGTCGTTGATGTCAAAACAATGGCAGGACGGGCAGAGGTAGGTGCAGATGCCGCACCGGATGCAGCCCATGGATTCTTCATCCCAGAGAGGAGAGTTGAACAGGTTCTTGAGCAAACCGGCACGCTCTTTCTTCGTTCCCTGAAGATGACGCATGAGCTTCTTTTTAGCCTGAGCTTGCAGATCTTGGGCCTTCTTTTTGTCCTCGGGCTTCGGGTCTCGGAAGAGTTCTTTGGCCGCCTCAACGAGCCTTTCTCCGTTGGACGTCAATGTCTTGATGTAGTACTTATCTCCGAGGTCGGTGAGCAGGATATCCAGCCCCTCCTCTCCGCAGGGAGAACCTTCGACCGACAGGCAAAAACAATTTTCCCAGGGCGGGGTGTTACAAACCAATCCGATGAGGCTGGTCTGACGGCGTCGTCGCCAGTAGTAGGGGTCAACGAAATCACCACTAAAGACTTTATCCAGGAGCCAGACAGCTCGGGCATCACACGGTCGGACTCCGAAGATGACGGTCGGTTTTTCCTGGGGAAGAACCTCCTGGATGGCCAGCGTTTCCCGATTTCGCTCCATCGTCTTGGAAAACTCCAGGAAGACCTCCCGCTGCGGAAAGACCATCGCCTTGGCTGGAAGCGTCGTCACGGTCAAGTCGAGCTCCTTCAGGTCATCCCCGACGGGCTCATAGTTCCAGCGTTCGTTTTCGTCTTTTTTTGGTCCATAAACAGTCCAGGAGTTGAGCTTTTTTATCCAGGAGGACAAGGACTTTTTTTCGAGTATCTTTTCCATCATCTCACCTGATGAAATCTTCGGGGTCATCGTCTTTAAAGGAAGCAATGAGCGACGGCTGAGCCGGGTCGAACCCGACTTCATAGCCAAAGAGCTCTTTGGCCTCTTTTTCCAGTTTCTTGTTGAGAAAACGGAGGGGGATGTCGAGCGGACATGCTCGTTCGCACTCCCCGCAATCGATGCATCGACCGGCTAGATGGATAGCCCGGACAAGATGGTAGACGAAATTTTCGGACGATTCCGCCGACCGCTGGATCCACTTTGCTTTCTGGGCTTTTTCCTCAGCCGTCGTATCGGCGGTGACAGCTAAGTTAATGCTGTCAACGACGCACTCGTCACAATAGCACATTGGACAGACTGACCGGCAAGCATAACAGCGAATGCATTTGTCGAGCTGGGCTTTCCAGAAAGACCATCTTTCTTCGGACGAAAGTCCTTCCATTTTTTCTATCGAGCGGAAGGGTTTGTCGATAGCTTTTTTTGTCTTCTCACCCGCAAGGATGTCGTAAACAACAGGGAAATTAGCTTGGCACTCGAGACAGCGCTCAGCCAGAAGCTCTTCAGCTGGCCACTCAAATTTTCCCTCCTCGGTGGTAACAACAAGCTGGCCGTCCCTGGCGGCTTCGATTTTTTTCGGCTTTTTTCCTTTAAGCTTCTTAGCTAACTTGTGCTCATCGATGACGCCCGCTTTTTCACAGGAAACTCCGAAGACATAGACGTCCTGACGGTCGATGAATTTCTCTTGGAGGAGAACAACGATGGCTCGGCTGTCGCAACCTTTAGCCATCACTCCAATTGGTCTTTTGTCGGGCTGTTTTTCCCTGGCTTTCCTTTTTTTCTCATCGACGAGGAAGCGGCTGAGATTATGGACACAGGTGGGGTCCCAAATGAGCCGGTCGACGTCTTCGGGCTTCTTGATGAAAACTGGGCTGGCTTGCCAGCCGTTAGTACCCGTAGCATAGCCAACCAGATACTTGATTTTTCCTTCGCGGAGCAGTCTTCTCGCCTCTTCCTTGAGGTCCTCGAAGTTTGCCATCACGGGTTTCTCCTCAATTTAGTCTGCGGCCCTAAGGGTTTCAGCTCCTTGACGAAATCCTTGATGATCTGGGTGTATTTTGTTCCCTCGGCAGCAGAGACCCAGGACATCTGGAATCTTGCTGGCTCAAGCCCGATGAACTCGAGTAGCTTTTTGACCAGGTGAATCCGGCGGCGGGCGTAATAGTTTCCCTTGATATAATGGCAGTCGCCGGGGTGACAACCCGAAACGAGAACGCCATCCGCACCCTTATTGAAGGCGGAAAAAATGTAGAGGGGAGAAACGCTCCCTGAGCACATGACCTGGATAGGGATGACATTCGGAGGGTATTCCATCCGCGAGACACCCGCCAAGTCGCTTCCGGCCGAAGAGCACCACTTGCACAAGAAGGCGACGATTTTCGGTTCGAATTCCTCTCCCATCCTTAACCTCCGAGGCAGGCGCTGATCATTTCGTGAACCTGGTTGAGAGTGAGATTCTTCACATGGATGGCGGCTCGCAAGCAGGTTGCCGAACAGGTGCCGCAGCCTTCGCAAAGGACTTCGTTAACTTCGACTCTGCCATCCTTAAGAGAGATGGCTTCATATGGGCAAACCTGGACACACATCCCGCAGCCCGTGCACAGGTTAGGAATTACCTTGGCCACAGTTGGGGCATGGAAGAGCCTTTCCTGAGAAAGGATGGCCACTGCCTTAGCCGCGGCACCGCTGGCTTGAGCCACGGCTTCAGGGATATCTTTGGGTGCCTGAGCCGCGCCGGCCAGGAAAACCCCCGACGTGACACTCTCCACAGGCCTCAATTTAGGGTGCGCTTCAGCCAAAAACCCATCCTTGTCCATGGCGATTTTGAGCTTTTTAGCCAGTTCTTGAGCGCCTTTCGAAGGACGGATTGCTTGGGCGAGGACCACCATGTCGGCGGCAATTTCGACAGGTTTTCCAGTTAGAGTGTCAACACCCCAGACCTTGAGCTTTCCTTTGTCTTCGAAAACCTTGGAAACTTTACCTCTCAGGTAAACGACTCCATCCTCTTCGATGGCTCTCTGGACAAATTCCTCGTAGCCTTTCCCTCCTGAGCGGATGTCAATATAAAAAACATAAGCCTGGCCGTCATGAACGTGATGCTTATAAAGCATGGCGTGCTTGGCCGTGTACATGCAGCAGATTTTCGAGCAATAGGCACAGTGGTTTTCTGGGTCGCGGGAGCCCGAGCACTGGATGAAGACAACCTCTTTGGGTTCTTTGTGGTCGGACGGGCGAAGGATTTTTCCCCGGGTTGGTCCGGAAGCAGAACAGAGCCGCTCGAATTGAAGCCCATCAAGGACATCCGGGTACTTCCCATACCCGTATTCAGCCATATTTTCCTTATCGTAGAGGTCGTACCCAGTGGCGACGATGATGGCGCCAACATCTTCCTCGATGATTTTTGGCTTCATGTCATAATCGATGGCCTTGGCCTCGCAAACATCGGCGCATTTCCCGCAGGCAATCGGCAGGAGTCCTGGACATGCGCTGATGTCGAGGGTATAGGAAGCAGGAATAGCCTGGGGAAAGGGAATATAAATGGCTCTTCTTCCGGTCAAACCTAGGTCAAACTCGTTGGGCACGACAATCGGGCAGACCTTGGTACATTCATCGCACAAATTGCATTTATCGGGGTCAACATAGGTCGGCTTTTTCAGGATTTTGACTTTAAAATTACCGACATAGCCGGAGACTTCCTGGACTTCGCTGTAAGTCATCAGCTTGATTTTGGGATGTTTCGAAACTTCGACCATTTTCGGGGTGAGGATGCACTGGGAGCAGTCAAGGGTGGGGAAGGTTTCAGAGAGCTGGATCATGTGACCGCCGATGGAAGGATTCTTTTCAACGAGGATGACCTCGAAGCCGCTGTTAGCAAGGTCGAGAGAGGCCTGGATCCCGGCAATCCCGCCGCCGATGACGAGCGCCTTGCGGGTGACAGGCACGCTAATCGCTTCCAGAGATTCGTTGCGCTGGACTTTCTCGACAGCGCTTTTGGTAATTTTAATCGCTTTTTGCGTGGCTTTGTCTTTGTCCTTGTGAACCCAGCTGCATTGTTCGCGGATATTGGCAATCTCGCAGCGGAAGATGTTCAGGCCACCGGCTTTGGAGGCGTTGCGGAAGGTCGTTTCATGGAGAGTAGGGGAACAACAGGCCACGACAACGTTATTCAGCTTTTTCTCTTTGATGGCCTGAATGATCAGGTTCTGGCCGGGGTCTGAGCACATATAGACATAGTCCTCGGCGTGGACTACCCCCGGGTGATTGGCCAGGTCAGCAGCGACCTTTTTGACGTCCACTGTGCCGGCGATGTTGATGCCGCAATGGCAGACAAAAACTCCGGTCCGTTTCATTTCTTTCCCTTTCGAGCGGCGGCTGGAGCAGGTTTCGGGGCCGGGGATTCTTGCTTTTCCTCGCCCTTCTCCGCGGATTGTTTCAGTTGCTCCAGACCATAATCATAGCCTTTCTCAAAAGCTCGGATATTTAGCTCCAGGAATCTCTGGGGGACCAGGCCTGGCAAGGCCTTCTTCATTGCTTCGGGGGTAACGACTTTGGTGACGGCAGTAAAAAAACCTAGCATGACCAGGTTGGCGAAGATCCGGTTCCCCATTTCCTCTGCAAGGCGCGTCGCTGGAATGCTAAAGACCTTGATTTTTCCTCGTCCTGGACGGAGCTTGACCAAGTCGGAGTCGATGATCAGGATGCCATCGTCTCTAAGCTCGGGTTCATATTTCTCGTAGGCGTCCTGGGACATGGCGACTAAAATTTCAGGCCGGGTAATATAGGGATAAAGAACCCGCTCTTCGGAGATAACAAGCTGGGAGCTGCAAGCGCTCCCTCTGGCTTCAGGTCCAAAACTCTGGGTCATCGTGCCGAACTTGTTGTCAAAAAGGGAGACCGCTTTGCCGGTGATGAGACCGCAGCGGATGATCCCTTGACCGCCATATCCAGAAAAACGGATTTCTTTCATGGCTCATTCTCCATAAGGCTGGTATTTATTACCTAGCACCTTTTTAAGATGGGTGTTCATGCATTCCAGAAAAGTTGGTTTTTCCCGGTCAATGAACTTGCCGACGATGATTTTTCCCTGATAACCGATGTCCAGCGTGCGGGTATCCGCGCCATGCTGGATTTCAGAATTCTCATAGTAATACTTAAGCAGGTTGAGGCCGTCACCCAGCCGATTGCGGCGGGCATAAAGAGTCACACACGGAGTGATGACCTCGATAAAAGAAAATCCTTTTTTGGCTAGGGCCTCTTGGATGGATTTAGTAACCCGGCGCAGATGAAGGGCGGTCCAGCGGGCGACGTAGGTGGCACCGCAGGCATCAGCAAGATAGGGAAGGTTAAATGGGTATTCGTAGTTCCCGTAAGGAGCAGTCGAAAGGTTGGCTTGAATGGGAGTGGTCGCCGCCACCTGACCTCCCGTCATCGCGTAATTGAAATTGTTCACGCAGATGACCAGGATATCCATGTTCCGGCGTGCCGCGTGGATAAAGTGGTTGCCGCCGATACCGACGATGTCTCCATCTCCGCTAAACACAACAACCTTGAGTTCGGGGTTGCCTAGCTTCAAACCGGTCGCAAAAGGAATAGCCCGGCCGTGGGTGCTGTGGAAGGAATCGAGCTTGACATAGCCAGCTACTCTCCCTGTGCATCCGATGCCCGAGACGACAGCAACCTTGTTAAGGTCAATCTGGCTCTTGCGGAGGGCATCAGCGAAAGAGCTGACGACGGTGCCGATTCCACAACCTGGGCACCAGATATGGGGAATCCGGTCCATGCGGAGGAACTCTTCCATCGGGTTTCTTTCTTCAGGCCGATCTTCTAGTCTCATCGAGCTGCCTCCTTGATCGCTTTCAAAATGTCGTCAGGGTTATGAACCCAGCCGCCACAGTGAGGAACGCCAAAGGCTGGCGCCTGGCCGAAGGCGCAACGTTCAACTTCTCGACGAATCTGGCCTAAGTTGATCTCCGGGACAACGAAAGCTTTGATTTTCCGGGCTAATTCTTTGATCCGTTCTTCGGGGAAAGGCCAGACGGTTATCAGCCTGAGTGATCCAACCTTGAGGCCAGCTTTTCTGGCATCCTGGATCGCTTTGACGGCGACCCTTGATGTAATCCCATAAGAGACGACAACAATTTCCGCGTTATCTATTTCTTCTTCTTTGTATTCGATGATTTTATGAGCATTTTTTCTGATTTTATCGTTGATGTGACGAACACACCAATCCTGGCACTCGGCGTTGATCACCGGATACCCTCTTTCATCGTGCGTCAGGCCTGTCGTATGGAAACGATAACCGTCGCCCGCCTTGACCATAAAAGGAACAAGGTCCTTATCCGGCCGGTAGGGAAGGTACTTGTCTTTAGGGCCTTCGTACCATTTTCGTTCCACAATCTCGATTTCGTCAGCCGGGGGGATGACAACTTTTTCGGTCATATGACCGACGCACTCGTCGGTCATAACGAAGGTGGGCACGCGGTAGGTTTCGGAGAGATTGAAAGCTTTAATCGTCAGGTCAAAGCATTCCTGGGGGGAATCTGGGGAGAGGGCGATGATTTCGTAATCACCATGAGAACCCCATTTGACTTGCATCATATCACCCTGCCCGGTGAGAGTGGGAAGGCCTGTGCTGGGTCCACCCCTCTGGACGTTAGCAATGACCAGAGGTGTTTCCATCATGCATGCCAGCCCGATGTTTTCCATCATCAAAGAGAACCCGGGTCCAGAGGTAACTGTCATCGCCTTGACGCCTGCCCAGGAGGCACCAATCAGGGCGGTGATGGAAGCGATTTCATCTTCCATCTGAATAAAAACCCCTCCCACGTAGGGGATTCGCTCAGCGAATCGTTCGGCCGTCTCTGTGGACGGGGTGATGGGGTAACCAGCGAAAAAGCGGCACCCGGCAGCCAACGCGCCTTCGGCGATAGCAAAATCGCCGTCGAGATAATGGGCACCCGTAAGGACGCCCTTAGGGTCTGCTTTCACTTTTTTCACCTTCTTCCTCCTCTTTCTTGAGAGTGACGAAGAGAGCAAATTCGGGGCAGATAGCTTCACAAAGCTGGCAAAAGCAGCAGTTATCTTCTTTCACGATTCGGGGCGGATGGTAACCCTTTCGGTTAAATTCTTCGGAAAGCTCAAGCACGTCCCGGGGGCAATACTCGACACAAAATCCGCATCCCTTGCAGCGTTCCCTGTCGATATGGATTTTTCCTTTTTTGGGCTTCAGATCGCCGAAGTAGACCATGTTTCCTCTCAAATCAAGCCTTTTTCGACGAGCAAAGGCCTGGGGTCAATATAATGAAGGTCAAGACGAAGCTCCTTCTCTCCGCAACCAAGGGCAATGGCCATGAGCTGGGTAAAGTAAAGGATGGGCATCCTTTTGAACCCGGCATACTTCTGGCTTGTTTCTTTCTGACGATGGTCCAGGTTGAAGGCGCAGAGGGGGCAGCTCACAGCGATGACTTCCGCGCCTTGTTCCCGGGCGGATTGGATGATGCTGTAGGTTCTTTCGGCCACAATGTCCGGCTTGTCGACAGTCTGATAGGAAGCACAGCATTCGGTCTTGTAAGGAAAATCCACTGGCTGAGCGCCTAAAGCTGCCATCAGGTTTTCCAGGATGGTCGGGTTCTCCGGGTCATCGAAGCCGATTTCTTTAGGCCGAACAAGGAGGCATCCATAATAGCTAGCCACCTTGAGGTTGTTCAGCGGTCGACGCACTTTTTTGGCTATTGTCTCGATTTTAAGGTCGTCGCGCAGAATTTCGAGCAGATGGCGCACCCGGACATCTCCCTCATAAGGGATTTTTTCTTCATCCATGAACCTGTGGATTTTGGCCAGGCTTTCAGGGTCGGATTTGATTCTTTCGTTCACTCTCTTCAAGGTGTTGTAACACATGGCGCAGAGAGTGAGGACAGAATCTGAGCCCGCTTCCTTAACTCGAACCAGATTCCGGATGGAGGCGAGATGGTGGATAAGGTCGTCGGCAGCTAAAGAATAGACGGTTCCACAACAATTCCATCGGTTGAGCTCTTCAACCTCAACCCCGAGCTCTTTCAAAGAACATAAAGTCGAATCTTCAAAATTCTTGGCATTGCTCTTCAGAGTGCATCCCGGATAATAGCTTATTTTCATCATAATTCCCTATGGTTATGATTTCATACATGAATATGAAAGTCGCCATTTCAAGAAGTAAATTTTCGAAAATTGCTGATCAAGGCGATAGCCGGAACGCTGGCTTTTTCTTCCTCTGAAAGTCGTTTCACCTCAACATGGTCGCATCTTTTGCGGAGGAGAATCTGTCGGACAGCTTCCATTACTTCAGCAATCTTGATGCCTTTGGGGCAACGAACATTGCAGGTGTAGCAGGAGGCACAAATCCAGACTGATTTTGATTGAATGAGCTCGTCTTTCAACCCGAGCTGAGCAAAGCGGATAACCTGATTGGGCAAGATATCCATCTGGGAAACAGCCGGGCAGCCGGCTGAGCACTTGCCGCACTGGTAACAAGCCAGAAGTTTTTGACCACTCAACTCCTCCACTTTGGCCACAAAATCGTCTTTGATTTTTTTCTTCGAGAGAGTGGTCCTCATGTTCGCCTCTCTTTCTGCCCTAAGAATTCAGCCTTCATTGGCTTGGAGCTTTTTTCCTGGCCAAAAATGACCCTTCAGTAAACCACAATTTGGATTCCCTGTCAAGAAAATTGGCCATTCCTGCTTGCCTTCATTTGGTAAGCATCAATATTCATCCATTTCGCGCCTGGATGTGCCGGGCTGTTCGAAGGCGGAGACCAGTTAAAAGAAAACAGAGGCAAAAAAAGTTGAGCAGGAATATGGCTTTTAGAACCCAGGCCAGGCCTGCCAGAGGAATGAGCAGGGTGGAAGTTATCAAAGCTCCCCCAAACGAGCCGAGGAGGTCAAGACCATAGCCAAGACCATAATGGGTTTTGTGCTGGAGATATAAGCTGTTGGAGACAATAAAAAGGTCCCCGCCAAGAAAGCCAAGAAAAAAGAGGATGAAGAAGGCAAAAATTGCCGGCGGCCTTGTCCCCATAGCCAATAAAAAGCCGGCAATCAGTAAAAGGAAGCCCGCTTCGACATAAACCAGATGGAGCAATGAGGGGTATATCCTCCGGGCGCTCACCCAGCTCCCAGAGAAAAGCCCGAACATGAAGACCGAGAGGAGGATAGCCACTGCTCCATACAAATATCCATATAAGGCCTGGAACCAGACGAGGAGGGTGATTTCTGTCACAATCGTCGTAAAGCCCATCACAGCCAGAGGCACGAGCGGGAAATATTTTTGCTCTTTTTTCAAACCGATAGCGGCGAGGACAACCAAAAAAGCGGCTAAAGGCAATCCAAGCAGCCAGAATGCGGAAACCCCGGACAAGAACTTTAAGGCCTTAGCTTCGATGCCGCGGAAATGCGCGCTCCAGAGAACCATCTGGAAATAAAAGCTGACTGGAGCTAAATCGGTGTTGACCCGGCTGTCCTGAGACCTTATAGCCGTGTCCAGCTGAAGCCTCCGCAGGGGGTGGAGCCTTGCCATAAGGAATGGGCGGCTAAAATAAAGTGTCGAAAGGCCGAGGGTTTCGGCCGTGTGACTGAGCGCTTCAGGGTCAACATGAAGCGGTCGGGATGAAGCAAGAAAGATATTCCTCCCGCCAGGAATGACCTCGACCGCAGGAAAGACGCCACTCAAAGTTCGATAGACAGTGGCCAGAAAGAGCTTCAGCTCCTCTTGGATATAATCTTCTGCTGAGGGGACGATAAAAGAAAAGACGCCTCCGGGCGCCAGCCTTTTCTTGGCCAGGATAAAGAATTCCTTTGTGTAAAATCGATTGAGCTGGGCAGTCGACGGCTCGGGCAGAGAGAGGAGGATACAATCATAGATTTGGTTTGTTTTCCGGAGATAAGCACGACCGTCTTGGAAAATCAGGTGAACCCGGGGATTTCTCAGGGCTGCTTTCTCTTCCGCGGGGAGAAAACGGTCGGAAAGGCGGATTATTTTGGGGTCGAGCTCGACGTAATCGAGCCTTGCTACCGGGTACTTAAGAATTTCAACCAGGGTTCCACCAGCTCCGCCGCCGATGAGGAGGACTCTTTGAGCTTCCGGAACCTGGAGGAGGGCGAAGTGGACAGATTCTTCGGCCGTAGCCGGGTCGGGGTGAGAATAGACGGGAGAGCTGTTATTATAAAGGGAAACCTGCTCCTCAATTTGAATGACCTGAAGTTTTCCGTACCGGCTGTCTTCGCTGGCAATCAGCCGGTAAGGTTTCCAGTAAAAGTTCTGGCTGGGAAGGTCGAATATGGTCAAAGCTATCAGTCCAGCCAGAACACCGCTCAGAAGGAAAAAATTTTTCCTCCCGTCCAGAAAGAAAAAAACGAGGAGCGAGCAAATTCCGCCAATCAGGGAAGCGGCCTGCCAGGTACTCAGATGAGGGAGCAAAAGGAAATAGACAGCAAGCCCAGCTGCTGTCGCTCCAAGGGACTCAAGCTTGTAGACCTCGCTGACCCTTCCTTGCATCCGACTGACAATAAGAACAAAAAGCCCGCCTAACGGAAAGCTGACTAAAAAGCACAGCAGCGCAGAAAGCGCCAGACTGAGACTGAGGCCGGTTAGCTCTCCGGGAAGTGAGCCGGTGACCAGCCGAAAAAGCCTCACTCCCACCAGCGAGAGGGCGATAATCATGAAGACCGCGTAATAAACCAGGGCCAGATGCTTTTCCATCCATTTCCAGCGCGAGGCAGAGAGACTGCCGATGCCTCCCCAAAAAAGCCATGAAGCGAGGACAAGACCATAGGTCAATTCATTTCCGTAGAAGTGGGCGTTAAATTCTCGAAGGAGAAAAATTTGAGACGAGGTAGCGACAAAGCCAAGCAGGAAGGCAGCTAATGAACCCGTCAGACCCAGATTCCGGGGATGGGCGTTTGACAGAAGCGGCATTTCCCGTTTTCCAGCTCAATTTTCTCGACATCAAAACCAATGCGCTGGATGATGAGGTTCTGACAGCTCGGGCAAAAAGTACTTTCTGCTTTATGCCCTGGAACATTCCCGATGTAGACATAATGGAGACCTTCCTCGAGAGCCACCTCGCGAGCTCTTTCCAGAGTGGATACGGGGGTAGGGGGCAAGTTCTTGATGAGGTACATCGGGTGGAAACGGGAGAAGTGGAGAGGCACGTCCGCTCCAATTTCCTTTCTCATCCAGCGGCACATGGCCCGGATTTCCTCCATGTTATCGTTGAGCTTGGGAATAACAAGATAGACGACCTCCAGCCAGACTCCACTCTGATGAACAATCTTGATGGCCTCGAGAACGGGCTTAAGCTCGCCACGGACATAGCTCTTGTAAAACTCTTCGGAATAGGCTTTGAGGTCGATTTTGATGGCATCCACAACTCTGGTCAAATCAAGGAGAGGCTCTGGGTTTATATGCCCGCCTGTCACCACACAGCTCCTAACCTTTTTTCGGCGGGCTTCTTTAGCCGTGTCATACATATATTCAAAAAATACGACTGGCTCGGTGTAGGTGTAGGAGATGGAGGGACAGTTGAATTGAAGAGCAGCGTTAACGAGCGCTTGAGGGGGGAGGTCGAAGTGCCGGACTTGCTCGGGCCGGACTTGGGAGATTTGCCAGTTCTGGCAAAACTTGCAGTTGACGTTGCAGCCTGCCGTGGCGATGGACAGGGATTTTGTTCGAGGGAGAAAATGGAAAAAGGGCTTTTTTTCAATCGGGTCAATATTCATGGTGCAAGCTTTTCCGTAAACAAGGGTATAGTAGGTCCCGCCGTTATTTTCCCTGACACCGCAATAGCCGCGCTCCTTGTCGCCGAGCCGGCAATAGCGGGGGCACAAGATACATTCGACCTCCCGGTCTGGATGCTTCTTATAGTAGCGAGCCTCGACCTGAGAAAGATTGGGTTCATTCTGGAGGGCAAAGAGACCCCAGATGGATTCACCTCCTCTTGAGCTCAGGAGAAGGCCAGAACTGGCCAGAGTTTTGAAAAAAATTCTTCTTTTCATGGACAGCCGCTTTCCCTTCCTTTATTATACTTCATTTTCAAGGAGTTGTATTCTCTCCCGGGTTGCCTGCCCGAGGCCCATTTTTTCGGCAGTCCGAAGATACTCCGGTCTCCTCCCTTCTTCTTCGAGGGAGGGAAGTCCCTTACCAGCCCGCAATTTTTCAATAATCTGCCAGCCCGCCCAATCTGCGGCGACGGCATCTGAGCTGAAGATTAGCATGCCGCACGATTCTGCCCACTGGGCATGGAAGCTAGGACCGCGATGATACTGGACGCGGAGCGCATCGAGGATGGAAAGCCTGTGTTTCTCCTTGATCGGCTGGGTATCAAAAAGTTCGGCCACATAAGGGTTGCAGTGGTCATCATGGTATTTGTTGGGGTTATGGATAGCTCCAAAATAGTTTTTCAGGCTGGCCGTAAGGCCGGCTAACCCATGGTCTTTGAGAATAGCCAGGCTGATTGAGGCCGTGACGAAATTTGTTTGGATCGTTGAAAATAAACTGCCAATGTTGGAGTGAGAAATGAGCTCTTCTTCATATCCTGCTCCCTCGGTATCGGTGCCGAAAATTTTTAGTTGGTCTCGTTTCGTACTCAAGGTATAGCCCGCATCGCGGAGTTCACGGTTGGTCCTGTCCCAGATAATGATATTCTTTTCAAAGAGTCCCGAACGAGTTAGCAATTCGGCCAGAGCCAAGGAAAGCTCAGGCCGAGTCGATAGGGGCCGTCCGGCGATGGTATTGATTTTAATGCCCACTCTATCCGATGCCTTAAATAGCTGCCTGACTGCCTCACGGGCATTCGGTGCTCCCAGGAGCGCCGACAGCCCCGTTTCGAGCATCAAACCAATTTTGAAGCCGTCAATCTCCCCAGCCGGAGTGATTGCTTGGCGACACCGAATAATGACGACCCGAGAGTAATCCATTTCCTTCTTTCATCATTACTCCACTCCCGGCCACCTGTCAATCGTCAGTGGGCTCGATAACGTAGGGCAGGGTCCCAGCTGGAAGCCAATCACCGTAACTGAGCACAATTTTGGCCTGAATGGTTCGCCAGATAAGATTTGAAAGCAAGGCGGCTCTGGTGTAAATTAAAAAGGTATCTAGATATGGAGAAGGTCATGGTCAAGAAAAGAAGAAACGTTCTCTGGCTTTTCTGTTTTATCATCTGGCCGTTGGTCGAAGTTTTTCCCCTCGCTGCCTCGTCCTCACTCCTGGCTCTTCTTCCCAAGGTTTCGGGGTGGGAATTGTCTGAGGAGCCCCGATTTTATCAACCAGAGAATTTATTTGAGTATATCAACGGTGCGGCCGAGTCCTACTTGAGCTATGAATTTCAGGAGCTTGTCGTGGCGCAATATCGAAAAGCCAGCTCAACGGCAACTCTGACCCTGGAAATCTATCGTTTTGGTGAGGCAAAGCACGCCTTCGGAATCTATAGCATCGAGAGGTACCCCGAGAGCCGATTCCTCAATCTTGGCGCTCAGGGCTATCAGGAAGAAGGTACTTTAAATTTTATTTTAGGAAATAAATACATAAAAATTCTCGGCTTCGACCTGGGAGAAGGAGCAAACGAAGAGCTCGAGCTTTTTGCTCGAAAAGTCGAAAGTCTATGCGGCGAAAAGGCGGCCTTGCCAGAGGCTCTCCACTTATTTCCGCAGACAGGCCTTGTACCCAATAGCGAGAAATTTTTCCTCCACAATTTTCTCGGGCATCGTTTTCTTCACGACGGGTATTTGGCCACGTATCGGGCTGAGGGAACGGAATTCGAACTCTTTCTTGTTGTCGCCGAAAACGAAGAGGAGGCTGCGGCCATGCTGGAACAGTTTGTGGCTCAATCGGCCAAAAGAGGAAAAGCGCCGCAAAAAATGGCCGAAGGTTTTTATCTTCAAGACCGCTATACCCAAAACACGTACGTGACAAGAGTAAAGAACTATATAGCTGGCGCTTTGCGAGTCAGCGAAGGCTCTGAAGATACAGGGCTTCGCTATTTCAACATGCTTCTTGCTGCCTTGCGGGAAAAGACGTAAGGTTCGGCGAAACCTTTGGGGAGGATTGCTTATCTCAAGCCAAAGGGAATTGGCTCATCGTTGTCTGTCCCAGATAGAAAGGGGAACAAGGGTCACTCATCCTGGGGGGCAGGAGGGTGTTGCTCCAAGTAAGTCTTTAGTTTGGCAAATTCTTTTTCTAAGCAAGAAAAGGCGCTTTGAGCCAGGGAAAGGTTATGGTTGCGGCCGGCCAACTCTAGGTCAAGCGATGCCTTCTGGAGGGAGGAAAGGCTCAAATTGGCCGAAGAGCCTTTCAGGCTGTGGCCCAGCTTCTGGACAGCCATAAAATCTTGCTGGTGGATAGCCTCTTCAATTAACCTGGATTTTTCCTCATAATCTTCGATATAAATCTTGAGAAGTTCCTGGAGGAAAGTTTTGTCTCCTCCAATCCTTTCGAGAACCTCCTCATAGTCGATGGGAAGATTCAGCTCAGAAGAAGAATGGTTAGGCATGTTTTTCCTCCCCAAAGGTTTCTGAATCAATATCGCAAACGACGCAGTTACGACCTTGATTTTTTGCCCGGAGAAGCGCGCCGTCGGCAGACCGGATAAGCTGGTCTGCGGATGGGGCGATGAAGCTGTCGCTGGAAGAACAACCAGCGGAAACGGTGATGGCCAGGAGACCAGCGGCTATCTTGACACTTCGTCGAGCCACGCAAGTGCGCAAGCGTTCAGCAATTTTTTTTATCTGAATCGCGTTGCAGTTCGGGAGGACAATGAGGATTTCATCACCACCATAGCGGCCGACCTTGTCTGATTTTCTGATTCTCCTCCCCACCCGAGAGACAACTTGAAGCAACGCCTTGTCGCCTGCCTCATGACCGTAGACATCGTTGATTTTCTTGAAATAATCGATATCCAGCATGATCACTCCAACCGGCCTTTTATCCCTCTGTCCGCGCTCCAGTTCCTCCCGGAGAAAGCGGGCGATTTCGGCCCTATTCCATACTCCGGTTAAAGGGTCTCGACTGGCGAGTTCTTTAAGTTGACGCTGGATAAAGAGGAGCTTATCTTCAAGCTCAATAATCCGCTTGCCGGTCTGGAGGCGGGCGCGAAGCTCAAGGAAGTTGACGGGCTTGGTCATATAGTCATCTGCGCCAGATGAGAGCCCGGCAACAATGTCTTCTTTCCGATCCTTGGCACTGAGAAGAATAATGTACGTGTATTTGAACTTTTTCCGATGCCGGATTTTCTGGCAAATTTCTGGGCCATCCATGCCCGGCATCATCCAGTCGAGAATGGCCAGGCGAAGCGCTTCATCCTGGAGGGCTTCCCAGGCCGCTTCACCGCTGCGGGCGATGACGACATCGTATCCCCAGTTTTTCAAGTTTTTCTCCAGAATTCGGGAGCTGACCGGGTCGTCCTCGGCAATCAGGATTCTCATGGTTTAGTCTCTGTTGGGTCGCTTGAATTTCCAGACGAGTTGGTCTGAGACTGCTTTTTATTCATCACTCGAAGGATTGTTTCTTCGAGTTGTTGCGAATTAAGCGGCTTGGAAATATAATCGTCCATTCCCATTTCCAGGCATTTTTCTCGGTCGCCTTTCATGGCATGGGCGGTCATGGCAATAATGGGCGTATACTCCCCTGTTTCTTTTTCTTTTTCCCGGATGGCTCTCGTGGCCTGGAACCCATCCATGACCGGCATTTGAACATCCATCAGCACAAGCTCATAATTTCCTTTCTCCAGAGCGGCCAAAGCTTCCTGACCATTCATTACCCCCGTCACTTGATGGCCCTTTTTTTCTAGCATGTAGATGGCGACTTTTTGGTTGACCAGGTTGTCTTCGGCAATCAGGATTCGGAAAGACTGTCTTGGCCCCTGAGGGGCTGGTCGTTTCTCAGCCGGTAAAGTGGCTTGCGACTGAGGCAGAGGTTCCTCCACAGAGGGAATGCCGATAACTTCCAGAAGTGCCTTCTTCAGGTCAGATGGCTTGACGGGTTTGGTCAGACTCCGAGGAATGCCCAGCTTCGCCCAAACGGCAGCTTCGGTCCGGCTGTTGTTGGAGTTCATCATGACAATGACAGAGCGCGCCAGGGGCGGGTTATTTTTTATGTAATCGAGCATCAAAAAACTTTCGTGACCTGGTAAGTTCGCGTCGAGGAGGACGAAAGGAAGGGGTTTTTCCTTGTCTCGCGCCTCATCCTGAAAGACGATGGCTTCGTCAGAGCTTTCAGCACAGACCACCGAAAAGCCCCAGAAAGTGAGAATTTTTTTCAAGAAATTAAGGCAAGTCTTGTTGTCTTCAACCACAAGAACAGGGGGTATTTCTCGGTCGAATTGGACACGAGAGGTAACCTTCTCCCGGCCATCCTTGGTCCGTCGGAAGCGGGCCGTGAAATAGAATTGACTGCCCTGGCCGACCTTACTCTCGACCCAAATTCGGCCGCCCAGCAGCTCAACCAGCTGAGAGGAGATAGAGAGACCAAGCCCGGTGCCGCCAAACCTGCGTGTCATAGAACTATCTGCTTGGGCAAAAACATCGAAAATGATTTTTTGTTTTTCTTCAGGAATCCCAATCCCCGTATCGGCAATCGTAAAGAGGAGCATCGTTTCCTCGGGGGTACTTTGGGTTTCTTCGATGCGGACGACTATCTCCCCCTTTTCGGTAAACTTTATGGCGTTACCAACGAGGTTGAGGAGAATCTGACGAAGACGGCCAGGGTCGCCGATAAGCTCAGCATCAACCTCAGGATGAATATCAATAACAAGGTCCAGCTTGTTTCGGTGGGCCTGGATGGCCAACGGAGCTAAGGTTTCAAAAACGAAATCCTCAAGCCTGAAATTCGTCCATTCCAGCTCAACTTTTTTGGCTTCAATCTTGGTAAAATCCAGAAGGTCGTTGATCAGGTTTAACAGACTTTCAGCCGAAGACCGGATGCCTTTGATATATTCTCTCTGCTCAGGCGTGAGGTTCGTATCCAGGGCCAGCTCGGTCATGCCCAAAATGCCGTTCATCGGAGTCCGGATTTCGTGGCTAATATTAGCCAGAAATTCGCTTTTTGCCTTATTGGCTTCCTGAGCTTGGCGTCGCGTTCGGACGAGCTCGGTCACGTCGACGAGGTTGAGAAGAAGGCCTTTGTATTGATTGTTGGAGTAAATGGGTTTTACTCGAAAAATGAGTTCTTTCTGACCGATAGCTTTCTGGATTTCGTAGGGAGAAGAGGCTATGTTATCTTTAAAGTTTTTGACGAGTTCTCTCAAAAAAGAAACTGTCGCCTGCCTGGGGTGGAATTCCCATAGCTTGCGTCCAATGACCTCCTCCCTTTTTTTCCCGAAAAATTGAAGAAAATAGTCATTGACCTCAAGAATGGTTTCCTCATGGTCAGCAAAGGCAATGCCTTCTTCGATTCCGGAAATGATTGCCGCAAGCTTCTCGGATTCATCCTGGATAGCTTTTTCCGTCCGCTTCCGGTTAAGGGCTTCCATGAACACGGTGCCCAATGATTCGATGGCGTTCATATCGTCTGTCGTATAGCCACTCTTTTTGTTTGCTAAGACAATCACCCCGCTAACTTTTTCTCCATGTTTCAAAGGTACGCAAAGAAGGCATGTAAGCTCAGGATGTCCTTTTGGTGTCCCGACGCTTAAGGGATGTGACGCCGGAGAATTAATAAGGTGGGATTTCCCATCTTTGATTGGCAGGCTCCATAATCCCCTTATCCTCATGTCTTTAAGCAAAAGAGAGGGCTCATCGTGCTCCATCCGGCATTCACTCCAGGCTGCTCTGTTCATGGTCAGGACATCAAATTGACCTTTTGCGTTGACTTCGCCGATAAAACCCAGGGGGCTATCGGTGAGCTCCTCGGCGATGTCGAGGCAAGACAAGGCCACATCAGCATCGGATTCGGCAGAGAGCACTTTCTGGAAGAGTTTATTGATCCCTTCGAGAAGTTTCTTTTGAGTCAGGATTTGGCTTTCGGCCTGTTTTCTCTCAGTGATATCCTTATCCATGCCGCGATAGCCGACGAGTTCGCCTTTTTCATTCAGAATTGGCACCCCATTTGTTAGCAAGCAGACGAGTCGGCCATCCTTAGTCTGGTTCCAGTTTTCCAAATCGGTGATAGCCTTTTTCTCAGCCCACAATTGGTTAAAAAGTTCTCTAACTCGCTTCGCTTCTTCTTCGGGCATCAGGTCAAAAGGCGTTTTGCCGAGGATTGCTTCAGGCTCATAACCGAGGATCTGTTTGACCCTTCCGGAGGCAAAGGTATAAACGCCTTCTTGATTGACTTCCCAAATCCAGTCAGCCGAGCTAAGGGCAATGTCCTGGAATCTTTTTTCAGACCTGAGCAGCTCGTCGAGAACTCTTTTTTGTTCTGAAATATCCCTGTAGATTCCGAAAATAGCGACTAGCTGGCCGTCGATGAAGAGAGGCGAAGCGATAATCGAGACAAAGATGGGTTGCCCATCTTTCCGCCGGCGGACCGTTTCCAGGCAAACCCTCTCTCCTTTAGCAACTTCTTCGGTAATAGATGACCCTATGCTGAATTCTTCCCGAGGTACGATCAGGGAGTCAATTGTCCGGCCCGAGACTTCCTCTGGCCTGAAGCCGAACATTCTGCAGAATTCATTGTTAAACTTGAGAATACGCCCCTCTTGGTCAGCAATGACAACCCCTTCCTGAGCGTTTTCGAAGAGCTTTTCATAGAAAAGAAGCTCTTCAGGTCCGCCCGGTTTTTGGGCTGGGGCGGGGGAAGGGGAGAGAGTTTTTCCGTTGCCAGTCAAATTCTTTTCTCCTCTGAAGGCAACTCCGTTATTCGAATGAGCATAGTCCGCCGCGTTTTGAAGAACGCTAGCCACGATTTTAGTCGGGTCACCACCCAGGTCAATCGCCTTTGCGGGTGAAAACAAGGGTGATTTTCTCTTTCTCCCGGTCATCGCTGGTGGTGAAATGGCCTCGACAAAGGGGGTGGCAAGCGAGAAAGAAGACCTACTTCCTTACCCGAAAAACACCGCCTGAAGAGGATTGTCGGCCATGGCCATTATCTTTTTGGGTGAAAAAATGTATAATGACCGCGTTCCGATGGAGAAAAACAAGCTCCTCCTTGTCTCCTCGTCGCTTGTCCTTATTTTCCTGACGGGTCTTATCCTTCGGCAGGCGAAGCCAGTCATCTTTCCATTTTTTCTGGCCATTTTTTTCTATTTTCTCCTGTCGCCTCTCCTTGAATGGCTAATGCGGGTCAAAATACCCCGACCGGTGGCCATTTTCGTCATTATCCTCTTCACCTTTTTTGTTATTTATTTGTTGGGCATTATGCTCTATTCTAGCGGAAAAGGGCTCGTTTCCTCTTTTCCTGATTATAGTCAAAAATTAAACACCTTTTTTTTGACGCTCAGGGAGAGGCTTATGCGAGCCAACATCAATTGGGACCCTCTTACCTGGACGAAGGGCCTGGACCTGGATAGGGTCGCTTCGCTTCTCCTTTCATCCCTGAACAGGTTTTTCAGCTTTTTTTCCAACCTGATGCTGGTTCTGGTATTTCTTATATTTATGCTCGCCGGCCGGGGCAAGCTCAAAACGAAAATAGAAAAATCGTTCAGCCCATCCCGCGCGGACCAAATCAATCGGGTTGTTGAGAATATCGACCGGCAGATCCAGCGTTATCTCGTAATCAAGACGGCGACGAGTCTTATATCCGGAGTTGTGACCGTGATTGTCTTGGTTATTTTTGGAGTGGATTTTGCCGTCGTTTTCGGTATCCTCACTTTTCTCCTGAACTTTATCCCCAGCCTAGGTTCGATAGTCGCTCTCCTCCTTGTTTTCCTGGCGGCTGCTTTTCAATTCAGCAGTTTCTGGCCATCCCTATGGATTCTGCTTCTGCTCGTTTTTTTCGACCTGCTGACCGCCAATTTTCTAGAGCCCAAATTGATGGGTTACGGACTTGGGTTAAGTCCTTTAGCCGTTCTCGTGGCCCTCATTTTCTGGGGCTGGTTGTGGGGAATCCCGGGGATGTTCCTGGCTGTACCGCTACTGGCTGTGATCAAAATTATCTGCGCCAACATCCCTGGTCTCCAGTTCATAGCCGAGGTCATCAGCAAATAAAAAATCAGGGCTAAGCCGAGGCTAATCCAGAAGCGTAACCTTTTTCTCGGCCGCATGTTCTTTCATCAGAGAGAATCGCTCGAGTAACTGCCGAAGATAATTCTGTCCCTCCCAATTTTCGGCGGCTAAATGCTTGATTTCGAAAATAATATTTTCCAGACACTTCAGCTTTTCCTCTTTTTTGTATTCGGCTTCTGATGTGGGAAGGATGAGAATCCTTTGATACCGGCACTGTTCAACCTGCTCGTATATGGCCTCTCCTGTCTCATCCTGAAATGAAGTTTTTTCTTGGGGAAATAAAAGACGACCTTTCCCTTTTTCGATTTTTTTACAAGCATATTCGAGCGCGAAGAGGGCGTCTTTATCCGTAAAAGACGGGTCTTTTTTGGCCCTTTCAGCAAGACAAGCCTCGATGTGGAGAGTTAGCCAGGAAAGCCTTTCGTCCTCAAACACGTCAGCGGCATAAGCATGTTTCTTCTGGATGAGTTTCTTTTCTTGATAAGGCTTATGCTGAACCAGAAAAACGCAATTGGAAGGACAATGGACTTTTTTTTCTCGCACTAAGCCGCAACAGAGTGGACACAGTTCGATTCCCAGAGCCGGGCAGGACCTTTTTGCTTTTCTTATCTGGCAGCGGGCACACTTGGCCATTAGGAGAACATCCTTAGCATGTCAGGTGGAAAGCCCCGGCTGTTTTCTTTTCGGTTGAAAATTCATTAAAGACCTGGACTGCTCTGGCTGTTTTTTCGGCAACCAGAACAATTCCCCTGGTTCGAGCAGCTTGACTGACCTCGGGCAGAATTTTCATCAGTCCGAAAAAACCTGTTCCGATGACCAGGGCCTGGACTTCTTCGGCCAAAATTTCCTGAAGGTCTTGTAGACATAAACGATGTCCTTCCTTCCTCCACCAGGAAGGAATTATTTTGTTGGGGAGGAGGATGAGGTCAGAGGTGTACCTTTTTCCGTCGACAACGATCAGGCCAAATTCGTAGTGGTCAATCATTTTTTGACCATGAATGTGACGCCAGTGAGGTTTTTCATTTTCCAGCCCAGAAGGCGAGAAAGAGCCTTTTGAGCCGCTTTCTGTTCGGCACTTTTTTTGGAATTTCCCTGCGCCTTGGCCAGAGGAACCTCTCCTGAATAAACCTCGACGACAAAAGTCTTTCGATGGTCGGGACCCATTGAGGTCAAGGTCTTATAAACAGGCCCGGCTAGGTTTGCTTTCTGGAAATACTCCTGGAGGGCAGACTTATAGTTTTCGACAAGGAATTGGCGGGGGTCGACTTTGCCGAAGGATTTTTCGAGCAAAGGGAAGAGGAATTTCTTGGCTGCTTCATATCCCTGGTCAAGGTAGACGGCACCGAGCACGGCTTCAAAAGCACCAGCTAAAATTGTTTTCTTTTTTCGTCCGCCTGTCCTTTCTTCTCCTTTGCCCAAGCGGATAAATTTTTCAAGCTTGATTTGCTTGGCCAGCCGGCAAAGAGAATCTGCGCTGGCTGAAGCCGATTTCAGCTTGGATAGGTCTCCCTCCCTTAGGTCGGAGCATCGGGAATAAAAAAAATCAGCTAGAACCAGGCCGACAACAGAGTCTCCCAAGAATTCAAGAACTTCATTGTCACGCAAGTTCGCTCCTTGGTGCTCATGAGCAAAGGAACTGTGGGTGAGAGCTTCCTCCAGAAGAGACTTCTTCTGGAAATGAAAGCCGAGCTTTTTTTCGAGCTTTGAAGTTCCTGTTTTCATTAAATTTTGCTTCAAGAAAATGGATAAACCACTTTTCCTGCCACCAGAGTCATGACCGGGCTACCCTTCAGTTTCCATCCATGAAAAGGATTGTTACGGCTCTTCGAAGCGAACCTGGAGACATCAACGATTGTCTCCTTGTGAAGATTGAGGAGGGTGATATCCGCGTCTTTACCTACGGCTAGGCGGCCTTTATCTTTCAGTCCAAGAAGACGAGCCGGATTAGTGGAAAAAAGTTCGATGAACCGAGACAGGGAAATGATGTTCCTGTTAACTAACCGGTCCAGCAGCAAAGACACGGCTGTCTCCAAACCATTGATTCCAAATGGAGCGCGATCGAATTCAAGTTCTTTCTCTTCAACGGTATGAGGGGCATGGTCCGTAGCCAGAGCATCGATGGTCCCAGATTTAAGGGCCTCGCCGAGAGCCTCCACGTCTTCTTGGCTTCGCAAAGGGGGGTTAACTTTAAGGCGGGTATCGTAACTGGCCAGGGCGGCGTCAGTGAGAATCAGGTGGTGAGGAGTTGCCTCGGCTGTTACGGCGATGTTTCTCTGCTTGGCCTCCTCAACAAGGCGGACCCCTCCCCGGGTGCTCAGGTGGGCGATGTGAATTCTTGCTTTCGCCTTCTCAGCCAGAATAATGTCCCGGGCGATGACCACTTCTTCGGCTGAAGCCGGGATACCCTTGAGGCCAAACAGGTAGGAAAAATAGCCCTCATGCATGAGGCCATCCTGGCTAAGATTAAAATCCTCACAATGGTCAATTAGCAGAGCTCCCAGGAATTGGGCATATTCCAGAGCTCGGCGCATCAATAGACTATTCTGGATACAGCGGCCGTCGTCGGAGAAGGCGACGGCGCCAGCGCTCAAGAGGTCAGCCATATCGGTGAGTTCTTCACCTCGCAGACCAACGGAAATGGCGGCAATAGGGAAAATATTGACGACGGACCTTTTTTTCGCTTCGGTCAGGATAAACTCCGTCACCCCGCGGTTGTCATTAACCGGGCTCGTATTGGGCATAGCACAAATGGAGGTAAAACCCCCTTTGGCGGCAGCTCTGGAGGCCGTTTCAATATCCTCTTTGTCTTCCTGGCCTGGCTCGCGCAGATGGGCGTGCATGTCAATGAAACCAGGAGCCACAACCAGCCGGGAGGCGTCGATGATTTTGTATTCCTTGCCTGCTTCAATCCTGGGCTTGATATCCGTGATCTTTCCCCGCTCGATGATGATATCCAGCGTTTCATCCAGGCCAGAGGCCGGGTCCACGACCCGTCCATTCTTAATCAGCAGTTTCACGCTCTTTTCCTCCTAAAAGAAGATAGAGAACGGCCATCCGGATGGCAATCCCGTTTTCGACTTGTTTGAGGATGACCGATTTTAGGGAATCGGCCATTTCGGAGGAGATTTCCACACCCCTGTTGATCGGACCGGGGTGCATGATGATGGCATCTTTATTGGCCCGGCGGTACCTTTCTCTGGTGAGACAAAAGAGGTTCCTGTATTCTCTCAAGGAAGGGAAATAGCTGGCTTTTTGTCTTTCTCTCTGGATGCGCAGCATCATGATGACATCAGCACCCTCGAGGGCGCGGTCGAAATCATAATCAACCTTGACGCCGAAATTCTCGAACTCTCTCGGCAGCAGGGAGGGAGGTCCAACCAGGGTGATGGAAGCGCCCAGTTTTCGGAGGAGGAAAATGTTGGACCGGGCCACCCGGCTGTGGAGGATATCTCCGACGATCACCACCTGAAGGTTGTGGAAATTTTTCTTATACTGTCGAATAGTGAAAGCATCCAGAAGCGCTTGGGTTGGATGCTCATGGCTGCCGTCCCCGGCATTGATCACATGGGAACGGCAGAAAGTGGCCACAAAATGCGGTGCGCCGGCGCAGGAATGGCGGATGACCAGAGCATCCGGGTTCATAGCTTCGAGGTTCAAGACCGTGTCTTTTAAGCTTTCTCCTTTGACCACGCTACTTGTCTGGAGACTGAAGTTGACGATGTCCGCGCTCAGCCTTTTAGCCGCAAGCTCAAACGAGCTACGCGTCCGCGTGCTGGGCTCGAAAAAAAGGTTGATGATCGTTTTGCCGCGAAGTGTTGGAACTTTTTTTACTTCCCGGGTAGAAATTTCGGTCAGAGATTCAGCGGTGTCCAGAATGGCCATAATTTCGGAGACATCAAGCTCTTGAATGCCCAGCAAATGCCGTCGCCTGAACTCCAAGGGGGTTCTCCTATTTCAACTCCGCCGGCTCGGTAATCAGAACTTCATCGATTTCATCGACCTCGCTGAGGCGGACCTGGACGACCTCGCGTCTGGAAGTGGGAAGGACTTTGCCCACGTAATCGGGCCGGATGGGGAGCTCCCGGTGGCCGCGGTCAATCAGGACGAGAAGCTGGACAGTCTGGGGCCGGCCCAGGTCAAACAGGCCGTCCATGGCCGCACGAATGGTCCGGCCTGTAAAGAGGACGTCGTCGACTAATAAGACATCCTTTTTGGAAATAGGAAAATCGATTTCTGTTTTCTGAACCATGTGCTGGGTTTCCAGCTCAGAAAAATCGTCCCGGTAGAGGGTAATATCCAGGACACCCACGGGGACTTCTACGTGTTCTAATTCTCGAATCAGTTTTGCGATTCTTTTGCCCAAGTAGATGCCTCGAGTTCTGATCCCGACAATGACCAGGTTTTTTAAATTCCGATTTCGCTCCAGGATTTCTGTTGTCATCCGGTCCAGACAGCGCTTAATCTTGGCCGCGTCCATCACGCGCGCTTTTATTTTTTCTCCCATGATGGCTTACCTCCAGCCTCTTTTTTTTCCACCGAGCGACAATTCGGACAGGTTTTCTTAATGAAGATGCCCCATCTTGGGCAAAAAGTCAACTTTCGAAGCTTTCCCTCCGCTGCTGAAAGTAGTTACGCGCAACCTCGATATCCTTGCGCACCTGATTGACCAGCGCCTCCGGCGTGGGAAATCTTTTTTCATCCCGGATCTTCTGGAGGAGGCGGAGATAGACCCTTCGACCATAGATCGAGCGGTCGAGGTTAAAGATGAAGGTCTCGACCTGGAGAGCATCGCGTCCAAAGGTGGGACGGAAACCGATATTGGTGACCGAGGAAAAAGTCTTTTTATCCAGCTTGGTCTCGGAAATAAAGACGCCGGCCGGAAGGATTTCGTTTTCGGTCGAAATATTGGCCGTTGGAAAACCGAGCCTTTTGCCTCGGGCTGAGCCGGGAACGATTATTCCTTCGATTTCGTAGGGGTGGCCGAGCAGGCGGTTCGCCTTTTCCACTTTTCCTTCCAGGAGAAGGGACCGGATCAGGCTGCTGCTCACGATTTGGTGGCCGGATTTGACCGGGGGAACAGGATGGACGGCAATTCCTCTCTCCGCTCCGAGTTGACGTAGCTTTTCGACATCTCCCTCCCTGTGCAACCCGAAACGGAAATCCTGGCCAATGACGATTTCCTTGGCCTGAAGGAGAGAAAATAAGATTTTCTTGAAGAACTCCTGACTCGTTAAACGCGAAAAATCGCGGTCAAACGGAGCGACGAGCACAGCTTGAACGCCTAATTTTTCTAAACCAGCGAGCCTCTGGGACAGGGTCTGGATCATGGCGATTTTTTTTCGGCCGAGGACTTTTTCAGGATGGGGAGAAAAGGTCAGGACTAGAGAAAGGAGATTCCTGACCGATGCTCTCTCGACTAAACGTTGCAGGATGGCCTGGTGCCCTAAATGGAGTCCGTCAAAATTGCCGATTGAAATAGCGGTTGGCCCGCAGAGGCGGGAGGCTTGGTCAAGGCCTTTCAGGATGAGCATGGGTTTAGAGTTTGATCACTTTGGCTTTTTCAAGGTAGTGCACTTTTAGCTGCTGGAGACATCCTTCGAGGAATTTTTCTTCATCCGAATCCAGGTTGCCTTTTGTTTTGTCCTTGAGCAAATCAAGGATATCGATCAGGCGCCGGGCCAGTTCTAGGTTCTCTCCTTCCTCTCCCTGAGCGGGGTCTTTGAGGATTCCGAGCTTCATTAAAGCTTGCGTGTAAAAGGGAAAGACGATCGAACTAAAATCAAGCGGCGGCAGAAATTCTTTTTTGGTTTCTTCTTTTTGGTTTTTGTTACCCATTTTGATTCGCTCCCGGAATGATTCTTTCTATTATTAAATTGAGAGGATAGAAAAAGCTTTTTTTGTCAATCGGAGCTATCTTCTTAGGGAATTGAGTTTAGCTTTTTCGCTTCCAGAATGCAAGGGAGAAAGGAAAAAGAGATGAAATCAGATTAGCCCTGGTCAGCCTGGGCCGTCTTCTCAAGCTCAACCCAGAGCTAATCCTGAGGCAGGCTAACCAAAAGTTCAGGGATTGTTTTTTGGCCATAGCAACGAGCCTGCGGAGAAAACGTAAAGCAATGGCTGAGTCAGTGTGGAAGAGATGAATGCCGTCAGGAAAAAAGTGAAAAAAAGCGAAACTAAACTCGGGAGTGGAATCAAGGAGCAAGAAGGGTCATTTATTTGCCGGCCTGAGATTTCAATCGCTGCACCAAGCTGGCTTTGACAAACTCGTCCAGCTCCCCGTCTAAGACTTTATCCACTTCGCTTGTTTCGACTTTGGTTCGGAGGTCTTTTACCAGCCTATAAGGATGAAGGACATAGGACCGGATCTGGTTTCCCCACGCAATCTCCGTCTTTCCTTCTTCTATCTGTTCATATTTTTCTTTCTGCTTCTGCTTTTCCAGTTCGTAGAGACGAGCTCGCAGAACTTTCATCGCGGAAGCCTTGTTTTTATGCTGGGACCGTTCGCTCTGGCATGAAACGACGATTCCAGTGGGAAGATGGGTGATCCGGACAGCGGAATCGGTGACATTGACGTGCTGGCCGCCCCGGCCTGAAGAGCGAAAGGTATCGATGCGGAGGTCTTCGGGGTTGATTTCGATTTCAATATCCTCCTCGACCTCAGGAAAAACGAAGACAGCAGCAAAAGAAGTGTGCCGCCTTTTATTAGCGTCAAAAGGAGAGATGCGGACAAGGCGGTGGACTCCAGATTCCTGACTTAGCGTGCCATAAGCATAGATGCCTTCAATGCGGACAGTGACGCTCTTCAATCCAGCTTCCTCTCCGGGCAGGTAATCGAGAATCTCGGTCACGAAGCCCTTGCGCTCTGCATATCTTAAATACATCCTGAGGAGCATCTGGGCCCAATCTTGAGACTCTGTTCCTCCTGCTCCTGGATGGATGGTCAAGATTGCGTTGCGGATATCATCTTCACCCACGAAAAGAGCCTGGAGTTCAGCTTCGTTGAGCTTCTCCTGGAAAGCCTCAAGGGCTCTAGCTAAATCTTCGCTGACTTCCTCACCTTCCCTGGCGAGTTCAGAAAGCACCTCGACTTCTTCTTTTTTTTCTTTGATTTGGTTGAAGAACTCAAGATCGCGGTCTATCTTTCTCTTTTGTCTCTTGAGACTCTGTAATTTTTTTTGGTCGGCCCACGTCTCAGGGAGGGTGAGCTGCTGGTTTATAGAATCGATTTCGGCAATTTTGCGGTCGAGGTCAAAGAAAACCTCGGAGCTCTTCAAACTTGGTCAGTTCCTGGCTGGCTTTGGTCTGAAGCTCAAATAATCGTTCGGCGGTGACGGGCTTTTTTTCTTTCATCGGCTCTTTTCACACCTGCCAGAATAAGGAAGAAGGCCGTCAATGTCAAGCTCGAGTAGGGGAGAAGGTCGCCATGCCGAGCATAGAAGGAGAGGTCCCGTCGGGGTGAGATTTCGGCAGCGAGCAACGTCCGGGTCATCAATTGGGAACGGGCTATAACGCGGCCATAAGGGTCAACGATTCCGCTGATTCCCGTTGTCGCTGCCCGGAGCAGATAACGCCGGTTTTCTACTGCCCGGAAGACAGCAATTTGGAAATGCTGGTGCGGAGCAGAACTCCGGCCATACCATCCATCATTCGTGATGGTGACAAGGAAATGAGCCCCCCGGACCGTAAACTTCCTTACTAAGCCGGGAAAAATAATTTCGTAACAGATGGGAGAGCCGAAAGGCTTGCCCTCGAACCTGTGGAGCACATAATCGCGGCCAGGCGTGACGTCGCCAATAGCATGGGTAACCTTTTCGATGAAGGAGAAGATTTTCTTATAAGGAGTATATTCTCCAAAGGGGACAAGGTGCATTTTATGATACTGGGTCGAGGTTAAATCGGGTCCTAAACAAAGGGCAGTATTATAATAAGAAAGCTTACCGCTCGTTTGACCAACCTCATTCGTGCCGAGAAGAAGGGTCGAGCGCGTTTGCTGGACAAACTGGTAAAGTCTCAGTTTTGAATTCTGGTAGGAGGGCTGGGGACAACTGAAGCAGAGGGGAACAGAAAACTCTGGCCAGATGATGAGTCGAGCACCCTTCTTCCAGGCTTGACGGCTCAAGTCCAGATGCTGCGCAAAGAGGGCCTCTATTTCCTCTGCCGAGACCCGGTCCCAGTAGATGTCAGAAGAGACGTTTCCCTGGATCACAGCTGCCGGGAATGTATCCTTGGACAGGGGAGGGTTTTTTAAATTGAGCCAGCCTGCGAAATGAAAAAAAAGGACCATGGCCAAGGCGAGGAAAAAAGGCGCTCTTTTCCGTGTCCATATCGAAAGGAGGAAGCATCCCTGCAAGAAAACAAGACAGAAGGAAAGACCATACACGCCTGCCACGGCAGCAAGCTGAAGAAAGGGAAGGTTTTTTACCTGGCTGTAGCCGATGAGCCCCCAGGGAAATCCGGTCAACAAATGAGTTGCCGCGTATTCCATGGTCACCCAAAGGAAGGGTGCCAGAAGAAAACGGAGACGCGGAAAAAATTGGCCGATCCAAGCAAAAAGAAGGGCAAAAAACGCCCAAAAAAGCGACATCAAGGCGACCAGAACGAGATAAACCAGGAAACTCAGGCCAGGAGATAGATTCCCGTAGTGGGCCGGTACTGAAGGGATCCAGTAAAGAAGGATGGCGTAGAAAGCGAACCCGGAAATAAACCCAAGCCAGAAGGCCTGACCCGGTTTTTTCCGAAGGAGAGCCAAAAAAAGGGGGACCATAAAAATCCAGCCGAAGAAAAAGAGGTTGAACTTAGGAAAGGTTAAAGCTGCTCCCAGCCCACTCAGGAGAGAAAGAATAATTGGCATTTTCCGTTCGTTCTACAACCTGCTCTACTTTCTTCTGGCCAATTCTTGGCGTGAATGAGTAAATCTTCAGTCTTTAACGATAAAGGAATCGATTTTGCGGCCCGGACCTCCAGCCAGTTTGGTCTTAACCGCTTCTGCTTCGGCTCTGGTTGCAAACCCACCGATTCGCACCCGATAGTAGGGAGTCTTATCGGTTGCCAAGGGGTCAAGCACGATAACGGGGTATCCTTGTTCCTTAAACTGCTGAGCTAGGGAGAGTGCGGCTGGCCGTTCTGTCAGCGCCCCAACCTGAACATAATAGAGGTTTTCACCAGGGGAAGGAGAAGGAACTTGAGCGGCTGCCTTGTCTGAAGTTTTGAGCTTGGGCAGTTCTCTTTCTTCTTTTTTGGTTTGAGGCTGAGCCTGAGGCCGGGTTTCTGCCGGCCCGGCGGGTGCGGTTTGGACAGGCGGCAGGACAATTTTTTCCCTGGCCAGCTCCGGCTCTTTCTGAGCCACCGAGCTCGCCTTCAGAGCCTCCTGGGCGTGCTTTTTACCCACCGAAACACCGAGCAAGAAGATGACTATTCCCAGGACGATAATGGCCAGGAAGATGATAGCCAGCTGGGTACTCGAGACCTGAAGTTCTCTAAACTCTCTCTCTTTCATGTCGCTTTTTCGCTCTTATGTTTCTCATAAGCAAAGGCCTTAAAAAGTTCCAGAGGAAGAGGGAAGATGATGGTTGAGTTTTTCTCAGTCGCAATTTCTGTGACTGTACCCAGGAAGCGCAGCTGAAGAGCCTGCGGGTTGGTTGAAATGATTTCGGCCGCCTGAGTGAGTTTCGCAGCGGCTTGAAATTCGCCATCCGCGTGGATGACTTTTGCCCGTCTTTCCCTTTCCGCTTCGGCTTGTCTGGCAATCGCTCGGATCATCGTCTCGGGGAGGTCGACATGTTTAACCTCTACGAGCTGGACCTTAATCCCCCACGGGTCGGTGTGTTTGTCCAGAATTTCCTGGAGCTGGGCATTGAGTTTTTCTCTTTGCGAGAGAAGCTCATCAAGCTCCACTTCACCGAGCACGCTCCGTAAGGTAGTTTGGGAAAGCTGGGAGGTGGCGTAGAGATAATCCTGGACTTCAATAACCGCCTTAAGAGGATCCATGACACGGAAGTAGACGACAGCATTGACTTTTACCGAAACATTGTCCCGGGTGATGATATCCTGAGGGGGGACATCAAGGGTGACAAGCCTCAAGCTTATCCGGACCATGCGGTCGATGGGAGCAAAGACAAAAATGAGCCCAGGGCCCTTGGGCCGGGAGAGAACGCGACCAAGGCGGAATATCACCCCGCGTTCATATTCCCTCAGGACTTTGATCGAGTTCAGTAAATAGAGGACAATCAGCCCAATGATGATGACTGGAAAAGTAAGCATTTTTTCCTCCTTATTTTCTGGTCCGTCATTTGACCAATATTTTTATTTGCGTCCATCCGAGAGCCATCAAAATCCGAGTGGTTGGTCAGATTTTTTCGACTCGGATTTTTAGCCCCTCCAGAACGGCAACAACTTTTACCCGACTCCCTTGGGGGACCATCGTGGTCGCTTCGGCATTCCAGAGCTCGCCATGAACAAATACTTTCCCTTCTGGGTTCAGGTCCGTCCGGGCAATTCCCACCTCGCCGATAAGTCCTTCCCGGCCGGTGTGAACTTTTCGGGTATGAGCCCGAATAACCAAAAAAACGAGGAAGATAAAGATGAGAGAGAGGCCAACCGCGGTCGGGACGATGAATTTCAGGCTTGGCCTCAACTCTGGGATAGGCGCGTTGATAAGCATGATCGAGCCAAGGACCATGGCAATGATCCCTCCTACAGACAGAATTCCGTAGCTCTGCACTTTTATCTCCAGGATGAACAGACCGACGGCCAAAAGGATCAGAATAAGCCCAACATAATTAATGGGGAGAATCTGAAAGGAGAAAAAAGCAAGAAGGAGAGAGATCCCCCCCAGGACGCCGGGCAAAATTGCCCCCGGGTTAGAGAATTCAAAATAAAGGCCGAGCAGGCCGAGCATGAGAAGAATATAGGCTAAATTCGGGTTAGAAATAGTAAGGAGGAATTTCTGGCGAGCGGACATCTCCACGTCGAGCACGGGCTCGCCTTGGAGGTGAAGAACCGTTTCTTCCCCGTTGAAACGTCGTATGGTCTTCTGGTCGAAATGCTCGAAAATCTCTTGTTCATTCCCCGCAACGAAATCAATGAGCCCCTTCTCGAGGGCTTCCTTTTCGGTATAAGAAAGGCTCTGCCGGACAGCCTCTTCTGCCCAGTGGACGTTGCGGCCCCTCTTCTCTGCCAGAGTCTTGATGTAGGAGGCAGCATCATGAGTGACCTTCTCTTCCATCGCCTTGTCCATTGTCTGACCGGTGATCGAAATCCCTACCGGATGAGCCGCTCCCGTGCTTGTCCCTGGGGCCATGATGAAAAGGTCGCTGGCAACCGCAATAAAAAAGCCGGCTGACGCAGCACGCGCTCCGCTCGGGCTGACATAAACCGCGACCGGCGTTCGCGCCGCCAAGATCCGGGTGATGATCTCGCGCATAGAACTATCCAGCCCCCCAGGCGTGTTTAAGACGAGGAGGAGTAACCGTCCGCCTTCCCGGTCCGCTCGGTCAATAGCTGCGGTGATGTATTCTGAGGTAATCGGATGGATGGGCGCATCGACGGTGATTTTCAGGATGAAACCTGAGGAGTGAAGGGGAAGAGAAAACAAGAAAAGGAGAAGAAAAATAATCTTGAAAATGTTCTTCACTCTGTTCCCATTATAGGGACTACGATAATTCAAGTCAATAACGCCGATGGCTTGACTTTTTGATTTTTATTCATTAATTTTAGGGCATTATCCGGCGCTTCTGAGGAGAGGCAAATGGTCAAGAATGATATTGCCCTTGTTATCGAAAAGAATTCAGAGTTCAACCGGGCAAAATCCTTGCGCATGGTCGAGTCCATCCTAAAAGCGTTCAAAGAAGCTCTCGTCAAAAACCAGAAAATCGAGATCCGCGGCTTCGGAAGCTTCCGGGTTGTCAACAAGAAGACAGGCTATGGGCGAGACATCCGCCGGAAAAAGCAGATCAAGATAGAAAAGGGGAAGCGGATCAAGTTCCGCTCGGGCCAGGAATTGAAGAATGCTTTTCCTAATAAATGAGCGTTGGGACTTCCCTTCATGACAAGCCTGAAAACCTACGCTCTCTCGACTCGAAAGAGCAAGGTCAGTGTAAAAAATTTTGCCCAAGACTATCGGCCCGACCCTAACTTTGAAAAGTTCATTCTCAGCCTGCCCAATATTTTGGCCGGCCGCCAATTTAAGGAATTCGTGCAGCGTCTCAAGAAAGCTCGTCAAAGAAACCAGCCCATACTTTTTGGCCTGGGAGCCCATGTGATTAAAGTCGGTTTAAGCCCAGTGCTAATCCGCTTGATGAAGGAAGGATGGGTAAGTGGCCTTGCCTTTAACGGGGCCGGAATCATCCACGATTTTGAAATTGCTTTTTGCGGCCGCACCTCAGAAGATGTGGCCGTAGGAATCCGGAACGGGAAGTTCGGGATGGCCAGGGAAACCGGTCAATGGCTCAACCAGGCCATCAAGGAAGGAGCGGCAAGGGGTATCGGCATGGGCCACGCCGTGGGCGAGATGATTTCTCTCTCTCATTTCCCTTACCGCCATTTGAGCCTCCTTGGTTCTGCCTATGAGCTGAGGATTCCGGCAACTGTGCACGTCGCTGTGGGAACGGACGTGATCCATTTTCATCCCGAGGCAAACGGCGAAGCGCTGGGAAAAACCTCACTGGCCGATTTTTTCCTTTTTTGCTCCCTCCTGGAGAAGATGGAAGCTGGCGGCATCTTCCTCAATGTTGGTTCGGCCGTGATCTTGCCTGAGGTTTTTCTCAAAGGTATCTCCGTTGTTCGGAATAAAGGACTCAAGCTCGACAAGCTGACGACGGCAGTTTTTGATTTCCTTCATCTTTACCGGCCTTCTCAAAATGTGGTTGGACGGGTGCTCGGAAATAGAAAAAAGGGCTACTACTTCATTGGCCATCACGAGATTATGATTCCTCTCTTGGCCGCTTCTCTTTTGGCCTAAGATAAAGATATTTTGCCGGCAATCGCTTTGTTTTTCTTCCTGTAATCTGACATCAGTTGGAGGAAGAGTTTCTCACTCTGGGAGACGGTCTCCTCGATCGAACCTGAAGTATCGATGATGTAGTCGGCATGTTGAATTTTTTCCGCTCCGGGCATCTGGCTCCGAATTTTTCGAAGGGCTTGGACACGGTCAATCCGGTCTCTTTGGATGAGCCTTTGAAGTTGGACCCCGGGGTCGCAGGTGACGACGACGATCTTGTCGAAGAAAGAGGCAAAGCCGGCTTCGATCGTCAAAGCTGCCTCGGAAACAAAAATTTTATAGCGCCCTGTTTTCTCAAGCCGCCGGATGGCTTCTCGTTTTTTCTCAAGCACAAGCGGGTGGATGAGCTGGTTCAGGAAGTGCCTGTCCTTTCGCCTGGCAAAAACAATTTCTCCCAGCTTAGAGCGGTTTATGGTTTGATCAGGGTTCAAAATCGAGGCTCCGAAGTGGTCGACAATTCGTCGCCAGGCCGGCTGACCAGGTCGCATGAGCCGGTGGGCAATTCGGTCCGCGGCGTGGATATAGCAGCCTTTTTTTTTCAGGGTCCGGGCAACAACCGATTTGCCGGTGGCGATCCCGCCCGTCAAGGCAACAATTAGCATGGCCATCCCAGCCGGCTCAACTTGATGAGTTTCCTTTTCTTGAACAACTCATCGAGAACATTACGTCTGGCACAATCCTTGTTCGGCTTTAACCCAGGTGACCATAGGAGCAAAAGGAGAAGGTTCAACGAGGCTTCTTCTTTTGTCCCCCTTCAATGAATTTGAAATCCTTGTTGAACCGGATAGCCACGCCCTGTTTTTTTCCTTTTTTATCGGGTTCTTCAAGGCGGACCGTGATCCCACCCAACTTCAGTTTAATGTCTTTTCCTCCCGTAAGCTGATGGGGGAGGTCGATCATCAGGTTGAGCTTGGAACCGACCACCACGCCCGAATCCAGACAGAAGTAGGCTCCAGTAGCGCTGATGTTTTCGATTGTCGTTGGCTCTTCAAATTTTTTCCCGTCAGGAAGTTTGCCCTCAATGACCGTCGTCAGGGGAAGTTCAAATCTCCATTCCCGCCGTCGGTTGGCCTGGATAAGCGGAACGAGGGTTTCTTTTTTTGTTCTTGGCTGTTTTTTCATTTCTACTTCTCCTTGGTCCTGATTCCTCAGAACAAGGCCGAGTTGATAGCGTAGAGTGCCAGTTGCAACCGGCTATGAGTGTCTAATTTGGCATAAATGCTCTTGATGTGGGAGCGAACCGTGTTCTTGCTGATGAATAGCGTCTCGGCAATTTCATCGTTGCTTTTTCCTTGACCGATTAGCCGGAGGACTTGGAATTCTGTCGGCGTGAGCTGGTCCAATGTCTTTTCTTTGAGGTCTCTTCCGACGACCGAAATGATTCGGTCCATGATGCTGCTCATTTTGTCCCGGGGGAGCCAGATTTCTCCCTTGTTGATCACTCGAATCGCTTCTGAAAGCTGACTGGCCGGGTCGGCCAGGTCAAAATATCCCCTGGCTCCAGCGTTAATCAGGCCGACAATTTCTTCGTGGGACGGGATGCTACCGAGCAGGAGGAGCTGCGATTTGCTCTGGATTTTCGAAATTTCCTTGATCGCTTTGCAGATTTCGCGCATGTTGGGCAAGGGCTCAATGTTGGCAAAAAGAATCACTTGCGGCCGGAGCCTTTTGACCGAGTCCATAAAGGTCTCGATCGTATTTTTTTCGACGTTAGTAATGTCAATGCCTTCATCCGGCTCGAGGGCTTTGAGGATCCCTGAAAGGATAATTTCTGAGGGACAGAAGATGAGGATTTTAATTTTTTTCTCTGCCGAAGCGATGGCTTTTTTGCTCATTCTTGTCTCACTTTTCAGAATTTATTTTCCCCAAAAAACTGATTTTCACCCATTCTCTGGGCAAATTCTATTAAAAACCCTTTCAGCTTGTCAAGAATTTATGGCGGGCGGATAAAATTAGTTGACCGTTGAGGCGATTGGAAGGAGCTTGAATTTCCTGTCTAGCCGGACCCTAACCAGCCTCTTTTTCCCGACTCGATTTGGCTCTTCCTGAATCAGGATGACCATCCCCGAGACCTGGAGACGGAGATGATTCTCGAGGATAAGAGTCTTGGGAATTTGCAAATCGAGGTCAATTCTCGAGCCCACCTCTACTCGAGAGCGGAGCCAGAGAGTGGCTTCCTCAGCGCTGATCGAAAGAAGCTGGGTTTTTTCTCTGAACCTGTTTTCCTGGTTATCTCTTCCCTTGACAATGACGGGAAGGGACAGCTCAAAAGCTTTTTCTTTTTTAGAGGCGGGCGATGCCGCCGGGAGAGAAGAGAAAAAAGCCTGATTTTTCATCGCCACATGCCTATTTTCACAGCTATCGCTTTATTTTTCCATCCCTCTTGAGGATGAATTTGAGGGTGATTTTTTTGTCTTTCTTATCCTCACTCGCGATTAAACCCTATCCTGTCATTTAATCATCTTCTTTGATTAAATATTTGTTCTCGAAGCGGAGAGAAATCCGTTGCTTGCCCGGATGGGAATTGTTTGCTTCAACCAAAGCAACCTTTCCGTTGATAATCAGCTTCAGGTTCTTGTCTTCGGCCAGGTTAGGGGGGAGGTCAATAATCAACTTCAGCTTTGAGCCCAGGCTGGTCACATTGCTGAGGTTGAACGAAGCCCCTTGATGACTGATGTAGAAGAGAACTGTTTTCTCCCGGAACAATTTTCCAAGCGCATTTCGGCCTTCAACAATGGTTGGCAGGGGAAGGTTGAAGACCTGGTCCTTATGGTCGCTTTTCCCCAGACTGAAGAGCGAAGGTTTGGTTAACATGACGCTTCCTTTTCCTTATATTGAGAATCTAAAATCTCATGTCAAAAAAAGGCGGTCAATCACCCCTTTGGATGAAAGAAGGGGTGAATTTGAAGAAAAGATTTCTTAGCCCTCTGTAGTCCTTTCCTCACCCTCAGGAAGTAACCTTCTCAGGGACTCAGCGAGTGGCTCTAAGCTTTTCCCCGCCCTGAAAAAAATTGAAGCTTAGTTAATCTTGCTTAAGAATGGAGGTGCAGAAAGGACAGCGGGTAGCTTGCACTGGAATTGAGAAAAAACAGTAGGGGCAATTCTTGGTCGCCGGAGGAGCCTCGACGGTCTCGGCTTTTCTTTTGAGCATCCTGTTCATCTGTCGAATAACCAGGAAAATAGAAAGGGCAATGATGAGGAAGCTGACAATAGTGTTGATAAAAACACCCACGTTTAAGGTTACTGCTCCGGCTGCTTTGGCTGCGGCCAGGGAGGCATAAGGACCAGCCGGCGAACCACCCTTAAGAACAAGAAAGAGGTTGGAGAAATCGACCTTTCCCAGTAACAATCCGATCGGAGGCATGACCACATCGGCGACGAGGGAATTGACGATCGCGCCAAAGGCGGCCCCGATAATAATACCCACTGCCATGTCCACGACGCTGCCGCGCAAAGCGAATTCCTTGAATTCTTTGAGCATGGCTTCTCCTTTCGTTATCTAATTTTGGCCTGAGAGCCTTTTTTCAAAATATAAAGGCGGATTCTCGTCTGCTTTTTTCAAATGCCAAAGAGAAAGCCAGAGGAAAATTTCTCCCTGGAGCTCGAGATTCATTTTCTGGGTCGCAACGAGAAATGAACGAAAATCGTTGTCTCGATTGCTTTGGATTTCGCGGCCATTGTAAAAAAGAGTAGAAAACGAGTCAACAAAAAGCTCGTTTTCTTGACAAAGAAAAAGGTGACAGATAGGATATGAGGCGCGAAGATTGATGCTTCGGAGAAGTTCGTGAACCGAGAAGAGAGGCTGGTCAAACAAATTACTCCCAAAAGCGAAGATTTCTCGCGCTGGTATACTGAAATCATTCGCAAGGCAGAGATGGCTGATTATGCGCCGATGAAGGGGATGATGGTCATCCGGCCTTACGGTTACGCTGTTTGGGAGAACATTCAGCGGCTTTTGGATAAACGGATCAAAGACGCGGGGCACGTCAACGCCTACTTCCCCTTGTTCATTCCGGAGAGTTTCCTGAGGAAAGAGATGGAGCATCTCAAGGGCTTTGCTCCGGAAGTAGCCTGGGTAACCCACGGCGGTCAAGAAGAGCTCGAAGAGAGGCTCGCCGTGAGGCCAACTTCGGAAGCAATTATCGGTTCTATGTACGCCAAGTGGATTCAGTCTTATCGAGATTTGCCCGTCTTGATTAACCAGTGGGCGAACATTGTCCGCTGGGAGAAAGTTACCCGGCCATTCTTAAGAACAACGGAGTTTTTATGGCAAGAGGGCCACACCGCTCATGAGACGGCGGAGCAAGCCCAGGCCGAAACAATCAAAATCCTGTATCTTTATAAAGAATTCTGTGAACAGGAACTGGCTATACCGGTCATCGAGGGGAAAAAAACAGAGCGCGAGAAATTCGCCGGCGCCCTGGAGACCTATTCCATCGAAGCTCTCATGTCGGACGGCAAGGCCTTACAGATGGGGACTTCCCACAACCTTGGTCAGCATTTCTCCAAGGTTTTTAACATTCGTTTCGAGGATAGGGAGCAAAGGCTCCAGTATGTGTGGCAGACCTCATGGGGAGTTTCGACGCGGTTGATTGGCGCCCTGGTCATGAGTCACGGCGATGATTCAGGACTCCGCTTTCCTCCCCGCGTAGCCCCCATTCAAGTGGTAATTGTTCCCATCGCCATGGGCAATTGGAAGGAGAATATTTTGCCGATTTGTGAGAAGATTAAGGACCAGCTAAGCCAGGCTGGATGCCGCGTCCATCTTGATTCAAGGGAGGAGTTCACCCCGGGGTGGAAATTCTCTGAATGGGAAATGAGGGGCGTTCCGCTGCGACTTGAAGTTGGGCCAAGGGAGATTAAGGAAAATCGATGTCTGGCCGCTCGGCGCGATACACAGACAAAGGAGCCCCTGCTCTTAGAATCCCTGTCGCAGAAAATTCCCGAAATTCTGGAAGATATTCAGGCCAGCCTTTTCAAGCAGGCGCTTGAATTTCAGCATCAGAATACCCACACCGCCACCAATTATTCAGAGTTTAAAGAAATCCTTGAGTCCCGGAAAGGGTTTATCAGAGCTTGGTGGTGTGGAGAGGGAGCATGCGAGGACAGAATCAAGGAAGAGACAATGGCCACCATCCGTGTTATTCCTTTACGGCGCGACCAAAAGGATGAGCCAGCTGGCCAGTGTGTTTGCTGTCAGAAAAAAGGACAGGAATTTGTTTTTTTTGCCCGAGCTTACTGAGGATAGGTTGTTTTCGGCCAAAGCTTGAGCGGATAAAAGGGAGCCAGCGAGAGGAGATAGAAGAAAAAAAAGGAAAAGGGGGCGCATCGCCCGATGTCAGAAAAAGATGATGAATTCGCCGAGCCCAGGCGCAACATGGTGGAAACTCAGCTCAAAGGAAGGGGGATTCATGATGCCCGGGTGCTCGAAGTAATGGGAAAAGTCCCCCGTCATCTTTTTGTGCCCGAGGAGATGAAGCCTTACGCTTATGACGATGAGCCTCTTCCGATAGGGGAAGGGCAGACCATCTCTCAGCCTTATATTGTGGCCTATATGACCGAAGCCCTTGAGCTCAAGGGACAAGAATCAGTCCTCGAGGTGGGCACGGGCTCAGGATATCAGACAGCGATCCTGGCGGAGCTGGCCAGGCAAGTTCTAACGATTGAACTTATCGACAGGCTGTCCTTGCGAGCACAGGAAATTCTCCACAAACTTGGCTACACCAACATCCGTTTTAAGATTGGGGATGGGACTCTGGGCTGGCAAGAATTTGCTCCTTATGATGCAATTATGGTCACAGCTGCTCCTCCTTCCATCCCCAAAAAACTCCAGGAGCAACTCAAGGTCTCCGGACGGATGGTTATCCCCGTTGGATCTGGTTTTCAGGACCTTGTTCTGGTCACCCGGGAGAAAGAGGAATTCAAGAAGAAGAAACTTCTTCCGGTGCGCTTTGTCCCGCTGATTTCAACCCATTGAAAACGCTAGCCCGGAAGAAGAGTCGACTGGCCAAGGAGAGAAGGATGAGAAGAAATATTTTCTTGCTTATTTTTTTGACGACCCTTGCTTGGATGGGAGAACTGAAAAAAGACAGGTATATTCCGGTTTTTTTCCCTGATGGGAGCAAGATCATGGCCGAGCTGGCGATGACCGAAGAGGAGAGGCAGCGGGGGTTGATGTTTCGTGAGGACCTCGGGGAGAACCAGGGCATGCTTTTTTTATTTTCCGAAGAAGGAATTTATCCCTTCTGGATGAAGAACATGAAGTTCTCGATCGATATCTTGTGGCTGGACAAAGAGAAGAGAGTGGTCCACATTGAGGCGGAGGTTCCTCCCTGTCCTCGAGACCCCTGTCCTTCTTACGCTCCTGCCCAAGAGGCGTTATACGTCCTTGAGCTGAAAACCGGCTGGACAAAAAGACACGGCCTCAAGCTTTTCGATAAAATCGAATTCATCCTTCCCTCGCCGGTGAGATGAGGTGGGAATTCCGCCGAAGCAATTGGGCTGATTGACTATCAACAAAACTGACAGCGAAGGGAATGGGAAAAAGAGGAGAGGCTCGGGGAGAAAGAGCGAGCTGACCAATCCGAGTTCGAACCTGACCAGAGCTGATCGACGACAGGACGGGTCAGTCAATCGTCTCGGCAACCCTGGAGGTCCTTCATCTCTGTTGACAGCAAGAAGCACGAGGGCTAAAATCTTCTCTTTCAGATTCCAGGTCGACAGGGAGGTTAAAAATAGCGACTGGATTCCTTGACCTCGTCCAGACACGGGTCGTTCTGTGCGACGGTGGCATGGGCACCATGCTCTATAACAAAGGGGTTTATCTTCATACCTGCTTTGACGAACTCAACCTCACTAACCCTTCTCTGGTCAAGGAAGTCCATCGAGAGTATATCCAGAGCGGCGCTGAGGTCATCGAGACCAACACTTTTGGCGCCAATCGTTTTAAGCTGAAGAAATTTGGGCTCGACGACAAGGTCGGGGAGATAAATCGAGCCGGGGCCAAGATTGCTCGCGAGGAAGCAGGTCGCCAAATTTTGGTTGCCGGTTCGATTGGTCCGCTGGGGATTAAGATTGAGCCCTGGGGACCGACTTCCCTGGAGGAAGCGGAACAGGCATTCCGGGAGCAAGCAGAATCACTCCTCGATGCTGGCGTCGACCTGTTCATTCTCGAGACTTTTTCTGACATCAATGAGATTCATCAGGCAATCAAGGCTGTCCGGCAGGTTGGCGGAAAGGTCCCGATTGTGGCGGAGATGACGATTGAAGAGGACGGCAACAGCCTCTACGGGACGACGCCAGAAGTTTTCACTGCAAAGCTCGAGAAGTGGCAGGTGGATGTAGTGGGCGTCAACTGTAGTGTGGGGCCTGCGGCCATGCTCCAATGTGTCGAACGGATGGCCCGGGTGACCAAGCTTCCGCTTTCCGCCATGCCCAACGCCGGGATCCCGAGGGAAGTTGAGGGAAGGAATATTTATCTTTGCTCGCCCGATTACCTTGCTGAGTACGCGAAAAGATTCATCCAGGTGGGCGTCAAGTTTGTCGGGGGGTGCTGTGGAACCACCCCCGCCCATATTAAGGCCATCTCTCGGGCCATTCGTTCCTTTCAACCGCCGCGCCGAAGGCTGATCTCCATCTCCATTCCGGCGGAAAAGAAAAAGGAGATTAAGGTCGTGCCGCAGCGAGAAAAATCGAGGCTGGCGCGAAAACTTGAAGCGGGCAAATTTGTTACTTCAGTTGAAGTCCTTCCACCTCGGGGCATCGACCCTTCAGCCGCTCTGGCTGCGGCCTCAAGGCTGAAGCGCGCGGGAGTCGATTGTGTTAACATTCCTGACGGGCCGAGAGCAAGCGCGAGGATGAGCTCCATGGCCCTGGCCGTTATTCTGACCAGTCAAGCCAGGAGCGAAGTGATCCTGCATTATACTTGCCGGGATCGGAATCTTCTCGGCATGCAGTCAGACCTTTTGGGCCTTTATGCCCAAGGGGTCCGAAACTTACTCATCATCACCGGAGACCCACCCAAGCTCGGCGATTATCCTGATGCGACGGCCGTGTTCGATGTCGATTCTATCGGGTTGACCAACGTCGTCAGCTCGCTTAATCGGGGTCTGGATATTGGCGGCAAGCCTCTCGACCGGCCGACCGGTTTTTTTATCGGTGTCGGTGCCAATCCAGGAGCGATAAATGCAGAGTATGAAATTTCCCGCTTTGAATGGAAAGTGGATGCAGGAGCAGAATTCGCCATCACCCAGCCGGTCTTCGATGTTCGAATTCTTGAAACTTTCTTAAAGCGAATTGCTCACTGTCGCATTCCTATTCTGGCGGGAGTCTATCCTTTATCCAGCCTCCGTAACGCTGAGTTTATGAATTACGAGGTGCCAGGATGCTCCGTTCCAGAGAAAGTGATGGAGCGGATGCGCCGGGCTCAGGAGGGAGGGCCAGAAAGAGCTAGGCAGGAAGGGGTAGCCATCGCCAAAGAAATTCTTAAGGATATTCAAGGTCTGGTCCAGGGGGTTCAGGTGAGCCCGCCCCTCGGCCGGGTTGAGCTTGCTCTTCAGGTGCTTGAAGCACTTTAAAAGGAGCGATTGGCGATGAGATTTCCGAGCTCGCGGGCGGCGTTAACCGCTGCCTTTTCTTCCCCCAGAAGAGATTGGATTTTGCCAAACTCGGTTCGCATCTTGGCTCTCAGGTCATCAGACCGAAGAAGCCTAATGGCTTCTTGGGAAAGGCGCTCAGGGTTGAATTGAGTTTGGATGAGCTCGGGTATGATTCGTTTTCCCGCCAGGATATTGACAATGCTGTAGTTCTGGATTTTTACCAGAGGCCGAAACGGATAAAAAGTGAAAGGGGAGAGCCGGTAGAAGGCAACCAGCGGCGTCCCTAGCAATGCCGCTTCCAGGTTGGCAGTGCCACATGCGGAAAGGACAAGATCGGAAAAAGCCATAGCTTCGTATCTGTCGTCAATCAGGACCCTGTCGCTTGCAGCCGCTGATGCTCGAAATTGACAAACCCAATCTTGGCCTATGCTATCCGCTACCACCCAGAGGAAAGCGGCTGAAGTTTCGGCCCGAATCCTGTCCACGGTCTTGCGCAACACGGGCCAGTGATTCCGTAACTCCGTCTGGCGACTGCCTGGAAGGAGAGAAACTAAAGGAGTGTTTGGGGAGAGGGAGTATTTCTGGAAGAATTCAGGCTGAGTCATTCGAATTCTGACTCTCTGTTTCAGCGGATGGCCGACGAAAACGGCAGAAATTCCGTGTCGCTCGTAGAGGGGTTTTTCAAAAGGAAAAATCAAGAGCATGCGGTCAACAGTTCTCTTAATGGTCTTGAGCCTTCTTGCCCTCCAGGCCCACACTGTAGGGCTAATATAATAAAGGACCGATACTCCCCACCGCTTCAGTTTTTTGGCCAGGCGGAGGTTGAAATCTGGGCTATCAATCAGCACAGCCGCTGCAGGGCGCCTGGAATCGATTTCACTCTCCAGTCGGCTAAAAATTCGCTGGATGCGCGGTAAGCTGGAGAGGACCTCAAAAATACCGATGCCGCTGAGCTGTTCGATAGGAAAGATGAGTTCGACTCCTTCAGCTTCCATATGCTGGCCGCCAATGCCAAAAAAGGAGAAATCGGGATAAATTTTCTTGAATTCCCGGACGACGTCAGCGCCGTATTTTTCGCCCGAGCTTTCGCCGGCGACGATGAGGACCGTCTTCATGGAAATCTGGGTCTTTTTTCAGGATAGACAATTTCAGGACTTTTTTGGGAATCCTGGCCATAATAGAAGAGCCACTTATCATAGGTATCCTGTTCATTATAAAGACGGATCGACTTTTCGGAAGAAGAGCTTACGACTCCCAGAATCTGGGGATTCTGAATCGAGCTCAAGGCTGCTTGAGGGACGATCAATACTTGTTGAGGCGAAAAAGCCTGCTCCCGGGGGCGCGCCTCACGGGCACCGAGAGGCGGCCGCCGTCTGGATGGAATCTCAGGCCGAGTCTCCGTTTTCTTTCCGCCAGCCGCGCTCCCAAGGAGGACCAAATTCCATTCTCCGTGAGAGGTCATCGGGTCTCGCCAGAGTCGGCGGATGCATTTCTCTTCCAGAAGCTCTTCAAGTTTCGACGGGAACCGGCCAGGGTGCTTCAGCTGGTAGATGCGGATGGCTTCCACATACTGCTTACCCCGGAAAATGAGCTCTTCTTCTTTTTCTCTCTGGATCTGCGTTTGCCAGACAGGCACAGCGACCATCAGGCCAAGACTCATGATGACGATAAAAAGCAAGAGGGTAAGGAGAACGTAGCCTTGTGACCGAATCAAAGTCAACCTACCAAGTGTCGTATGTCGTTCCGTCAAGGGCTTTTTCCCGCGAACCAGAATGGACATCGATGATGCCAAATTCGACCCCGGGCAGTAATTCTTCATAGCTCGGCGTTTCCCGGATTTCCACCCACGTCTCGGCCGATTTTGTCATCGGGTCAACAGGAATCTGGCGTAAATAGCCCTCATCGACAAGGGCTTGAAGGGATGGAGGGTATTTGCCTTTATCGGTATGATATTGCTGAATAAGTTTTCTTAGAATAAAAAGGTCTTCTTTGAGGACAGCTTCCCTGGCCTTTTTTAGACTGGTTTTATATTGGGGCAGGGCAAGCCCGACCAGAATCCCGATCAAAGCAAAAACGATGATTAACTCGATCAAAGTGAAGCCAGAACGAGGGCGAAAAGCCGATGTCCTCTTCATCTTACCAGTCCCGGTATTTCGTTCCGTCGAGAGCTGTTGCGTTGCTTTTGGTATAGACATCGTAAACATTTTCCCCTCCCCAGGTGTCGGAGTCTGGCTCGTCCTGATAAGAGCGAAGTCCCCATTCATAAGAATTGGTCATCGGGTCTCGGGGGATGCGGCGTAAGAACTTGACAATCTTTGGACCCTCGGACTGCTTTTTTCCTGGCTCGGGAGCTTCACTGGCCCTAAGCTCGACGCCTTTAACCAAAGTCTCTAAGTCGGGCGGATATCCCTCCGTATCCTCTTTGACTTCAATTTTCTTTTCGTCAGCGAGCTTCTTGTAAGCGTCGATGGCCTCACGGAGGAGGCGGAGGTTACGCTGAAGCTCGATTTCCTTCTCCCTTTTGACCGCCACCTTGGCCAGGGGCATGATGGCCGTCGCCAGCACGGCCAAGATGGCGATTGTCACCAACATTTCGACAAGAGTAAAGCCTTTCTTTCCGTGCCAACGCCCGGCCATTTTTCTTGAATCCGGCTTTTCAAAGCCTAAATTTATTATGCGACCGTCTATCGCCGCGATAATCTTGCCGGCGAGGGTAACGTTGCTGGTGAGGGGAAGCCGGAGCTTCTGGCCGTTCCTCGAGTGCCTTCCGGCTCAAACGAATCTTGTTGTCCTCATCCACCTTCAGCACTTTGACCTCTATCGTCTGGCCAATCTTAAGAACATCCCTCACGCTTCTCACTCGATGATGAGCAATCTCTGAGATGTGGAGAAGTCCAACAATGTTGGGCAAAATTTCGATAAAAGCTCCATAATCTTCAATTCGGACGACTTTTCCCTGGTAAACCTTCCCGACTTCGGCCTCGAGAGTGATTTCCCGGATCATTTCTTTGGCCTTTTCGGCAGCGGCCATGTCCGCAGAGGCAATGGTAATCTTGCCGTCCTCCTCGACCTCAATTTTCGCTTTCGTCTGAGCGATGATCTTTTTAATCATTTTTCCGGCCGGGCCGATGACCTCGCTTACCTTCTCCGGGTTAATGAAAAGAGTGATAATCCGAGGCGCATAGGGGGAAATTTCTGGTCGGGGAGCGGGGAGGACCTCTTTCATCCTGGCCAGGACTTGAATCCTGGCCTGTCGCGCTTTTTCGATTCCCTCACGGAAAATGTCCAGGCTTATCGAAGGGACCTTAAGGTCAAGCTGGATAGCTGTAATTCCTTTCTCCGTGCCGGTCACTTTAAGGTCCATGTCCCCAAGATGGTCTTCCAGGCCAGCGATATCCGTGAGGAGAGCGTACCTGGGTCCATCCATAATCAAACCGATGGCGATCCCGGCAACGGTCATCGTAAGCGGGACACCAGCATCCATAAGAGAGAGGACTCCGCCGCAGACGGTGGCCATCGACGAAGAGCCGTTCGATTCCAGAATATCCGAGACAATCCGAATCGTGTATGGAAAGACCTCTTCAGGAGGAATTGCTGGCAGAATGGATTTTTCGGCCAGGGCACCATGCCCGATTTCCCGCCTTCCTGGAGCCCGCATGAAAGCCACTTCTCCGACCGAAAAGGGCGGGAAGTTATAGTGGAGCATGAACCTTTTCTCGGCTTCTTCTCCAATTCCGTCAAGCCTCTGAACGTCTTCGAACGTCCCCAGAGTGACAGTGGCCAGACACTGCGTTTCGCCGCGGGTGAAAAGAGCCGAGCCGTGGGTTCGAGGCAAGATGCCAACTTCAATGGAAATGGGACGGATTTCGTCAAATCCCCGGCCATCGGCTCGCTTTCCCTGGTTGAGAACCAGGTCGCGAACAAGCTTTTTTTCTAGCTGGTAAAAAATTTCCCTGGTTTCGTTGATTTCTTCCTCGTTATCTTCTGGAATTTCGTCAAGCAAAGATTTTAAAATCCTGGTCGCCTCCGCCTCACTCTCCTTTTTCGTTTTGATCTGGATTGCCTGAAGAAGCTCAGCTCCAACCCGGCGCTCGATTTTTTCATATTTTTCCTGATTTAAAGGCTTCACGCTGAATTCTCGTTTCTTAATATTGAGTCGGCTGAAAAGCTCTTTTTGGGCCTCGATGATTCTGCGGATAGGCTCCTGGGCGAGAGCCACGGCCTCGACAATTTTTTCTTCTTCGACCTCGATGCCGCCCGCCTCAATCATGATGATTCCGTCTTCAGTCCCGGCGACCACCATATTCAGGCGGCTCTTTTCCAGCTGGGCCACGGTGGGGTTGAGGATGAATTCTCCATCCACAAGCCCTACTTTCACCGCTCCGATAGGGGTGACAAACGGGATATCTGAAAAATAAAGGGCAGCCGAAGCGCCAATAATCCCCAGCGTATCCGGCTCGTTCTCCAGGTCAGCGGAGAGAAGAAGGGCCACAATCTGGGTGTCAAAATGATAGCCATCAGGGAAAAGCGGGCGGATCGGCCGGTCAATCAGCCGGCTGACGAGGATTTCGCGTTCTGTAGGTCGACCCTCTCGTTTAAAAAAGCCGCCTGGAATTTTGCCTGCGGCGTAGGTGTTTTCGCGGTAATCCACAATCAGGGGAAGGAAAGGCTTGACCTCCTTCTCTTCTTTCTTGGAAGTGGCGGCGCAGAACATGATGGTTTCCCCATAGCGAACCATGGCCGAGCCATCAGCCTGGCGACCAATTTTCCCTATTTCAATAGAAAGGGGGCGGTTGTTAATTTCAAGAATAATAGTTTGCGACATCGCTTTTCTCGTTGAAATTTTCTATTTTCTCAGGTTTAGCTTATGGATGAGGGCCTCATACCGGGCCGGATCCTCTCGCTTGAGATAGGCCAGGAGCCTTTTGCGCCTCCCGACCAGTTTCATCAGTCCAACCCGGGACGTAAAGTCCTTCTTGTGGGCGACGAGATGCTCAGTGAGAGAATTGATCCTTTCGCTGAGAAGGGCAATCTGGACTTCGGGCGAGCCCGTGTCCTCAGGCTTGTGTCTGTGATTCTCGATGATTTTTGTTTTCTGTTCCTTGTTCAGCACAGCGTCGTCTCCTTCGATCAAGGTTCAAGTCTATCAGATTTCGGCCTTGTTGTAAACCATTCCTTCCCCCGACTTTTCACGACAAGACCTGGTTTTCCGTTGGCTACCCAATCAGCGCGAACGAAGAATCTCTCTCCGCCGCAAAAGCTCGCGGGCATACCGGGAGGAGTAGCCTCCCATGGTGCCCTTGATTTCTTCAAGCTTGGCCTCGATTTCGGCCAGGCTCATCTTGTTAATCTTTTTGTTTTTGGCGCGTTTTTCTTGGGTATCCGTTGTCTTTTCGTCCGCCATCCTCTATTCCTCTTGATTTAAAATAGTTCAGCAAGCACCTTAATTTTTCGGGCTTAGGATAGCAGAATTCTCTTTTTCAGGCAAATCCGGCTGGTCTCTGACACTTGAAGCCATGTTCCATTTTTAGTATAGTCAACAATCTGTGTGGACCCTTTATGACCTCCTTCTATTGCTTGGCTTGCTCGTCTACGCGCCTGTCCATTTTATTAAGGGGAAAAGGAGAGGGAACCTTAACCTTTGGGCCCGGCTTGGCTTGAAGTTGCGGCCCCGAGATTCCCGGAATCCCTGCCTCTGGTTTCATGCCGTGTCTGTAGGCGAGGTGCTGAGCCTGAGGAACCTCTTTCAAGAATTGAAGAACGAGCATCCTGACTGGGAGATCTACTGTTCGACCTTAACCAGCACTGGATACCTGGTGGCCAATGAAAAGCTGGCCGGTCTGGCCTCGATTTTTTATGCCCCACTCGATTTTAGCCGGACGGTAAGGCGATTTTTCAAGGCCATTCATCCTGACCTCTTTTTGCTTGTCGAATCGGAGTTCTGGCCGAACCTCATCCGCGCTGCCAAGAAAGAAACAAGGGCCGCTCTTCTGGTCAACGGCCGGGTCTCTGAACACTCCTTTCGACGATATCGAGTGGCTAAGGCGTGGGTAGGCTGGGTCCTCAACCACCTGGAGAGGTTTTTAGTCCAGACCGACGAGGACCGGCAAAGGCTCCTCTGTCTCGGGGTGAAACCTGAAAAAATCGAAGTCGTTGGAAACCTGAAATCGGATGTACGTCTTCCGGTTTTCTCGGAGGCCCAGTTAAATAGCCTGAAGCAGACTATCGGCCTGGCAGGTGAGACAAGAGTGATTGTCGCCGGGAGCACGCATCGGGGCGAAGAGGAAATTTTGTTCCACAGCCTCAGGGAGGCGTTAAAGATAAGAGGAAATTTAAGGCTAATCCTTGCCCCCCGGCACATTGAAAGGACGAACGACCTGGAGAAGTTGGCCCGCAATTTCGGGTTCAGAGTTGTGCCCAAAACCGAAGTCGGGCTCGAGAAAAATTGGGATGTCCTCATCTTAAACACGATTGGTGAGCTGAGCCATTTCTATGCTCTGGCTGACCTCGCTTTTGTCGGGGGTAGCCTCGTTCCTCGGGGGGGCCAGAATTTGCTTGAACCTGCCTTCTATGAGAAACCATTGGCCTTTGGACCGCACATGGAGAATTTCGCCTGGCTGGCTGAAGAATTCCTCCGCCGTCGAGCTGCCCGGCAGGTGAGGAGCGAGAAAGAGCTAACCGATTTTTTGGCGAGCCAGGACAACTCAGCCCTCCAGGAAATGGGAAGAAGAGCTCGAGCTGTCCTCGACTCTCTCCAGGGCGCGACCCAAAAAACACTTCGGGTGATCGAAAATTTAATGCTCAACCCTCACTCCCCGACAGAACAGACACAACAAAGATAAGGCATGAAAGCGAAAAGCAGAGGAAAAAGAAAAACACTTTATCCGAGTTTTCTCCTGCTGACGAGTCTTATGCTAACCTTTTTTCGGCTGCCGCTCTATGCTCAAGAAGATGCCGGAGGGGAGAACAAGTTCGACCGCCACTTCATCCGGCAGATGGGAATGGATTTCCAGCGTGTTCTGAGCTCACCAGCTCATTGGAAGAGGCAAAATTTCGTCCACCTGGCTTCTATCTCGGGGGTAACTCTTTTTCTTTTTGCGCTCGACAAGGACATTCGAAACGAGGTCCTTGAAAACCGAACCGCGTGGGCCAGGGATTCAGCGAACTTTTTCTCCACCCTGGGAGATGGTGCGGTTCTCCTTGGTGGTCTGACTTTGCTCTATGGAATTGGAGAGATGGGAGAAAAAGACTCGCTCCGGCGGATTGCTCTTCTCAGCCTGGAGAGTCTGGTCACGACCACAGCTTTGACCTGGACGGCAAAATTCTTCTTCGGCCGCTCGAGGCCATCCACTGGCGAATCGAACACAAGCTTCCATCCTTTTTCTTTATCTTCCCGCCGGACTTCCTTTCCTTCAGGCCACGCCGCGTCGGCTCTGGCGGTGGCCACCACTATTGCCGAGGAAACGGATGCTGTTGGCTTGGAGATTGCAGCCTATAGCCTCGCCGGCCTCGTCGGATTGGCTAGAATTGTCCAGGATAAACATTGGGCTTCGGACGTTTTCTTAGGTTCAGCCACCGGCTATTTTGTGGCTAAAAAGATATGCCATTTAAACCGCTCCCAAAAGGGGACAAAGCCCCATGTTTCTTTCAAGCTCTCTTATCGGCCAAATGAGTTGACAATAAGATTTAGCTTTTAATCAATGAATCAGGCATAAAAGGAATGGATAGACAAAGGAGGTAGCGGATGAGAAGTCAGCTCGACCGCAGGACCTTTCTCAAGCAAACAGCCGGTGCAGCCTTTTTGGGGTTGGCCGGACCTGGCCCCTTGCTCAAGGGCTGTTCGTCCAAGAAAGACTTTGACTTGACCATCAACAACGGCCTTATCTTCGACGGGACGGGCGGGAGACCGTTTGAAGCAGACATCGGAATTGCCCATGAATCGATAGTATTTATCGGAAAAATAAAGAATGGCCGGGCCAGGAAGGTCATCGACGCCAAAAACTTGGCCGTTTCGCCTGGTTTTGTTGACGTCCACGACCATACGGATGTTAGCCTCCTCGTCAACCCAAAAGCGGAGAGTGTCGTTCACCAAGGAATCACCTCGCTGATCAGTGGAAACTGCGGCAGTTCACCTTTTCCCTTTGCTCAAGCCACTTGGGAAGAGGAAAGAGAAAACCTCAAGAATGTCTACGGGCTTGAGCTCGATTGGCGGGACATCCACGGCTTTTTCCGGCGACTGCAACAATCGAGAATGGCCGTGAACTACGCGACTCTGGTTGGCCATGGCTCCATTCGGGCGGCAGTCATGGGGTTAGAGGACCGGCCGCCCCATGCTGAGGAGATGACAAAGATGGCCCAGGAAGTGAGAAACCATCTTCAGGCTGGAGCTTTCGGCCTTTCCACCGGCCTCGAGTATGCTCCTGGGAGTTTTGCCAACCCTGATGAAATCACGACCCTTTGCCGGGCCGTTCATCAATTAGATGGGGTTTATGCGACTCACATGAGGGATGAAGGCGATTATCTTCTGGAAGCGATCGACGAATCGATCAGGGTGGCGCGTGAGACCAGAGTCAAACTGCAGATTTCCCACTTCAAGGTGGCTTATCCGCGCAACTGGTCTAAGGTTGACGAAGCCCTGGCCATGGTGGAGAGAGCCAAACAAGAGGGCGTAGACATATTTTGCGACCGGTATCCCTACATTGCCTGCTCAACTGGGCTTAGCTTCTATTTTCCGATGTGGTCCAAGGAAGGGACAACAGAGGATTTTGTGCGCCGCCTTCGGGACCCTTCTCTCCAAGAAAAGCTTAAAGCTTACGTAGCCGAACAAGAGAAAAAAATCGGCTCTTGGGGAAAAGTCGTGCTGAGCTCCATCATTTCTGAAAAAAACAGACATTTTCAGGGCCAGACAATCCTTGAAGCAGCCGCTTCCCGCGGCAAAGATGCTTACACTTTCATGCGCGACCTGCTCATCGAAGAAAGAGGTCAGGTGGACATGATTGCTTTCATCATGAATGAAGAAAACCTGAAAAAAATCCTTGCCCATCCTCTGGTTGGAGTAGGTTGCGACGGTTCTGCGGTCGCCCCCTATGGACCCTTGAGCTTGGGCAAGCCCCATCCCCGCAACTACGGAACTTTTCCACGCGTGCTGGGCAAGTATGTCCGTGAAGAAAAAGTTTGCTCGCTCGAAAGCATGATTAAGAAGATGACTTCGCTTCCGGCCTCAAGGTTCGGTCTCAGGAAAAGGGGAATTATTGAAGTGGGGGCCTTTGCTGACCTCGTTGTCTTCGACCCAGCCCGGGTGATTGACCGAGCAACCTGGGTTAATCCCCACCAGTATCCCGAAGGAATAGAATATGTCATCGTCAACGGCCAGGTGGTGATTGAGGCAGGGGACCACACGAACAATCTGCCCGGGAAAATCCTTAAGAAGCGGATATAGCGCGTTGAGAAAGAAAGCTTCATTCTTTTGGACCTGGCTTTTTTTGGGCTCTTTTCTCCGGGCCTTCGGTCAATTGCTCGTTGTCCAGTCTTCCTCCGGAGCTAGGGTCGATTTTGAAGTCGCTTCCCTTATGCCTGGGGGCATTGTTTTAGCTAGGCTCCACGACCAGGCAGAAGTCAGAAAAGTGATTGTCCGTTTTGGCCAAAATTCCTACGAGTTGGGTTCAAAAGAGCAAGGCATTGAACCCTTAGCTCTTATCGGTCTCGACCTTGGGCTTCGTCCGGGGAATTATGATTTTGAAGTGGTCTTCCTGGGAAAAGACCACCGGACAGAAACACTGAGGCAGGAATTTTTCATCCTTCCCCGGGAATTTCCAGTGAAGAAGCTTCGGGTTGAGGCGAAGTATGTCACCCCTCCGCCTGAAGTCCAGGAAAGAATTGCCTGGGAGGCTGAGTTGCTCCGGACGGTCTATCAAATTTTTACCCCCCAGTGGCTCGGGGAAGGCCGGTTTATCCTGCCTCACCCTGGACGGATGGCGCCTAATTTTGGTGAAAGGCGGTTTTACAACAACCTTCCCCGTTCAACCCATTCAGGAGTGGATATTTCGGCTCCTGCTGGAGACCCGGTCATGGCATCCAACACAGGCCGCGTGGTTCTGGCTCGTGACCTCTATTTTTCAGGAAAGACGGTTATTCTTGACCATGGTCTCGGCCTTTTTACGGTTTATTGTCACTTTAGCAGGATCAAAGTATCTCGCGGCGAACTTGTCCGAAAAGGCGATGTGATTGGCCTGGTAGGGTCAACAGGAAGGTCCACTGGGCCTCATCTTCACTGGGCAGTGAAAATCCGAGACAGCCGGGTGGACCCAATCGCTTTGCTCAATTTGCCATTCGAGGACTGAGCTCCTCTATTTTTTGAGGTAGGTGGCAAGCCAATCGAGCACAGTTTTCCACCATAGCTCTGCATTGCGCGGTTTCTGGACGAAATGGTCTTCATCCGGAAAATAGAGCAGGCGAGAGGGGATTTTTAGCCGCTGGAGAGAAGTGAAAAGCTGCAAACCCTGGTCAAGCGGAACGCGGAAGTCATTAGCACTGTGGATCACAAGGCAAGGGGTCTTAAAATTCTGAACATAGGAGCTTGGTGACCATTTTTCGTACTGCTCAGGGCTAGACCAGGGAGTCCCGCGGAATTCCCATTCGGGAAACCAGAGTTCTTCGGTTGACCCGTACATCGAACGGAGGTCAAAAACCCCGGCATGCGAGACAAGACATCGGAATCTTTCGGATTGGCCCAAAATCCAGTTAACCATGTATCCCCCGTATGATGCGCCTGCAGCTCCGAGACGGTCTTTGTCGATGAACTCATAGGTGGCCAGGAGAAAGTCGAGACCCTTCATGATATCTTCGTAGGGCTTTCCGCCCCAGTCGCCGCTAATAGAATCCGTAAATGCTTGCCCGTAGCCTGTGCTGCCATGGAAATTGACCATGGCTACCACAAACCCGGGAGAGGCAAACATCTGGGCGTTCCAGCGGTAATGGAAGTTGTCCTGCCAGGCACCCTGGGGGCCACCATGGATGAGCATGACCAGAGGATATTTTTGTCTAGGGTCAAAAAAGGGCGGCCGCAGGAGAAAGCCATGGATTCTGTCCCCGCCAGCGCCCGCATACCAGAATTCTTCAGCCCTTGGGAGTTCGATTTCAGCCAAGAGGTTATAGTTGATGTGGGTTAGCGCCATCAGTTTTTTCGACGCCAGTTCGAAGGAGAAAAGTTCAGCCGGCGCGCTGAGGCTCTGTTGGAGGAAGAACATCTTCTTGCTGTCAGGGGACAGACGGACTGAGGTGAAGAATAGGCCATCCAGGATTTTTTCCGGGAGACGGCTGGCCAGGCGGACTCTGAATAAAGCCATCCGACCTTTCTCTTCAGTCGTAAAATAGAGTGCCGAGCTGTCGGGTGCCCAGACGACTTCTTCGACTGAATAATCCAGGTCGGCAGTGAGGGGGATCTTCTGGTGCGTTGCTCTTTCGTAGAGAACCAGGGTGTACTTATCTGCTTCAAAGCCAGGACGGGCCATCGACCGGTAGGCGATGTATTTTCCGTCGGGGGAGTAAACTGGCTGGTTATCGTTACCTTTGTTTTCTGTCAGCCGCTTGATAGCGCCATCCTCGAGCGAAGTCAAAAAGAGGTCGTTGTTTGTTCCCAGGCCAAGCTTCAGCTCAGGGTCTTCGTTCCGGACAAAGCAAACCTCCTTCCCGTCCGGTGAAAAGGCATAGTCGAGGCTGCTGCCAAGGGCGATAGGAGGTGTATCAAAATCCCCAGGCGTAAGGTCTCGCGCCTGCCCACCCTCTGTAGGAAGGAGAAATAAATGGCTGCGGGTTCCATCCGACCAGCTGTTCCAGTGACGGAAAAGGAGATGGTCATAAATCCGCGCTTGGACTGGGTTTTTCTCCTGTTCCTCCTTCCTTTTTTGGTTGCATTCGTTATCAGGACAATCTGGGTAGACAGGAGAAGTGAAGGCCAGGTATTTTCCCGTTGGGCACCAGAGGAGGCTTGATACTCCGAAAGCCATGCTTGTCAGAGGTGTTGCTTCTCCGCCGGTTACATCAATAATCCACACTTGCGGGCTCCCCGAACGAGCGGAAATAAAGGCAATTTTTTTCCCGTCGGGTGACCAGCGCGGATAATAATCGGCCCTCGGACTGGCAGTGAGCTGCCGGAGTTGGCCGCCCTGAGCGGGAACTATCCAGATATCACTATTTGCCCGGTTGGCTTCTTTATCGACGACCGTGATTACGAAGGCAACAAACCGGCCGTCGGGCGAAAGTTGGGGGTCGGAAACTCTCTTGACCTTGATGAAGTCGTCAAACTGAATGGCCCTCTTGTCCTTTGGCTCGGGGGCAAGAGGATGACTGAGAACAAGGACCAGGAAGCAGACTATGGCAATTCTTTTCTTCATGGCTCCTCCCTTTTTAGTTTTCATAATACTCTAATGTAAGGACCTGGGGAAAATCCGTCAAGAAAAAACCTTCCTGTTGGTCGGGCAAAATTGACAAGTTTCGACAGTGCTTTTATAGTATAGCCCTAACTTTAAATGGTCTTAGAACTTCGAAACATCCATTTTAGCTATGGCCACACAGAAGCGCTCCGCGGTGTCGACCTCAACCTTGGGGATGGGGCAACGGGTCTTCTCGGGCCGAATGGAGCGGGAAAGAGCACCTTACTTCGCATCCTTCTCGGGTTCCTCACACCTCAAAAAGGCGAGGGCAGAGTTCTTGGCTACGACATCAAGCAGGAGCAGTCTTTGATCCGGCGCCGTGTCGGCTATATGCCTGAAGATGACTGTCTAATTCCGGGCTTGGATGCGGTTACTTTTACGGCTCATTTCGGTGAGCTCTCAGGCATGCCTCGCCAGGAAGCCATGAAAAGGGCCCACGACGTTCTTTTTTATGTCGGGCTGGGCGAGTCTCGGTATCGACTGGTTGAGACGTATTCGGCCGGCATGAAACAGCGGTTAAAATTAGCCCAGGCCATCGTCCATGACCCAAAGCTTCTTTTTCTCGACGAACCGACTTCAAACCTTGACCCGCAGGGACGTCAGGAAGTCCTCGAACTGATCAAAGATATTTCCTCAAAAAAAGATATCCAGGTGCTTATTTCTTCTCACATCCTATCCGATATTGAATCCGTGTGTTCCTCTGTAGTCATCCTGAACAAGGGCCAGGTGGTCGCTCAAGGCAGGATTAGCGACCTAAAGCAGCTGAATTTCAGGCTCTATGAAATCAGAATCAAGGGCGAAGCAGAACGTTTCAAAGCGAGACTGGGAGAAATCGGTTGCCAGGTTGAGGAGAGAGAGGATAAGCTGTTGCGCGTTTTTTTTCCGGCTGAGCTCCCAATCCTGGAATTGTTCAGGGTTGCCGAAGAGGAGAAAATTCAGGTCCGCCATTTTGTGCGAAGCCAGACTTCTCTGGAAGACCTCTTTGCCAAGGCTGTGGGGGTGGATTAATGACCATCCGGGAAAAGGGCTATCTCCACTGGGAGGGCGAGTTGAGGACCCGCCGGTGCCCATGGTGGCCCATCACGAGGCTCGGCATCAAGCTGGCTTTCAAGAGAAAATATTTTAAGTTCATCTATGCGGGAGCTTTTCTCCCCGCCTTTGGTTTCCTGGCCGGAATCTATGCCGCGGAGCAAGCCGAGAATTTTCAATCGATGTTCCGGGGCGCGCCTCGAATTTTTGAGGTTAATCCTAAATTTTTCTCGACCTACTTCAACAGCGACTTTCTGTTTTTCATGATGTTGATGATCATGGTGGTGAGCGGAGCTGGCCTGATTTCCGATGACTTGAAGTTCAATTCCCTGCAGCTTTATTTTGCGCGGCCGTTAGCGAAAAGGGACTATTTGATTGGAAAAATGGCCGTGCTGGTCTTTTTCCTCCTCTCCCTAACCCTTTTGCCCGGTGTTCTTTTCATCCTTTTCAAGCTGGTTTTTGACGGAAGCTTCCGCTTCCTTGCTACCTATCCATGGCTTCCCTTAGCGGTAGTGGTCAGCTCTCTTCTGACGACGACCTTTTTTTGCCTCTATACGCTTCTTTTATCTTCTTTGAGCCGGAACAGAAGATATGTTTCCATCCTCATTTTTGCTGTCTATTTCTTATCCAATGTCCTTTTCGGGTTTTTCTACGATAATTTCCGGAAGCCAGCTTTTGCCCTTATTTCGATCCAGGAAAACCTCCAGCAAGTCGGAACCCTTCTTTTTCAGCAAAAGCCTTCTTATTCGGTTTCCTGGGTTTATTCCTTTTTGATTCTGGCGGGGATCTGCCTGGCAGCCGTTCTGATTCTTCACCGCAGGGTGAAGGGAGTGGAGGTGGTCCGATGAACGCCACCATCGTCACCCACAAACTTTCCAAGTGGTACGGCAATGTCCTGGGTCTAAGTGATGTCAGCCTTGAGATAGAACCGGGAATAACCGGGCTGCTTGGTCCCAACGGTGCCGGAAAATCCACCTTTCTCAAACTCTTGACCGCCCAGCTCAGGCCCAGTATCGGGTGGGTCATGATTTTCGGAGAAAAAATTAAAAATAACCCGGCCCTTTTTTCCCGCATCGGATTCTGTCCTGAACACGATGCTTTCTACGAGGAGATCACCGGCTGGGAGTTCTTAACCGGGTTGCTCCGCTTGCATGGTTTTTCCTGGAGTGAAGCCCGCTCAAGGGCCGAAAAGACTCTCCAGGTCGTCGACCTTTTTGGCGACAAGGACAGACTCATTCGCGCTTACAGCCGGGGAATGCGGCAGAGGCTCAAAGTTGCCCAGGCGATTGCCCACGACCCCGAGATTCTTATCCTCGATGAACCGCTGAGTGGGATGGACCCTCTGGGCAAGCGCAAGCTCATCCGGTTGATCAAGGATTTCAAAGGTCAAGGAAAGACCATCCTTGTTTCGAGTCATGTTTTGCCCGAGATCGAGGCCCTGACAAGCAACATTATCCTCATCCATCAGGGCAAGGTTTTTGCCAAAGGGGACATCCATTATATCCGCGACCTCATCGAAAGCCATCCCCATTTGATTTCCATTCGTTGTCCAGAGCCCCGGCGGCTGGCAAGCCATTTTCTAAAAGAAGAGGGTGTCCTAAAGGTAATCTTCGGGGAGGACGGTCGCTCGGTGTCCGTAGAGACAAGGAACAGGGACAATTTTTTTAGCTTGCTTGTCTCGTTGATTGTCCGCCATCAACTGGAAGTCGATGAAATTACCTCAGCCGACGACAACCTCCAGGCTGTTTTTGATTATCTGGTGGGGAAATAGATGAATCTTTTCCGCTCCTTAGAACGCGTTTTCAGGTTCGCTCTTTTCCTGGGAAGACGGTCGCGGCGGTCGAAGTTCTTCCTGCTTTTTTCTTTTCTGCCGGTAGCGGTGGCAGCCATCATTAGGGTCCACCAAACATTCGGCAAGGGGAGAGCTTCCGTTGGGGGCATCTATCTTTTTTCGAACATCATCATGCTCTTCTATCTTCAGTTCATTATCCTAATCCTCGCCCTGTTCTACGGAACTTCGGTCTGCTCGGAGGAGGTGGAAGGAAAAACTTTACCCTATCTGGTGACCAGGCCGATTCCCAAGTCGGCGGTTGTCCTGGGCAAGTACGCTGCCTATATGCTCATCACCATCGGCATGGTCGGGCTCGGGTTGCTGACCTCTTTTGTCATCCTCAGTTTCAGCGAAACCTTCGTCCTGAGCCGCCTCGGCCTCCTTGTTCGCTATTTTGGCGTTTTGGTCTTGGGGCTTTTGGCCTACGGCGCCTTTTTCACTTTTTTGGGCAGCTTTCTGCGGCGGTCAATTTTTGTCGGGCTCCTCTTCAGCTTTGGCTGGGAAAATATCATCCAGTATTTCCCGGGTTCAACCCAGCGGTTTGCCATCGTCCATTACTTGAAGTCTTTCCTGCCCATCCCTGCCTCGGGCAGGTTTTCTTTCCTTACCTTCCGCCTGGAACCGACAAAACCAGCCCTCGCCCTTCTTGTCCTCCTGCTGATTATTGTTTTTTTCCTGATTCTGGCCTGGCTGCTTTTCTCTCAAAAAGAATATAATCTCGAGGACTAATTCTCCTCTGGTTTCTGCGCGGGTTGAGCTTTCTGAGCCTTCATCTTTTGGCTCAGGCTCTGAAGGAGAGCCTCGGGAAGAGATGCCGATATCTTTACATGCTCGGGCGTTGACAGGATTTCTATCCCCTGAAGTAACTTGCCGAGATCTGGCTCTTTGGCTGCGGCTGCCGAACCGAGGGCTTTGAAGCCGTTGAGTGCGTCGGCCATCTGTTTGTTCTTTTCGGCGTCCGGGCTCTGGGCTTGGATTTCGGCTCGAAAAACTTTGTCCCGATAATCAAAAGAGAGAAGGACCGAGGAGATGCTTTCAAACGGGCTGAGCATCGGGTTCTTTGAAGCCGCCTCGGCCATCGTTTGCGCCGGGACGAGAAACGCCCCGTAGACCATGGCCGATTTGTTCATGCTTTTGAAGAGAGGAGCTAAAGAAGAATTCTTGAGGATGCTTTCAGCTTTTCCCCGGTAAACATCGATGACCTCCTTGACCAGAGCATCATTGCCGACGATGATGTTAGAATCATCAAGGAAGGCGCCGCTAAAGGATTTTCCTTCTTCCATCTTGAGGCCCTGATAAACCCGAACCCCGTTATACTCCGTTTCCTGGAGTTCCTGACCGGCTGCTTTTATTTTGCTCAGAAGCAGGTCGCGCTCGTATTTCAAATTGATGACCGCCACTGCTTCCTCCATTCCTTCCTCGACCGCTTGGCTACCTAAGGCAGCGACGAAGAAGAAGACATCCTTCTTGGGGTCGATGCCGGTTTCCTGGATGAAGTGCTGATAAGTCTGGAAATTCTTCTCTTCTTGGAGCGCCTTCTGAGCAAACTCCGTGGCCATAATCCGGTGGACGTCAACGACGATCATCCCTCTGGCATCCCGGGGCAAAAGAGAGAGCATATCATCTGCTTTGGCTGATCCAGCTTGGGGTGCGGATGGTTTCTTGGCACAAGATGAGATGAAGACAAAAAGGATTAAAAGAACCAGGGCCGTATTTTTTTTCATGGATTTTCCTCCTTGCGGAAATTTTTCTTGACGGCGCTTGAAACTATAGCAGAAAAGAAAGGCCAGTTCAAAATTTTTTTAAAAGGTGTTCGATTAACGGGAGAAGGTATAGCGAAGCCCGATGGCTCCGAGGATATCCAGCTCCGAAAAGTTGAACGAGGGGACGACCTCAAAGAAGATGTTGAGCGGCGATTTCTTGCTCCGGAAGTCTATGCCCAGAGGAAACCGGAACCAAGCATTGTCCTTATCTCGGAAGACAATCTTGCCGCCAGCCCCAAGATAAAAAGAAAAGTCGACCCTTGAGTCCTTATGAAGGGTAGATTGGAAGAAAAGATAGTCCGCATGGAGGTGGAGATAATGGCCGGGCAGGGAGGACCATCCGATGGCCGCGTCGAGAGCACCCTTGTCCATCCACATTTTTCCCGTTAACCCGGAAGGCTCGATAAGAACAAAACCAATTCCATACGGGTTTGTCTGCCCACGAAGTGACAATAGGCTTAAGCAAAGAAGGAAAACTAGGACCGAAGCCCTCTTGGCCATGCTATTCTCCTTTCTCATGTCCCTAATTTTAGTCCAAAAAAACAAGAAAATTAAAAAAAGTTGCTATTTTTAGACATCTGTCCATGGCGGATGACAATCTTTTTTGGCCAGGCTTTTACCCTAAGGGAAAGAAAAAATGCTTCGGTTGGCACCGATTTTGCTTAAATAATAATAAGGAGAATTTTCTTATGATGAGAATGGAAGCGGAAACCTTGCCCTCCAAGGATTGCCCAGCAGCGCTGTCAAATAAAAAGAAGGCAGATGGCAGGCCAAAAGCAGCTTAAATCGGTGAACAGAAGGTATTCTTGGCAGAAGTCAACAAGCAAAATTCGCCCAAACTTTATAAATCTGATAAAATGGATATGTTAAGTAGGAACGTGAGAGTGAAATCGAAACGGAGGGAAAAAATGAAACCGAGGATAAATCATCGATGGCCAGTTTATCTTCTGGCCATCCTTTTGAGCCTCAGTGTGCTCTCTTTAGCCACCGAAGGACAATATTTTGGCCGGAACAAAGTTCAGTATCAGCGTTTTAACTTCAAAATCCTTAAAACCAAGCACTTTGATGTCTATTATTATCCCCAGTTCGAGGCGATGGCCAACCATGCGGCGCGGATGGCCGAGCGCTGGTATTCGCGGTTAAGCCGGATCCTCAACCATGAGCTCAAAGGTCGACAGCCGCTTATCCTTTATGCAAGCTCCGCCCACTTCCAGCAGACGACCGCCATTCCCGACCTTATCTCGGAGGGAACAGGCGGAGTGACCGAAGCTTTCAAAAGGAGGATCATCCTTCCGGTCGGCTCCTCCCTGGCTGAGACTGACCATGTCATCGGCCATGAGCTTGTCCATGCTTTCCAGTACGATATTACCTCTCAAGGACGCCCTGGCGGAAGTGCTGCAGCCGCGGCAGAGCTCCGAGTCCCTCTCTGGTTCATCGAAGGGATGGCGGAATACCTGTCAATAGGTCCAGTCGACTCGCTCACCGCGATGTGGATGAGGGATGCGACCCAGAGAAAAGAAATCCCTTCCATCAAGAAGCTGGACAATCCCTATAAATATTTCCCTTATCGCTATGGTCAGGCCCTTTTAGCCTATATTACCGGCCGATGGGGAGATGAAACGATTGCCCGCTTGATGAAAGGAGTTGGCAGAGTGGGTGACCTGGAAAGTGTGATCACCCGAGTTCTGGGGGTGAATTTTGAAACATTATCCAAGGAGTGGCTCGATAGCTACAAGAAAAGCTTTGACCCTCTTATTTCCCAAACCGAAGTTCCCAGCCAGGCAGCAAAAGCTATTTTCAAAGGAACGGAGATGAACCGATACAACGTTGCGCCATCCCTCAGCCCGAACGGGAAAGACATCATTTTCCTTTCCACGCGAGACCTTTTCTCCATTGACCTCTATCATGCTGACCCCCAGACAGGAAAGATCAAGAAGAAAATCACCGAGACAGCTGTTGACCCAGAGTTCGAGAGCATCCAGTTTATTCGTTCGGCTGGGTCTTGGGACCCGGATGGCAAGAGGTTTGTCTTTGGCGCCGTGAGCAAGGGGAAGCCGATGCTCACGATTTTCGATGTCGACAGGGAAAAAATTGTCGACGAAATCGAGTTCCCAGCCTTGGATGAGGTATTCAACCCTACCTGGTCACCTGACCGCCGCTTTATCGTCTTCACCGCTCTCCATAGAGGCCAGACAGACTTGTTTTCGTTTGACCTTGGGTCGAGAGCGCTAAACCAGCTGACCGACGACCCATTTGCGGACCTCCAGCCTGCCTGGTCGCCCGACGGCCGATCCATCGCCTTCATCACCGACCGGTTCGGTACCGACCTCTCGCTCTTAAGCTATGGAGACTATGAGATTGCCTTGATGGAACCCGAATCGGGGAAAATCATCCGGCTTCCGACTTTCAACGGAGCAAAGAACATTAACCCTCAGTGGTCACCGGACGGAAAGAGCATCTATTTTGTCTCCGATGTCAGCGGCAAACCAGATATTTATCGGGTAGAGGTTGATTCCGGGAAAATCTTCCAGATAACGAACCTCTACACCGGGGTCAGTGGAATCACAGAGTTGAGCCCGACGCTTTCAGTGGCCTTGCGCGCAGGGCGATTGATTTATAGCGCCTATGATGAAGGGCAGTTTTCTATATTTTCGCTTGACGAACAAGAGGCTCTGCGGGGAAAACCCGAGGTGGTGCGCTTCGAGGGGAAGCTCCTTTCTGTCCTTCCGCCTCGGGACCAAGCAACCGGCTCGCTACTTGGACTGCTGCGTAATCCCCTCTTTGGCCTGCCCGAGCAGATGGAATTCCCAGTAAGTAATTACAGGCCAAAACTAAGCCTGGATTATGTCGCACCGCCTCAGGTCGGCGTTGGCGTGGACCGCTTCGGCACCTACACCGGCGGCGGAGTGGCCCTTTTCTGGTCCGATATGCTCGGTTATCACAGCCTGGGGACCTTGGCCCAGATGTCAAGTCGCTTGAAAGATGCAACGGCCATTCTTAGCTACCAGAATTCCCAGCACCGGTTGAACTGGGGAGCGGCCATTGGCCGGATTCCTTATGTGGTTGGCTCCTATTCTGTGAGTGCCGGCAACTTTTATGGCGAACCGGTTTATGTCGAGGAAGATTACCTTTACTGGCAGATCAACTATCAAATCCAGGGCTTCCTTGCCTATCCCTTCAACCAGGTCCGCCGGTTAGAGATGCGGAGCGGTTTCCAGTACATCGACTTCAGTCAGGAAATCGTCACCCAGCTTTTTTCAATGTACGATGGACGCCAGCTCGTCCGGGATATCCAGCAACTGCCAGCCCCTGATAGCATCCATTTTTTCTACACCAGCCTGGCGCTCGTTTATGACAGTGCCATGTGGGGCGCCACCGGACCGATTATCGGCCAGAGCTATCTCGTGGAGTTTACGCCGGCGATTGGCTCTCTCAATTACAACACCTTGCTTGCCGACTACCGGCGCTATTTCATGCCCGCCAAACCCTTCACCCTGGCCTTTCGTCTGCTCCATTTTGGCCGCTACGGAAAGGATGCAGAGGATGAGCGCCTCTGGCCCGTCTATATCGGCTACGAGAGCCTGGTCCGAGGATACGACTATTATTCTTTTGATTATAATGAAATCTACGGCCCGAACAGCTTCGACCTCAATCGACTTTACGGAAGCAAAATCCTCGTCGGCAACGCCGAGCTTCGATTTCCTCTCTTTAATATCCTTCGCTTGGGAAAAGGGTATTACGGGGTCTTTCCTGTGGATATGGTGTTTTTCTATGATTGGGGTGTCGCCTGGGAAAATGCCGCTAAGCCGACCTTCTTCAATGGAACTCGAAAACCTGTTTCCAGCGCTGGCGTTGGTCTCCGCTTTAACGTCTTCGGTTATTTAATCCTCGGGCTTAACGCGGTCAAACCTTTCGACCGACCAAACAAGGATTGGGTATTTCAGCTGAGCTTCTTCCCGGGATTTTAAAAAAACTGGCCTCGAGGTCTTGACAAAAGGCGATTTTCTTCTAGAATAGGCTCGATGTTTTCGAGCTCATTTTTGTTTGCCCTCCTCTGGTGGGCGGGTTTCTCCGCCCAATAACCTGATTCATCTCTATTTTCACCCCTCATTCTCCAAACAAACTTCTTCTCTAAAAGGAGGATAAAATGAAAAGATTCTTGTCGCGAGAATACGATTTCTTGCCCGAAGCATTCTACAACATCAAGGCGGACCTCGATGACCTTCCCCGGCCGCCGCTCAACCCCCGGACTCAAGAGCCGCTCCGTCCAGAGGACCTGGAGGTCATTTTTCCCAAAGGATTCATTGCTCAGGAAATCTCCTTAGCTGGTCGAGTTCAGGTCCCGGCCCCAGTCCGGGAAGCTTTTTCTATCTATCGCCCCACGCCTCTTATTTATGCGGCGGGGCTCAAAAAAGCCTTGGATTCTCCGGCCCGAATTTTCTACAAATATGAGGGAGTAGGCCCAACGGGCAGTCACAAGAGCAACACCGCGCTGATGCAAGCTTTTTTGGCCGCTCAGGAAGGGGTGGAAACTCTGACCACCGAAACCGGCGCCGGTCAGTGGGGGTCTGCTCTTGCTCACGCTGGCGCCACGTTCGGCATTTCAGTGAAAGTGTTCATGGTTCGAATCAGCCATCGCCAAAAACCCGGACGGAGAATCCTGATGGAGCTTTACGGAGCCTCGGTTGAAGAAAGCCCGAGCCCTTTAACCGAAGCGGGAAAAAAATTCTACCACCAAGACCCCGACCATCCTGGGAGCCTCGGGATTGCTATCTCTGAAGCAGTCGAGACCGCGGTTCGCCAGCCCGGTGCCAAGTACTCCTTGGGCTCTGTCCTGGATGCGGTTCTCATGCACCAGACAGTCATTGGACTGGAAGCAGAAAAGCAGCTTTCTCAAGCCGGGGTTGAGCCTGACATCGTCGTCGGTTGCGTCGGTGGAGGGTCGAATTTTGCCGGCCTTTCCTTTCCGTTTATTGGAAAGAAACTGAAAAACAACCTGAGGACTCGCTTCATCGCTGTCGAGCCAGAAGCGTGTCCCTCCTTGACGAGAGGAGAGCTCCGCTATGACCATGGCGATAGCGTCGGGATCACGCCGCTTCTTTTCATGCACACTCTGGGAATGGACTTTGTTCCGCCCCCCATTCATGCGGGAGGCCTCCGCTACCACGGCATGGCTCCGTTAGTGAGCCACCTGGTGACCAAGGGGATAGTTGAAGCCAGGGCTTACTCTCAAGAGCAAGTGTTTTCGGCCGCTCGTTTCTTCTTCAAGGCTGAGGGCATTCTGCCGGCGCCAGAATCGGCGCACGCAATTGCCGCCGTCATCGATGAAGCTCGGCGGGCGAAAGAAGAGAACAGGGAAACTGTGATTCTTTTTAACCTTTCTGGTCATGGATTCCTGGATATGGCTGCTTTTGCCCGTGTTAATCAGGGAACGATGGCTTAATTTAAAGAATTCAAATAGTTTAGCCTGGAAAATACCGTTGCTTGATGAAGCAGGGTGCGAAATCCTGTCGATTTAGGTCTGGATTTCCGGCCATCAGCCCAAACTAACTTTCACAGGCCTTTAAACCCAGAATAAAGTCTTCCACCCGGGCTAACCCTTGCTTGAGATAATCTGGTTCGGCGCCGTAGCCGATGCGGAGATAATTTCCCATTTCGAAGTGCGCTCCGGGCACGAGGAGGACGCTCTTTTCATGGATCAGGCGGTTGACAAGCTCGAGGGAGTCGATTCTGAGGTTATAACGGGTGAAGGCAATGGCCCCTGCTCGAGGGGGGATAAAAGAAAAGAGGCCAGGCTCTTTTTCGAGCCAGCTTTCAAGAAGGGGAAAATTGTTCTCCAGGATCCGGCGGGTCCGGTTGAGAATTTTTTCCCGGTTAGAGGGAGTCAAGGCAATTTGAGCTATGCGGTCGCTCAGGGTGCTCGGAGAGATGGTTGTGTAGTCATGGTAGGGCCAAATTTTTTGAACCAAATCCTCTGGCCCGACAATCCATCCTATCCTGACGCCGGGAAGGCCGTATGCCTTGGAGAGGCCATTGACCACGATGACTCGCTCATGCATCCCGAAAAAGGTGGGCGTTAATTGACCTACTCGTTCGGCTCCTTGATAGACTTCATCGGCGATAATCCAGGCTCCTGTTGCCTCAGCCAGACCGACGATTGTTTCCATGGCTTCTTTATCCAGGACAGCCCCTGTTGGATTGTTCGGATTGGTCAGGACGATGAGCTTTGTCTGTTTCGTCACGACCTGGCGGAGCTCCTTGAGGTCAGGCATCCAGCCCAGGCTTTCCCGCAGCCAGAATGGTTTCACCCGGGCGCCGAAGCCGCGAAGCAGGCCCCACATCTGCATGTAGTTAGGCATCATGAAAACAACTTCGTCGCCGGGCTCGATGAGGCTCCACATCAGAAGAAAATTGGCCTCCGATGACCCGCTTGTCACCAGGAGCTGGTCGAGCGAGACCCCAGGATAGATGCGGGCAATTTCCTGGCGTAATTCCGGCGTACCGTTCGTCTGGCTATAGCCAAGGCTGGTCTTAGCAATTTCGGCGAGCTCTTCCTGACTGAGGAGTTCATGGAGTCGAAAAGGATGGACGCCGCTTTCGGAGAGGTTATACTCAACGACATTTTCCCAAGTGGATTGCATCCGTTCCATTTTGAATTGTTCAATTTTCATGGCCTCCTCCTCGGTGAACGAGAGAGGATGATACTCCGTTTAACTTCAGATTTCCACTCCCAAGGGCTTTTTTAGCGCCAACCCGAAAAGAATCGACAGAACAAAATAGGGGATGAGCCAGTGGAATTTCAAACCCAGGAAGGAAAATGTTCGGTCTGGGTAGGTGATTTCAATCGTCTTCACTGAACCGGAAGAGGAAATCGGTTTCTTCCCGGGATAGAGGAGATTATCGAGGAGGCGACGGCTCTGGCGCGGGCACAAAAGAGTCAGGGGAGGGGTCGCCACAGCCACTGTCGTGGATATTCCGCTCTCTCCCTCAATTCTTATTTTTAACTCGTGAGTTCCCTTTCGTAGCGCTCTGACCCGCCAATTGACCTCTTTCCCTCCTCCTAGGCGAAGCGGTGGCGTTTCGACGGCAATTCCGTCTGAAGCTTCGATGGCTATTTCTCTCGCTTTCGGAGTGGCTTCCCTATCCAGAAAGATTTTGACCATGACTTGTTCGCCAGGGCGCAGGGATAGATAGCCGAACCAAAGATTGAGCTGGCTCAAGATGATAACCAGAGGGAGGAGCAAGACAAGCATCGGTTTAGCCGAGAAGGCCAGGTATTTCAAGTTATATTTCAAGATTTTCCGATAGGCCTGAGTTGTCACGCCAAGATTGTCCTTGTAGAGGCGGATTTCGAGGAGGTGGGCTTTGATCTGGTCCTTGACCTCCCGGATCCCGGCCTGGTTGGATGTCTGGCGGAAAATCAAAAGCATGAACAACCCGGTGAGCAGAGAAATGAACACCATGGCTGGCCAGGGCTGAAAAGAACGAAAAGGAAGAAAAAGGACGCTGAAGGCCTGGCCGACAATAAAATTAAATGCCCACACTAAAGTAGCGCTCATCGTTCAGGTTTCAGGAAATGTATCCCAGACCTTTGAGCTTTTTTTTGATTTCCTCCTCGGTGTCGGCCTCCTCGAGCTTGGCTATTTCCTTCTCCAAACAATGACTGATGAATTCTTCAGGGGAAGAATAGCCAGCCAGCCGGGCGTAATGCTTGATTTTCTCAAGCAGCCCCTTGTCCAGCTTGACCTTAGATTTGCCCACTTTATCCTCCATTTCAGAATATCGATTTACCAATCATCTCCTTTGGCTTGGGGATTCCATAAACATCGAGGATGGTCGCCGTGAGGTCGTGGAGAGCAGGGTTTGATGCTTTGACCGGGCGGTTGGTGAAGAGAATACCAGGCAGAATATCCGCCGCGCTCATATGGTCGCCGCTCCATTTTTCTGTATTATCCTCGAATACCGAACGAGAAAATTTACCCAGGGGCGAACCCCAGGAGATGCGATAGCCATAATTAAACCCCAGGACGATATCGGGGGCGTGCTCGAGATTCTGTCCCTTATAAACTTCTTTGCTTATGTAGGCATGGAGAATGGCTCTCTGGCCAGTTTCTGGGTCAACCACCTGCTCAAGCCGCCGGGCAAGTTCGTGGATGAGATTGTCGCTTTCTTCTCCGGGGTTCACGATTCCCTCCCTTTCCCTTCCCTTCTGGTTAATGTAAAGGCCGTTCAGACCAATTCCGTAAGCTTTTGTCCTCGACCAGTCGGTGTTATCGAAGAGGCTACTTTCCTCCCGACGCCAGGGATTGCGGAGTCGATGGTAGCCGTTTTCGAGGAGCCAGGTATTGAGGTTAAAACACCGCCGGAAGGGGTTAAAGCCATGGTCGGACATGACGATAAGGAGGGTGTCGGAAGAAATCCGACCCAGGACGCCGTCCAGAAATTGGTCAGCTTCGCGATAGATATTCTCGATTGTCTGGCCGAATCTTGAAGCCAATTGACGATCGTACATGGGATGGGTTTCATCGAGGAGCCTCCAGAACATGTGTTGCCTTTGGTCTGTGCTCGAGACGTAATAGAAAAGGAGTCCGGAGTCGAAACGGCTGAACTCGTATTCGAACATCTTCTTGCGTTCTTCTAACACCATGTCATCCTGCTCCAGGAATTCGGCCTCGTCCAGGACATCATGGTCGAGAGCGCTCGTATCAGCCGGCAAACCTTTGGTGAAAAAAGGCCCGAACTTTTTCTCAAGCTCCTTGGAGTAGCTTTCGGGCGTCGAAATAGGGAGGGCTGGTTCGGCCGGGTCAATGTGGATGGCCGAGACATAGAGCTTGAAATGAGGCCTTAGTTCCTTGAGGTAGAACATGCAGATGCCACTGACGGTCTGGGTGGGGATCAAACGGAAGCGAACTCTCTTCCAGCCGCTCCATTCCTTTTCCTTGAGGATGAATTCCTGTCCCTCGTAACTAATTTTGGCCACAGGATTAACAGGGTCCATGGTCACCTTAAAATCGATCGTCGATTCGGGCCTTTCCTTCCGGAAAGTATTCGTCGGCCCAGGCAACCTGGCCTCGACCGTGTTGTCAACGACCTGGACAAGATGGATGCGGCCGCCGCCGATGTCTTCGTTGAGCTCTTTCGGCTGAGTCGTGTAATAATTGAAGAGGCCGTAGTATCCTTTGATATCCGGCGTTCCCATGCCTGAAAGTGTCCGCTGTTTGGTTGGCAAGGGGGGATAGTTCGATGGCATCTTGAACACCGTTGCGGGAATTTCGTATTCTTCGAGCGACTGCCAGAAGGCTTTGCCCCGAATTAAGTTTCTAACTCTCGCTCCGCCCAGCGGCAGGACCAGTCCTCCCAGCCTGAGATTTCTTCTTGCTTCCTCTGTTGAAGAGCCTGAAAAAACGGGGATGTAGGTTTGAGCGTCACGGTGCATGAAATCGAAAATGCCATGACCGCCGGGGTCGCATCCGGTGATAAAGTTTGCCCAGGCAACAGGACTTTGCGGCGGCACGCTTGTTTCGAGTGGCAGAAAACTCCCCTGACCAGCCAGGCGCCGGAAAGAAGGAAGCTTGCCCTCTTCCATCCACCTGGCAATGAGCCTGGGGTCGAGACCGTCGAACCCAAGGATAAGGATTCGCGTCTGGGTTTGTCTTTTCCCGGCTGTCTTGGAAAGCAGAGGAACGTTCCCTCCGAAAGCCAAGAGGGAAGAAGTTGCGGCACTCCACTTAAGGAAATCTCGCCTTGTTATGGAATTCATTTTTCTTTTCCTTTCGCCGTCGAAGAAAACGGAGTTTCTTTAAAAAGCGGCTGGCCATCCATATGAGAAGGAACAGGCAGCCCAAAAAGGCTCAGGATGGTCGGCGCAATGTCCATGATGGAGGGCGTTTGGGTTTTAATCTTGGCGTTTGAAAAGAGCACGCCAGGAACGAGAGGGGGGTCAATGCAGTGGTCACCGCTCCAGGGCTTGATGTTGTCTTCAAAAACGCGGCTAGTGACTTTCCCTGTAACGCCGTCCCAGGAGGCCCTGTAACCTTGATTGTAACCGACGATGAGGTCCGGAGCATTCTCTTTATACGGGCCGGAATAAATTGCGTCTCGGTCGTAAAGGTTAGCGATAGCCACCTCGCCCGTTTGCTCATCCCTTAGGCCACGGAGCTTATGGATGAGCTCGGCTTTGAGAGTGGCTGTCTCTTGTCCTGGGGAGACAATACCCCGGGCTTCCCGGCCCTTCTGGTTGATGTAAAGTCCTCCGAGCCCGAGGGCATAAGCTCTCGTTTTTTCCCAATCGACATCCTTAAACCACTCGTCGCTTTCTTTTTTTCCCTCCCGGAGAGAAAGATAACCGTTGATGTAGAGCCAGGAATTGAGGTTGACGCCGCGGCGAAAAGATTTGAAGCCATGGTCGGACATGACAAAAAGCAAGCTGCGCTGTCCTAATCTTTCGCTCACCTTGCCAACGAGAGTGTCCATTCGCCGGTAAAGGTCTTCGATGACTTTTGCATCTTTAGCGGGCGAAGTCGTTTTTAAGGCTGGGTGGGCGGCATCGAGATAACGCCAGAACATGTGCTGAATGCTGTCTGTGGTTTCAAAGACACAAACGACGACACCTTTCTTTGTCTTATCGATAGCGTTGAAGAGCATAGCTTCCCATTCGGCATGATTGGCGTAAGTCAGCTCGAGGAAGGCGTCTTCCTTCAGCACCCCTTCGTTGAGTGCCCAGGTGTCGTTTGCTTCTCCCAGCGTTATGAAGCTACCGAGGAGTTTGGCCAGGTAAACTGAGTAGACGAAGGGGTGAGCAATCGGCAACGCCGGTTTTTCAGGGTCGATGTTGAGCGGTGTGACGTACATTTCAAAATGGGGATGCAGCGACAGGATATAGAACTTGGCGATGGCTCTGATTTTTGTTCCCAGGCCGGGCTGGAAAACGAGCCTAACCCAGGGAGAAAAAACTCTCGGCTTGAGTTTGAACCTCTGTCCTGAGACCCTCAGTTCTGCCTCGGCCTTGACAGCATCGATACGGATGGTCAAAGGGAGTCGGAGCTCTTCTTGCTTTTTTAGGAACGAATTTTCGGGACCGGAGATATGTGTCTGGATTATGCCCTCCACAACCTCGACCGGAATGGCCTGGCCGCCTTCTTTCTTCTGGATTTTTTGCGGGTCGGAAGTGTAAAAAAAGAAAGTCCCCTGACTGCCCTTGAGGTCAGGGGTGCACATCCCGGAAAGGAGATGACCGGCAAATTTCTCAGGCGGGAAGGTGATTGGAACCCTCAACACAGTGCTGAAAATTCGCGCCTCGCCGAGAATTTTCCAGAAGGGAATGCTTTTCCTAAAATTTTGGATTTCAGGTTTGGAGAGGGGTACCCGGTACTTTCCGAACGAAACCGAGCGGCGCGGTCGGCTGATCCGGGCGGACGAAAGTTCGGGAAGGTATGTCCGGGGCTCCCGTCGAAGAAAATCAAAAATATTATGCTTGGATGGGTCCGCGCCGGTCATGAAAGAAGACCACGCCACAGGAGAAATGGCGGGGGTCGTTGTCTTGAGCCGGGTGTAGGAGCCCACTTTCTTGAGCTTGGCTAGATGGGGAAGCTTCCCCTCAGCCATATATTTCTCCACCAGCATTGGTTCTAAACCGTCGAGACCGATGATGACAACCCTATCCACCAGGGCTGACCGGTAGGCCCGTTTTCCTCTGAAGAGGCGGAAGAGAAAGCGGACCGGCCAAGAGAGGAAAGAGAAAAGGGCCAAGAAAAATGTCAGGAAAAAAACAAGAAATGAGGAGAGGAAAGCAAACCCGGCACCTGGGCCAATGTAAGCTCGCGCAACCGGAGAGAAAGCCAGGAAGGCGATGAGAAAGAGGAGGACCCTTCTCTCTTTCATCTGTTTTTTCCCTCGAAATGCCGGAGAATAAACCGGGCCACATTGCTGATGGCTAGACCATTGCCCAGGCTCTTTGGCGACCAGATAAAAGCATTGTCCCAGGTATGCATCCCCTGGAGATCGGTCTGTCCGAAGAGCTCTTTCTTTTTAGGAGACCCCTTGATGTCGAAGCCGGGCTGGCCAACCGCAATGAGGTCTGGTCCTCGGGGAAGAAAAGGGCCGGAATAGACTTCTTCGGCATCAAAGACGCGGCGGAAAATTCTTTCCCCATCCTGCTCAAGCTTTTCCAGCTTCATCCGGATTTCTCTTTTCAACGCCTCGCCCTCAGAAGGGAGGACTCGACCATGAGGAAATTTTCCCTTGGTGTGGAGATAGATCCGGTTTGGGTCGAGCGCAAAAGCGAGGCTTCTTTCGTCGATTTCCTCCAGACTTTCTGGCTCGGCCACCTTGAATTTGAGATACCCTTCTTTTTCCAGCCAGGCGTTAAGATAAAATTCCCGGTTAATCCCACAAAACCCATGGTCTGACAAGAGAAAAAGACCTTCCAGACCGCCCGTGGTCTCCGTGAACGCATTGACAATCCTCGCAATGAACCGGTCAATAGAAGAATAATAGTCGAGGAATTTCTGATGGTGGGGATTATTTGCCTCGGCCCAAGCTCGCCAGAGAAAATGATGGAGCCTATCGGTGCCGGTGATGACCAGCTCAAAATAATCCCAGTCCTCTGGCCAGAAATGTTGCCAGGCCTTTTGTCGGCTGGCCAGAGTCCGGTCCAGCTCTTGCCAGAGGAAATCAGGGTCCCGGCGAGCTCGGACTGTATCAATGTCAATCTGGTAGTGCATTTTGTCAAGGGTCGTCTTTACCGACATCGGATAAACGGCCTTCCCCAATTCGAGAGCCACAAACCCGGAAATAAGGATACCGTTGATTTTGCGCGCCGGGTAGGTAGAGGGCTGGTTAATGACGATGCACCTTTTGCCGCGTTCGGCTAGCCGGTCCCAGAAAGTGGGGCACTTCACATCCAGAAAATTGGGAAAGCGGAGTTGGTAGGTGCCGGGCTTGAAGTCGGTAAAACCAAAGATGCCATGCGTTCCAGAGTTTGTACCGGTCATGAAATCGGTCCAGCTGACAGCCGAAATTTCGGGCAGGCTGGCTTTTAGCGGTTGGAGCAAACCTTCTTCGAGCAATTCGGCGAAAGCGGGCATAACGCCGCGTTGAGCGAGAGAGGTAACGAGCGAATGAGGAACGCCGTCGAGCCCGATCACGCAGACCCGGGACTTTTTTCTCTTTTTAAACATAGCCATTTGGACTCATCATTATATCATATCAATTCCCATGAAAAACCGGTCGACCCTCCTTCTTCACCCGATCTTTATTTGAAAAGCGTGTGCTTACTTCTTGCCACCCATTTATGAAAGGGGGCTCTTTCTTGGGAATCGTGAGGGGAGATGATAGCCATAGACCCCAATAGAATTTTTTTCTTTCTTATAGAAATTGCATCCCCATTGCCTGGCTCAAGCGAGACTCGAGCCATATTCTCAGCCAGAAGCCTGGTTGATGACCAGCCTGGCGTCGACGATTCTCGCGCCCTTTCCTTTCTCAAGGACAATCAGAGGATTGATGTCCAGCTCCTGGATTTCCTCGAAGTCGATGACCAGCTGGCTCAGTCGCTTGAGGCAGTCAGCGATGGCTTCGATATCGTAGACCGGGCCGCCACGGAATCCTTCCAGTATTTTGTGCGTTCGGGTTCTGGTGATCATGGCCAAGGCGGAATATTCACGGATGGGAGCCAGGCGGAAGGAAACATCCTCCAGCGCTTCAACATAGATGCCGCCCATTCCAAACATGAGGATAGGTCCAAACTGAGGGTCCCTGTTCATGCCGAGAATCACTTCCTTCCCTTCTTTGACCATTTCTTCGACGATCATCCCAACAATCCTTGCTTCTGGCTTGGCCCGGACAACCGCCGCGCAAATTTCCCGATAGGCCCGCCTTACCTCGTTCTTGCTGTTGAGATGAAGCTTGACCCCGCCGTAATCGAACTTATGAACAACATCAGGGGAGACAATTTTCATGACCACGGGGAAACCGATATTCTCGGCGGCCTCGACAGCTTCCCTTTCTGACCTGGCTAAGGCGGATTTGACAACGGGAAAATGGTAAGCCTCAAGAATTTTATAAGCTTCGGGCTCGAGGAGGAGGCGACGCCCCTCGGAACGAGCCGCTTCGATGACCTCCCGAGCTATTTTCTTCTGAACGCGAAAAGTCTTGATACCCGTTTGAGGCCTTTTCAGCCAGGCCGTGAAATTGGTCATTTCCGCCAGGACCCTGGCTGCCGATTCCGGGAACCTGAAATTGGGAATGCCGTTTTCTTCAAGAATGGCGACTCCCTTGGAAACATCATATATTCCGAGAAAACAGCACAGGACTGGCTTTCGAGAAGAGCGAGCCACTTTGACAATGGCCGAGGAAATGCTGTCAACGCGGGTGAAGGCTGTCGGCGTTAAAATCACTATGGCCGAGTGGACTTTTGGGTCGCGCAGGACAGCTTTCAAGGAGCCTTCATACTGCTTTGCCTGCGCCTCAGCGATGAGGTCAACCGGATTATTGAGACTGGCAGTGGCCGGCAATACCCGGCGCAGCCTTTTCTTGGTTGAGGCGCTGAGCCGAACAACATTGAGATTATGCTGGATGCAAGAATCCGTGGCCAGAATTCCCGGGCCCCCGGAATTGGTGACAATGGCAACATTAGGGCCTTTCGGCAGGGGCTGACTGGAAAATGCTTTAGCATAGTCAAAGAGCTCTTCGAGCGTATCCACCCTCAGCACACCGCACTGTTCGAAGACCGCATCATAAACCCGGTCCGAGCCCGCCATAGAGCCTGTGTGGGAAGAAGCCGCTCGCGCTCCGACTATGGTCCGGCCCGCTTTGAGCGCCAGGATGGGTTTTGGGCTCTTTCGCGAACTTGTGATTTCTCTAGCAATGGCCATAAAATCCCGGCCTCGGACAAGGTCTTCAAGATACATGAGAATGACATCGGTTTTGGGGTCATATTGAAGATACTGGAGGAGCTCGTTTTCGTTCACGCCCGCCTTATTGCCCAGGCTGATGAATTTCGAAAACCCGATATTGGCTTCCTTAGCATAATCAAGAACCGCGACGCAGAGAGCTCCACTCTGGGAAATGAAAGCGATGTTTCCCTCCCGTGGCATCTGGGTGCCGAAGGTTGCGTTGAGCGAGGAAACGGGGTCGGTGTTGATAACGCCGAGACAGTTTGGGCCGACGAGGGTGATTCGATATCGGGAGGCGATATCCTGGACATGGACCTCGAGCTCGGCACCGGCGCCACCGATTTCTTTGAACCCAGCTGAGATAATGATGGCACCTTTAACCCCGGCTTGACCGCATTCCTCGAGGACAGCTGGGACGACCTGGCTCGGCACGACGATGACCACCAGGTCCACTTTTTCAGGAATATCGGAGAGACGAGGGTAGGCCTTGATGCCCAGGATGGCTGAGGCCTTGGGGTTGACGGGAAAAACAACGCCCTTGAAACGGCTGGAAATGAGGTTAGCCAAAACAGACTGGCCGACGCTGCCGGATTCGCGAGAGGCACCGATGACTGCAATCGACCGCGGATAGAAAATTGCCTGGAGTCCTTCCATCGGTTACTTCTTTAGAACGCCAGCCGCTTCGAGAACATGCTCGAGAAAAACATCTTCGGCCACAGCGCCCTCGATGAAAACCGTTTCGTTAATCACGGTCTTAGGGACGCCAAGAACCTGGTATTTTTGAACCAGGTGAGGGAATTCTGCTGCTTCGACCATTTCCCCTCTGATGCGTGGGCTTTCCAGGGCAAACTGGTGGGCCAGGCGAACCGCAAATGTGCAATATGGACAGGTCGGCGTGACAAAGACCTGGATGCGAACTTCCTTATCGAGAGAGGCTAAGGCATTCTTGGTTTTTTCGCTCAAGTTTGTCTTGTCCCGCGAGACATCGATGATGGCTTCGAGAAGGCTCATGTATTCATAACCCGAGGGAATGCCGAAAATCCGGATTCCGTTTTCCTTCTCGCCCTGGATGATGATTCCCGGAATCTTGTCAACTCCAAACTCATCAGCTTTGGCGCGATCAGATACAAAATCGTAAACCACGAGCTCGACCTTGTCGCTCAAGCTGGAAACTTCCTGGAGCAATTGCCTCGTCTCTCGACAATAGAGGCATTCTTCCCCCTGGAGACGGTCGGGGAGAACCAACCGGCTTGGTTCCTGGGTGAAAAACAGGATTCTCACCCTGTTCACCATCTCCGAAGAGAGTTTTTTCCGGGTGGCTTCTTTGACGTCGGGGCTGAGAATGTCCATTTCTGGGCTCCTCCTTTGATATTTTAAGCTATTCTTCGGCCTGGGCAAGCAAGTAATCGGCCACTCTAACCTGATATTTATCCGGGTCGAGTGTTTTAACGATTGTCCTCTGATACTTGTTTGTCTCTGGATTGACCTCACTCAAGTCGACAATCTCGCCGTCCAGCTTGGTCCCTTGAGAGTCAGCGATGATTTTGACACGTGGCCGAAGCAGAAAATTGGGGTCGGGATTGTTCTCGACAACAATGCCGACCTCTTTCGTATCCAGTGCGACTAAGGTGCCGACGGGGTAGATTCCCATCATCCGGATGAATTCTTTCAAGAGAAGGGGATGGAATTCTTTCCCTGAGTGCTGGAGCATCAAGACGAGGGCCTCATCGCGGCCAAAAGCTTTTGGGCGGTATACCCTTGGGGTGGTGATGGCATCAAAAAAATCAACGATTTTAACGATCTTGCTGAAGAGGTTAACTGATTGTCTCTTAAAGTAGCGCGGATAACCGCTGAAGTCTTCTTTGATATGATGCTCCATAGCCACATGGATTGCCTGGAGAGGGAGTTGCTTTAGTTCTCTGACTTGGACCAGTTTTTCAGCGCCTTGATAGGGATGTCTCTCGATGATTCCTCTTTCCTTATCGTCGAGTCGGGCGGGTTTGTCCAAGATTTCGGGCGGTGTATCGAGCTTGCCAAAGTCGTGAAAAAAGGCACTTATCCCAAGGTCGACGAGCTCGTTGCGGTCGAGTCCGAGCCTTCTTCCCAGGGCAATGGCTAAAATACACACGTTCATGGAGTGGTTGAGTGTGTATTCGTGAAAATTCTTGATGTTAGTTAACCCCTGGACAAAGGCCTCGTTGTCGACAATGTGGTTGAAGATGGACTGGATCAGGCGGCGAGTGGTACTGAGCTGGATTTTCGACTGCGAGCCAATACTGGCGAATGTTTCCTCAAGATGGGTAATGCCCAAAAAAAACGCCCTGGCTGCATGCTTTTCTCGGCGGGGAGCAAACTCAGAGGGAAGGACCTTTTCCAAAAGGATGTTTTGGACGCCCCTTTGTTTAATTTGGGAAATCAGAGTTTCAAACGGATGGTCCTTTCTTTCCTGTCCTTTAACAAAAAGGAGAACAAAAGTTTCGAGCTCGTCTTCTTTCAAGCCGGGGAGGAAATGAAGGCCCCCAATTTCATTTTTTTTGAGCTCTTCGACGAGAAACTTAAAAAAATGGAAGTTGGAAGCTCCGTACTTGAGACGAATATTGTTAAAAAAAAGCGTACTCTGGCGCACTCCGAAGACAGCTTGGCCCGCTTCAACCAATACCTTGTGGAGCAAAGAAAACAGGAGCGACCTTTGGCGCTGGAAAAGAGCATTATTGGATTCATAGATCTTGGCGCTCTTCAATAATGCGTTAAACCGGATGACAATTTCTACGGCCCAATTATGGAGCTGGCGGCCCTTCCCTGAATCGCTATTTTCCATTTTCCGGGAGTTCATCGACTTTCCCCACTCCGACCTGTGGAGCCTTGCGCCTGAGAAGCAGCGAGGGCTTGACGGCACGTCCGTTGGATTTTCTTTGACCGTGCCAAAAGGCCCTCTTCAAGGACCTCTTTAGCCAAGGGAGCTGACATGGCACTCAAGGCTCCTGCAGCCAGGAGTGCAATCTCCATTTTCCTTGACCGCACCCAGAAACTGCGAAAGGGAAGATAGGTTTTCAGCGCCATACAGGCTTCCCCTGAGTTGCTTTTCGCCAGAGCAGAAAAGATAGCTTTTATTTCAGCTAATTTTTTCTTGGCAAAGCTCTTTTCTTTGGTCAGGGCCAGAAGATGTTCAAGCGTGGAATGGTGAACTGAACTTAAACTTTGCGCCGCTGCTATTCTTATTTCTTCGTCATCTTCGGTAAGAAAACCCAGCAGAATTTTGTCTGCTGTCTCTTCGGCCATCTCACCGAGGACATGGATGGCTTCAAGCTGAATATCTCTGTTCTTTGAACGGACAAACCCCGCCAGGAAGGATATGGCTTTTCTTGCAGGAAGCCGGCCGAGAATGCGGATGATTTCCTTTGTTAAAATGGGCTTAGAGTCTTGGGCAAGGTCGGCCAAGATGCCGGTCTCACTTTTCCCGATTTCCTGGAGGGTCTGAAGCGCTTTTTGGCGAAGGCGCGGTTCTTCTGAAAGCTCAAAAACTTCGGCCACCACGGGGGCAGCCCGAGCTCCGACAAGACCGAGATACTCAAGGAGAGCCTCCATGTTCTTTATCTCTCCGCTGCGGAGCGAATCCTGAAGCTCGCTGAGGAGGCTCTCTTTTTTTATTTCCTGAATGGTAGCCTCAATGAACTCCGCTTTCATCTTGTCCTTGTCCAGAAAGGCCTCCTTGATTTCCTGGAGGGAAGCGATCAAGCGGGAAGCTTTGTCAAAATTTTTTTTTCGGAGAGCCTTTTGATGGAGGTCTTTGATAACAGTGCCTAACAAATGATAATTGTCAATTTTCTCCTCAAGGCAGATAATTTCAAGGATAAGGCTCTGGTATTCTTCATCAGACGACATTTTGCGGCTGGAAAGGAGAAGAGCCTCCAGCTCCTTGAGCTCCTTTTCCTCTCTGGGGCCGGCAAGAAGCTGGACATCAGGAGGAAGGTTAGCTCGGAAGCTATCTGCTTTTTCCATGCTTGGATTCTCAGCCTCAAGAACTATTTTCCGGATTTCTTCGAGGTCCTCGGGAGCAAGGTCGATTCGTCCGCGCGAAAATTCTTCGCGATGAACCTTGATCTCAAGCGGAGCTTTGCCCGAGCCAATCCGGCTCTCGAGGAATTCATCGGGGGCAGAATAGCGGATGTTTGGGAAATCTCTTTCCCAGAGCGCGCAGACAATATCGGCTTCCTCAGGCGGAAGCTGGGCGACCTCCCGAATTGTTTCGATAAAACCTTTAAGCTCCTCAACCTCCAAACCTTGATAAAAATAAAGCGTTTGCACTCCGTCCTTGAAAAAGAAAAAGGGGAGGCTTTTTGCCGGATGATGGTCTTCATAGATACGCTTCCCTTTGAAAGTGAAAGCATACTCTTCGACGCCGAGCTCAAGCTTCCAGTAGAGAGAAAGATAATGATTCAACTTTGTGGAGAGGTCAGCGATGAACTGAGAGACGCTCGGGTGTTCAGGGGGAAAGAGCTTTGCAGCAGAGACGGCATTGGCCAGGAGAAGAATAATTTCCTTAACCAGAGCAACTTCGGTCGGGTCGGGTTCGCGGAAATCGGAAGGTGCGACCTTTTCTGGATGGCTGGTTTTTTTGAGTTCCACGAGATATCCATTTTAATTTTTTTTCACTTTAGCGTCAACGAATCGACGATTTTCTGCTTGTTTTTGGGTTAGGATTCACCCGGCATGAAAAAGAGAGAAAGATGGCCACGCGAGACGCAGTTACGATTCAAAGCAAAGGATGAAGAGCTGAAGCTATTTCTTGCTCAAGTCGCGCTTGCTCAAGACGCTTCTTTCATAAACTTCAATTTCTTTCATCCACTCTCCAGACGGTGGGACGTCCGAGGTCAGGCAATAGTAATCCCAGACGGGGCCAAAGGGCAGCGATTTCAGGCGCTCAAGAAGGGCAAGCCGAGCGGCATAATTCCCGTTCGTTTCAAGCTCAACTAAAGTCGCCTGCGGCTGGAGAAGGGCCAGAAGGAAGGCCTTGAGTGTCGCCCGTGCGGCAAGGACAAGAGCTGCCACCCTGTTCATCGAGGGATCAAAGAAGTCGAGGGCGAGGTGGACGCGGCCGAGCACCTCGCCTCGGACGACTTCTTCGGCCACAGCCTTGAGGTCTTCATTGAGGATGACGACATGGTCGGAATCCCAGCGGACGGGCCGGCTGAGATGGAGGACTAACCCCTCGAAATAGAGAAGGAGGGCTGAAAGTTTATCAGCCACAGACTCGGTTGGATGGAAATGACCAAGGTCGAGGCAAATCATCTTCCTCCGCAAAGCGGCATATCCTATATAAAATTCGTGAGAGCCAACGACATAGGCTTCGCTTCCGATACCAAAAAGCTTGCTTTCGAGGCTATCCTTCATCGTCGAGGCGCTATACTCCACTTTGAAGATTTCATCCAGGGATTCCTGGAGGAGGAGGCGGGGGGTCCAGCGGTCGACTGGCGAATCCTTTGACCCATCGGGTATCCAGAGGTTATGGAGACAGGGACTCTTCTGCTCGCGGCCTATAAAAGCGGCAATTTTGCGGCAGCACTTGACGTGGTCCACCCAGAACTTGCGGATACCTTTATCTCGGTTGCTCAGCGTGAACCCGGACCTGGCCAGCGGATGGTTAAAACAGGTAGCGTTAAAATCCAGCTTCACTTTTCTTTGTTTTGCCCAGGCGACCCAATTCCGAAAATGAGTGCTTTCTATCTCATTTCTTGGAACCGGCCGGCTGCCGAACTCACCGTAGATGGCATGAAGGTTCAAGCGATGACTCCCAGGGATCAGAGAAAGTGCCTTTTCAAGGTCCTGGCGCAACTCCTCTACCGAGCGTGGCCTTCCTGGATAATGGCCGCTGACAATGATTCCCCCCGCTGCCGTCTCTTCTCCCTTTTCAAATCCCCTGACATCGTCAGCCTGCCAGCAAGGCAAGGAGAGAGAGATTGTCTTCAGAGTCGCCAGCGCCGCATCGACATCCACGCCGAGGTCATCATACTGGTTTCGACTCCAGGCATAGGCTTTTTCAATAAGCGAGGTTTCCATCTTCCCACCTTCCTTTCACGTTCATTTTTTGTTTTTATGCGAGAATCAAATCTCGATAGCGCTCGTAGGCTTTTTTCCATTCCTCAGGCGAGCGGGGTTCATAGGTTTTTAGCTCAAAAGACCGGCGCACAATGTTCCGGATTTCGGCCAGGGAAGGGACATATCCCAGAGCCAATGCCTGCATCAAAATATTGCCGACCGCTGTAGCCTCGTTCGGTCCGGCGACCACGGGAACTCCAGCCGCATCGGCTGTAAACTGGCAAAGGAGCTCATTCCTTGCGCCGCCGCCAATCACATGAACCCTCTCAATCAGCCTGTCCGTGAGCTCTTTGAGCTGGTCGAGAGTCCATCGGTATTTCAAGGCCAGGCTCTCGAGGATAACCCTCGCTATTTCGGCAGGGGAGGAGGGGGGCTTTTGTCGAGTGGTAAGACAGTAATTAGAAATGGCCGCGGTCATGCTCGGCGGGTTCAAAAAACCAACCCAATCCGGGTCGATGAAAGCCCGAAACGGCGCTGCTTCTTCAGCCATTCTGACAATTTTCTCGTAGCTGACATCAAATTGAGA
>FWPV01000847.1_pt1 | contig 91102 bp, 70 predicted proteins | sample 2228371 | NCBI WGS metagenome assembly FWPV01 (sample SAMEA103939776, study PRJEB20133) | metagenome
CTCCGCCGCCGCCGCCGCCGGGGCCGTCCCCACCATCGCGGCCAGCTCGCCGACGATGGCGTTCACGGCCTCGGCTTGGCGGCTCATCTCGGCTGCGGCCCCCGCGGATTCCTCCGCCCCCGCCGCGTTCTGCTGCACGCTGCGGTCCATGTCGGCGGCGGCGCGGTTGATCTGCTCGATGCCCTGGGCCTGCTCCTCCGAGGCGACGGCGATTTCGCGCAGCAGTTCCCCCACCTTCCGCGTGCGCGCGGCGACCTCGGCGAACTCCCCGCTCGTCTGGCCGACCTCGGACGTCCCCTGCCGGATCGTCGCCACGGTGCCCTCGATCAGCCCCGCGGTGTTGCGCGCCGCCTCGGCCGCGCGCAGGGCGAGGGCCCGCACCTCGTCGGCGACCACGGCGAAGCCCGCCCCCGCCTGGCCCGCGCGGGCCGCCTCCACCGCCGCGTTCAGGGCGAGGAGGTTGGTCTGGAAGGCGATTTCGTCGATCGTCTTGATGATGCGCGAGGTCTCCTCGCTGGCGCGGGAGATCTCGCCCATGGCGCGGTTGAGGCGCTCCATGGAGGCGGCCGCCTTTTCCACGGCCTCGTTGGCCTCCTGCATCAGCCGGTCGGCCTGCCGCGCGTGGTCGGCGTTCTGCTTGGTCATGGACGACATCTCCTCGAGCGAGGAGGTCGTTTCCTCGAGCGAGGAGGCCTGGGCGGCGGATTGGCGGGCGAGGCCCTCGCTGGCCGTCGACACCTGGGCCGCGGCGGCGCTCACCTCGGCGGCCCCCTGGCCGAGGCGGGTCACGACCCCCTGGATCGGCCGATCGATCTCGCGGCGGACGGTCCAGGCGATGAGCACGGCCACGAGGGTCGCCGCACCGAGGACGACGGCGGCGAGGATGTTGCGGAGCTGCCGGGCCGGGGCGAGGATTTCGGTCATCGGCTGCATGACCGCCAGCGACCAGCCGGCGGAGGCGATCGGCCCGTAGCTCACCAGGTACTCGCCGTCCTCGAGGGCGACCGTCAGGGAGCCTTCGGCCGAGCCGGAGAGCGCCTCGGCGAGGGTCTGCATCCCCGGGACGTCCCGCAGGGTCTGGTTCATGACGCGCGCCGGATCCGGGTGGGCGAGAAAACGGCCGCCCGCGTCGGTCAGGCAGACGAAGCCCTTTTCGCCGACGCGAATCCGGCCGGCCTGCGCGTTCACGGCGGCGAGCCGCCAGCCGAGGCCCGCGACCCCCATCGTCCGCTCCTGGTGGAGGAGCGCGGTGGCGATCATGAGCACGCCCGAGCCGTCGGCCGACCGGCGGACCTCGCCGATGACCGGTTCCCGGGAACCCCGGGCGCGGCGGTAGACCTCTTCCTGGGCGATGCTTTTGCCCTTCCATTCCCCCTTCACCGTGTCGCCCACCACCGTCCCCTGGTCGTCGGTCACGTAGAAGAAGGCATAGGCCTGGGGATCGTGGAACACGGTCGTGTTCATGTTCAGCTTGAAGTCGGCGAGATCGTAGATGCCGCTGTCGGCGATCGACTTGAGCATGTCCACGAGGGTCGCATCCCGCAGGGCAGCGTTCTTGAGAAGATCGGTCTGTTCGCGCACGAGCTGCGTGATCTGCTCGGTGACGACCGCGCGGATGTCCTCGAGGCTCTCCCGCGCGAGGCGCTCCATGGCGCCCGAGGACCAAAAGACGCTGAAGGCGCCCACGCCGAGCAGGGGCAGGGCGAGCAACACGAGCCCTCCGATGACCAGTTTTTTCCCCAGGCTGAACCGATGCATGAATGCCGCTCTCCTTTCCACCGGCCGACGGATGGTTTTCTCTCCCCCCGGCGGGAAGGCGCAGGGGGGCTTGGGGGGGTTATCGGCTCCCCGGCCCCTTTTCTTAAACGGAGGCGGCGGGCCCCGTTCCGGCGGCCCGCGCAGGGCGGCGCCCGCGTGTCGGAGCCTTCGCCTACTTGCGGTAGAACTCGGGGACGACGAGGATGAGGAGGGTATAGATCTCCAGCCGCCCGAGGAGCATGAGGCAGGTCAGGATCCCCTTGGCCAGGTCGGGGAGCGGGGCGAAGGTCAGGGTGGGGCCGACCGCGCCGAAGCCGGGGCCCGTGTTGCCCAGCGCGGTCGCGGCCGCCCCGGCGGCGCTCACGAGGTCGAGCCCGGTGAAGGCCAGCAAGAGGGCGCCCGCGGCGAACAGGAGCACGTAGAGGGCGACGAAGGCGAGGATGCTGTGGGCGATGTCCTCCGCCACCGGGCGGCCTCCCAGCTTGAGGCGGCTCACGGCGTGGGGATGGATCAACAGGTAGAGTTCGCGGTAGCAGTGCTTGAGGGAGACGATCACGCGCAGGCATTTCATGCCGCCGCCCGTCGAGCCGGCGCAGGCGCCGATGAACATGCTGCCGAACAAGATCAGGCGGGCGGCGTCGGGCCAGCGGTCGTAGTCGGCCGTCGCGTATCCCGTCGTGGTGAGGATCGAGACCACCTGGAAGGCGCCGTAGCGCAGCGCATCGCCCCAGCCCTCGTAGACGGCGCCGTGGATCGTCACGGAGACCGTCGCCACCAGCCCGGCCACCAGCAGAAGGTAGAACCGGCACTCGGGGTCGCGCCAGAAGGCGAGGCCGTCGCCGGTCAGGAGGCGGTAGTGCAGGGTGAAGTTGATCCCGGCGAGCACCATGAAGGCGAGGATCACGAGATCGACGTAGAGGCTGTCGAAGTGCTGGATGGAGGCGTTCCAGGGCGAAAAGCCCCCCGTGGGGAGCGTCGTCAGCGCGTGGCTGACCGCATCGAAGAGCCCCATCCCGCCGGCGGCGAGCAGCGCCGCCTCCGCGAGGGTGAAGAGCACGTAGACCTTCCAGAGGACCTTCGCCGTGTCGCGCATGTGGGGCCGCAGCCGATCCGGGACGGGCGTCGGGGCCTCGGCCTTGTAGAGCTGCATGCCCCCCACCTTGAGGAAAGGCAGGATGGCGATCGAGAGCACGATGATCCCCATGCCCCCCAGCCATTGGATGAAGCTGCGCCAGAAGAGGACGCTTCGCGGCAGGGGCTCGATGTCGGCGAGGACGGTCGAGCCGGTGGTCGTGAAGCCCGAGACGGACTCGAAGAGGGCGTCGGTCCAGGAGAGCTCGAGGCCGAGGCGGAAGGGCAGCGCCCCGAAGACCCCCGCCGCGATCCAGCCGCAGGAGACGATCGCCATCCCCTCGCGCGCCGTGAGCACCTCGGCCGCCTGCCGGCGCAGGAGGAGATGGAGGCCGAGGCCGAAGCCGAGGGTCGTCCCGGCGGCGACCGCGAGCGGACGCCACGCCGCCTCGCCCCAGAGGAGGGCGAGCAGCAGGGGGACGAGGAGGGCGGCGCCGATGACGAGGACCAGCAGGCCCGTCACGTGGAGGACGTACCCCCAGCGCATCAGAAGTACTCCAGCTTGACCGCGAGCAGCCGCTCGATGCGGGGCACGGCCTCGCGCAGGGCGAAGAGGATGACGCGGTCCCCCGGCTCGACCACGCTTTCGCCCGTGGGCAGGATGATCCGGCCGTCGCGGATGACCGCCGCGACCATCGCCCCCTTCGGGAAGTCGATCTCCCGCAGCGGCCGGCCGACGATGTCCGAGGTTTCGAGCGCCACGGCCTCGAGCACCTCGGCCTGCTCGCCCCGGATCGCCATGGCCGAGAGGACCTTCCCCTTGCGGATGTGCTGCAGGATGGAGTTGATCGCCGACAGCCGCGGGCTCACGACCTGCTCGATCCCGATCGCCTTCATCAGCGGAAAGTAGCCGAACCGGTCGATCTTGCAGATCGCCTTGCGCGCCCCCAGGCGGGTGGCGAGGAGCGCGGTGAGGATGTTCGTCTCCTCGTCCTGGGTCACGGTGACGACGACGTCCATGTCGCGGACGTTTTCCTCCCGAAGCAGGTCCTGGTCGGAGCCGTCGCCGCAGAGGACGACGGTGTGGCCCAACTTTTCGGCGAGCAGGCTGCAGCGGTCGGCGTTTTTCTCGATCACCTTGGCGGCGATCCCCTTCTGCTCGAGCCGGGCGGCCAGCCGCATGCCGATCCGCCCGCCGCCGACGATCAGCGCCCGGCGGACCGGGGACTCCCGCTTGCCGAAGGCGGCGAGGTTGTCGAAGAGCCGCTCCTGCTCGCTGATGAAGTAGGCGAGGTCCCCGGGGCGGAGCCGGTCCTTGCCGCGCGGGACGATCAGCCGGTTTTCGCGCACGAGCGCGGCGATCAGGGGGCGCACGGGGCCGGGGAGGGCGGCCAGATCGGCAAGGGCCTTGCCGGCGAGCGGGGATTGCGCGTCGATCGCGATCCCGACGAGCTGGATCCGGCCGCCCTCGAAGCTGCCCACGTCCACGGCGCCGGGGACGCTCATGAGCTGCAGGATGGTCTGGACCACCTCCGTCTCGGGGTTGATGATCGTCTGGATGTGCGGCGGTTTCTCCCGCAGGGTCGCGGCGAACTCGTCGAAGGATTCGTCGCGGATGCGGGCGATCTTGGTCGTGTGGGGGGCGAGGAGATCGGCGGTCAGGCAGGCGACGAGGTTGGTTTCGTCGCGGTCGGTCACGGCGAGCAGGACGTCGGCGCCGCGGATCCCGGCCGCCCGGAGGACCTCCGGGTTGCTCCCCGAGCCGAGAAGCGTCTGGACGTCGAGCTGGTCCTCCACCCGCCGGACGGCCTCGGGGCTCTCGTCGATCAGCACGACGTCTTTTTCCTCGAGCGAAAGCTGCCGGGCGATGTGGAAGCCGACTTCCCCGGCGCCCACGATCACGATCTTCATGCTCGCCTCCCGCCGCGACCGGGGGGGGGGTGCGGCGTGCGCGGCGGAGCCTATCCTCGAGAGGAAACGCTGTCAAGGCGGGCTGCCGGCGGCCCGCGGGCGGCTCAATCGGCGAGTTTTTGCAGCGAAAGCCTGCGCCGCGCGACCTGCATGCGGACGAACTCGACGGCCGCCGGGATGGCGGGGATGAGGACCAGGGCCACGATCACCAGGCTGAAATGCTCCTGGATCAGGGGGAGGTTCCCGAACCAATACCCCGCGGGGACGAAGATCAGGACCCAGAGGGAGGCGCCGAAGACGTTGAAAAAGAAGAAGCGCGGGTAAGCCATGCTCCCGATCCCGGCGACGAAGGGGGCGAAGGTGCGGATGATGGGCAAAAAGCGGGCGATCACGATCGTTTTTCCGCCGTGCCGGCGGTAGAAGGCGTTCGTGCGGTGCAGGTACTCCTTGTTCAGGAAGCGGCCGTGATCCTCGTGAAAGACCCGCGGCCCCGCGGCGTGGCCGATCGCGTAGTTCACGCTGTCCCCAAGCACGGCGGCGGCAAGCAACACGGCGATCGCGGCCCCCAGGTCGAGGGCGCCGATCGCGGCCATCGAGCCGACCGCGAAGAGAAGCGAGTCGCCCGGGAGAAAGGGGGTCACGACGAGGCCGGTCTCGCAGAAGACGATCACGAAGAGGATCGCGTAGACCCAGAGGCCGTAGAGCGCGCACAGGTGCTGCAGGTGGCGGTCGATGTGCAGGACGAAGTCGACCAGGAGGGCGAGGGTTTCCATTCGGCGGCCTTGAAATTCCCCGGCTTCGGGTTCGAAACGCGACCTGCCCGGCGGCGCCGGGCAGGCAATCCCAGGATAACACAGAAGCGCCGGAAAGCAAACGGGACGCCGATCGCCTCAGCAGGCTGTGGAGGAACAAGTGTCAGGCCATGAGCCAAGGCGGGCGGCGATTTGAAAAGCGCAGCATATCCAAGAAGATGTGAGCATTTTCAAGAGCCGCGCAACACAGGGTCACGGCCTGAGACGCAGTTGATCCACAGCCTGTCAGGCGACCGTGACCGACACCGCATGCTCCTCGACCCCGTTGTTGCCGTAGCCGAGGACGTTCCAGGAGGCGTGCCGGGGCTGGAGGCGCCCTTGCGCATCGCGGGCGCGCGCGAGAATCCGCGCCGGCCCCGGTGCGGCCGGGGTCCAGGGAAGCTGCCAGTGGCGCCAGGCGTAGCGTGCGGCCGGGCCCAGGAGCTCGGCCGCCCGCCAGGTCTGGCCCCCGTCGCAGGAGACCTCGACCCCCTCGAGCTCCTCTTCGCCCGCCCAGGCGGCCCCGAACAGGAAAGCGCGCGTGCCCGCCCGGAGCGTCTCGCCGGGGCGGGGCCGGAGGATCACCGCCTTGAGCGGGATTGCGGTCACGGGCTCGCCGGAGGCGGGGTCCTCGCCCTTCCGGAATACGCGGTAGACCTGGTCCATGAAGAACCCCGACCAGGGCCGGTCGAGGACGACGATGCGCTGGAGCCACTTGACGCAGTTCGCCCCGGTCCAGCCGAGGGCGAGCGCCCGCAGCGGGTAGCCGTGTCGGAGCGGCAGCGGCTCGCCGTTCATCTCCCAGGCGAGGAGCGTCGAGGAGAGCGCCTTGTCGAGGGGCAGGCTGCGGATGAAGGGCACGCCCGCTGCCCCGAGGGGCCGGTCCATGCCCGCGAAGGCGACGTGCGCGGCGGCGGGCTTGAGGCCCGCGGCCGCGAGCACCTCGCGCAACCAGGTTCCGCCCCAGACGGCGTTGCCGACCCCGCCCACGGTCCAGGGGTTCCCCGCGGCGCGCTCGGCGAGCAGCGCCCGGCCGTTGCCGGAGCATTCGAGCGTGTCGGCCGCGACCGCCCGCGGCAGCCCCCGCAAGTCCGCCATCGTCAGCCGGAGCGGACGCTCCACCTCGCCCTCGACGCGGAGCCGATAGCGCCCCAGGTCGACCTTGCGGCGGGGGACGGCCCCCTGGTTGCGTTCGAAGAAGACGCGGTTCGGCGTGATCCAGGACTCCAGGTCCTCCGGCGGGGTTTCCGCGTTGGGCGGGCGTTCGCTCAGGATGCGCAAGCGCGGGCGCATGGGGCACCTCCGGGCATGGCGCAGACGGCGCGAGGGGGGTCTCCCGCCGGCCACTTCACCGCCGCGGCGCGGAAAAGTCAAGCGCGGGGCTCGGCGAGCCTTCGCGCCAGCGCCCGGGCGGTCGGGGTCCGGGACAGGCCGGCTCCGCCCGTGCAGCGCAGCTCCGGGGGCAGCCGGCGTCCCACGTCGGCCATGGCCTCGATCGTCTCGTCGAGGGGGATCACGGGATCGAAGCCCGCGAGCGCGAGGTTGGCGCAGGCGAGGGCGTTGGCCACGCCGAGCACATTGCGGCCGAGGCAGGGGACCTCCACCCGGTTGGCGACCGGGTCGCACACCAGGCCGAGCACGTTCTGGAGCGCCATCGCGGCCGCCGCCGCGGCCGCCGGCACCCCGCCGCCGCGGAGGGTCACGAGCGCCGCCGCGGCCATGGCCGAGGCCGCCCCGCACTCGGCGAGGCAACCGGCGAGCTCGGCCGCGAAGGTCGCGCGGGCGGCGATGAGGACGCCGATCAAGCCGGCGGCGAGCAGCCCGGAGGCGGCCTGCTCCTCGCCCCACCCCAGGGCGTCGGCGAACCCGAGCACGGCGCCGGGCACGACACCGCAGGAGCCGGCCGTGGGGAGGGCGACGATCGTCCCGAAGGCGCTTTTCACCTCCATGAGGGCGGCGGCGTAGTGGATCATGCGGTTCAGGACCCCGGCCTCGATCAGCCGCCCGGCCGCCAGGGCCTCACCGAACGCCGGGGCCTGCGCGGGGAGGATCCGCCCGGGATACTCGGTCCCGGCGGTCCCCTGGGCCACGGACCGGGCGAGGAGTCCCGCGATCCGTCGCATGCGCTCAATCACCTCGGCCTCGGGGAGGCCGCCGCGGGCGCTTTCGTACACGGCGGCGAGGCGCGCGAGATCGAAGCCGCGGTCCCGGTTCCAGGCGAGCAGCTCGCGGCAGGACAGAAAGGGAACCCGCAGCCCCGGCCGGCTGAGCACGGGAAGCACGGGCCGGATGCGGCGCACCCAGCCCACGCCCGGGCAGGCGGCGATGTGCCGGAGGGTCGCGTCGGGGAGAGGCTCGGGGGTGCGGATTTCGACCAGTGCGGGCGGCGTTCCGCCGTGCGCGAGGATCTCGGCCCCGCCGGGGAGCCGGGGGGGGAGGTCGGCCGGCGAGAACCCGGGGCCCGCGGCGAGGAGCGTCACGTGGCGGTCCCCGCGCAGCGACAGGGGGATCCCGTCGACGGCGATCACCTCGATCATCCCGCCGCCGGTCGAGAGCGCCCTCATCGTGTGCCTCTCGCCCCCGCCCTCGAGGGCGATGCGGTAGGTGTTCGGGTGAGGGTCGCCGAAGCGGCCGAGGCGGATCTCGACGGCGATGCCGGCCAAGGCGAGCGCGGCCGCCGCGTCGGCCAGGCGTACGTCGTCCGCCTCCCAGCCGAGCAGTCCGCCGAAGAACCCCGCGTCCGAGCCCTGCTCGGCGTGGGTGCGGGCGAGGGAGCCCTCGGCGTCGAACTCGAGGCGCACCCGCTCGATGCGGCCTCCCATGAGGTCGTGCGCGACCCGGCCGATGCGCACCGCGGCGGCGCAGTGGGAGCTCGACGGGCCGCGCATGACCGGGCCGATGACGTCGTTGAAGATGCTGGGGGGAATCTCCATTTGGATCCTTCCGGGGAGCCGCGGCGGCCGGGCCTCAGCCCGCCGCGTGGGCCGTGCGGCGCAGGATTTCCTCCTGGATGCCGGGGTCGAGGTCCACGAAGAAGTCGCTGTAGCCCGCCACCCGCACCAGGAGATCCCGGTACTCCTCGGGCCGTTGCTGGGCGCGCCGCAGGGTCTCGTCGTCCACGATGTTGAACTGCACGTGGTGCCCGTTCAGCCGGAAGTAGGTGCGGATGAGGCGGGCCAGTTTCGCGAGGTCGGCCTCGCCCCGGAGCACCTCGGGCAGAAAGCGCAGGTTGAGGAGCGTTCCGCCCGAGCGCGCCTGGTCGATCCGGGAGAGCGACCGCAGGACCGCCGTCGGGCCGCAGCGGTCGGCTCCCTGGACGGGGGAGGCGCCGTCGGAGACCGGTTCGCCGGCGTGCCGGCCGTCGGCGGAGGCCGCGAGCATGCGGCCGAAGTAGACGTGGCAGGTGGTGGAGAGGAGGTTGAGGTGCCAGCGGCCGCCGCGGGTGTTCGGCCGGCCGTCGATCGCCCGAAGGAGCGAGCCGTAGACGCGCTGCAGCAGGCGATCGGCGCGTTCGTCGTCGTTGCCGTAGCGGGGAGTGCGGTTGCGCAGCCGAAGCCTCAACGCCTCCTCGCCGGCGAAGTCGCCGGAGAGTGCGGCGACGAGGCGGGGCAGCGAGGTCGCCCCTTCCTCGAAGACATGGGTGCGGACGGCGGAGAGCGAATCGACCGTGGTCCCGATGCCGACGCAGGCGAGGAAGGAGGTGTTGTAGCGGGGCCCGCCGTCGGTGTAGTCGCGGCCGCGGGCGATGCAGTCCCGGATCAGGACGGAGAGAAACGGCGCGGGGCACGTCCGGGCGACGATGCGCTCGATGCGGTGGCTCATCCGGACCTTGAGCTCGACCGCCCAGCGAAGCTGGGTTTCGAAGGCGCGATAGAGCGCCTCGAAGTCGGCAAAATCCCCCGGCTTGCCGGTGCGCGGGCCGAGCGGCCGTCCCGTGCGCAGGTCGCAGCCGTCGTTCAGGGCGAGCTCGAGGATCTTGGGCACGTTGAGGTAGCCGGTGAGGAGGTAGGCCTCCTTGCCGAACGCGCCGGTCTCGATGCAGCCGCTGGTTCCGCCCTCGCGGGCGTCCGCGAGGGACTTGCCCGCGGCGAGGAGCTCCTGGACCACGAGGTCGGCGTTGAACACGGAAGGATAGCCGTACCCCTTGCGGATGACGCGGCAGGCCTCGAGCAGAAAACGCTCCGGCGTCCGCGCGCTCACGTGCAGGCTGGGCTGGGGCTGGAGCAGCCGCAGCTCCTCGGCGACCTCGAGCAGGAGCGAGGTGACCTCGGAGGCGCCGCTTTCCCCCTCGGGCGTGAGGCCGGCCAGGTTGATCTGGGTGAAGTCGTTGTAGGTGCCGCTCTCGCTGGCCGTGACGCCGACCTTCGGCGGCGCGGGGTGGTTGTTCACCTTGATCCAGAAACAAGAGAGCAACTCCTTGGCCCTCTCCCGCGTCAGGGTTCCCTCGCGCAGCCCCTGCTCGTAGAAGGGCTGCAGGTGCTGGTCGAGGTGCCCCGGGCTCATGGCATCCCAGCCGTTGAGCTCGGTGATCACGGCGAGGTGGACGAACCAGTAGGCCTGGAGGGCTTCCCAGAAATCCCGCGGCGCATGGGCGGGGACGCGGCGGCAGACCGCGGCGATGCGGCGGAGCTCTTCCCGACGCCCGGGGTCGGGCTCGGCCGCGGCGGCCTCCTCGGCGAGCGCGGCGTGCCGCTCGGCGTAGGCGATGACCGCCCGGCAGGCGATGTCCATGGCGCGAAGCTGCTCGGCACGCTCGAAGGCCTCGGGGTCGGTGAGGTCGTCGAGAGCGGCGAGCCGCGCGGCGATCTCCGCCCGCAGATCGAGCAGCCCCCGGCGGTAGAGGGTGCCGTCGAGCGCCGTGTGTCCCGGGGCCCGCTGTTCCATGAACTCGGTGAACAGGCCGGCCTCGTAGGCCGCGCGCCACTCGGCGGTCGCCTCGTCGAAAATGCGCTCGCGGACCGTGCGGCCCCGCCAGAAGGGGATCACCTCGGCCTCGTAGCGGGCGATGTCCCCGGGCTCGATGCGGTAGGCGATGCGCGGCCGGGAAGCGAGCCGGCGCAGGTCCTCGGCGCTGTGGCAGGTCCACTCGGGGAAGGTGGGGACGCTGCGGGGGGCCGGGCCGCGTTCGCCCACGATCAGCTCGTCCGGGCCGAGCACGATCGCTTTCTGCATCAGCAGGTCGTGGAGGATCCGGGCGCGCATCACGGGGACCGAGTGGCGGCCGAGATGGCGCTTCGCCGCGGCCGTGACGAGCAGGGCGCGTTCAATCGAGAGGGTGACGGGGGTTTGCAGGCTCCGCTCGCGCAGCCGTTCGATGCGCGGGGTCATGAGGCACCTCCTTCGATGCGCACCACGAGGCCGAACGAGGAGAGCAGGCGGGCGGCCTCCTCGAGGGCCTCCGCGGCCGGGGGGACGGTCCCGGGGAGCGGGGGCTCGAGCCCCAGCCGACGGTACTTGCCGGCGGCGGCGCCGTGGTAGGGCAGCACGTCGACGGGAGGCCGGCGCGGCAGTCCGGCGAGGAAGGTGCCGGCCGCGACGAGGTCCTCCCGGCCGTCGTTGATGCCGGGGATGAGCGGCATGCGGACGACGATCTCCGCGCCGGCCGCGCTGAGCCGGGCGAGGTTGTCGAGGATGGGGCGGTTGTCGACGCCGGTCGCGCGACGGTGCTTCCGGGGATCGATCCCCTTGAGGTCGAAGAGGAAAAGGTCGGTGCGGTCCGCCACCGCGGCGAGGAGCTCCGCGTCCGCGTAGCCCGAGGTGTCGACGGCGCGATGGATGCCCAGGCGGCCCACGGCCTCGAGGGCGGCGAGCAGGAAGGCGGGCTGGGCGAGGGGTTCGCCGCCGGAAAAGGTGACCCCGCCGCCGCTTTCTTCGAAGAAGGGGCGGTCGCGCTCGAGCGTTGCGAGCAGCGTCTCGAGCCCCAGGGGATGCTCGGTGCGCTCGAGGGCCTCGGCGGGGCAGGCGTCGGCGCAGCGGCCGCAGCGGCGGCAACGGGAGACCTCGAGCCGGATTTGCCCGTCGCAGAGGGTGCAGGCCCCGGTCGGGCAGGCCGCGATGCAGGACCCGCAGCCGATGCAGCGGCGCCCCTCCCAGACGACCGCCGGCAGGTCCCGGCGGTGCTCCGGGTTGTGACACCAGAGGCAGGCGAGGGGGCATCCCTTGAGAAAGACCGTCGTCCGGATCCCGGGGCCGTCATGGGTCGCAAAGCGCATGACGTTGAAGACGAGGCCCTCCGTCGGGGAACGATCCCCCGCGGCGGCATCCCCGGCACGGGCGGGTTGGACGGGAGTCATGGGCGGATGGCGGGTTCGGGCGCCGGATCCCTTGCCGGCGGCTTGGGGGTTCTCAAGGACACGGGTCGCGGAGGCCTTCGCGGCGCAGGCGCCAAGCCGAACGCCCTCGGCGATGATTGCGGGAAACCGCCGCCCCGAAGATCGGGGGCTCTCGGATGCGACCGATCCAACCTCGAATTCCGGCAAAGTGGTCTGAACACCTGAAGACATCTATCCATGATTGAGAAGCGCTGTCAAGCCGTCCCATCGAAATCTGCTTTTCCCGGCTTGACGTCAAGCGGCCTGGAAAATAAACTGGCGGTTACTGGTCTGAACTTCAGATGTCTTGATCGTGCAATTTCTGACCGGGGTTGCATGCATTTCGAAGCCATTCAACGCAGCAGCGCCCCCGACAAGGTCGCCGAGCAACTCCTGGCGCGGATCAAGTCCGGCGAGCTTGCCCCCGGCACCCGCCTTCCGCCGCAGCGCGAGCTCGCGCGGCAGTTCGGGGTGGGGCGGTCCTCGGTGCGCGAGGCCCTGAACGCGCTTGCGGTCATGGGCTTTCTCGAGGTCTTCCAGGGCAAGGGGACCTTCGTCGCCCGGGAGATCCCGGGCTCCGATCCCACGGCGGCCGCGCTGCGCGCGGCGTTCCAGGCGGAGAGCCTGCTCGATCTCCTCGAGCTGCGCGAGGCCCTCGAGTGCCGGGCCGCCGAGCTCGCCGCCGAGAGGATCGAAAGCGGCCAGCTCGCCGGGCTGCGGCGCTGCCTCCAGGCCCTCGAGCATGCGGGCGACGATTACCCCGCGTTTCTCGCCGCCGATTTCGAATTTCACCGCCGGCTTTGCGAGGCCTCGGGAAACCGGGCCTTCGCCGAAATCGTGAACCCCCTGCTTTCCCGCGTCGCCGAGGAACACGAGCGGCTGAAGACCGGGCTCCTCTCCCGCGGCTACCGCGAGCACTCGGTCCGCACCCTGAAGCAGCTGATCGCCTGCCTGGAGCGCGAGGACGGTCGCGGCGCCCGGGAATGGATGCGCGATCACCTCAACGCCATCCGCAGCGAACTCAAGGACGTCCTCTGAACGCGCCTCCCGGCCCCCTTCCTTGTTGTATTCGAAGCTACAATCCTGATCGGTTCTCCGCGCGGCGGACGAAGGAGGCCCGGCGGTCGTCAAAAGCGGCGGCGCGCGCCGCAGGCCAGCGCCGCCGCGAAGACGGCAAGCGGCAAGGCCGACTGCGCCAGGGCATAGATCCCGGTCACGCGCGGGTCGTTGCCGCTGCTGAGCGTCACCGCCTCCACGGTCAGGGTGGTCAGGCGGCCGGCGCCGGCGAAGAGGGTCGACAGGTACTGGTTCGCGGAGACGGCGAAGCCCACGGCGAAGGCGAAAAGCACCGCCCGCCGCAAAAGCGGCAGCTCGACCTGGAGAAAGCTTCTCATGCGCGAGCCGCTCAGGCCCAAGGCGACGGTGCGGTAGCGCGGGTCGAGGGCCCGCCAGGGGTCGGCGAGCGACAGGAAGAGATACGGGAAGACGAAAAGCAGGTGGCTGCCGACGAGCGCGATCCAGGTGCCCTCGAGGCCGACCCGCACGAGCAGGACCTGCAGCCCGGAGAGAAAGGCGATCTGCGGCACCAGGAGCGGCGTGTAAAGCAGCCACAAGGTGCGGGCGGCCGGCGTGCGGCCGTTGACGCGCTCGTTTTGCAGGCAGCCGATCACGAGAACGAGCCCCACGGCGGCCGCGGCGAGCGCGGCGGAGAAGGTGATCCCGGCCGGCCGGAGCAGCTCGGGGGCATGCCGCACCCAGTGCGCGAGCGTCCAGGCGGAGGGGAGCGCCTGCGGGAAGAACCAGGAGCGGGCGAAGCTGCCGAGGGCGAGCGCGAGCGCCCCCCCGAGCGAGAGCAGGGCCGGAAGCCCCGCCAGGCTGGCGAAGACGACGGCGACGGCGGGGCCCTCGGGGACCCGGAGGCCCCCGCGGCACACGAGCCTGCGGCCGAGGCGCCCGACCGCGCGCTCGCCGAGACGCCAGGCGCCGATCGCGGCCACGGCGAGCGCCACCTGCAGGAGGGCGCCCGCCGATGCCGGGAAGAACAGCCCGAGATCGCGGTCGGTGAAGAGCCGGAAGAGGAGCACGCTGAAGGGAGGGGGGTCGGTCGGCGCCAGGATGACGGCGACGTCCACCACGGAGAGCGAGAAGGCGAGCACGGCGTAGACCGGGAGCCGAATCTGGCGGTAGAGCTGGGGGATGAGGACATGGAGCCAAGCCGCGGCCCGGCCGTGGCCGAGGGTGCGGCAGGCGGCGAGCTGCTCGCGGACGCGGATCCGCTCGAGCGCCGCGACGGCCATGAACAGGAGGTAGGGGATTTCCTTGAGCGTCAACCCCAGCACGAAACAGAGCCCGAGGGGGTCGTGGACGACGGCGATGTCGGGCGGCCGCTGCCAGCCGGTGAGCCCCGGGGAGAGGATCCGGCTCACCCAGCCCGAGGGGGCGAGGAGAAAGGAGAGCCCGATCGCGGCCGCGGCGTGGGGCAGGGCGAGCAGGGGGGCGAGCAGCCGCCGGAGCCAGCGAAAGAAGCGGCTGCCGTGCAGCGTGGCGCACAGGCCCAGCACCACGGCGAGCGAGACCGCCGCGGCGAGGCACCCCGTGCGCAGGGTGAGCGCGAGCGAGGCCCCCAGGCCGGGAAGGGCGAGCAGCCTTCGCCACGGGTCCAGGCCGAGGGTCGTTCCCCCGAGGGCGGGCAGGTGGCCGAAGGCGGCAAGCGCCGTGGAGGCGAGCCCGGCGAGCACCGGGGCGAGGAAGAGGGCCAGGGCCGCCGCCGGAAAGAGGGAGAGCGGCAGAGAGCCCCCGCGGCGCTTCCCCGTCAGCGCAGATAGCGCCGTTCCCATTCGGACACGATCCGGTTCATCCAGGACGGGTGGGGCTCCGGCAGGGCCCGGCCGAGCTCTTCCGACGCGAGCGTCGCCACCCCCCGCGGCAGCTCGGCGAACCGCCGCCGATCCTCCGGCGCGAGCCGCTCGAGGTCGAGGACCGTGGGGTTGCCCATCCCCTCGGGGTGCATCGCCTTCGCCTGGGACTCCGGGGTGAGCAGAAAGTCGGCGACGACCATGGCCCCTTCCTTGTGGCGCGCGTTGTAGGGAATGGCGACGAAGCTCGTGTTGCCGATCGTTCCCTTGTCCAGCACGAAGGTGCGCACGGTCGGCGGGAGGATGCCGCGGGCGATGCCGGCCGTCGCCTCGTTGGGGTTGAAGGAGATCATGATGTCGATTTCCCCGTCGGCGAGCAGCGCGCGCATGGCCGGCCCCGATTCGGGGAACTGCTCCCCGCGGCGCCACAAGTGCGGCTTGAGCTCCTCGTACCAGCGCCACAGCGGGGCGGAGCGGGCGAGGAATTCCTCCTCGCCCACGGGCCGGACGAGCCGGCCCGGGTCGTCGATCAGCTCGTAGAGCGCCTGCTTGAGAAAGGTCGAGCCGAGGAAGTTGCGGATCCGCGGGTGGGTGATGCGGCCCGGGTGGGCCCGCGCCCAGTCGAGCATCGCGGGGATGGAACGCGGCGGACGCGGAAGGCGCGCCGCGTCGTAGACGTAGACGATCCGGGCCATGCGCCAGGGCGATTCGTAGCCTTCGGTCGGCACGGTGAAGTCGATCACGGTCGAGGGCTTGCCCACGGTGTCGACGAGGCCGAAGTGCGGCAGCCGGTGCGTGAAGGGCCCGAAGAGGAGGCCCTGCTCCTTCATCGCCAGAAAGTTCTCGCCGTTGATCCAGATCAGATCGATCGCTCCGCCCTCGTGGCGGCCGGCCGCCTTCTCGGCGACCACCCGCGAGACGGCCTCGGCGGTGAGCGAGATCTTGACGTGAACGAGATTCACGCCCGCGGTCTCCTTCACGCGGCGGCCGACCCAGGCGATGAAGGCGTTGGTCGGCTCGTCGCCCGCCCAGGCGTTCCAGTAGACGTCCTGCCCGCGGGCCCGCTCGAGGATCCCCTCCCAGGTGGGGGGAAGGCCCTGGGCGTGGGCGAGGCGCAGAGCGGCGAAGATCGCCGCGGTGACGGCCAGGAAGCACCCTCGGGGAATCATGGAACCTCCCCCCGGCCGCGGGCGGCGCTCGCGTCCGGATCTTCCGGCCCGTCCGCGGGACCGGGCCCGAGGTGCAGGATCGGGCCCCCCGCGGCACGGGCGTCTTCGGGGTCGTGGGTGACGAGCAGGGTCGGCAGCCCCTCGGCCCGCACGTGGTCGAAGACGAACTGACGGATGGCGGCCTTGAGCGGGGCGTCCAGCTTGGAGAAGGGCTCGTCGAGCAGGACCGCCCGGGGCCGGGAGAGCAACGTGCGCATCAGGGCGACCCGGGCCCGCTGGCCGCCGGACAGGGTCGCGGGGTCGCGGTCCTCCATGCCGGGGAGACCGGCCTCGGCGAGCGCCCGGCGCACGAGCGCCCGCCGCGCCCGGCGGCCGGAGATCTCCCGCGGAATCGCAAAGAGCAGGTTTTCGCCGACCGTGAGGTGCGGGAAGAGCAGGTCGTCCTGGAAGAGGATGCCGATCCGGCGGCGCTCGACGGGCAGCCGGCTCACCTCGCGGCCGCCGACCCAGACCTCGCCCTCCGCCGCGAAGGCCGCGTCCAACGTGCCGCAGAGGTAGGCGAGCAGGCTGGACTTGCCCGAACCGCTCGGGCCCATGACCGTCGCGACCTCGCCGGGGGCGACCGCGAGCGAGAGCCCGGCGACGAGCTCCGAGCCGTTCAGCGCAATCCGCACCCCGCGAAGCGCGAGTCCCGCCTCCCCGGGGCCTGGCGGCGGGGCGTTCATCGGCTCCGTCCTCGGCGGCGCGCCTCGCGGAGCCGGGCGAGCAGGGGCGCCAGGTGCTCCTCGTGGATGCGGTCGCAGCCGATGCAGCGGTTGTGGTAGGGGCGGCCGGCGGGGTCGGCGGTCCGGGAGAGCTCGAGGAAGCGGTCCGGGTCGACCCCGAAGGAGACGCCCATGCGCTCGGGGACCCCGGCGTGGATCGCCTCGAAGGGGGGGACCCCCGCCAGGCTTTCCAGGATCGCCGCGAGCGGCTCCTCGGCGAGGTTGCCGTAGGCGAGGCGGGTCTTGCGGCAGCAGGGGTAGAGGTTGCCCTCGGGGTCGACGGACGCCTCGGAGCCGCGCCGGCCCAGGGCGAGGAAATTCATGCCCCCGGACCAGTTCGCGCAGAAATTGTCCTCCCAGCGCGCGCTCGAGAGCCCGTTGCGCCAGGCGCGGCCGCTCGGCCAGAGCTTTCCGATCCAGGCCTCCGGGGTCGCCCCGAAGAAGCTGTACCGGGGTCCCTCCTCGTCCACCCAGCGGCGCCGATCGGCCGCGAGCGCCGAGGGCCGGAGCCCGGCCCGCGCGAAGTCCGCGGTGAGCCGCTCCCGGAGCCTCTCGGCACGGCCTTCCCCGCCGTGGAAGCGATCGAGCGAGGAGACCGAGATCATCCAGACCCCGCGCCGGAGAAGCTCCGCGATGACGGCCTCGGTGAGGAGATCGCCCCCGGTCTGGACGACGACCCGCACGCCCGCGCCGTATCGCTCCCGCAGGAGATCGAGCAGCGGGTAGAGCAGCCGGCTGCGCGTCGGCTCGAGCAGCACCTCGCCCCCGGAGAGGACGATGCGGCCGGGCCGCAGGCGCACCCCGCCGCGGCCGTCTTCGGCCTCGGGATCGCGGTAGGCGAGCGTCTCGGGCAGATGCCCCACCACCCGCCGGGCGACCTCCCAGGCGGCGGCCGTGAGCCGCTCCCGCTCGCGGGGGGGATACGGCCGAAACCGGTCGTCGTAGCAGTGCGGGCAGGCGCGGGTGCACGCCCAGGTGATCGCCCAGTAGAGCGATTCGAGCATCGGTTAGGGAATCCCTCCCATGGCGGCGGTCAGGCCGCCGTCGACGATGAGGGTCTGGCCGGTGATGAACGCCGCCGCGGGCGAGGCGAGAAAGAGCGCCGCCCGGGCGATGTCCTGCGGCTCGGCCCAGCGCGCAAGCGGGGTGCGCGCCCTCACGGCCGCCTCGACAGCGGGGTCGCTCCACTGGGAGCGCGTGAGCTCGGTGCGCGTGAAGCCCGGGGCGACGGCGTTCACGCGGATCCCCTGCGGGGCCCATTCCACGGCGAGCGCGCGGGTGAGCTGCCGCAGCCCCGCCTTGGTCATGGCGTAGGCGGCGACCCCCGGCCGGGCGATCTCGCCCAGGATCGAGGTGACGTTGACGATCGCCCCCGGCTTGCCGGCGGCGGTCCGCTCCCGGGCGAAGGCGCCGGAGAGAAAGAACACGGAGGCGAGGTTGAGGTCGACCAGGCGGCGGAACTCCTCCGCCGGGAGCGCGGCGGCCGCTCCGCGAAGGATTCCGCCGGCGTTGTTCACGAGGATGTCGATCCCGCCGGTGTCGGCGGCGAGCCCCCGAAAGACGTGGGCGGCCTCTTCCGGCCGGGTCAAGTCCACGGCCGCGGTCCACACGCGGGCGCCCGCGAGGCGACCGGCGGCCTCCTCGAGCCGCCGGCGATCCCGGGCGAGAAGCACAACCGCCGCCCCGGCGGCGGCGAAGAGTTCGGCGATCGCAAGGCCGATGCCGCGGCTTGCCCCCGTGACGAGGGCGGTTTGGCCGTCGAGCCGGAAAGGGTCCATGGCGCTCCTCCGGTGGGCCGCGCCCGGCCCGCGCGGGCGGGGCGTGCGACGTCCTCCAAGTAAACCACTTTGCCGCTCTTGTGCAAGCCGGGGACACGAGGACCTTGCTTCCGGCGTCGCAATTGCCTATGTCTCGGCCCCGGGCCGACCGTCGGCCCCTTTCCCGCGATCCGAAGAGGGAGGCCCCGATGGCAAGCCGAGCATGGATCACCCACCACCCCGAGGGCGAGCGGCGCGTCGTCGTCACCCAGGAGCTTCCGGGAACGCGCTGGCTCTCGATCCTCCGTGCGGCCGGATGCCGCGTCGACGTCTGCCGCGCGGATCTCCCGCTCACGGCGGAGGAGATCCGCGCGGCGATCGGCAACCGGTGCGACGGCGCGATCGGCCAGGTCGCCGAGAGCTGGGGCGAGCCGGAGTTCCGCGCCCTCCGGGCGGCCGGGGGGTGCGCCTACAGCAACTACGCCGTCGGCTACAACAACGTGGATCTCGCCGCCGCCACCCGCTGCGGGATCGCGGTCGGCAACACCCCGGGCGTGCTCACCGAGACGACGGCCGAGCTCGCCGCGGCGCTGGCGCTGGCCGCCGCGCGGCGGCTCCCCGAGGGCGAGCGCTTCCTCCGGGCGGGCAACTTCCGCGCCTGGCTGCCCACGCTGCTTCTGGGGACGCTCTTGCGCGGCAAGACGGCGGGGATCGTCGGCGCCGGCCGGATCGGGGTCGCCGCGGCGCGCATCTTCGTGGAAGGCTTCCGCATGAACCTGCTCTACTTCGATCCGCGGCCGCAACCGGAGCTCGAGGCGCGCGTGCGCGCCTTCGCCGCGTTCCTGCGGGAGCAGGGCGAGCCCGCCGTCACCTGCCGCCGTGCCGCGCGTCTCGAGGAGCTGCTCGCCGCCTCCGATCTCGTGAGCCTTCACACGCCCCTCACGGCCGAGACCCGCCACCTGATCGACGCCCGGCGGCTAGCGGCGATGAAGCCCGAGGCGATCCTCGTCAACACGAGCCGCGGACCCGTGATCGACGAGGAGGCCCTGGCCGCCCACCTGCGGCGGCACCCCGGCTTCCGGGCCGGGCTCGACGTCTACGAGCGCGAGCCCGAGGTGGCCGCCGGCCTGCTCGAACTCGAAAACGTCGTGCTCTTGCCCCACATCGGCTCGGCGACCCCCGAGGCGCGCGAGGGCATGGCCGTGCTCGCCGCGGCCAACGTCGCCGGCAGGCTCCTCGGCCATCCCGCCTGGAACCGACCCGACATCGGGCCCTTTCTCGCCGACCCCCCGCCCGCGGCCTCCCCGAGCATCCTGAACGCCCACGAGCTGGGCATCCCCCTCTTCGGCGGAGACGGCGGCGAGGCGGCGCATTCCGGCTTGCATCCGGCGGCGGATCGGGAATAAGATCCCTCCCGGGGAGTCGATCATCGGCAAGGCGGAGCGATCTGGAGCGATGCCTCCCGGGGTGCCCCGGGTCGGCGCGATAACCTCACAGCCGGAGAAAGGAGAGGCCGATGTCCGACATCATGGCGTACGTCAAAGCCCGTGACCCGCACGAGAAGGAGTTCCACCAGGCGGTGCAGGAGGTGATGGACTCGATCCAGCCCGTCCTGGACCGCAACCCCGTCTATCGTCGCGCGCGGATCCCGGAGCGCCTGGTCGAGCCCGAACGCGTGATCCTCTTCCGCGTCCCCTGGGTCGACGACCAGGGGGTCATCCAGGTGAACCGCGGCTTCCGCGTTCAGATGAACAGCGCGATCGGCCCCTACAAGGGCGGCCTGCGGTTTCACCCCTCCGTGAACCTGGGCATCCTCAAGTTCCTCGCCTTCGAGCAGGTGTTCAAGAACGCCCTCACCACCCTGCCGATGGGCGGCGGCAAGGGGGGCTCGGATTTCGACCCCAAGGGCAAGTCCGACGGCGAGGTCATGCGCTTCTGCCACAGTTTCATGAGCGAGCTCTTCCGCCACATCGGCCCGGACACCGACGTGCCCGCGGGCGACATCGGGGTGGGCGCGCGGGAGATCGGCTTTCTTTTCGGCATGTACAAGAAGCTCAAGAACGAGTTCAGCGGCGTGCTCACGGGCAAGGGGCTGAACTGGGGCGGAAGCCTCATCCGGCCCGAGGCGACGGGCTACGGGGTCGTGTACTTCGCAGCCGAGATGCTCGCCACCCGCAACCAGACGCTCGAGGGCAAGCGCTGCCTCGTTTCCGGCTCCGGCAACGTCGCCCAGTACACCGTGCAGAAGCTCCTGGAAATGGGCGCCAAGCCCCTCACGCTCTCGGACTCCAACGGCTCCATCTACGACGAGGAGGGGATCACGCCCGAAAAGCTCGCCTGGGTGATGGAGCTGAAGAACGTGCGGCGCGGCCGGATCCGCGAGTACGCCGAGAAATTCCCCCGCGCCGTCTACACCCCCGCCGACCCGGCGCTCGATCACAACCCGCTCTGGGACCACCCCGCCGACTGCGCCTTCCCCTGCGCCACGCAAAACGAGATCAACGGCAAGGACGCCCAGAACCTCGTCAAGAACGGCGTCTTCCTCGTCGCCGAGGGCGCCAACATGCCGACCACCCCGGAGGGGGTCGACCTCTTCCTCGAGCACAAGCTGCTCTACGGCCCGGGCAAGGCGGCCAACGCGGGCGGCGTCTCCGTCTCCGGGCTGGAGATGACCCAGAACAGCATGCGCCTCTCCTGGACGCGCGAGGAGGTGGACCGCAGGCTGCAGATGATCATGAAGAGCATCCACCGCTCTTGCGTGGAGGCGGCCGAGCGCTACGGAATGCCGGGCAATTACGTGGCCGGCGCCAACATCGCCGGCTTCCTCAAGGTCGTGGACGCGATGATGGACCAGGGCGTGGTCTAGCCCGGGCCCGCTCGATTCGCCCCCGCCGGCCCCGGGCCCCGGCGGCTTTCGGACGGGGCCGGCGGCACCCGGCCGGCTGCGGCCGGGGCGCCGATCCCCGAAACGGCAGCCGCTGCCCTTCGCGATGGACATCCGGCCGATTCCTCCTTCCGCGCGCACCCTGGGGGGCAAGGACTACTTTCTGCTCTGGGCCGGGGTGGCGATCTCGCTGGCCGAGATCTGGGCCGGGGGGTTTCTCGCCCCGCTCGGCTTCCGGCACGGGCTCTGGGCGATCCTCCTCGGCCACCTGATCGGCAACACCCTGATGGCGCTCGCCGGGGTGATCGGCTCCGAGCAGGGGATCATGTCCATGGTGTCGGTGCGGCCCGCCTTCGGGATCCGGGGGGCCGCGCTCGCCGCGGGGCTCAACATCGTCCAGCTGATCGGCTGGGCGGCCATCATGCTGATCATCGGCGGCCGGGCCGGGGCGACCCTCGGCAAGGCGGCCGGCGGGTGGCTCGCCTCCGACGCCTTCTGGATCCTCGCCATCGGGGCCGGGACCCTGCTGTGGGCGCTGTGGACCGGAAGCCGGCTGTGGCGGATTCTCCAGGGCGTCTCGGTTGCGGCCCTGGGGGTCGTCCTGGTCCTCATGACCTGGGTCGCCTTCGGCGGGAGGCTTGCGCCGCAGCCCGCCGCCGCCGGCGCGGCGGGGAGCCTGGGCTTCATGGCCGGGCTGGACCTCGTGATCGCCATGCCGGTTTCCTGGATGCCGCTGGTCGCCGATTACGCGCGCTTCGCCCGCGGCACCCGCAGCGCCTTCTGGAACACCTGGTGGGGGTATTTTCTCGTCTCCTCCTGGATGTACCTCCTCGGGCTGCAGGTGACCCTGCTCACCGGCGCACTCGACCCCGGCGGGGTCGTGCTCGAGACCCTGGGGGCGATCGGGCTCGCCGGCCCCGCGCTCTTTCTCGTCGTCTTCTCGACGATCACCTCCGACTTTCCCGACGTCTACTCGGCGACCTGCTCGGCGCTGAACATCTCCCAGCGGCTGAGCGGCCGCACGCTGATGTGGATCGCCGGGATGCTCTCGATCGGGGTCGCCCTCGTCTTCCCCCTGGAGCAGTACGAGAATTTTCTCTTCTTCATCGGCGCCATGTTCACCCCGCTCTTCGGCGTCGTCCTGACCGATTATTTTTTCGTGCGGCGGCGGCGGATCGACCTCGAGGGCCTCTTCCGCGAGGACGGCCCCTACGCCTACCGCCGCGGCTGGAACCCCGCCGCCGTGATCTCCTGGGCCGCGGGGTTCGCCCTCTACGAGGCGATCACCCTGGGGCGCCTGCCCGTGGGCGGAACGCTCCCCGCCGTCTTCGCCTCCGCCCTGCTCTACCGGCTCCTCAAAGGAAGGGGACGTCCATTCAGATATCATTAGCGGTTCATTTCGGCGGGGACGTCCATTCCGAGATCATTGGCGTGGGACTTCGGCGTGAAGAGGGGAGGGGGTCGATGGGACGTGTCGTCCTGCTCGTTTTCGCCGCCACGGTTTCTTGCCCGGCAGTCGGCTCCACCGCCCGGGGAGAGGGCCGCGAGATCCCGGTCGAGGAGACCGTGGTGCTCAGCGCCGCCTGGGGGTCCGGCCCGGCGGATCTCGGGGTCGCCGCTCCCGCCGAGGCCAACCCCGAGGGGCCGATGAGCTTCGCCCTGGGGGGGGAGGGCGAGGTCTTGGTTTTGGACCAGCGGAACCGGCGGGTTCAGGTCTTCGCCGGCGGAACGAGGCGACGCTCGCTTCCCCTGGAGCGGGAACGCTGGATCGACCTGGACGCCGCTCCCGGCGGCCGAATCGCCCTTCTCGACAGCCACCCGCCGGGTGAGCTCCGGCTTCTCGATTCCGCGGGAAAGCCCCTTTCCTCCACCGTCTTGGAGGGAAGGCTGATCGCCCGGGCGACCGAGACCCTGCAGGTGTTCCTCGTCCCTGCGGGACCGTGGGCGGGCGCCTGGGGGGTGGTCAACGACAGGCCCGGCCCCAACCGCTCGGTGAGGCTCCTCGGTTTCGACGGCTCCCCTCTGCCACGAATCTCCGTACCCGGCGTTTTCGCCGCCGACGGGGAAACGCTCCTCGATGCCCGGGCCGAGGGCGAACGGACGATCGTGGTCACCCGCTTCGAGAAGGGCTCCTTCTCCCGCTTCGAGGAAGCCCGCATCGCGGCCGGTCCCATCCACGCCGTGCACGGCGTCTGGATGCGTCGAGACGGGACCCTGTGCGTCGCCGCCGCCCTCGCCGAGGGCTCGGCCGTGCGCGACGTGGGGATCGTCCTCGACCCGGATCTGAAAGAGCGGGGGAGATTTTCGATCGGCCGGGAGGAAAGCCCCCACGAGATCTGGCGGCCCATCCGGTCGGACGCCGACGGGGCCCTCTACCGCATGAGCGTGGACCTCGACCGCCGGGTGCGCGTGAGGAAATTTACGGCCTTGCCCGGCCGCTGAGGGCGGGCCGCCCGGCGCGGCCGCTTGCGGGGGTCGCGGCTTCCCCCCGGGCCGTGCGGCATGATCCCCCCAGGCTAAGGGACGTCCCCTGCCTCGAGCGCCTGCCGCTCCCGCTCGAAGCCGCCGGCCAGGCGCTCGTGCTCCCGGGTCGTGCGGTCGAGGGCGTCGAAGAGGCGGTCGCTTTCCTGCCGGCGGGCATGCATCGCCTGGGCCACCGCGGCGATCCGTGCGCCGTCGCCCGCCCGGCTCGCCTCCTGCATGGCGCGCGTGAGCTCGGCGAGCTCGGCATCCAGGCGCTCGATCTCTTTCTCGAGCCGCCGCATCTCCTCCTCGAGCGGTCGCAGGGCCCGCGCCCGCCGGGCGGCGATTTCGGCGCGGCGGCGTTTGAGATCCCTCCGGACGGCCCGGGGGGGCTCGGCGGCGCTGCGGGCGGCGGAGGGGGAGGGCGCGAGCGGGCCCTTTTCGTCCTGCCAGCCCCCGCGCTCCAGGAACTCGGCGTAGGTCCCGCCGAAGATCTCGATCCCGCCCGCGCGGAAGACGATCAGCCGCTCCGCGAGCGCATGGAGAAACATCTCGTTGTGGGTGACGAGAACGATCGCGCCGGAGAAGGCGTCCAGCGCCGCGAGCAGCGCATCGCACGACTCGAGATCGAGATGGTTCGTCGGCTCGTCGAGCAGCAACAGGTTGGCCGGGGCGGCGATGATCTTGCCCAGGAGCACGCGGCTTTTCTCCCCGCCGGAGAGGACGCGGATCGGCTTGAGCGCCTCGTCCCCCGGAAAGAGCATCGCCCCGCAGATGTCGCGCGCGCGCTGTCGGTCGACGCCCGCCTCCGAGCCGAGGATCTCCTCCTCGACCGTGCGGTTGGGCACGAGGTGGCCCACGTGCGTCTGCTCGTAGAAGCCCATGCGGAGCGCGGGCGGGTACAGAACCTCCCCCGCCTGCGGGGAAAGCACGCCGGCCAGGATCTTCAGCAGGGTCGTTTTGCCGCGCCCGTTCGGACCGACGATCGCGACCCGCTCGCCGGCGGCGACGCTGATCGAGAAGTCCTCGATCAACGGCTCCCCCGGCCGCCACCCGAAGCGGAGGTCGCGGGCCTGCAGGGCGATCTTCCCGGGGAGCGGCGCCTCGCGGAAGGAGAACTCGAGCGTTTTCAGCTTCTCCAGCTTCTGACGCCGCCCCATCTTCTCGAGGGTCTTGATGCGCGACTGGACCAGCCCGGCCAGGCGGGCCTTGGCCCGGAAGCGGCTGATGAAGAGCTCGATCTCGCGGCGGCGCCGCTCGTCGTTCAAGCGGGTCTTCTCGTAGACCTCCTCCTCCTGGGCGATCTGCCGGTAGTAGGTGTCGGTGGTTCCGGCGATCTTGCGGATGCGGCAGCGGTGGATGCCCATCACGTGGGTGACGATGCGGTCCATGAACGCGCGGTCGTGGCTGATGACGATCAGCTCGCCCGGCCACTGGGTGAGAAATCGCTCCACCCAGCGGATCGAGGTGATGTCGAGGAAGTTCGTCGGCTCGTCGAGAAGAAGCAGGTTCGGCTCGGCCAGAAGCGCCTTGGCGAGGTTCAGGCGCACGAGAAAGCCGCCCGAGAACTCCTCCGGGGCACGGCCGAAGTCCTCTTCGGCGAACCCCAGGCCGGCCAGGATTTTCTCGGCTTTCCAGTGGCTTGTCGCCTCCTCGGGGGGCAGCGCGCTTGCGGCCTCTTCGAGGATCGTCGGCCGCGAAAACGCGAGCTCCTGGCGGAGGAACCCGATGCGGTAGCCCTTGGGGATGACCAGGTGCCCGGAGTCCGAGCTTTCCTCGCCCGCCAGGATCCGAAGAAGCGTCGTCTTGCCGTGGCCGTTGCGGCCGACAAGGCCGATCCGCTCCCGCGGGTTGATGGTGAAGTCGACGGCGTCGAAGAGCACCCGGTCGCCGTAGCTTTTGCAAAGTTTCTCGGCGCGGATCATGGCCGCCCGCCGCCGCCCGGGGCGGCGGCCTCGTCTTGACTTTGAAGGAGAAGTCGCATAAGGAGATTTTAATGGAAAATTAGCGGGTTGTCAGCCACGGCGGTGCGCCGTACCCCAGTCGAAACCGCAATCGATAGCAGACATGGCCGAAATTGTCATCTTCAAAAAGCCGCTCACCGGTCTGGGCCGCGAGGCGATCCTGGCCGTGAAGTACCTGGGGCGCCTGTTTCTCTTCTTCCTGCGCGGGTTTCTGCTCGTCTTTCAGCCGCCCTTCCAGTTCGACAAGGTCCGTCAGCAGGTCTACTTCATCGGCATGAAGTCGGTCTTCGTCATCTGCCTCACGGCGGGCTTCACGGGGATGGTGCTCGGGCTTCAAGGGTACTACGCCCTGGTGAAGTACGGCTCCACCTCGGCCCTCGGCTCGGCGGTGGCCCTCTCGCTGGTGCGCGAAATGGGGCCGGTGCTCACCGCCGTCATGGTGATCGCGCGGGCGGGCTCGGCCATGGCAGCCGAGATCGGGATCATGCGCATCTCCGAGCAGATCGACGCCCTGGAGACCATGGACATCGACCCGATGCGCTACCTCATCAGCCCGCGCATCGCCGCCGCGTTGATCTGTTTTCCGCTCCTCACCGCACTCTTCGACGTGGTGGGCCTCTACGGCGGCTACCTCTCCGGTTCGGTCCTGCTCGGCGTGAACCCGGCCTTTTACTTCGCGCGCGCGCAGTCGAGCGTGGAGATGGCCGACATCGTGGGGGGGTTCCTCAAGTCGCTCGTGTTCGCCGCGATCGTGGTGGCGATCTGTTGTTTTCAAGGCTATTACACCCACACCCGCGCAGAGTTCGGCGCCAAGGGGGTGAGCCAGTCGACCACCTCGGCCGTGGTGATCTCCTGCGTGCTGATCCTCGTGGCCGATTACGTGCTGACCACGTTCCTGATGTAGGCGGGCATGGACACCGCACCCCTCATCGAGTTGCGTCGCGTGGTGAAGACGCTCGGCCCGACCCGGGTCCTCGACGGGGTCGACCTCAAGATCTACCGCGGGGAGATCACCGCGGTGATCGGCAAGAGCGGCTCGGGCAAGAGCGTTCTGCTCAAGCACATCATCGGGCTCTACGAACCCGACGAGGGCGACATTCTCATCGAGGGCCAAAGCCGCGCCGAGCGCACCGCCGCGGAAAAGCGGGCGCTCAAACGCAAGTTCAGCTACGTCTTCCAGGACACGGCGCTCTTCGACTTCCTCACCGTCTTCGAAAACGTGGCCCTTCCGCTCTCGGAGCGGCGGGATCGAAGCCCCGAGGAAATCGGCCGGCGGGTGCGGGAAAAGCTCCACCAGCTCGACCTCGACGACGTCGGCGAAAAATACCCCTCCCAGCTTTCGGGGGGGATGAAGAAGCGCGTCGCGCTCGCCCGGGCCCTCGTGACCGACCCGGAGATCGTCCTCTTCGACGAGCCCACGACGGGGCTGGACCCGATCCGCAAGAACGCCGTGCACAGCATGATCCTCGAGTACCAGCAGCGCTACGGGTTCACCGGCGTCGTGGTCAGCCACGAAATCCCGGACATCTTCTTCATCGCCCAGCGCGTGGCCATGATCGACGAGGGAAAGATCCGCTTCGAGGGCACCCCGGAGGAGATCCAGCGGGCCGCGGACCCCGAGGTGCGCGCCTTCATCGAGGGGCTGGAGAGCCCGCGCGACGACCTGACCGGGATCGACTCCCACCCGATCGGGCAAAAGCGGCTGCTGCAGGAAATGATCCGCCTGCAGCGGCACGAGATCCCCTTCTCGATCGTGCTGCTGGCGATGGAGAGCCGCGCGGGCACCGAGCGCATCGGCGGGCACGAGGCGGGCCAGCAGGTGTTCAAGCTCTTCGCCAACCACGTGACCCAGAACACCTACATCACCGACACGTGCTTCCGTTTCGACATCAACAAGATCATGGTCGTCCTGCCGGACACGAACCGGGAGCAGGCGGAGCGCTTTTGCCGCAAGATCTCGCGCACCCTCGAGGGCCACCCGCTGCTCGACGCCCTGGAGGAGAACGCCGGCTTCCGCTACGCGGTGCGCGCGGGGATCGCCCAGGCCACGCCGGGCTCCGATCTCGCGGACCTGATCGCGGAGGCCCAGCAGGGGCTTTCGGTGTTTTACGAATCGCCACCGTAGCCGAACACCACCGCCGCCGGGCGGCATGCCTCGCCCAAGCCGCCCCCGGCGCCATCGCAAGGGGTCCTGTATGCGTCAATCGTCGGTCGAACTGGGGGTCGGTCTCTTCGTGCTGCTGGGGATCGTCTGCGTCGGCTACCTCACCTTCCGGCTGGGAGAGGTCGAGGTGCTGGGGGAGAAATTCTACCCGCTCAACGCCCGCTTCACCTCGGTCACCGGGCTCAAGGTCGGCGCCCAGGTGGAGATCGCGGGCGTGCAGGTGGGCCGCGTGGATGCGATCGTCCTCGACCCGCGGGACCTGACGGCGCTCGTGCGCCTGCGCATCCGCGAGGGCATCGTCTTGTCCGACGACGTCATCGCCTCGGTCAAGACGGCGGGGCTCCTGGGGGACAAGTACATCCAGATCTCGCCCGGCGGCAGCGACCGCACGCTCAAGCCGGGGGATACGATCGTCGAAACCGAGCCGCCCCTCGACATCGAGGCGCTGGTCAGCAAGTACGCTTTCGGCCGGTTGAACGCGCCCGAGAAATCGGAGTGAGCGTTCGGGGAACGACCCGGCCTTGACAGGCCCGCCGCGGCCGTATCAAGAAACCGGAACGTCCACGCAAGCCGAATTGAGGAGGCGCCATGGCCGCAGAGGAAAAAGGCTTCGTCGTCAAAGACCGTCGCGTAATGTCCCAGGAAGGCCGCCCGCCCGCCGAAGAGACGACCCGGGCCGAGGGGCCCCAGGACGCCCCCCCCGGGGAGACGCGGGAGGGCCGCGGACCGGCCCCGGGGCCGGGCGAGGCCGCCAAGGAGGCGCCGCTGCCCCAGATCACCTTTCCCACCTTTCTCGCCTCGCTCAACGCCTCCGCGCTCGTGCACCTCGGGGTGATCGAGGACCCGACGACCGGCAAGTTCGAGACCAACCTGCCGATGGCCAAGCAGACGATCGACCTCTTGAGCCTCATCCAGGAAAAGACCGCCGGCAACCTCACCGCCGAGGAGGAGACCATGCTCAAGAGCATCCTCTACGATCTGCGGATCCTCTACGTGAAGCAGAAAGGATGAGGTCGCCGAAGAGGGGTCCGCGGCCATGGCCTTGCGCGTTCTCTGCCCGGCCAAGGTGAACCTGTTCCTCCACGTCCTCGGCCGTCGGCCGGACGGCTACCACGACATCTTCAGCCTGATCTGCGGCATCGGCATCTACGACGAGATCCGCCTGCATGCGATCCCCGAGGGCGTGAGGATCTCCTGCTCCGACCCGGAGCTCCCCGCCGGCGAGGACAACCTCGCCGCCAGGGCGGCGAGGCGCTTCGGGGAGGCCCTCGGCCGGCCGCTCGGCGTCGCGATCCGCCTCGAAAAGCGCATTCCCGTCGCCGCCGGCCTGGGAGGCGGAAGCAGCGACGCGGCCGGGGTGCTCCTGGGGTTGAACCGGCTCCACGGCCATCCCTTCGATGCGCAGGGGCTCCGGCGGATCGGTCGCGGCCTGGGCGCCGACGTTCCCTTTTTCCTCTTCGGGCCCCCGGCCCTCGCCGCGGGGATCGGCGACGAGCTTAAGGCCTATGCGGCCCTTCCCCCGCTCCACGCGCTCGTGGTGACCCCGGCGTTCGGCGTATCCACTCGAATGGTTTACCAAAAATTCGATTTGGAATTGACAAGGGCGGAAAAACGGCCTACAAGTGCCCATTTCGAAAACACCGTGTTTGCGCCGGGCCGTCACCTCCAAAACGACCTGGAGGCGGTGACGCTGGCCCTGGCTCCCGAGCTTCGACGCCTGAAAGAACTGCTCCTGGCCGCCGGGGCCGAGGGCGCCCTGATGAGCGGCAGCGGGCCGAGCGTGTACGGCCTGTTCGGGGAGCGCAAGGCGGCGCTGCGCGCGGTGCGCGCTCTGCCCCGCGAGGAGGGGTGGCGTTTTTTTTGCGCCGAGCTGCTTTCGCAGGCCACCCCGTGGATCGAGGAGGAAGGGACATCGGAGGCGATCGGGGTCCCGCGCGGCCCTTTCGTTTCGGGGTAGCGTCCCGGGCTTCATCTTCTGGGGCGTCGTCAAGCGGTAAGACACAGGATTTTGGTTCCTGCATTCGGAGGTTCGAATCCTCCCGCCCCAGCCACCGCTTCCTCGGCGGGGCCCCTCCGCCGGGGGGAGCGGGAGGCGCAGCTCGGATTCCGAGGTCGGCTGATGCAAGAAAACGACATCTTCATTTTTTCCGGCAACTCGAACCGGCCGCTTGCCGCCCGGATCTGCGAGTACCTGAAGCTCCCCTTGGGCGGGGCGAAGGTGACGACCTTCAGCGACGGGGAGATTCAGATCGAGATCCACGAAAACGTCCGCTCCCGCGACGTCTACGTCGTGCAGTCGACGTGCGCGCCGGTGAACGACAACCTGGTCGAGCTCTTGCTCATGATCGACGCCTTCAAGCGATCCTCCGTGAGGCGGATCACGGCGGTGATGCCGTATTACGGCTACGCGCGCCAGGACAAGAAGGTGGCCCCGCGGGTGCCGATCAGCGCCAAGCTCGTGGCCGACATGCTGACCGTGGCCGGGGCGAACCGGGTGATCACGATGGATTTGCACGCGGGCCAGATCCAGGGCTTCTTCAACATCCCCGTGGACAACCTGTTCGCCGCGCCCGTGCTGATCGCTCACATCCGCCGCCTCTTCGACGGGGACCTCGTCATCGTGTCGCCCGACGCCGGCGGCGTGGAACGCGCCCGGGCCTTCGCCAAGCGCCTGAACGCGGACCTGGCGATCATCGACAAGCGGCGCTCGGCGCCCAACCAGGCCAAGGCGATGGCCGTCATCGGCAACGTCGAGGGCAAGGTGGCGGTCATCCTGGACGACATGGTCGACACGGCCGGCACGCTCGTCGAGGCGAGCGAGGCGCTCATGAACGCGCGGGCCCGGGAGGTCCACGCCTGCTGCGCCCATCCCGTGCTCTCGGGGGAGGCCGTGGAACGCATCCGGCGCTCCCCGCTGAAAAGCGTCGTCGTCACCGACACGATCCCCCTGAAGGCGGACGCCCAGGCCTGCGAGAAGATCAGCGTGCTCTCGATCGCCGAGCTCGTGGGCGAAGCCATCATCCGCAGTCACCGGGGGGACTCGGTCACCTCGCTGTTCGTCTAGAGGCGCAGCGAATTCCCGGGCGCCGCGGCGCCCGGAGGGTTTTCGAAGAAGGAGGGTCATTCATTGGAACAGATCGCATTGACCGCCGCACCCCGGACGGGCCGGGGCAACGGGCCCGCCCGCCGCCTGCGGCAAAGCGGGCAGGTGCCCGCGATTCTCTACGGCCCCGGCACCGAGCCGCGGCCGATCGCCGTGCCCATGCGGGATCTCGAGCTCGCCTTTCAGAAGGGCAACATCCAGCGGACCATTTTCGCCCTCGACCTCCAGAACGGCGCGGCGGGCTCCCGGCTCGCCGTGATCAAGGAGCTGCAGGCCCATCCGGTCACGGGTCGCCTGCTGCACGTCGACTTCTACGAGATCGACCTGAGCCGCAAGCTGCGGGTGCGCGTCCCGCTGGCGCCCCGGGGCAAGGCCAAGGGCGAGGAGCTGGGCGGGATGCTGCAGGTCATCGAGCGGGAGATCGAGGTTCTCTGCCTGCCGCGGGAAATCCCGGAGCGGATCGAGGTCGACGTGAGTCCCCTCGGCATCGGCGAGACCTTGCACGTGCGGGACCTGACGCTGCCGCCGGGGGTCGAGCTGCCGCCGGGCGCCAACTACACGGTGGTGACGATCGTCAGCCAGAAGGCCGAGGCCGCCCCGGCCGCCGCGGCGGCCGAAGCCGGCGCCCCGGAGGAAGCCGCCGAGGCGGCCGCTGCGGGCGAAGAGAAATCCGGCGAGGCGTGAGCCGGGGCCCCGATGCCGGAAGAGGGCCTGCGCCTGGTCCTCGGGCTGGGAAACCCGGGGCCCCGCTACGCGGCGACGCGGCACAACATCGGGTTCCGGGTGCTCGACCGCCTGGCCGAGTCGTTCGGGATCGAGGTGGTGCGCGAGAAGTTCGGCGCCGCCTGGGGGCGGGGCCGGATCCGGGGGGTGGAGGTCGTGCTGGCCAAGCCGCTCGAGTTCATGAACCGCAGCGGCCCCCCCGCACGGCGGATCGCGGACTTCTTCCGCGTTCCCGGCCCGGACACGATCGTGATCCATGACGACATCGACCTGGAGTTCGGCAGGTTGCACATCAAAGCGAAAGGAGGGCATGGCGGACACAACGGGGTCCGCTCGCTGATCGAATCCTTCGGGCACGGCGACTTCGTCCGCGTGCGGGTGGGCATCGGCCGCACGCACCTGGGCGAACGGCCGGTGGCGGACTACGTGCTGGAACCGTTCAGCGCGGAGGAGCAGCAGGCCCTGCCCGGGTTGATCGAGCGGGCCAAAGACGCGGTGGCGACGATCCTGAGCCAGGGAGTCCAGAGCGGCATGAACCAGTTCAACCCCAAACCGCCTTGCGGGCAGCCTGAACCTGGGAATGGAGGGAGGAGAGGATGAATTATCTAGCGTTGGTCTGTACCTTCATCGGAATCGTGGGGGTGTTGTACGCGATCATCGTGGCCGGCACGGTGAAGAGCGCGCCGGCGGGCAACGATCGCATGCGTCAGATCTCGGGCGCCATCGCCGAGGGCGCGATCGCCTACCTGAACCGTCAGCTCAAGAGCGTCGGGGTTGCGGGCATCATCATCTTCATCATCATCGCCGTCACCATGAAGCTCTCGACGGCCGTCGGCTTCCTGGTCGGGGCGGTGGCCTCCTACCTCGCCGGCTACATCGGCATGCGGGTGTCGGTCATCGCCAACGTCCGCGTCGCCGAGGCGGCGCGCAAGGGCCTCAATGCCGCCCTCCAGCTCGCCTTCCGCGGGGGATCCGTGACCGGCATGATGGTGGCGGGCCTCGCCTTGACGGCCGTCGCCGGCTATTACTACGTGATGCTGCAGCTCGGCCACTCCAGCCGTGACGCGGTGATCGCGCTGGTCGCCCTCGGCTTCGGCGGCAGCCTGATTTCGATCTTCGCGCGGCTGGGCGGCGGCATCTTCACCAAGGGCGCCGACGTCGGGGCCGACCTCGTCGGCAAGGTGGAGGCCGGGATCCCCGAAGACGACCCGCGCAACCCGGCGGTCATCGCCGACAACGTGGGCGACAACGTGGGCGACTGCGCCGGCATGGCGGCCGACCTCTTCGAGACCTACGCCGTGACGGCCGTGGCGGCGATGCTGCTCGGAAACCTTCTCTTCCCGAAGGTGGCCATCGCCACCGAGTTCCCGCTCGTCCTGGGCGCCATCTCCATCGTGGCCTCGATCATCGCCGTGTTCTTCGTGCGGCTGGGCAAGAACGAGTACATCATGGGCGCCCTCTACAAGGGGATGTTCGGCAGCGCCATCCTGGCGGCGATCGGCTTTTTCTTCGCCTCGCAGAACATGATCGCCGGGCTCACAATCGACGGCCGGGCGATCAGCGGAATGAACATCTACCTCGCCAGCCTCGTCGGCCTCATCCTCACCGTGGTCATCGTCGTCATCACCGAGTACTACACGGGCAAGTACGGCCCGGTGAAGGGGGTGGCCAACGCCTCGACCACCGGCCACGCGACGAACATCATCGCCGGTCTCGCGCTCAGCATGCAGGCGACCGCGGCGCCGGTGCTGGTGATCTGCCTCGCGATCGGGCTCGCCTACTACTTCGCCGGCCTCTACGGCATCGCCATGGCCGCCATGGCCATGCTCTCCATGACCGGCATGGTGATCGCCGTCGACGCCTACGGCCCCATCACCGACAACGCCGGGGGCATCGCCGAGATGGCCGAGCTCGAGGACAGCGTGCGGGCGGTCACCGACCCGCTGGACGCGGTGGGCAACACCACGAAGGCCGTGACCAAGGGCTATGCCATCGGCTCGGCCGGGCTCGCGGCCCTCGTCCTCTTTGCCGCCTACACCCAGGAGTTCGTGCTCCACGGCGGCTCCGCCGAGCTCAAGTTCGACCTGAGCGACGTCCACGTCATCATCGGGCTCTTCATCGGCGGGCTGTTGCCCTACCTCTTCGCCTCCATCGCCATGATGGCGGTCGGCAAGGCGGGCGGGGCGGTGGTCGAGGAGGTGCGCCGCCAGTTCCGCGAGATCCCGGGCATCATGGAAGGGACCGGAAAACCGGATTACGCCGCCTGCGTGGACATCGTGACCAAGTTCGCCCTGAAGGAGATGATGATTCCGGCCCTGCTTCCGGTCGTGGCCCCGATCCTGGTCGGGCTCATCCTGGGCAAGATCGCCCTCGGCGGGCTGCTGATCGGCAGCATCGTCACGGGCCTCTTCGTCGCCATCTCGATGACCACCGGCGGCGCCGCCTGGGACAACGCCAAGAAGTACATCGAAGACGGGCATCTCGGCGGCAAGGGCAGCGACGCCCACAAGGCCGCCGTGACGGGCGACACCGTCGGCGACCCCTACAAGGACACCGCCGGACCGGCCGTCAACCCCATGATCAAGATCCTCAACGTCGTGGCCCTGCTGCTGGTTCCCTTCATCATGTAGCCTGCAGCGCGGGGCCCGCCGACGAAACGGGTCGCGTTTCCGGGATTGGCGCCGCAAGGCGCCAATCCTTTTTTGTTGCTTCCGCGCGCCGATTGTGCTAAGCAAAATTTACGAATTTTTCGCCCGGCGCAAGCCGGCCCCTATCCCTCCCTTGAAGAGCAGGTGGCAGTCATGGCAGGCAAACCGGCAGGAAAAACGAGAAAAACCGAAACGGGCCGGACGGCCCCCAAGGTCAAGAAATCGCGTTTCCGGGTGGGGGATCTCGCCGTCTATCCGGCCCACGGCGTGGGACAGATTCAGGCGGTGGAAAGCCGCGTCGTCAACGGCGAAAAGCACGATTTCTACATCCTGCGGGTTCTCGAAAACGGCATGACGATCATGATTCCCACCCACAACGCCGACACGGTGGGGCTCCGCAACCTGATCGACGCCAAGGAAATCCCCAAGGTTTACGCGGTGATGAAGACCAAGCGGGACCTGGCGAACGACAACCAGACCTGGAACCGGCGCTACCGCGAATACATGGACAAGATCAAGACCGGTTCCCTCTACGACGTGGCGGAGGTCTTCCGCGATCTCTTTCGCCTCAAGATGACCAAGGACCTCTCCTTCGGGGAGCGCAAACTCTACGACACCGCCCAGGTGCTGCTCGTGAAGGAGCTCTCGCGGGCGAAGAAGACCGACGAGAAGACGATCATCACCGAGATCGAGTCCCTCTTTTCGCACGAGGCCGCCTGAGCGACCCCCGACGCCGATGGAAGGGGAGGGCGCCTTCCGCTTCACGGTCGACGCCGAGGCCGCGGGGCGGCGGCTCGATCTCTTTCTCGGCGAGCGCCTGGCCTCCGTCTCCCGCTCCTTCGCCGCGGAGCTGATCGCCTCCGGCCGGGTCGTCGTGGACGGCCGGCCGCGCAAGCCGGGCTACCGCCTCAAGGCCGGCGAATGCGTGAGCGGGTCGCTCCCGCCGCCGCGGCCGGCGGTCTTCCGCCCCGAGCCCATCGCCCTCGACGTCCTCTACGAGGACGAGCACCTGATCGTGATCTGCAAGCCGCCGGGGATGGTGGTGCATCCCGCCCCGGGGCACGACACGGGAACGCTCGTCCATGCCCTGCTGCATCGCTGCCCCACGCTCGAGGCCTTGCGCGGCGAGCTTCGCCCCGGAATCGTCCACCGCCTCGACAAGGACACCTCCGGCGCCCTCGTGGCGGCCAAGGACCCCGTGAGCCTCGAGCGCCTGGCCGCGCAGTTCAAGAGCCGCAGCGTGGAAAAACGCTACCTGGCCCTCGCCCACGGGGTGCCCGCCGCCGACCGGGGGACCGTCCGCATGCCGATCGGCCGCGATCCGGTCGACCGCAAGAAAATGAGCGTGCGCAGCCGCAAGGCCCGGCCGGCCGAGACCGGCTGGTGTCTCCGGCGCAGCTGGGCCGGGGCGGCAAGCCTCCTCGAGGTGAGCCTGCTCACGGGCCGCACCCACCAGATCCGCGTCCATCTCGCCGCGGTCGGCCATCCGGTGGTCGGCGACCCGGTCTACGGCCGCCGCCGCGCGGCGAAGGCCGCCGCGACCGGGCTCGGTGCGATCCTCGCCGCGGCACCGCGGCAGATGCTCCATGCCTGGCGGCTTTCCCTCGATCATCCCGCAACCGGCGAACGGCTCTCCTGGGTCTGCCCCCTGCCGCCGGACATGGCCGAGGTGATCGCCCGGCTGGACGCGGCCTCAGCCCCCGCACCCGCCGCCGGGGGCCTCGCCTGAGGCCGAGGCCGCCGTCCCCCTTCCGACCTGCAGGGCGGGGCAGGCGCCACAGGCCTCGCATCCCGTCCCGGGGCGGCAGGCCGGCCCGGGCAGGCCCGCGAGCGCCCGCTCGTATTCCTGCCGCAGGTAGTCCCGGGAGACCGGGTGATCGATGAAATCCCACGGCAGGATCTCCTCCGCGGGGCGCTCGCGCAGGACGAACCAGTCGGGGTTCAGCACCGACTGCCGCAGCGCCCGGCGCCAGTGGCCTCCCGCGGCGTGAACGGCGAGGAGGAGCTCGCCCACGCGGCGGTCGCCGCGGGCGAGCAAGGCCTGGATGTAGGCCCAGCGCGGGACGTCGGCGTGCAGGCGGACGTTGGGCACGCGGCGCAACTCGCGCTCGAGGAGGGCGATCCGGGCCTTGAGCTCGTCCGTTTCGGCCATCGCCGCCCACTGGAACGGGGTGACGGGCTTGGGGACGAAGGCATTCACGCTCACGGTGAGGGTCCCGATCGCCCCGCGGCCGCGGCTTGCGCGGAGAAACTCGTGGCGGATGCGCTTGACGAGGGCGGCGACCTCCGCCGCGTCCTCGCGGGTCTCGGTCGGCAGCCCGATCATGAAATAGAGCTTGAGGTTGGGGATCCCGGCCGCGACCAGGGCGGAGGCGGCCGCGAGGATCTGCTCCTCGCTCAGGCCCTTGCGGATCACGCGCCGCAGCCGCTCGCTGCCGGCCTCAGGGGCGACGGTCGCGGTGTGGACGTCGCTTTCCCGCAAGGCCGCGAGGCGCTCGGGGCTGATGGTGTCGGCCCGGAGCGAGCTGAAGGAGAAGCGCACCCCGCGGCCGGCGAAGCGGCCGCAGAGGGAATCGAGCGCCGGGTGGTCGGAGACGGCCGCCCCCACGAGGCCGATCCGGGGCAGCCGCTCCGCCGCCGCGGCGACGGCCTCGGCCAGGACCTCCTCCGCATGTTCCCGCGGGGGGCGGTAGAGGAAGCCCGCGCTGCAAAAGCGGCAACCCCGGCTGCAGCCGCGACCGGTCTCGATCAGCACGCTGCTGCCGAACACCGTGTGCGGGGTGAGCACCGCGCTCGTGACGGGCGGGCGGCAGGCGAGGTCGGCCAGGACCGGGCTGCGGATCCTCTCCGGGACGTCCGCAAGCGGCTCGCGGCCGACGATCTCCCCCGAGGCGCCGTAGGTCACGCGGTAGAAGGCGGGCACGTAGGCCCCGGGCACGCTGCGGGCCAGCAGGCGCAACCGCGCGTCGCGGTCTGCCTCGGCGCGCAGGGCCTCGACGAACGCGGTCACGGTGCACTCGGCCTCGCCGAGGAGAAAGCAATCGACCACGGGGGCGAGCGCCTCGGGGTTGAGGCTCACGGCAACACCCCCGCCGACGACGAGGGGGGCCTCGCTCCCCCGGGCGGCGGCCAGGGGGGGGATCCCCGCCCGCGCCAGCATCCGCACCAGGGTGAGGGCGTCGTTTTCGAAGGAGAGCGAAAAGGCGACGATCTCCGCCGCGGCGACCGGCCGGCCGGACTCGAGGGTGACCAGCGGCCCCCCCTCGGGCTCGTCCTCCCCGGGCCAAAACGCCCGTTCGCAGACCACGTCGTCGAAGGCGTTCAGCAGGCGGTAGACCGCCTGGAACCCCAGGTTCGACATGGCGACGGCGTAGCGGTTGGGGTAGAGGAGCGCGATCCGGATGCGGTTCCTCCAGGGCTTGCGGACCGCACCCGTCTCCTCCGCGAGCAAACGCTTGCGTGTGGCATCGCGCATCGCGCCCCCCCCGCCGCCGTCGGGGCGGCCGCCGGTCGCACGCCGCCCCCGAGGATATTCCTAAGGACTCGATCCCGATCCCGCAAGCGGCGGCCGAGGGCGCGTTTGCTCAGTCCGCCTTGCGCCGCAGGAAGGTCGGCACGTCGAGATCGCTTTCGTCGAAGCCCGGACGGCCCCAGCCGCGGCAGGAGGCCCCCTCGCCCTCGCAGGCCGCCCGGCGCTGGCGCAGGAACGTCGGCTCGTCGAGGTCGACGATGTCGCGGCGTTCCATGTCGGCCGGGGTGATGTCCCGCACCTTGCCGCGCGGCGCGGTGGCGACCACGCGGGGCAGGCGCTTCTCCTCGGCCCGGCCCTTTTCGCGGGCTTCCTCGACCTCGGTGCCGATGCCGGTGGCGATCACGGTGACCCGCATCTCCTCGCCCAGGCTCTCGTCCACCGAGGTCCCCCAGAAGATCTCCGCCTCGTCGCCCACCTCCTTGTGGATCCGCTCGGAGGCCTCGGCGACCTCTTCGAACTCCATGCTGCTCGAGGCGGTGATGTTCATGAGCACGCCGCGCGCCCCGCGGATCGAGATGTCCTCGAGCAGGGGGTGGGAGATGGCCTTCTCCGCGGCCTCGACGGCGCGGTTCTCTCCGGCGGCGATGCCGATCCCCATGAGCGCCATGCCGGCCTTGGACATCGTGGTGCGCACGTCGGCGAAGTCGAGGTTGACCAGTCCCGGCATCATGATCAGGTCGGTGATGCCCTTGACGGCGTGGAGCAGGATCTCGTCCGCCTTGAGAAACATCTCCATCAGGGTCGCCTTTTTCGAGGCGAGCGCCCGCAGGCGGTCGTTGGGGATGGTGATCGCGGTGTCGACCACCTTTTTCAGCTCCGCGAGCCCCTGCTCGGCGATCTGGGCCCGCTTTTTGCCTTCGAAGCTGAAGGGCTTGGTCACCACGGCCACCGTGAGGGCGCCGAGCTCCCGGCAGATCTCGGCGATCACGGGGGTGGCGCCGGTCCCCGTGCCCCCGCCCAGGCCCGCGGTGATGAAGACCATGTGGCTGTCGCGCAGCACGTTGCGGATCTGCTCGGCGTTTTCGAGCGCCGCGTCGCGGCCGATCTGAGGGTTCGCGCCCGCGCCCAGGCCCTCGGTGATGCTCTCCCCGAGCTGGATGCGGACCTCGGCCTGGGAGATTTCCAGCGCCTGGGCGTCGGTGTTGGCGGCGATGAACTTCACGCCCTGGAGCCCGGAGCGGATCATGTTGTTGATCGCGTTGCCTCCGGCCCCTCCCACCCCGATCACCTTGATCCTGGCCGACTTCTCGTTGTCGATGTAGGTGAACATGGTTTCGCCCTCCTCTGCGGGATTGCCGGGTCCCGGGACGGGTCGCTCAGACGACGTCCTGGAACCACCGTTTCATGCGGTTCATCACGCGGTGAAAGATGTTCTTGTCGCGGATGCGGAACTTGCGTCGCTCCTGGCGCCGGTTGCGGGCGCCGTAGAGCACCAGGCCCACGCCCGTCGCGTAGATCGGGTTGTTGACCACGTCGGTGAGGCCCTCGATGCCCCGCGGGGCCCCGATGCGGGCGGGCAGGCCGAAGACCGCCTCGGCCGCGTCGCCGACGCCCTCGAGAAGCGCCCCGCCGCCCGCGAGCACGATCCCCGCGTGAACCATCGAGCCCACCTGGGCGCGCTGGAGTTCGCGCTGCAGCAGCTGGAAGATCTCCTCCATGCGCGGCTCCAAAATCTCGCCCAGGATCTGCCGCGGCAGCTTGCGGGGCTCGCGGCCGCTCATGCCCGGGACCTCGATCACCTCCTCGGGTCGAATGGAGCGCGCCAGGCAGCTGCCGAAGCGGCGCTTGATCTTCTCGGCTTCGGGGTGGGGGCAGCGCAGGCCGATGGCGATGTCGTTGGTCAAATTGTCGCCCCCCAGGGCGAGGACGAAGGTGTGCCGGATGTGCTTGCCGGCGAAGACGGCGAGGTCCGTCGTCCCTCCCCCCAGGTCGAGCAGGGCGCAGCCGAGCTGCTTTTCCTCCTCGCTCAGCACGGCCTCGGCGGAGGCGAGGCTCTGGAGCACGATGTCGCAGACGTCGAGCCCGGAGCGGTTGGCGCACTTGACCAGGTTGTGCGCCGCGGCCACCGCGCCGGTGACGATGTGGATCTTGGCCTCCAGCCGCACGCCGGTCATGCCGACCGGGTTCTGGATGCCGGGCTGCCCGTCGACGATGAATTCCTGCGGCAGGACGTGGATCACCTCGCGGTCCATGGGGATGGCGACCGCCCGCGCGGCGTCGATCACGCGCTCCACGTCCTGGGGGGTGATCTCCGGCCCCTTGATCCCGACCACCCCGCGGCTGTTGAAGCCGGCGATGTGGCCGCCGGCGATCCCCGTGTAGACCGAGGAGATCTCGCAGCCGGCCATCAGCTCGGCTTCCTCCACCGCCTTCTTGATCGACTCCACGGTGGCCTCGATGTTCACCACGACCCCCTTGCGCAGGCCGACCGAGGGGTGGGTGCCCACGCCGACGATGTTGACACGATCGCCGGTGACCTCGCCCACCACGGCGCAGATCTTCGTGGTTCCGATGTCCAGGCCGACGAGAAGGTCCTCTTTGGACGGCATGACGCTTCAGCCTCCGGGATGGGTCTGCGGCCGGGCCGCCTGCGGCGGGGCCTCCAGCCCCACCAGGGTGCGCTGCGGGTCGGTGAAATCGAGTCTCCGGTAGGACGCCATTTCCGGGTGGGCCCGGAAAAAGTCGCGGACCTCGGCCAGGCGCGTGAGTTTGCGGCCGTAGTCGTCCCAGCCGAGATCGATGCGGCGCTCGCCCTCCCGCAAGAAGACCGTCAGCCCGAGCTGGCGATCGACGCGGACCCGCAGGATGGCGGGGGGCGGAAGGACGTCCCCCGCGGCGGCCGCGCTCTCGAGAAGGGCCATCACCGCGGCCAGGGCGCGGCCGGGGGGGCGACGCTCCTCGGGGGAAAGGAGGCCGAAGCCGCGGCGCAGCGTCGCGGGCTGCGCCTCGGAGCGATCGGCCACGGGCAGGTCTTCCGCGGTCAAGCCCTCGACCTCCGGCAGATCCGCGGGGTCCGCGGGGTCGGCTTCCTTGAAGATCTCGCCGCTCTCGTTGAGCAGGAAGCCCCGGCCGAGCGCCACCCGGGCGATCGCCGTGTGTTCGCGCACGCGGATGTCCAGGCGGGAGGGGATCTCCCGGCGCAGCTCGGCCTCGCGGATCCAGGGGTGCGCGAGCAGGCGGCGCCGTGCGGCCGACAGGTTGAGCCCCAGGAGGTTCATGCCGCGTTGCACCCCGGCCGTCTGCAGGATCTCGGGCGCCGAGAGGCGCACGGCCCCGACGACCTCGATGCGGCGCGCCGGGAAGAAATCCCCGCGCGTGAGGAGGTCGTGGAGGAAGACGAAGAGCAGGCCCAAGGCGGCGGCGAACCCCGCCGCCGCGACCGCCCCGAGGACGGCCGCGAGGCGGCCGCGGCGGCGGAGCCGGGCTTGCCGGTCCTCGCGGCGGCTGCGGTTGCGCCGGGGCGGGCGGCCCCGGAAGAAGCGCTCGAGGTCCCGGGCGGCCGTCGTCTGTCGGCTTCCGCGCATGGCTCCTCAGGCCTCCTCGAGCAGGGCACGGCCCACCTTCCAGACGTCGCCTGCGCCGAGGGTGAGCAGGAGGTCCCGCGGGGTCAGGCTGTCCCGCAGCTCGGTCGCGGCCGTCTCGATTCCCGGGAGGAAGCGGGCCTGCTTGTGGCCGTGGTCGACGATCGCCCGGCACAGGGCCTCGGCGCTCACCCCCTCGAGCGGCGTCTCCCCGGCCCCGTAAATCGGCAGGACGATCAGCCGGTCGGATTGGTAGAAGGCCCGGGCGAAGTCGTCGAAGAGCGCCCGCGTCCGCGTGTAGCGGTGCGGCTGGAAGACCACAACCAGGCGCCGCTCCGGCCAGCACTCGCGAAGCGCCTGGAGCGTCGCCCGGATCTCCGTCGGGTGGTGGCCGTAGTCGTCGACCAGGATCGCGCCGCGGAACTCGCCGCGCACCTCCAGGCGGCGCTGGACGCCGGGCAGCCGCTCCAGGGCCCGGCGCACGTCGTCGAGCGGGATCTCCAGCTCGCTGGCGACGGCGATGCCGGCCGCGGCGTTGTAGACGTTGTGGATGCCGGGCAGGTTGATCCGGAAGGCGCCGAGGGAGCGTCCCCGGAGGTTCAGCGTGAAGCGGCCGGAGCGTCCCTCGAAGGCGACCTCGCCGATCTGGAAGTCGGCCTGCCGGGTCATCCCGTAGGTGACGAAGCGTTTTTGGATCCGGGGGATGAGGTCCTGGGTCGGGGGGTCGTCCAGGCAGAGGACCGCGAGGCCGTAAAAGGGGATCCGGTCGAGAAAGGAGAGGAAGGCCTCCTGCACCGCGGCGAGGTCGCGGTAGTAGTCGAGGTGTTCGCGGTCGATGTTGGTGACCACGGCGATGGCCGGCGCGTACCGCAGGAAGGAGCCGTCGCTCTCGTCGGCCTCGGCCACGATGAAGTCGCCGCGGCCCAGCACGGCGTTCGTCCCCACGCCCATGATCTTGCCGCCGACCACCACCGTCGGGTCGAGGCCGCCCGCGGCGAGAAGCGCGGCGATGATCGAGGTCGTGGTCGTCTTGCCGTGGGCGCCGGCCACGGCGATGCTGTACTTGAGGCGCATCAGCTCGGCGAGCATCTCCGCCCGGGGGATGACGGGGATGCCCGCGCGGTGGGCGGCTTGGACCTCCGGGTTCTCCCCGCGGACGGCCGAGGAGACGACGACCACGTCGGCCCCCTCGACCTGGCGCGGGTCGTGTCCGAGGAAGATCGTTCCCCCCAGCGCGGCCAGCCGCTCGGTCAGGTCCGAGCGGCGCAGGTCCGACCCCGAGACCCGGTAGCCGAGGTTGAGCAGCAGCTCGGCGATGCCGCTCATGCCGATGCCGCCGACCCCCACGAAATGGATGTGGTAGCGTTTACGGTACACGGTCCCCTTCCTGCCCCCCCGCCCGCGCCGCGATCAGGCGCAGGCATTCGTCGACCACGGCGGCCGCCGCCCGCGGCCTGCCCAGCTCCGCCGCCCGGCGGCCGCGTTCCGCGAGCAGCTCCGGCTCCCGCATCAGCTCGCAGACGCGCGCGGCGAGCCGGTCCCCGGTGAGCTCGGACTCCGGGATCATCTCCGCCGCCCCGGCCGCGACCAACCGTCGCGCGTTTTCGGTCTGGTGGTCGGCCGTCGCGTAGGGAAAGGGGACGAAGATCGCCGGCCGCCCCAGGGCCGTGATTTCCGCGACCGTCGTCGCCCCCGCCCGGCAGACGACGAGATCGGCTTGGCGGTAGGCCGCGGCCATGTCGTGGAAGAAGGCCTCGACCCGGGCGGGGATGCCGGCGCGCGCATAGGCCGCGCGCACCGTCTCCTCGTCGGCGGCGCCGGTCTGGTGGAGGACGAAGAGACGCCCCCTTTCGCCCGCGAGCGCAGGCAGGGCCTCCGCCAGCGCCGTGTTCAGGCGGTGCGCCCCCTGGCTGCCGCCCAGGACGAGGAGCGTGAACCGGCCGGGGTCGCGTGCCGGCGGCCCCGCCGCCTCGGCCGCCGCGGCGATCCCGCGGCGCACCGGGTTTCCGGTCCAGCAGGCCTTGCCCGGGGGAAAGGCCGCGGCGGTCTCGGGGAAGGAGACGAAGACGCGCGCCGCGAAGCGGCCGAGCAGGCGGTTCGTCGCGCCGGGGCGGCTGTTCTGCTCGCACAGGGCGACCGGGGCCCCCAGCAGCCGGCCGGCGAGCACGACCGGCCCCGCGGAATAGCTCCCCAGGCCGAGGACGAGGTCCGGGCCGAAGGCGCGCAGGTGGCGTGCCGCCTGGAGCAGGGCGCGGGGCAGCTTGGCCGCGGCGCGGAGCTTCTGCCATCGGCCCCGGCCGCGGATGCCTTCGACCGCGATCGCGGCGAGCGGAAAGCCCGCGCGCTCGAGGGCCCGGCGCTCGAAGTCGTTTCCCCGGCTGATGAAGAGGACGCGGGTTTCCGGGAGACGGCGCCGGAATTCCTCCGCGACGGCGATCCCCGGGAAGAGGTGCCCCCCGGTGCCTCCGCCGCCGATCGCGATCCGTAAGGACGCCCTCGGGGTCATGGCCGCATCCCCCTGCCGCTTGCGCCGCCCGCGGCGATGTTCATCAGGATCCCCAGCGCGGCCATGTTCAAGACGAGGGAGGTCCCGCCGTAGCTGAGAAACGGGAGCGTCAGGCCCTTCGTCGGCAGCAGGGAGAGGGCGACCCCCATGTTGATCACGACCTGCAATCCGAGGGCCGCCGTGATTCCCGCCGCCAGGTAGGTCCCGAAGAGGTCCGAGGCCCGGCGGGCGATCCCGATCCCGCGCCACAGGATCAGGGCGAAAAGAAAGACGATCGCGGCCGCCCCCGCGACGCCCAGCTCTTCGCCGATGACGGCGAAGATGAAGTCCGTGTGCGGCTCGGGGAGGTAGAAGAGTTTCTGGTGGCTCTTGCCGAGGCCCGTCCCCCACCAGCCCCCGCTGGCGAAGGCCATCAGCGAGTGGGTCGCCTGGTAGCCGTGGTCGTTGGCGTAGCGCCAGGGATCCCAGAAACTCTCCCAGCGCCGTCGCCGGTAGCCCGCGGACTGCAGGTGCACCCAGCCGAGCAGGCACCCGATCGCCAGGGTGCCGAGGAGATGGGAGACCCGGGCGCCGCCGAGGAAGAGCATCAGGCCGGAGAGCGCGGCCAGGATCGCGGCGGAGCCGAAATCGGGCTGCTTGAGGACGAAGGAGGCCAGCACCCCGGTGACGAAGAGGTGCGGCAAAAACCCGATCGCCATCTCCCCCATGCGGCCGGCCTTCTTCTCCATCGAGTAGGCGAGGTAGACGATCAGGGCGAAGCGGGCGACCTCCGAGGGTTGGAACTGCAGGGGCCCCACGCGCAGCCATCGGCTCGCCCCGCCCGCCGTGACGGCCCAGGGCGAGAAGAGAACCGCCGCGAGCAGCGCCGCGGCGACCCCGAGCAGGGGATAGGCGAGCGGCCGGTAGACCCGGTAGGGGACATGCCGGCAGACCACGAGCAGGCAGATGCCCGCCGCCGCGAAGGCGGCCTGCTTCTTGAGGAAGTAGAACTCGGAGCCGAATTTCTGGGCGGCGAGCGCGGAGCTCGCGCTGTAGACCATGACGATGCCGATCCCCACCAGGATGAGCGCGGGAAACAAGAGCGCGAGGTCGTAGGCCGGCGCCTGGACCCTCCGCACCCACGGCCGGGATGTCGCGGCGGCAGTCATCATCGGCGTCTCTTTCCTGCCCTCGGTTCATCGCCTCGCCCCCGGCGGGCGCTCCGCCCGGAGCCCGGCCAGGCGCAAGACTTCGCGCCGGAAGTCCTCCCCCCGCTCGCGGTAGTCGGCGTAGCGGTCGAAGCTGGCGCCGCCGGGGGCGAGGAGCACGGTCCCCCCGGCCGGGCAGGCCGCGAACGCCTCCTCCACCGCCTCGCGCATGGAGGAGACCTCCCGCAGCGGGACCGTTCCCGAAAGCTCGCGGCGGATGCGCTCCTGCCCGCCCAGGAGCAGGACCTCCCGCACCCGCGAGGCCAGCGCCTCGCCCAGCGCCCGGAAATCCCCGCCCTTGTCGACCCCGCCCATGAGCAGCACGACGGGGCCCTCCAGGCTTTCGAGCCCCCGCCGCACGGCGTCCACGTTGGTCGCCTTGGAGTCGTTGATGAAGGTGACCCCCTCCACGACGGCGACCCGCTCCAGGCGGTGCGCCCCCGGCCGGTAGGCGGCGAGCGCGCGCCGGACGCCCTCCGGGGTCGCCCCGCACGCGAGGGCGGCGAGCGCGGCCGCGGCCGCGTTTTCGCGGTTGTGCGCCCCGGGGGCGCGGAAGTCCCGCAGGGGGATTTCGGCCGCAATCCCCCCCGGGATCCGCACCGCGATCGCCTCCGGGCCGACGGAGGCCTCGACCTCGCCCGGCGGGAGCCGGCGGCTGAAGCGGAGCCTGCGTGCCGCGATCCCCCCGGCCCGGGATGCGATCTCGGCGTCGTCGGCGTTCAGGACGGCTGTGTCCTCGGGTCCCTGCCGGCGGAAGAGCCGCATCTTGGAGGCGGCGTAGGCGTCGAAATCGGGGTAGCGGTCGAGATGGTCGGCCGTGAGGTTGAGCAGCACCCCGACGCGCGGCCGAAAAGTCTCGCAGCCGTCCAGCTGGAAGCTGCTCACCTCGACGACCAGGATCTCGGCCGGCGCGGCGGCCTCGGCGTAGGCGATCAGGGGGGTGCCGATGTTGCCGCCGACGAAGACCTTTTTGCCCGAGGCGGACAGCATGGCCCCGGCCAGCTCGGTGACCGTGGTCTTGCCGTTGGTCCCGGTGACGGCGAGGATCGGCTCGGCGACGCACCGGAAGGCGAGCTCGAGCTCGCCGATCACCGGGACACCGCGGCGGCGGGCCGCGGCGAGCGGGGCGAGCGAAAGCGGAACCCCGGGACTCACCACGACGAGGTCGGCCGACAAAAAGGATTCCTCCCGGTGGCCCCCCAGCTCGAGCTCCACCCCGAGCGCCTCGAGTTCCGCGACCGCTGCGCCGAGGCGCTCCGCGGGTGCCTGGTCGGTGGCGCGCACGATCGCCCCGCGCCGGCGCAAGAAGCGCGCCGCCGCCAGCCCGCTCCGAGCCAGGCCCACGACCAGCACGCGTCGTTGATCCCATTCCACGGAAGGCTCCGTCACGGCCTCCTCATGCGGCGTCCCCGCCCGCTTCGCCCGCCGCCGGAGGAGGGCGGCCGGCCGGAGACGGGCGGAAGCGGACGGGGCGCACACCGGTCTACCTCAGCTTCAGCGTGCTCAGCGCGAGCAGCGCGAGCGCGATGGCGATGATCCAGAAGCGGACGATCACCTTGGGCTCCGGCCAGCCCTTGAGTTCGAAATGGTGGTGGAGCGGCGCCATGCGGAAGATGCGCCGCCCGCCCGTCATCTTGAAAAACCCCACCTGGAAAATGACCGACAGGGCCTCGATCACGAACAGCCCGCCGACGAGCAGCAGCAGGATCTCCTGCTTGGTGATCACGGCGATGACCCCGAGGGCCGCGCCCAGGGAAAGCGACCCCGTGTCCCCCATGAACACCTCGGCGGGGTAGGCGTTGAACCAGAGAAACCCCAGCCCCGCCCCGGCGATCGCCCCGCAGAAGACCGCGAGCTCGCCGGAGCCCGGCACGTAGGGGATCTGCAGGTACTGGGCGATTTTCACGTGGCCGGCGACGTAGGCGAAGATCATGTAGGTCGCCGCCGCGATGCTCATCGGGCCGATCGCCAGCCCGTCCAGGCCGTCGGTCAGGTTGACCGCGTTCGAGGCGCCCACGATCACGAGCACGGCGAAGGGCAGGTAGCCCCAGCCGAGGTCCGGCGTCACCGTCTTCAGGAAGGGGATCGTCACCTCGGCCGAAAACTGGGGGTGGGCGACGACCAGACCCCCGGCGACCAGGGCCAGCGCGGTCTGCAGGAGGAGCTTGCTCTTCACCCCGAGCCCCCGGCTCTGCTTCTTGACCTGCATGAGGTAGTCGTCGATGAAGCCGACGCCGGCGAAGCCGACGAGGACGAAGAGCGCGATCCAGACGTAGGGGTTGCCGAGATCGCTCCAGAGGAACGTGGAGAGGGTGATCGCGCCCACGATCAACACCCCGCCCATGGTCGGCGTTCCCGCCTTGCCCAGGTGGCTCCGCGGGCCGTCCTCGCGGATGTACTGGCCGACCTGGAGGGCCGCCAGCTTGCGGATCACCCAGGGGCCGAGGAGGAAGCAGATGAAGAAGGCGGTCAGGCTGGCGTAGATCGTCCGGAACGTGATGTAGCGGAAGACGTTCAGGACCGAGAAGACGGTGTGCAGCGGATAGAGCAACAGGTAGAGCATGAGCCCGTGTTATCCTTCCCGGCGCGAGGCCGCCTCGAGGAGCGCCACGACCGCCTCCATGCCCGCCGCCCGCGATCCCTTGACGAGCACCCAGTCCCCGGCGCGGACGTCCGCGGCCAAGGCCGCGCCGATCTCCTCGCGCGAGCCGGTGACGACGGATGCGGCGGCGAGCCCCGCCGCGACCGCCCCGGCGGCCACCTCCTCCCGCCAGGGCCCGCAGGCATAAAGCCTCGCCACGCCGCTGCGGGCGGCGAGCCGCCCGATCTCCCGGTGCAGCGCGGCGGCCGCGGGTCCCAGCTCGCGCATTTCGCCCAGGACCAGGATGCCGCGCGCCGCGCCCCGCAGGGCGCCGAGGGTGTCGACGGCCGCCGCCACGGAGGCGGGATTGGCGTTGTAGGTGTCGTCGATCACCGTGACCCCCCCGGGCAGGCGCCGGACCTCGAGCCGGCCGGGGGCGGGCCGGAAGGCGGCGAGCCCGGCGGCGATCTCCCCCGGCGAAAGGCCGAGCAGCCGCCCGGCGGCGGCCGCGGCGAGCGCGTTGCCGACGAGAAAGGCGCCGGGGGCGGGGAGGCGCACGCGGGCGCGGCCGGCCGCGGTCACCAGCTCGAAGACCGTGGCCTCCGCCTCGAGGGCGATGTCCGCGGCGCGCACGTCGGCCTCGGGGCAAACGCCGAAGAGGAGGACCTCGCGGCCGCACTCCCGGGCGAGCCGCAGCAGCCGCGGGTCGTCCGCGTTCAGCACGGCCCGGCCGTCCGGCCCGAGGCCGCGGACGAGGGCGGATTTCTCCTCGAGGACCCCCTCGAGCGAGCCCAGCCCCTCGAGGTGCGCCGGCCCGATGTTGGTGATGAGGCCCGCGTCGGGGGCGCAGATTTCGGTCAGGCGCGCGATTTCGCCGGGGCGGTTCGTGCCGAGCTCGAGGACCGCGGCCTCGTGGGTCGGCTCGAGCCGCAAGAGGGTGAGGGGGACGCCGACGAGGTTGTTCCAGTTCCGCTCCGGCTCGAGCACCGCGAAGCGCCGGCCGAGCACGGCGACGGCCATGCGGCGGGTCGTGGTCTTGCCGTTCGAGCCCGTGACCGCGATCACGAAGGCCCGGTGGCGGCGGCGGTGGAAGTGCGCGAGGTCGCCGAGCGCCCGGAGCGTGTCGGCGACGGCGATGCCGGCGGCCTGCCCCGAGGCGGCGAGCAGCCCGGCAACGGCGCCCGCCTCGGCCCTCGCGACGAGCACCCCCCCCGCGCCGCGCCGCAGGGCTTCGGCGACGAAGGCATGCCCGTCGTGGTGCTCGCCGCGGAGGGCGACGAAGAGCTCGCCCGGCCTGAGCTGCCGCGTGTCGGTCGTGATGCCCGGGAACCCCTCCGGCCGGGCGCCGCCGAGGAGCTCGCCGCCCGTCGCGCGGAGAAGCTCCTCCAGGCTCCAGGCCGCCCGGCGCGGGGCGGCGTTCCCGGGGGGGCGGGGGAGGGCGCTCACGGCGTGTCTCCTTGCCGGCGCGAAAGCGCGGCCGCGGCCTCCTCGCGGTCGTCGAAGCGGAGCCGCTCGCGACCCACGAGCTGGTAGGTTTCGTGCCCCTTGCCGGCGATGAGGACGATGTCCCCGGCTCGCGCCAGGCCGACGGCGACGGCGATCGCGCGGCGGCGGTCGGGCTCGCGCACGAAGGCCCGGCCGGGCGCGGCCGTGCGGGCCGCGCGCGCATCGTGCTCCTCGGCTCCGGCGGCCTTCAGGCCCGGCACGATCTCCTCGAGGATCGCCCCCGGGTCCTCACCGCGCGGGTTGTCGGAGGTGAGGACGGCGAGATCGCTCAGGCGGCCGGCGATTTCGCCCATGATCGGCCGCTTGGCCCGGTCGCGGTCCCCGCCGCAGCCGAAGACGCAGATCAGGCGGCCCGTCCCTTTAAGGGCCCGCAGGGTCCCCAGGGCGTGTTCGAGGGCGTCCGGGGTGTGGGCGTAGTCGACGTAGACCCGCCGCGGGTCGCCGGGGGCCACCCGTTCGAGGCGGCCGGGGACGGCGGCCAGGGCGGCGATGCCCGCGGCCATCTCCGGGGCGGGGATCCCCAGGGCGTGGGCCGCCCCGGCGGCGCAGAGGATGTTTTCGAAGTTGTGGCGGCCGACGAGCGGCGAGGCGATCGGGACCTCGCGGTCGCCGATCCGGATCCGGCCGCGGAGGCCCTCGAGGTCGCAGGACACGAGTTCCCCGCGGACGGCGCAGTCGGCCCCGGTGCCCACCCGCAGGACCCGGGGCAGGCCGGCGGCGAGATCGCGGCCGAAGTCGTTTTCGGTGTTGACCACGGCGACGGCGCTTGCCGCCTTGGGCCCGCACGCGAGGTACTCCTCGAAGAGCCTGCGCTTGGCCGCCCCGTAGCGCTCCATGTCGCCGTGGAAATCGAGGTGGTCCTGGCTCAAGTTGGTGAAGACGGCGACGTCGAGCCAGCAGGCATGGATGCGGGCGAGTTCGATCGCGTGCGAGGAGGCCTCGAGCACCACGTGGGTGACGCCCGCCGCGCGCATCGCCCGCAGGGTGCGCTGCAGGTCGAGGGCGTCGGGGGTCGTGACCGGTGCTTCCTGCACGCGGGAGGCCCAGCGGACGTTGATCGTGCCGATCACGCCGACCGCGCGTCCCGCGGCGTTGAGGATGCTCTCCAGGAGGTAGGTCACGGTCGTCTTGCCGTTGGTGCCGGTGACCGCCGCGACGACGAGTTCCCGGGAAGGGTCCCCGTAGAAGGCGGCCGCGAGCTCGGCCAAGGCGCGGCGCGAGTCGGCGACGCGCACGAGGGGGACGGGGAGCGAAAGCCCCTCCTCGGCGACGACCGCCGCCGCCCCGCGGGCCAGCGCCTCGGGAATGAAGCGGTGCCCGTCGGCCGCGGTGCCCCGGACCGCCACGAAGAGGCCGCCCGGCGCCGTCTCCTGGGCGCGGTGATGCAGCGAGCCGATTTCGGGCCCCTCGCCGGCGAGGCCCGACACGGCGAGCGGCTCGAGGCGGGCGATCAGGGAGGCGAGCTTCATCCGCGTCCCCCGTCCTCGAAGGCCACCCTGAGCTTCCCGCCCCCCGACGGGGCGGGGGGGACGTTCAGCCGGGTGAGGGTCGCCTGCGCGATCTTCTTGAACACCGGGGCCGCGACCGCCCCGCCGTAGATCTGCCCCTTCGGCTCGTCGATGACCACGAGGACGGTGATCCGCGGGTCTTCCGCCGGGGCGAAGCCGACGAAGGAGGCGAGGTGCCGGTCGTTCACGTACTGACCGCGCTCGTCCACCTTGCGCGCCGTGCCCGTCTTGCCGCAGGCGGTGTAGCCGTCGAGGGCGGCGAGGACCCCCGTTCCGCCCGGGAGGAGCACGCTTTGCAGGATCTCCCGCAGCGTGCGCGCCGTCTCGGGCCGGATCGCGCGGCCCAGGGCGACCGGCGCGAAGCGCTCCACCTCGCGTCCCTCGGCGTCGGTGATCGCGCTCACGAGGTGCGGTTTCATGAGCACCCCGCCGTTGGCGATGGCGGAGACGGCGCTCGCGAGCTGGAGCGCGGAGGCGGACATGCCGTGGCCGAAGGAGATGGCCGCGGTGTCGATCTCCGCCCATTTCCGGTAGGGGGGCAGCAGGCCGCTCGTCTCCGCCGGGCTGTCGATCCCGGTCTTGCGGCCGAAGCCGAAGCGGCTCAGGGTCTCGTGCAGCTTGGCGGGGCCGACCGCGCCGCCGATCTTGGCCGCCCCGATGTTGCTCGAGTAGCGGATGATGTCCTGGAGGCTCAGGACCCCGTAGTGGTGGACGTCGTGCACGGTGTGGCGGCCGATCTGGTAGCGGCCGTTTTCGCAGTGAAAGGTCGAGCGCGGGGACAGTGGGGTGTGCTCGAGCGCCGCGGCGGCGAGGAAGATCTTCATGACCGAGCCGGGCTCGAAGGGGTCGGTCACCGCCCGGTTGCGCCACAGCAGCCGCGGCGCCTCCTCGTAGGCGTTGGGGTTGAAGGAGGGGGCGATCGCCAGGGCGAGGATCGCCCCGGTGGCGGGCTCCATGACGATCGCCATCCCGGAGCGCGCCCGCGCGGCGGCGACCGCCTCGTTCAGCGCGGACTCGACGAGGAACTGGATGCCGTGGTCGAGCGTGAGGATGACGTTCTTGCCGTCCAGGCCGCCCCCCGCGGGGAGCTCGGTGAGAAACCCGGCGCGGCGCGCGTCCTTGAGCACCTTGACGCTCGCCTCGGAGGGGCGGAGGAAGGCGTCGTAATAGAACTCGACCCCCTCGAGCCCGCGGCCGTCCACGCCGGTGAAGCCGAGCACGTGGGCGGCCAGCGAGCGGTTCGGGTAGAAGCGGTTCGTCTCGGAGACGAACTCGATCCCCGGCAGGGCTTTGCGGCGCAGGGCCTCGGTCTCGCGCGGGCCGGCCTGGCGCTTGATCCAGACGAACTTGCGCGGGGAGTCGAGCCGCTCGCGGATCTCCTGGGGCTTCATCCGCAGCACCGCGGCGAGCTCGCGCACGGCGGCCTCGCGGTCCGGGATCTCCGCCGGCCGCGCCGCGATCGAGGAGACGGTCACGCTGACCGCCATTTCCTGGCCGCGGCGGTCGTAGATCGTGCCGCGCTGGCCCGCGGTTTTCACCGAGTCCTCGACCTGGTCGGCGGCCTTGCGCGAAAGGCGCGGACCGTCGAAGACCTGGAGCATCACCGCCCGGGCGCAAACCACGGCGAGTGCCGCCGTGAAGCCCAGTCCCAGAAGCCACAGGCGCAGCCGGAGGCCGCGGTGGGGTCCGTGTCTCATGGCAGCACCACGATTTGCCGGGCCGACGGCATCCCCATGCCGAGCTGCTCGCCGGCGATGCGCGCGATGCGCTGGGGCGCCTTCAGCCGCGCCAGTTCGATCTTCAAGTTGGCCTGGAGCTCGTTCAACCGCTGCTGTTCGCGCACGAGCTGCGAGATCTCGTAGCCGGCCTGCACGCACTGCATGCGGACCCAGGCGTAGCCCAAGAGCTCGCCGATGAAGAGGGCGAAGAGGCCGACCCAGACGGCGACCCATCGCGGCGGAAGTCGGCGCGCGCTGCCCACGGCCCCGCCTCCCTCACACCCGCACGGCGGCCCGCAGCCGGGCGCTGCGCGCGAGCGGGTTGGCGGCGATCTCCTCCGGCTGCGGCCGAAGCGGGCGCCGCGTGAGGATCGCCAGCGGGCCCGGCGCCTCGCGGCGCCCGGCGAGGGCGCGGAAGCGCTGCTTCACGATCCGGTCCTCGAGCGAGTGAAAGGCGAGGATGCAGACCCGACCGCCGGGCCGCAGCAGGCCGGGGACCCGGTCGAGGAAGGCCTCGAGGCGCTCGAGCTCGCGGTTGACGGCGATCCGCAGCGCCATGAAAACGCGGGTCGCGGGGTGGATGCGGCCGTGCCTTCCCCCCGGGGTCGCCGCGTAGAGGAGCCGGACGAGATCGGCGGTCGTCTTCAGGGGGCGCCGGGGCCGTTCGCGGACGATGGCGCGCGCGATGCGGCGCGCGTGGCGCTCCTCGCCGTAGGCGTGAAAGAGCTCGGCCAGATCCTCCTCGCCGAGACGGGCAAGGAGGTCCGCCGCCGTCGTTTCTCCTCGCGGGTCCATGCGCATGTCGAGCGGCTCCTCGCGGCGAAAGCTGAAGCCGCGGCCCGAAGACTCCAGCTGGTCGAGAGAAACGCCCAGGTCGAGCACGATCCCGTCCACCGCCGCGACGCCCCCCTCCGCGAGCACCTCCCCGAGGCGCGCGAAGTTTTCGTGGACGAGCCGGACGCGGTCGCCGAAGGGCTCGAGCACCCGCGCCGCCCGCGCGATCGCCGCCGGATCCTGATCGAGGCCGATCAGGCGGCCTCCCGGCGAGCTGGCCTCGAGGATCGCCGCCGCGTGGCCGCCGCCTCCCACGGTGCCGTCCACGTAGAGCCCTCCCGGCCGGCAGGCCAACAGCGCGATCACCTCGGCTTGCATCACCGGCACGTGGCGGACGGCCGCCGGCTCAGATGCCCAGCTTGGCGATTTCGTTTCTGGCCTCCGGGTCCTTGAGGTCGTTGACCAGCATGAGCTCTTCGTTCTCGTAGTTTTCGCGCGACCAGATCTCGAAGTGGTCGAGCACCCCCACCAGCACGATCTCCTTGTTCAGCCCGGCGTACTGCCGCAGGGCCGGGGGGATCAGCAGCCGGTCCTGCTTGTCGCAGGCGCACTCGTGGGCCCCGCCGATGAAGACGCGGCGGAAACGGCGCATGACCTCGCTCTTCTCGGCGAGCTTGAGGATCCGCTCCTCGAGCCGGTTCCAGGAGGACATGGGAAAGGCGACGAGACAGCGGTCCATGCGGGAGATCATGATCCCGTCGCCGTTTTCGGAGCGCAAGAGTTCGCGGAACCGGCTGGGGATGACGATCCGGCCCTTGTCGTCGATCGTGTGGTACGAGCTCCCGCGGAACATGGGGCAACCAGTTGCTCCACTTTCAACCACTTTGCTCCATTAAACGCGAATCTGCGGCGGGAGTCAAGGGAAAAAAGATTTTTTGCGTGATTTTGAATTCTTATTCGCGGACGGGACCCTCGGGCCGTGTGATCGCGGCGGGAGCCGGGCGGCCGGGGTCCGACACGGATCCCCCCGGATCGTCAAGGAAATGGCGTCTCCCGACGATCGGGAGAAACCCTGGGGGGGAGGGCGGGACGCCGGCGGTACGGGGAGGGGGGGAAGAAAACCTCATGTGATTTCGGAGTCTTGCTTTGCCTTCCGATCTGTCGACGCCGCTACCCCGCGGCCGGATGCGGAAGACGGGCGGCATGCCTATTGCAGAAATTCCGACCGAACCGTTGTCTAAAACAAATTCCATGTTTTTTCAAGCGGTTGATTCAAAGCCCGGGCTGGAATCGACGGGGCGGAGCCGTATCGCGGCCTTTTCCTCACCCACCCTCCAAGAAAAGATCCTGCGCAACAGCCTCTGGAACGCGGCCGGGAAATGTTGCACGCTCCCGCTCAACCTGGTTCTCATCCCGTTCGTCGTCGCCCTCCTCGGCCCCGAGCGCTACGGCCTCTGGGTCGGCCTGTTCGCCCTGGTCGACTACGCCATGCTCTTCGACCTGGGCGTCGGTGCCGCGACGGTCAAGCTCGCGGCCGAATTCCAGGCCGACGCCGCTTGCGGCCGGCTGGGGCGTCTGGCGGCGACCGCCCTGTTGCTCTGCCTGTTCTTTGTTCCCCCTCTTGCGGCCGCTTACGGGTTCGCACCGGAGATTCTCGGTGTTCTCCGCCTCGCGACGGCCGACCCGGAGGAGGCCGTCTCCGTGTTCCGCTGGGTCCTCGCCCTCTTCGCCGTGACCCAGCTGCAGAGCGTGTTCCGGAACCTCCTGATCGGTCTCCAGCAGATGCATTTCACGAACCTCTGCGAAATCGTCTATTTTCTCTTCTACGCCCTCGTCACGGTGCTCATCCTGCGGGGCGGCGGCGGGATCGGGCAGCTGGTCGTGGGGGTGTTCGTCCTGCGGGTCGCGCTGGGCGTCGCCGAGGCGCTGCTCTTTCTGCACGCGACGCCGCGGAGGCTCCGGTCCTCGTGGCGGCCCGATCGCGGCATTGCGGCGCGCCTGCTCGGCTACGGCGGCAGGCTGCAGCTCACTGCGCTTGCGGGCCTGTTGAACTCCCAGTACGACAAGCTCCTGATCGGCTACGTCCTGCGCACCGAGTTCATCGCCTTCTACGAGCTGGGAAGCAAGCTCGCCGTGCTGGTGCGCTTTTTGCCCGCGGCCCTCCTTGGCCCGTTGATTCCGGCCGCTTCCGAACTCTTCGCCCTGAACGACACGAAAAGCCTCCGCGAGCTCTATCGCGAGGCCAGCCGCTGCCTGGCGCTCGCCGCCGCGCCGATCGCGGCGATTCTCGTCTTCCATGCCGACGCCCTGTGCGCGCTGTGGCTGGGCGGACAGTCCGACCCGAGGGCCGCGCTCGCCCTGCGGTGGCTTGCGGCCGCCTATTTTTTCAACATCGCCACCGGAGCGGCAAACGGCATCGGCCGCGGGGCAGGGTGGCTCCGCCCGGAAATGGAAGCCACCGCGGCGATCAGCCTGGTCAACGTCTTCGCGAGCCTGGCCTTCATCCTGCTCTGGGGGTACCCGGGGGTTCCGGCCGGGACCGCGCTCTCCATGGCGGCCGGCAACCTCCTCTACCTGCAGCGCTTCGGCCGGATTCTCGGGGAACCGTGGGGGCCCTTCCTCGCCCGGGCGCTCGGAGGACCGGTGGCCTGTGCGATCGCGGCGGGGGCCGCTTCCCGCCTGGTCTTTCTCGCCCTGGGCCCGCAGGCGTCCTGGGCGGGCCGGATGGAGCTTCTCCTGCCGCTTGCCGCCTCCCTCGTTGCTTTTGCCTTGCTTTTTTTCGCGGGCCTTCGGCTGCTGGGCTTGCTTTCGACGCAGGATCTTCTCCGTGCCCGCAAGGCCCTGGCCCTGATGAGGCGCTGGTGAACTCGCGGGAAACGCCGGGCTGCGGACCCCCGTCCTGTCCCCTCTGTGGATCGACGGAGCTCGGACTGCCCCTCGAATCCGCCGTCGTCGCCGAGGGGACGGCGCGGACGTGGCGGGTTCACGGCGGCCGGCCGCGGCCCCGTCACCATGCAGACCCTTCTCTTGCGAAAGGCCTGCATCGAGAAGCTGGGCGGATTCAGCGAGGCGCGGGAATTGTGTGGGTTGGATGACCTGGAGTTTTTCGTGCGGCTCTTTCTAATCGGGGCCCGCCTGCGCTACGTCCCGGGGACGGTGCAGGCCCGGGTCCGCCACGAGCGGAACTTCTCGCGCTCGGCGGCCTTTCACGACGCCCGGGCGCACTGGCTGCGGTGTCTTGAGGAGCTGGCCGCGCGACATCCCGTCCTGCGCCGCGAGCAAGGCGCCTTTGCGTTTCACGCCCGCACCATGCGCGGCATCTACGGGTTGGAGCAACGCCGGCCGCGAAGGGCGGTCGGCGAGTTTTTTCACGCCGTTCGAGCCCGGCCCCTCCGGTGGGACGGATACTACCTGCTGCTCAAAGCCGTCCTGCTCTCGCTGGGCACCCCGCCGCGTCGGTGCAAGGGCCCGGCGGCCGCGCCCCGGGGGGGCTGAGCTCCCGTGCGTATCCTGATCAGCGGCCATCACAACCCCCGTTTCCTCACCGTCACCGAGTACATCGAGCGGGCGGCCCGGAGGCTCGGGCACCGGGTGATCGTGTTCGAGGACCGGCGCAACCTCGTTCCCGGCCGCCTGCGGCGCAGGTGGCCCCTGCTGCAGTCGCTCAGCGTGGCGGCGATCAACCGGCGGCTTCTCCGGCTTGCGGAGCGGACGCGGCCGGACCTCGTCCTCGTGACGGGCGGCCATCGGATCACGCACCGCGCGCTTGCGCCGTTGGCCCGCCGCGGGATCCCGGCCGTCTTGTGGACGACCGACGCCCCGAAGGCCTCCGACATCCTGCCGCGCACGGCCGGCGGGTATCGGGCGGTCTTCTGCCAGGGAACGGAGATGGTGGACATTCTCCGGGCGGCGGGCGTTTCCGGCGCCCGCTGGCTGCCCATGGCCTGCGACCCGGAGATCCACCGGCCGGCGGCGCCGACCGCGGAGGAGCGGGGGCGCCTGGGCAGCCCGGTCGTCTTCGTCGGCTCCTTCTACCCCCACCGCGCCGAGCTGCTGCGCGGGGTGGCCCATTTGGGGCTTTCCGTCTGGGGCCCGGGGTGGGAGGCGTTGCCCGAGGGCGATCCCCTGCGGGCCTGCATCCGGGGTGGGGGGGTTGGCCCGGAGACCTGGGTTCGCATCTACGCCGCGGCCCGGGTCGTGCTCTCGATTCACTACCGCAGCGACGACGAGCGGCTCCCGGTCCACCAGGCAAGCCCGCGGGTGTTCGAAGCCCTGGCCTGCGGCGCCTTCGTGCTGACCGACCGGCAGCGCGACGTGCTCGCCCTGTTCCGGGACGGGGAGCACCTGGCCGTCTTTTCCGACGGCGGCGATCTCGCGCGGCGCCTGCGCGAGATCCTCGAGGACGAGGCGACCCGGCACCGCATCGCCGCGGCGGGCCGGCGGGAAGTGCTGCGGCGCCACACCTACGTCCACCGGGTCGAGGAGCTGCTCCAGGGCCTGGAGGGCGCGCCGCGACCGGCGGGCGCCTCGGATTGACCCCGCGATGAGACGGCCCCGCAAGGTCATTCACCTGACCGAGGACATGGGCATCGGCGGGCAGGAGCGGGTGATCGCCACGCTGGCGCAGGGACTGAACCGTTTGCGATTCGAAACCGAGGTCTGGTGCCTGGCGCAGGGCGGGCCTCTCGCCGATCGGCTGCAGCGATCGGGCGTGCGCGTCCGGGTCCTCGGGCTTTCGAGCTACCACGACCCCGGCCAGGTGTTTCGCCTGGCGCGGCACCTGCGGTGCGCGGGGGCGGACATCGTGCACGCCCACGGCGACTTCGCGGGCACCTTCGGCCGCCTTGCCGCCATTGCCGCCGGCAAGCGAAAGACCCTGCTCCACCTGCACGGCACCGATCCCGGGCTTCGCCTGCGGCACATCGCCGTGCAGCGCCTGCTTTCCCCCTTCACCGGCGCCGTCGTTTGCGTTTCCGAGGCGGTACGGACATTCGTGACCGCCACCCTCGGTCTTCCCCCGCGGACATGCCGGCTCGTCTACAACGGGGTGCCCGATCGGGCGCCGCCCCGCCCCGGCGCCGCGGCACGGCCGAACGGGGAGCCGGGGGTGCTCGCCGTGTCCGTCGGCTCCCTGGTCGAGAACAAGGGGCATCGGGTCTTGATCGCGGCCTTCCGGCACGCGGCGGAGGTCCGGCCCGATCTTCGCCTGACGATCGTCGGCGAAGGCCCGCTCCGGGCCGCGCTGGAGCGGCAGGCGGGGGATCTGGGGGTGGACGGCCGCATCCGGTTTGCGGGCCTCCTCCCCGACGTCGAGCCCGTGCTCTCGCGGGCGGACCTGGTCATCCAACCCACGCTCCACCGCGAGGCCCTGTCGCTTTCGTTGATCGAGGCCGCCCGGCACGGTCTGCCCGCGGTCGCCAGCCGGCTCGGCGGGATCCCCGAGGTGGTCGCCCACGGCCGCACCGGGCTCCTTGTGCCGCCCGGGGATCCCGATGCCCTGGCGGAGGCCATCGTCGGGCTCGCCGCGGATCCTTCCTGGAGAGAGCGCCTGGGGGGGGCCGCCCGGGTCGAGTACGAACGGCGTTTCCGGGCGGAGCGCATGATCGCCGAAATCGAGGCCCTCTATGACACGCTCTGAAGCCCCTCCCCGGTGGAGCGCCGCTCCGCTCCGCGTGCTTCTGTTCTCCAGCTTCGCCGAGCGCGGGCGGGGGGGCCAGGAGAGCCTCTTTCACCTGGCCTGTGGGCTGGGTTCTTTCGAGGTTTTCCCCCAGGTGCTGGTCCCCGCCGAGGGAAGCCTCGCGCGCAGCCTGCGGGCGCGGGGGGTGAGGGTCCATGTCCTTCCCTTGCCCCGGATCCGTGCTGCGGGCGCTCCCCGGGTCGCCCTCGCCCTGCACCGGCTGCTCCGCCTGGTGGATCGGCTGGGGATCGATCTGCTCCATACGGACGGCCCGCGGAACACGGTGTACGCCGGATTGGTCGGGCGGCTGCGGCGCCGGCCCGTGGTCTGGCATGTGCGGGCATCCTCGCCGGACCCCTACGATGCGCTGCTCGCCCGGCTTTCCTCCCGCCTGGTGCTCGTGGCGGGGGCCCTGGCATCCCGCTTTCCCTCCCCGGCCGCCCGCCGGAAAATCCGCGTCCTCCCCAACGGCGTCGATCTGGACCGTTTCCGGCCGGGCAAGGATCGAGGGCCGGACAAAGGCCCGCCGGCCGCGACGGCGCTGCGGATCGGCACGGTGGGCCGGGTCGAAGCGGAAAAAGGCATTCTCGACCTGCTCGAGGCCTTCCGCAGGCTGGGAGAAGCGGCGCCTTCCGCCCGGCTGCTCGTGGCCGGCGGGTTCCCCGACCCGGCCTATCTGCGGTGTTGCCTGGAATTCTGCCGTCAAGCCGGGATCGGCGGTCGAGTCGAATTCTTAGGCGCGGTCCAACCGATCGAGGAGTTCTTGAGGGCGCTCGACATCTTCGTTCTCCCCTCGACCGCGGCGGAGGCCTTCCCGCGGGCCGTGCTCGAGGCCATGGCCTGCGGCATCCCGGTCGTCGCGACCGCCTCCGGCGGTGTCCACGAGGCGGCCGAAGAGGGGAGAACGGGCTTCCTCGTCCCGCCCGGGGACCCGGAAGCGATGGCCGATCGCATGCGGCGGCTGATCGAAGACCCCGGCCTGCGCCTGCGCCTGGGAAGAGGCGGGCGCCTTCGGGCGGAGGCTCTCTTCGGGGTGGAGAACAACACCTTGCGCACCGTCCGGGTCTACGAAGAGCTGTGGAAGGCCCGCTGACCTCGTCAACTTGCCCCATCTGCCGGGGAGGAGCGAGCCGGCTTCTGGAGGCGGCCGAGCCCCCCCACCGGGTGTTCCGCTGTCGGGACTGTGACGTGGCCTATGTCGACCCCTTCCCCGAACGCGCGGCTCTCGTGCGCCGTTACGGGCCGGATTACTACGCCGCCTGGATCTCGCGGCAAAGGTTGCGGCGTGCGCGCATGTGGGCCGAGCGCTTGAACCTCCTCGAGGGGCTTGCCGTCCGCGGCCGGCTGCTCGACGTCGGCTGCGGCGACGGTGCGTTTCTCATGCAGGCGCAGCGGCGGGGATGGGAGGTGGCGGGGACGGAAATCTCTCCCTGGGCGGCCGCCCACGCCGCTGCGACCCTGGGGCGGGAGGTCTTCTGCGGCGAGCTCCGGGATGCCGCCTACCCCGAGGCGCATTTCGATGCGGTCACCCTCTGGCACGTCCTCGAGCACGTGACGGCGCCGCGTTCGCTTCTCGAGGAGGTGCGGCGGGTGCTTGCGCCGAACGGGGTGCTCCTCCTGGCTGTGCCCAACCGCAACGACCGCGTCATGCAGGCCGCCTATCTCCTGGCCAAGAGGAGGCGGCCGAGGCTTTTTTCACGGCATGACCGGGAGCCGCACCTGTTTCATTTTTCGGCTTCGAGCCTCAGGGGACTTCTCGCGGCCACCGGCTTTGCCGTCTCCGGCATGGGGCCCGATGGCGGCATCGTCGAGCCCGCCAAGCGGCTCGTCAACGGGGTCGCGGTGCTCCTGTCGCGGCTGTTTCATCGCTTCTGGTTCAACGCGATCCTCGTGATCGCGAGGAAAACCTGAATGCCCCGCGGCGGGATCGGGGAATCGCGTGCGGGTTCGGTCGCCGTTTCCTTTCCGGACGGCGAGCCCCGGTCCATCCTGTTCCTGCGGGTCGACCGCATCGGCGACATGATCCTTTCCTTGCCGGCCCTCCGGTCGCTTAAGAGGCGCTTTCCCCGCGCGCGGATCACGGTGCTGGCAAGCCCCGCCAACCGGGCCCTCGTCCGCCGGGACCCGAGCGTCGACGAGGTCCTGGTCTTGAAAAGCGGCCGCCTGCGCCTCCCCCACCTGGTGGCCCTTCTGCCCGCGCTGCGCCGCCGCCGCTTCGACTGGGTCCTCGACCCCTTCCCGGCGGAGGAACCGATTCCCGTGCTTTTGGCCCTTCTCTGCGGGGCGCGCCGCAGGATCGGCTTCGGCGGGACGGTCCGCTCCCGGCTCTACGACGCGGCTCTTCCGCAAACGGCCGTCGACCGCCATTTTTGCGACCTCACCTGCGACCTGGTGCGGGCTTTCGGGCCGCTCGCCGACCCGGCCCCCCCGAGGGTCGTTCTCGCGGAGGAGGAACACGCCTTCGCCCGGCGCTGGGTGGAAGCGCAGGGGCTTTCCGGCTGCGAGCTGATCGGGGTCCACCCCGGCGGTTACTACCCCTCCCAGCGCTGGCCCCTTGCGCACCACGCGGCGCTGATCCGCATGCTGGGCACCGCGTCGCCCCGCCGGGTCGTCCTCCTGGGAGGGGAAGGCGATGCCGCCTCGATCGCGAAGATCCGCCGCCGGGCCGGGTTGCCTGTTCCCGCCTTCGTCTCCCGCGATCTTCGCCGCGCGGCGGCTGTGATCGCCCGCTGCCGACTCTTCATCGGCAACAATTCCGGCCCGCTGCACCTCGCCGCGGCCCTGGGGATCCCCACCGTCTCCTTCCGGGGGCCGACCCGGGCCGGCCGCTGGACGCCGCTCGGCGGGCCGCACCGTGTGCTCGAGCGCCCGGAGCTTCCCTGCCTGGGATGTGAACGGGGCGCCTGCCCGCGGGAAAGCCACGCCTGCCTTGCCGGCATTTCCCCGCGGGAGGCCTTTGCGGCCGTGGAGGAGCTGTTGCGGGAGTCCCGGCCATGAACCTTCTCTTTCTTGCCGACGTCTCCGCCTCCCGCGTGATCGGCGGGGCGGAGCGGGTCCTCGCGGAGGAGGCGCGGGGACTTGCGCGCCGGGGACACCGCGTCACGATCCTAAGCCGCGGCCGCGCGCCCGGCCAGGCGGCGGAAGAAACGCTCGCCCCGGGGCTGCGGGAGATCCGCTGCCCCTTCGACCGCGCACGCCCCCATCGCCTGCTCACCGCGACCTGGCCGGCCGTGCGCGGGGGCCTCGAGCGCTTGCGGCGCGAGGGGTTCGTGGATGGCGTGAACATCCACCAACCGATCGCCGCGTTCGGGGCGGCGCTGGGATCGGCTGCGCTCGCGCCTGCGGTCTACACCTGCCATTCCCTGGCGCACGAGGAGTATCTCTCGCGGCATCCCGGCGGGGGTTGGAAAAAGCGGCTGCAGGCGGGGATCCGCCGCGCGATCGAGCGCCGGGTGATCCGCTCCTGCCGCCGGGTCGTGACCTTGAGCGAGTACAGCGCCGAAAAGGTGCGGCGGGTGCACGGCCTCCCGGCCGACCGGATCGCGGTCATCCCCGGCGGGGTCGACCTCGCCCGCTTTCGCCCTGCCGCCGACCGCGCGGGGCTGAGGCGGCGCCTCGGCCTCGAGGACGGAACGCGGCTTGTGCTCACGGTCCGCAACCTCGAGCCGCGCATGGGGCTGGAGACCCTGATCGCGGCCATGGCCCAAATCGCACCGCGGGCACCCGGGGCGGTTCTGTGGATCGGCGGGGAAGGGCCCCTGCGGGATACCCTCGAGGAAAAGGCGCACGCCCTCGGGCTCGGGCGGCGGGTCCGGTTTTGCGGCTTCGTCCCGGAGGAGCGTCTCCCCGAGCTCTATGCCGCAGCCGACCTCTTTGTCCTCCCCAGCCGCGAGCTCGAGGGCTTCGGCATGGTGACGCTCGAGGCGCTCGCAAGCGGAGTTCCCGTTCTTGCGACCCCGGTCGGCGGATCCTGCGAGATCCTCGGCCCCTTGGGCGAGGGGTTTCTCCTCGAGGACGGCGGGGTCGAGACCCTGGCCCGCGGGATCCTCTCCTTCCTCGAACGGCTCGACGCCGACGCCGGGGCCGGGAGGCGGCTGGCTGCGGCCTGCCGCCGCCACGCCGCATCCCGCTACGGCTGGGAGCGGCACCTCGAGCGGCTCGAAGCCCTGTTCGCCGCCCTGTCGCCCGTCTCCGCACGGCGCGCGGGGAGGGACTGAGGGGTCCCCATGTGCGGCATCTGCGGCGCCCTCTCGTTTTCCCCGCCGCCCGTCACGGCCGACACCCTGCAGGCCATGTGCTCCGCCCTGCGGCACCGCGGCCCGGACGACGAAGGCGTCTGGACCGCCCCGGTCGGCGACGAGGACGGGCCCCGGGGGTGGGTCGGCCTCGGGCATCGGCGGCTTGCGGTGATCGACCCCACGCCGCGCTCGCGGCAGCCGCTCGGCAACGAGGACGGCTCGATTCGGCTCGTCTGCAACGGCGAGATCTACAACCACCGCGAGCTGCGGCGCGGCCTCGAAGCCCGCGGCCACCGCTTCCGGAGCGGCTCGGATTGCGAGGTGATCCCCCATCTCTACGAGGAAGAGGGCCCCGCGGCCGCCTCCCGGCTGAACGGGATGTTCGCCTTCGGCCTCTGGGACGGCAAGCGCCGCCGCCTCTGGCTCTGCCGCGACCGGCTGGGGATCAAGCCCCTTGTCTACGCGGGGGACGAAACCCGCCTGCTCTTCGCCTCGGAGATCCCCCCGCTTCTCAAAACCGGCTGGGTCGCGGGGGGCCTCGACCGCCGTGCGCTCGCCCTCTATCTCGCCTTCAACTACATCCCGGCGCCGGCGACGGCCTTCCGGGGCATCCGCAAGCTCGAGCCCGCGGGCTCCCTCGTCCTGGAGGAGGGGAGGGGAATCGATGTGACCCGGTGGTGGCGCCTTCCCCCGGAGTCTTCGCCCGCGAGCGGCCCCGCCGCGGCGGGCACGCGAATCCTGCTCCGCCGGGCCCTCGGGGAAGCGGTCGCCGGTTGCCTTCTTGCGGATGTCCCGGTGGGGGCGTTCCTGAGCGGCGGCCTCGACTCCGGGATCGTGCTCGGGTTGATGTCGCGCCTCGCCGGGGGGGGCGTGCCCACCTTCACGATCTCCTACCCCGAGGACCCGGCGTGGGACGAAAGCGAGGCGGCCCGACGGATCGCGGCCTTCTTCGACTGCGAGCACCACGAAATCCCCCTTCGCGGCCGGGATCTCGAGGAAGCGGCCCTCGCCGTCCTCGAGGGGTGCGAGGAGCCCTTCGCGGATTCCTCGGCCATTCCCACGTGGATCGTCTCCCGCGAGGCGGCGCGTCGCGTGAAAGTCGTCCTTTCCGGGGACGGAGGCGATGAGCTCTTCGCCGGCTACCGCTCCTACCTTGCCTTGCGGTGGCGCAGCCGGTACCGGAGGATCCCGGCGGCGATCCGCCGCGGCCTTGTTCTGCCGCTGCTCGAGCGCCTGCCCGACGGCCGCGGATCCCGCGTGCGCGAGACGCTGCGCCGCCTAAAGAAGTTCGTCCGCTCCGCCGAAGAAGACGAGCTCGCGGGGCTGCTTGCCCTGAAGGAGGTCATCCCCGGGCCCCTGCGCCGTCGGCTTGCGCCTGCCGGTCTGGATTCGGAAGACCCCGCCCTCTCCTGGGTGCGGGCCCTTTGGGAGCGCCACCCGGCCGATCCCATAAACCGCATGCTCGCGACCGATCTCTACGATTCGCTTCCCGGGGACATGCTCGCCAAGGTCGACCGCATGAGCATGGCCCACGGGCTCGAGGTGCGGGTGCCGCTTCTCGATCACCGGGTCGTGGAGCTCGCCTTCGCCATCCCCGGCACGGCCAAGATGCGTTGCGGGGTCACCAAGGCCCTGCTGCGCGAGGCCTTCGGCGAGGTGCTGCCGCCCGGCCACGCCCGGCGGCCGAAGGCCGGCTTCGAGGCGCCCCTCGGCCGGCTCCTGCGCGGCGGGCTCGCCCCCCTCGTCGCGTGCGCCCTCGACCCGCGGCGAGTGCGGGAGCAGGGGTTTCTTGACCCCGCGGCGGTCGGCGAGATTCTCGCGCTCCATCGCCGGGGAAGGACCGACAGCGACTGGATGGTCTGGAACCTACTTGTCCTGCAGAGCTGGCTCGACCGCCATGGACTCGGCTGAGGAGCTGAACATCCCCGTCTGCCCTCGCTGCTCGCCCTGGCGCAAAACCCCTGACTGGGAGAAACCCGGCCGGTGAAAGTCCTGCACGTCATCACGCGTCTCGACCGCGGGGGGGCGGCGCAGAACACGCTGCTCACCTGTCGCGAGCTCGCGCCGGAGGTCGAAACGGTGCTGGTCCACGGCCCAAGCCGCGAATCGCGCCTCAGCGCGGCCGAGGAGGCGGGGCTTGCGCGCGACAAGGCGGAGGCGGCCGCCCGCGGCCTGCGCTTCATCGAAGCCAAGGCTCTCGTGCGGCGCATCTCCCCGCTCCTCGATCTTCTCGCCTTTCTCGCCCTCGTGCGCATCCTCCGCCGCGAGCGTCCCGACGTGGTCCACACGCACACCTCGAAAGCGGGGCTCCTCGGCCGGGTCGCAGCCCGGCTCTGCCGCGTCCCCCACGTCGTCCACACCCCCCACGGCCACGTGTTCCACGGGCATTTCGGCAAGGCCGCCTCCCGGCTCTTTCTCCTGCTCGAGCGCCTGGCCGCCCCCATGACCGACCGCCTGGTCGCCCTGACCGAGGGGGAAAAACGGGACTACCTCGCGCTCGGCGTGGCCCGGGAAGGCGCGGTCGACGTCGTCCCGAGCGGCGTCGATCTCGCCCGCCACGCGCCGTTTCGCGGGGACCGAGCCGCGGCGCGGCGCGGCCTGGGCCTCGATGCGCAACGGCCCCTCGTCGGCTTTGCGGGCTGGCTCTCCGCGGTCAAGGGGGCGGCCGATCTCTTGGAGGCCATGCCCTTGGTCTGGCGCGAGGTTCCCGACTGCGGGCTCGTTTTCCTCGGCCGGGGCGGGCTCGAGGCGGATCTCCGCCGCCGGGCAGACAAGCTCGACGGCCGGGACCGGGTTGTCTTTCTCGGCTGGCGCGAGGATCTCCCGCGGATCCTTCCGCTCTTGGATCTTTTCGTCCTCCCCTCCCGCAACGAGGGCATGGGGCGGGTGCTCGTCGAGGCCATGGCCTGCGGGGTCCCGATCGTGGCCGCGGCCGCCTGCGGGATCCCCGATCTCGTGGAAAACGGCCAAACGGGGCTTCTCGTCTCGCCGGGCGACGTGGCGGCCCTCGCCGGGGGGATCCGCCGCCTGCTCGGCGATCGGGCGCTCGCCGAACGGCTCGCCGCCGCGGGCCTCCGCCGCTGCCGGGATTTCGAGCTTTCGGGGACGGTCGCAAAGCTCCGGCGGATCTACCGCGGCTTCGACCCCGCTCCAGCCCGGAATGTCGACCCGACCCTTTTCCCGGAGCACCCCGTTCCCGGAACCCACCCGTCGCCCCCTTGAACACGACACACCGAACCTGGGTTTCCCTTCTCGCGGACGCGCTGCGCGCTCTTGCCTCGCCCCCCGCGGCGCCGGCCGATCCCCTGCGGCGAGCCGCCGCCGCGGGCGGGTGGTGGAAGGAAGTTCGCCGCCTGCTGCCCGTCTTTCGCGCCCACCGCCCGCTTTTTCTCGCCGGATGCCTCTGCCTTGCGGCGTCGATCGCGGCCGGCCTGTTTCCGCCCCTTTTCGCCCGCGATCTCGTGGACGAGGTGCTCCTCGGCGGGAGGATCGAGCGCCTCGCCTTCCTTCTTGTCGTCCTGGGCCTTCTTTTCGGGGCGGAGAAACTTCTCCGGCTTTGCGAGGAGTGTCTCTTCGCCCTCTTCGGGCGGCGGATGCTGCGCGACCTGGAGGACCGGCTGCTTCGGGTCCTGCCGCGCCTGCCGCAGGAGCTTCTCGACCGTCGGCGCTCGGGGTACCTGGCGCGCCGGGTCGGCGAGGACATCGAGGGGCTGCGGCCGCTTCTCTCGGGGCTTCCCGCGCGCACGGCCGGTCAGGCGCTGCGCCTGGCCGGCGGGGCGGCCTTTCTCGTGTTCCTGGAGTGGCGGATCGCGCTCGCCGTGCTCGTCTTCTTCCCCGCGCTGGCCCTTCTCCTGCGGCGGGCAAGCCGAGCGCTCCATCGCTTGAGCCACCGCCGTCTCGAGGACCAGGCCGAGGCGGCCGGGCTGATCCAGGAGACGATCGCCCTGGCGGACCAACTGCAATCGCCCTTCGCCGCCGAAAACCGGCGGGGGGCGATCCTCTCCGCCTTCGAGCGCCAGCTCGAGGGCGCCTTCCTCGTGTCGTTGCTCTCCGCGCTTACCTCGCTGTCGATCCAGTCGGTGCCGGCGCTCGCCCGGGCGCTCGCCCTCACGGCCGGCGCGTTCCTGATCCACCGCGGGGAGTGGAGCGTGGGGGGGCTTCTCGCCTTCCAGGGCTACCTCGGCCACTGCTTCGGGCCGGCCCAGCACCTGGCGACCGTGCAGCTCGAGCTCGAGCGCGCGCGGGCGGCGCTCGAGCGCCTGGGCGCCCTGCTCGACGCCCCGGCCGAACCCGTCGCGGCGGGCCGCAAGCCCGGACGCCTCCTCGGGGAGGTCGAGTTTCGCGAGGTCTCCTTCGCCTACGGGCCGGGTCCGCCGGTCTTGAAAGGTCTCTCGTTTCGCCTCGCGCCGGGCGGGGCGCTCGCCGTGCTCGGGCCGAGCGGGATCGGCAAGACGACGCTCCTCGCCCTGATCCGCGGCCGTTACGCGCCCTCATCCGGCGGGATTTTCTTCGACGGCCGCCCCGCCGCGTCCTACGACCCCGCGGTTCTGCGGGAGCGGATCGGGTTCGTCCCCCAGGAGCCGCGGCTGCTCGCCGGCTCGGTGCTCGAGAACCTGCGGCTCGACCGGCCGCAGGCGACGCTCGAGGAGGCGATGCGGGCCGCGCGCGAGGCGGGGATCCACGAGGAGATCCTCTCCCTTCCGTCCGGCTACGAGACATCCCTGGGCGAAGGCGGGGTCGGGCTCTCCGCGGGACAGAGGCAGCGGCTGGCGCTCGCCCGGGCGCTCCTTTCCGACCCCGACATCCTCGTTCTCGACGAGCCGACGGCCTTCCTGGACGAGGCGGCCGAGGAGATCGTGCTCGCGGCGCTTGCGCGCCAGAAGGGGAGGCGCACCCTGATCGTCGTCACCCACCGTGCCGCGGCCGCCCGGCTCTGCGACGAGAAGCTTGTTTTCGGCCCCGCTCCGGCCGGCCCCCGAGGCCGGGCGGGCACCTCGGCCTCCGGGACGGAGGCCGCCCTTTCGGGCTGAACGGGGCCCGGCGAGGCGTCCATGGACACGTTGGATTACACCTCCTGGGGCATCTCCCTGCGCCGCCGGGTCGCGGGCCGCCGGGTGCCGTTGGGCGGCACGATCGAGCTCACCCGCCGCTGCAACAACCGCTGCGCCCACTGTTACAACAACCTGCCGGCGGACGACCGGGCGGCGCAGGAGGAGCTCGGGGAGGGCGCCTGGAAGCGCATCCTCGACGAGGCGGCCGAGGCGGGCTGTCTCTATCTTCTCTTCACCGGCGGCGAGCCCCTTCTGCGGCCCGACTTCGGGGCCATCTACGAGCACGCCCGGAGGCGGGGCTTTTTCGTCACCCTCTTCACCAACGGGACGCACCTCACGGAGGAGACGGCCGACCTCCTCGCCGCGATGCCCCCCCTGGCCGTCGAGGTCACCCTCTACGGCGCAACCCGCACGACCTGGGAGCGGGTGACCGGCGTTCCCGGCTCCTACGAGCGGAGCCTCGCCGGAATCGAGCGGCTGCGGAGGCGCGGGGTGCGCCTTCGCCTCAAGACGACCCTTCGGCATGCGCCGGCTGGCCGCCTCGTTCGATGCGCCGTTTCGGTTCGACGCCTTGTTGAACGCCCGGCTCGACGGTTCTCGAGGGCCGCTTTCCCTCCGGCTCTCGCCGGAGGAGGTGGTGGCTTTAGACCTCGCGGATCCGGCGCGCGTGAACGCCCTGCGGGAGGCCGTGTTGCGGCCTCCCCCCCGCGGCGCCGGCCTCTATGCCTGCGGGGCGGGGCTTCACGCCTTCGCCGTCGACCCCGCGGGCAGGCTCAGGCTCTGTGCCCTCTGCGGCGGCGAGGAGGGCTTCGATCTGCGGCGGGGCTCGTTCCGCGAGGGCTGGGAGGTCCGGCTCGCCCGCGAGCGCGGACGGCCTGGCGGAATCGACAGCCGCTGCCGCGCCTGCGGCCTGATCGACCTCTGCGGAATCTGCCCCGAGGCATCCCGTCTCGAGTGCGGGGCGGCGTCGGCCCCGGTCGAGTTTCTCTGCCGCGTCGCCCATCTTCGCGCCTTCGCCCTGGGGATGGCCGTCTCCCCCCACGGCCCCTGCGAGCTCTGCCCGGGCGGGGCGCGACACGGGGAGATCGCCGCTTGCGCCGCGGCGTTGAGGGCCGCTTTCCTGTCGGGGCCGGACGGAGGCGAGCGGAGTGCTTGACGAGCTGGTGGAGGAGGCCTTGAAAAGCGGCCGCCGCGTGCGCTTCCGCGCGACGGGGGAAAGCATGCGGCCCGCGATCCGCGAGGGAGACATCCTGCTTGTCGCCCCGGCCCGGCCGGAGGAGCTCGCGCCCGGCGACATCGTGCTCTCGCGCGTGGGGCGAAAGCTCACGGCCCACCGGCTGGTCGAGGTCCTCCGTGCCGAAGCGCCCGAGGGGCGAGAGGGCGGCGTTTTGCGGGTCGTTTGCCGCGGGGATGCGGTCTCCGCCCCGGACCTCCCCCTGGAGGGATCCCGAGTATTGGGCAAGATCGTCGCCGTCGAGAGCTCTTGGGTCAACCGACTTCGCAACCGGTTGGCCCGTCGGTTCCGGAGGTCGACTTCAGTCTGAAAACATAGCGGCCGATAGGGAAAATGAAACGAACCATCCGCCGCAACGCGGTTCCGCCGGCGGATACGGCACACGAATGTTCTCGCAACCGGGATCGTGACCGGGAGTTTCGCTGAATTCGAAAAAAGGGTTTTTGCTGAAAATCGCGCCTGACCGCTGGCCCGGATGGGGCCCAGGGGGTCCGGATCATCGCGGCGGAGGAGTTTCTCCGGTCATCTCCTCCCTCCCGGTTTTTTTTAAGACCCGCGGGCGTTGTGAGACCGTCCGACGGCCACGAACCCCCAGGGAGGTCCCCAAGGCTTGGGTCTAGCCGACAGATCGGCGTCCGGTTTGCCGGGAGCGCGCAGGGATGGGCAGCTTTGTGTGCGGCACTTTGAGTAAGATCCTTGGGGTTCGAAGGCTGCTGCCTGTGCCGGGAATCGGGTCGTCGCCGCGGCCGGAGAGGCAGTCGCGATCGGGGCAAGCATTCGAGAGGATCCGCGCAAAGGCCTTCGGAGAAAGCGGCAAGAGGATGCCCGCCGCGCGGCTTGGCCGTTTGGTGTTCGTGGGGGTCTGGTTTTTGTTGCCCGGCGTGTCCCACGCCCTGGATCCATTGCTCGTCTACACCAACGCGGCGACGACCGACACGATTTTTCATCGCAGCTACACGACCAGCTGGCAAAGCGAGAGCACCGGCCCCGACATCAACGATGCCGGTCTGGTCTGGCATGTCGCCCGGACGAGCCCGACCGGCCGCGAGCATGCAGTCCTGGCCGCAAGCTACACCAACCGCAACCTCTACCTCGCCTTCTACGACGAAAGCGGCTGGAGCGGTGGGGATTCGGGAAGCTACAAGACTCTGACCACCTTGCCGAACACGGACTATCGCTTGTTCTCCGCGGCCTACGAGCAGGCAAGCGGCGAGCTTTTGATCGTGGCGGCGACCGCCGCAAACCAAATCACCTATTGGCTATGGAACGGAAGCACTTGGATCGTAAACGGTGAAACCTACGCCTTCACCACCCTCACGGGCGTGAACAAGCAGATCTATTGGATCCGGACCGCCACCCAACCCGGTCGAAATGAAATTGCCTTCATCGCCCAGACCGCGGGCAACGAGGTGGTGGCCCTCGTCTGGAACGGAGAGTGCAACTCGTGGAGCAACGAAAAACGGCTAGGTTCGGTTAATGCCGATGACCAGGAAAGCGTCGGGGTCGAATACGGGCAGAACTCCGGTCGCGCACTGTTCGTCTGGGCATACGCAGACACGATCTACGGCTGGGAATGGACGGGCTCAGCCTGGGCGGTTGGCTACCAGTCAAAGAGTGGCTTTGCTCAATACATCCGTTGGGTCTGCCTGGCCGCCAAACCCGGAAGCGACGACCTGGTGGTCGCCACTTACAACTATACCTCCGGCCGGGGGACTTCCTATCAGACGATCAACTGGGTCGGAAGCTCCTCCTCCTGGGGGACCACCATCCGCACCCTGGACACCACCTATTACGGGTCGGTGTTCGACAACCGTCCGCTCGACGTAATTTTCGACGGAAGCGGAACCGCGCTGGTCGTTTATTCGAACAGCACGGCCCTCACGTATCGCACAGCAGCCGACATCGCGGCCGACTGGTCTGCGGCAAACGTTGTCGACAGCACCAGCATCGACTGCTACTGGGTCGAGCTGCAGCGCGCCGCGGACGGGTCGGTCCACTTGGCCGGCCAGGACCTGGTCGACTCCTCGGCGGACCAGCTTCTCGCTTACAGCTGGAACGGAAGCTCCTGGAGCACGGCGACCACGATCCAGGCGAGCATTTACAAGGGACCGATCAACCACGCCTGGAAGAACTTCGCCCTGACCGCCCCGCCGGCCGCCCCTTTGCTCGTTCTCAATCAGGCCCATTACCGCTGGCGCAACGACGACGGCGCCGAGGAGGGAGCGGCCATCGTGCTTGCCTCAAACTCCTCGGCCGCCTACTCCGCTGGTTTCAGCAGCTACACCCTTGCGCACACGGTCTCATCAGGTTCAAACCGGCTGCTACTCGTCGGAGTCTCGCTTTTCACCATTCGATCCGCAGCGTTACCCGACGTGAGCTCGGTATCTTGGAACGGAACCCCCCTCGCCCTCGTGAATTCGGCCGACAACGCCGGAAGGGCAAAAAGCTACCTTTTTCGCTTGGTGGCGCCGGGCAGTGGGGCGGGGACGGTGACCGTAGCTCTGAGCCGAAATCTGGGAACCTACGAGCGCCTGGCAATCGGTGCGGCGACCTACGAAAACGTGGATCAGAGCGATCCCATCCGGGGGAGCAGCACGGCCACCGGGACCTCGGCCGCTGTCACGGTGAGCGCCTCCACGGAACCGGGAGACAAGCTCTTCGGCGTGGCCTCATCGGCGGTCTCTTCGTTGACCTTCAACACCTCGGGGGGGACGGAGATCTGGAACCGGCCGGTTTCGAGCTACGGATGCGGATCCGGAGGCGAGGTGGATGCGGCAGGCTCCAGCACGAGCATCGATTGGACAGTCCCCTCAGGCATCTACTGGGCGGCAATCGCGGCGGCCCTTCGTTCCACTGCGGGCACGGCGAGCTTCGCCTTGGCCGAGGATTCCAAAATCGGGCTCGAGAAAGGCATAACCAAGCGACTGCGCTTTCTTGTGGCCAACCAGGGATCGGGTAGCTCGGGAGCGCTGCAGTACCGGCTGGAGGTGGCGGAAGCCGCAAGCTGCTGCTGCGCCGGCACCTTCTACCCTGTGGGCGGAAGCGGCGACGGAGCCGACTGGGAAATGGCCGCTTCGTCCTATTTTGCGGACGGCGACGCCACGGTGGACATTTCGGCCGGGCTCACCAACCCGAGCGGGTATTCTTTCGTTGCCGGTCAACTCAAGGAGAGCTCCAACCAGACCGCGGCCATCACCTTGGCCTCAAACAGTTTCACCGAAATCGAGTTTTCCATCCGTGCGACCAGCACCGCAACCGTAGGGGGCGATTATTGCTTCCGGCTCTACAACACGACCGGTGGGGCGGTTTTGAACTCCTACGAGTATGCCCAGGTCCGCATCCTCGGTGTCACCGCGATCCGGCTGTTGTCATTCGATGCGACCGGCGCCGGGGAGACGGTGCGGGTGGGGTGGGTTACGGCCCAGGAGGTGAGAAACCGCGGCTTCAACCTCTACCGCGGCGCAGGCCCTTCCGGGCCGTGGGTGAAGTTGAACGAGGGGTTGATCCCCAGCGCCTCGATGTCCGGGGAGGGGCGGGACTACGAGTTCGTGGACACGGGCCTCGGACGCGGCCGGGTCGTCTACTACCTGCTCGAGGACGTCGACGACTCCGGCACGCACACCTGGCACGGGCCGGTGTGCGCGGACTGGGACGGGGACGGGCTGCCCGACGACTGGGAGATCGCCCACGGGTTCGACCCCGCGCGGAACAACTTCGTGCTCGACAGCGACGGGGACGGGGTGCCGAGCGGGCTGGAGTACGCCCGCGGCACGGACCCCTTGAACCCGGACAGCGACGGGGACGGGATCCCCGACGGCGAGGAGAGAAAATCGCCCTTCTCTTCCCCCGGCCGGGAAGGCGGCCCCGCCTCGGCATACGGGACGGGGGTGGTGGTCTTGTCCGCCGATCCGGCCGGAACGACGCTCGAGCTTTTGACCCCCGCCTGCGATGTGACCCCCGTCAGCGCAAACGGCGAGACCTTCGAGCGCCTGCGGATCTCCGGCCTGGTGCACGGCTTCACCCTCGAGCCGGGTCGGCCGCAGCTCCCGGTGAAGGGCGTCTTCGTCACCCTCCCCGCCGGCAAGACGGCGCGCCTCGAGGTGCTGGAAACCCAAACCCGCAGGCTTCCGGGCTTCCGCGTCTACCCCGCGCCCTCCTTCCGCGAGGAGGGGGCGGGACGGCTGGCGGAGGTCTTCCATTGGGACGAGGCCTTCTACGCCCTGGATCTCCTCTACCCCGAACAGGCGGCCGAGCTCGCCGCGTCCTATGTCTTCCGGGGGCAAACGCGCCAGGGGGTCCGCTTCCAGCCCCTCCAGTTCAACCCGGCGACCGGCGAGCTCCTCCACCACGAGCGGATCCGGGTCCGCATCGAATTCCTCGATCCCCCGGCCCGTGAGTCGGCCGCACGCGCCGCCGCATCCACCCTCCCCCGGGCGGCCGCATCCGCGGTGAGCGGCTGGGCCCCGCCCGCGGCAGCGGCCTGGAAGGTCCGGGCCGCACCCGAGGGGATGACCCGCATCACGCGCGCCGACCTCGCGGCAAACGGGCTGTCCGCCGCGGAGATCGACGGTCTCGATCTCCGCGGGATCCAGCTCTTCCACCAGGGGGTCGAGCAGCCGCTCTGGATCCGCGATGCGGACGGAAACGGCCGCCTGGACGACGAGGACCGGATCGTCTTCTACGCCGCCCCGGTCCCCGCGGCCTACGCCAAGTACAGCGCGACGGGGGTCTACTGGCTGGTCGATTCCCGCGACCCCGCGGCGCTTCGCATGGAGGCCGCCGACGGCACGCCGGCAGGAGGTCCGCTTGCCGCAAGCCATATCGACCGCCGGGTCCACGAGCGCGACGAGACCTACTATCCTCAGGCCGAGGGAGCCGACGAGCTCGACCGCTGGATCTTCGCCACGATCGCCATGGGGGCGGGCTTCCAGGGCGGCGGCGGTTGGGCAGACTTCGCCGTCCCGCTCCCCGGAGCTCTGGGCACGGGCGAGCTTCGCCTGCGCCTCTACAGCCCCTACGATCTCGACCATGCCGTCGCGGTGCGGCTGAACGGGGTCGATCTCGGCACCGTCCGCTGGAGCGGGACCGGCTGGCACGAGGCGGTCCTCGAGGACTCTTCCGCGCTTCTCGACGGGGAAAACACGATCGGCCTGCGCTGCGAGGTCGATCTCGACAAGATCGCCGTCGACCGCTTCACGATCGCGCACGAGCGCGCGTTTTCCGCCGCCGAGAACCGGCTGCGCTTCACGCACCCGGGGGGCCACCGCTTCCGGGTCACGGGCTTCACGGCGGGGGACGGGACGGATCTCGAGGTCTTCGACATCACCTCGCCCCATGCCGTGCGCCGCGTCGAGAACGTCTCCGTTTCCGGCTCCGGCCCCTTCAGCGTCGAATTCGAGGCCGCCCCCGAAGCGGGCGAGCGCACCTTCCTGGTGCTGTCGACCGCGGTCCTGCAGCCGCCCGCCGCGATCGAACGCGACCGGCCCTCGGCGCTCGCCGCGGCGGCAGACGGCGCGGACTGGATTCTCCTGACCCACCGGAGCCTCGGCTGGGATGAAGGCGGCGGACGCCGGGACTGGGTCGACCGCCTCGCCGCCCTGCGCGAGGCGGGGGGCCTGCGCACCGCGGTCGTGGACGTGGCCGACGTCTTCGACGAGTTCGCCTTCGGTTACCCCGCCCCGCAGGCGATCCGCGATTTTCTCGCCTTCGCCCGGACGAACTGGCCGCCGCCCGCGCCGCGCTACCTCCTGCTCGTCGGGGATGCGAGCTACGATTTCAAGGACAACTGGAATATCGGCGCCGCCTGCCTGCTCCCGGCCCCCCTGCGCTACACGCAGCATTTCGGCGAGACCGCGGCCGACGACCTCTACGGCCGCCCGGAGGGCGCGGCAGGGCTCTCCGAGCTGGCGATCGGCAGGCTCCCCGCGGCCGACGCCGCCCAGGCCGCGGCCATGGCCGAAAAGATCATCGCCTACGAGAGCGCCCGGAACTCCAAGAGCTGGGAGCGGCGCGTCCTGCTGGTCGCCGACGACTACGACGCCGAATGGGAGGCGGTCTTCGGCACGATGAACGAGGACCTGGCGGCGCTCCTGCCCGCCGGCGTTTCGGACGCCGAGCGCTATTACCTCGAGGAGTACCAGAACGAGTCCCTGGCCGTCTCGGACCTCACGGCGGACTTCCTCGCCGCGCTCGACGCGGGCGCCCTGCTCGTCAACTACGCCGGGCACGGCCAGCAGGCGCTCTGGGCCGAGGAGCGGATTCTCGACAACCGCGGGGCGGGCTACCGCGCCGACTTGTCCGGCCGGGCGAACGCCGGGCGGCTCCCCTTCGTCGTCAACCTGAGCTGCCTCACCGGGTATTTTCTCTACCCCGAGGGGGGCTGGTTCGCGGCGGATGCCTGGCGCTCGCTCGCCGAGGGATGGCTGCGGCCGGCGACGACCGGGGCTGTCGCGGCCCTCATGCCGACCGGCATGACCGACACCGTGGGCCAGCAGATCCTGGGCAACGCGCTCTACGAGGCGCTCTTCCTCCTCGACCGCCGCATCCTGGGCGAGGCGCTCGCCCACGCCAAGGAGCAGCTTCTCGCAAACGGCGGCGGCGCCCACGGGGAGACGGCCGACACCTTCCTCCTCTTCGGGGACCCGGCCCTGACCCTCAAGGTGCCGCTGCCCCGCCGGCCCGCCGCGCCGGCGGTCGAGCGCGCGGCGGACGGGAGTGTCGTGGTTTCCTGGACGGCGAGCCGGGATGCCGACGGGCTGCCGGTCGCCGGCTACCACGTCTTCCGCCGCGGCGAGCGGGAGGAGGGCTGGAACCGGCTGACCGCGGAGCCCGTCGCCGGGCTCGCCTTCACGGACCGGGGACTCGCCGCGGCCGCCCCCGGATCGATTCATTTCTATGCCCTCACCGCCGTGGACGAAGACGGCGACGAGAGCGTGCGCTCGGAGGCGGCAGGCCTCACGATCCCGGCCGGAGGCGGTGGAGACGGCCGGGGCGCCGCGAGCGGTTCCGGCGGCGGCTGCTGCTTCCTCGACGCGGCTTCGCCCTGGTCCGCGGTCGAGCTGTTGTGGCCCCTGGCGACCCTGGCGTTGTTGTGCTGCATGACGTGGATCGGGCGACGGAAAAAGGGAAGGAGCGGGAGCGATCATGGAAACGATGAACCGGGTTTTCGCGCGGAGCGAAGATTTCGTCTTCCGGGAGATCGCGGGCGAGACGATCCTCGTCCCCATCCGCCATGAGGTGGCCGACTTGGTGGCGATCTACCGCCTGAACACGACCGGGGCCTTTGCCTGGGAGCGGATGGACGGATCGACCGCGCTCGCGACGATTGCCGCGCAGATGGCCGCACGCTTCGAGGTCCCCGCGGCCCGGGCGGCCTGCGATCTCGCGGCCTTCGTCGCCGACCTCGCGGCCGCGGGGGCCGTGACGGCGAAGGGGGAGGGGGAGGCCCGACCCCATGCGCCGGAGGCCCGGCGGCGGCCCTACGAGCCGCCCGCCCTCACGCGCGTGCCCCTGGATGCGCGCTGCGCGGTGCTCGGCTTCTGCAAGCAGGCGGGCACGGGCGCCGGCCCGGCCCTTCCCGGCTGCCGCGACCCCCTCTTTTCGCCCTGCCTCTCCCAAGGATCCTGAAGCCGCCCCGGCGGCCCTCAAGCGCCATGAGCGACCCCCTCTCCTTCACCATCGCCCGATGCGCCCTCGAGCTGAGACCCGAGGGCGGCCTGGAGGTCCCGCCGCCGCCGGATGCGTTCTCGGCCTTCCGCGGCGCGGAAGAAGGGGAGCGCATGATCCTGCACCTCGCCGCGGGCGAGCCGCCGCAGCCGAAGGGGCTCCGCCTCTTCGCCAGCCCGCCCGTCTGGTCGCTCCACCGGGCAGGCGGCGGGATGCTCTTCGAAATGCTCGCCCATCACCCGCCCAGGCGGCGGAGCCTTTTCGTCGACGGTCGTTGCGGCCTGCGGCGGCTCTGGTTCCAGGGCTCCGATCGCGACCCCTTCGCCGGCCCGGCGCTCGAGCTCCTGTTCGTCCTCCATCTCGCGGAACACGACGGTCTTTTGCTGCACGGCTGCGGGGTCGCCCGCGAGGGCCGCGGGCTTCTCTTCCTCGGCGCCTCGGGCGCGGGCAAGAGCACGATCGCCCGCTTGATCGCCCAGGGCGGGGCGGGCGAGATCCTGAGCGACGACCGCGTGATCCTGCGCCGCGACGGCCGGGGGGGCTTTTCCCTCTACGGCACCCCCTGGCACGGGGAGGCGCGCTTCGCCGGACAGGGCGGGGTGCCGCTCGTCGCCGCTTTTCTGCTGCGCCACGGCCGCGAGCACCGCATCCTCCCGCTTTCGCGGCCGGCGGCCGTTTCCGGCCTCCTGCAGTGCTCGTTTCCGCCCCTCTGGGACCGGGGGGCGATGGCCGAGACGCTCCGGCGCTTCGATGAGCTGGCGGGCCGGGTGCCCTGTTCCCTCCTCGAATTCCGGCCCGACCCCCGCGTCCTCGAGTTGCTCAAGGAAGCCCCCGCCGGATGAGCCGCCGGACCCCGCCCCGCCGCCCGCCGCACCCTGAAACCCAGGCCCTTCTTCTCGCCGCCGCCGGGTGGGGGAGAGCGGCATGCCCGGCGGCCGACACGTCCCTCGGGGCCGAGCGGGCCGCGGAGCTCTTGGCGGTTGCCCGGGATGAGGGCCTGGGCGGCCTGCTGCGCGAGTTTTTGCGGCGCCGCGGGCTCGATCGCCTTCTGCCGCAAGAGGCGCGGCGTTTTTTGGACGGCCTCTATTACCGGGCACTCGCCGGCAACGTGAGGCGGCTTGCGCTTCTCGAGGAGATCGGCCGCGTCTTCGCCGCCCGCGGCGTCTTTGCCGTCCTCATCCAGGGGATGGCGCTCCTCGAGGATACCTACCCCGACCCGGGGTGGCGTCCGGTCACGGATGTCGACCTCTGGGCGCCGGAGCAAAAAGGCGCCGCAGAGGCCCTCCGCGCGATCGGCTTCGCCGTTGCGAGCCCCCGCCCGCTCGTTCTCCGCCGCGGGGGGGAGAGGATCGACCTGCACGCCGATCTCCTGGGTGCGGAGCGCATCGGCGGCCGGAGGCGTTTTCTGCCGCGGGGAGAGACACCGATCCTCGCCTCGTGCCGGCCGCTTTCGTCCGCCCGCCCCGGCCTGCTCCGCCTTTCCCCCCTCGACGAGATGCTCTACCTCGCCTTCCACGCGGCGAAGCACAACCTCGACCGGCTCGTGTGGCTCGCGGACCTGGCGCGGTGTTCGGCCTCGTGGGAGGCCTCGCGCTGGCGCGAGCTCATGGGGCGCGCCGTCGCGCTCGGCGCAAACAGGCTGGCACCGCTTGCGGCCGCGCTCGCCGGCCACCCCGCGGGAGGCGCGCTCGCCCGGGAGCCGGGGGGGCTCTCCGCCGTGGCCCGATGCCTCATCCGGCGGCGGCTTTCCGGAAAGAAGCTTCCGGCCTGGGCCTTCCTGGTCCTGTTGCGCCCCGAGGGCCCGGCCGGCCGGGCGGCCTTCGTCGCCGAGAGCCTCTTCCCCCGGGCCGCGGTCCTGGCGGCGGGCGAAGGCCAGGGCCCCCTGCGGCTTCACCTGCGCCGGGCGGCGCGCGCCCTCGTCCCCATGCGCTGAGCGGCCGCCCGTTTCCCCGTGTCCCTCCGGGCGGGCCCCGCGGGAGACGTTCCCCGGGGCCCGCCGTGTTCAGGGCGCCGGGTGCTCGATCGCCCCGCGGTCGACCGCCGCCCCCTGGAGGCGCGGGTTCCCCAGGAAATCTTCCGCCGGCAGAAGGCCCGTCTCCGCCCCGGCGTCGATGCAGGGCGAGTCCGCCGCGAGCCGGAAATCGCCCGCTTCGGCGGCGACCCAGCGCGGGTCCTCGCGCCGGTTGCCGCGCTCGGAGGCGTAGCCGTCCTGGTCGATGTGGCATGCGGTCACGGCCGCCGCGGCCGAGACGAAGAGCGCGACCTCGGGGTCGATCGCCGCCCGGTCGCCCCAGAGGATCGAGTTTTCGACCCGCGTGTCGGCGAGGTAGGCGAAGACCGCCCCGCCGCGGTTGCGCGCAAAGCGCGCGCGGTTGTCGTGAAAGGTGCAATTCAAGATCACGGTCCCGCTGCCCGTGCTGTAGACTCCCCCACCGCCGGTCAGGGTCTGGCCGCTCGCCCCGGCCTCGTTGCCGTCAAAGACGGAGCCCACGATCTCGAGCGCCGCGTCCTCGACGGCGATCGCCCCGCCGCTTCGCAGGGCGAGGTTGCCGGCGAAGAGGCTGTTTTCCACCCGGCCTGCTCCGCCGCGCACGAAGAGGGCGCCGCCGTGGATCGCCCGGTTGCCCTCGAAGCGGCAGCCGGCGATCACGAAGCCTTCGACGCCGGCGGCGGAGACCGCCCCGCCCTCGGGTGCGGAACCGCCGCGGAAGACCAGCCCGTCGAGCCGGACCCCGGGCGAGGCGATCACAAGAAGCCCCGTTTCGCCCGCGGCGGCGATCACCGTTTCCCGGCTGCGGAAATCGCGCATCTGCCGCCTGCGCTCCCCGCCGGCAAAGCCGCCGTAGAGGGCCACGGGCCGTTCGAGGCGCAGGGTCGTGTCGAGGAGGTGCACCCCGGCGCGAAGCCAGATTTCCTCGCCAGCGGCGGCCCGCGCCAGGGCCTGGGCGATCGCCGGGCAGGCCTTCTCCCAGCTCGTGCAGTCGCCCGTCCCCGCGGGGTCGACGAACCACACGCCGGGGGGGGGCGGGCTGGGCCTCGTCCGCCCCGATGTCCCATCCCGAGCCCGCGGGCCGCATCTCGCCGTCGATGTCCCGGCCGGGCTCCCCGCGGGCCGGCCCGGCCCCGGGGGCGAGACCGCCCGCCCCGCCCCCGGCCTCGAGGGCGGAGCCGGCATCGACGGCCGGGGAATCCTCCCGGAGGTGCAGGTCCTCGGCCCCGGGCCGGACGGAGACAAAGAGCGCCTCCGGCCGGATGAACCGAAGCGAGCCTTCGCCGGCTGCGCTTCCGTCCGAGGAGAGGTTGTGCGAGACCGCGCCGCGGCGGACGTGAAAATCGCCCGCGCGGTTTGCCGCGCTGATCGTGTTCACGGCGGAGAGCCGCCCCGCCCCTTCCTCCACCCCCCGGCCGCGGATGCCGAAGACGGTCACCTGCTCCAGGCGTCCCTCCGCCCTCGGCCAGCGGGTCGTGACCCCGCTGCCGCGGCCGCCGTAGACGAGGGTGTTGCGGACGGTGAAGGACGCCCCCGGCCCGCCTTCGATCCCGGAGGGGGAAATCCCGCGGCGGCCGTCGAAGTCGTGGATGAGGAGCCGCTCGAGAACCACCCCCTGGGCGCGGCGGATCGAAATGGCGGCCGGGAGCAGCCCGCGGCTGAAGCCGCGCAGCTCGAGCCCCTCGACCCGCGTAAAGTCGTCGGCGATCACGAGGCCGTGCTGCAGAAGGTGTCCGCCGTCCAGCACCGCGCCGGTGCCGGCGATGCCGCGGTGGCCTTCCCCCGGGGCCGCGGCCAGCCAGAAAAAGCGCTCCGCGTCGGTGCGCGAGCCCTCGATCCGGGCGAGAAAGGGGCGCCGTCCACCGGTGAAGGGGCCGTCGTGGTAGCAGAGGCCGACCTCCAGGCGGTCCTCGGCCACGAGATCCCCCCGGCGATCGTCCACCCAGGCCTGGATCGAGCCGTAGGCGCGCCGGATGGCGAAGGGGCCTCCGCGGTGCTCGAGGCGCGCCGGCTGCTGCAGGGTGAGCCGGCGGTCGCCGTCGCGGGAGAGGACGTAGAGCTCTTCCTCGTCGATCACGATCTCATCGCCGCATCCGATCCGCGGCGGGAGCGCACCCCCGACGATCTCGACCGTGGTCGAGCCCCTCTCCACCCAGGCCAGCCCCTCGGCCGCGAGGACGTCGGGGTGGACCCCGATCGAGCGGTAGTGGACCGTGACCGCCGGCGCTGGCGCCGGCACGCCGAGCGCCGCGGCGAGGACAAGGGCCCCGAAGAGGAGCCGCCGCCGGAAACGACGAACCATGTGCGTATCTCCCCGGATGGCGTTCTTTCCCGGTCAGGAAAGCAACGGCCATGCCAGCCGCGGGCGCGCGTGCGCCGGGGCCGGAGGGCGCGCGGCGCGTTGCCCCCGCACGCCGCGCGCCTGCGCGGCCCGCCTCGGTTCGCGGCCGAAAGGCGCGTAAGCCGGGTTTCAGAGCTGAAATTGCGGGGCGAAGCGGGCGAGGGCGAAGAGCGCGGTGTTCCCGAGGACGTGGATCGTGATCGGCACGAGGAGGTTTTTTTCGATCTCGAGGGCGGTCGCGAAGAGGGCCCCGCCGACGAGGGGGACCCAGGGCAAACCGCCCGCGCCGGCATGAAGAAGGCCGAAGACGAGCGTCGTTCCGCCCACGGCGAGGAGCCTGCCGCGCGTCCGCAGCACGCGGTAGAGGAGGCCGCGGAAGTAGAGCTCCTCGACCGCGGGGCCCACCCCGCAGGCGACGGCGAGGTAGAGAACGGGATCGGAGGGGAGGCCGCCGCCTACGCCGAGCCACCGCAGCGGGTCCCGGCCAAGTCCCCGGAGCACGGCGAAGAGGGCGAGCACGAGGGCTCCGAAGCCGGCCGACCAGAGAAGCCCCCGCCGCACCCCGCGGCCCACACCGCCCTCCGGAAGAAAGATCTCCCGCCGGCCGAGCCCCGCGAGAAAGAGAGCGGTGAAGATCCAGCAGGCTTCAATCGCCCGCAGCAGCCCGGTGCGAAGAAGGACAGGCAGCCCCAGGCGCGACCCCGGCCCGGAAGCGAGGACTTCGAGGACCACGATCCCCGCGGTGGCGATGACCCAGGCCCTCAGAAGGCGGCGGTTTGTTTCCATCCCAGGCTCCGGAGCGCGCGGTAGGCGTAGAACTGATCGTACCACGTGTGCGAGCGAGAGAGCACGGCAAGGAGCGCCTCGCGGGCCGAAGGCCCGCCGTGGAGCGCGAGGGCCTCGATCGCGGCCGTCCGCACGGAGAGCTGCGGGTCGGCGAGGAGGGCCTCGAGGACACGGGGCGCTTCGGGCGAGCGGGATGCCCCCAAGCCGCGGGCGAGCAGGCGACGCACGCGGGGGTCGGGCGAGCGGGCGAGGGTTTCCCAGCCGGGGAGCGCCGTCACCTCGCGGCCCCGGCCGAGCAGCGCACCCAGCAAGCCCGCCTGGCGGGAGGGGGGAAGGCCGGCTATCCCCGCGGCCGCGGCCGCCGTCGGCTTTTCCTCCCCGCCTGCGGCGACAAAGAAGGCAAAGACGAGCCCGGCGAGCGCCAGGCAGGCCGCGGCGGAAATCCTCCCGGCCCGTCGCGAGGCGGGGAAAACCAGCGCGGCGGGAAGCCCCATCAGCGCGTGGGCGAGGACGTAGAGGGCTATCGGAAAGCCCGCGAGCACGGCGAGGAAGACGAAGCGCCGGAAGGGATGCAGGCGGTCGGCGGCCCGGAACGCCTCTTCCAGGACGGGCTCGGGCCGCTCGAGAAAGGAGCCGACCGTCGTCTCCGCAAGAAGGCGGCCCGCACGCAGGAGGCGCAGCCGGCCTGCCGCGGCCTCGGCCTCGAAGAGCGTCCCCTCCGGGCCGGGAAGGGGAAGGACGTCGCAGGCGGCGAGCGCCGCGGCGAGCGCGGCGCCCTCCGCCGCCGCGGGATCGAGCCGCAGCCAGACGGTGCGGATCTGCTTCTGGGCCGGGGATTTGAACGCCTCGGCGGGGTAGAGCGTCCAGCGGTAATAATAGTCGTGGACGGCCTGCCCCACGGGGTTCGAGAGCAGCAGCCGATCGCGGATCGCCGTGAAGAGCCCGCGATCGTATTGCGACACCCAGCAGAGCGCCAACACCGCGATCGGGAGAAGCCGCGTGAGGAGAACCTCCCGCCACGCGGTCCGGCTCTCCTCGCGGAACCCCCGGCGGGCGAGCGCGAAGGCAACCGGCGGGACGAGAAGGGCATAGAGCGTCGGGAAAGGGGTCACGCCCGCGGCGTTCAGGAAAAGAATCAACCCCGCCCAGGCGAAGAGGAAGGGGGCCAGGCGCACGCGCCAGGCGGCGGCGAAAGCCCCGGCGAAGGCCCCCCCCAGGGCGAGGGCCGCTCCGGCGCTCAGGGTGAAGAAGAGCCCGCCGTGAAAGGCGCTCTTCCAGGAGGCGAGCTCGGCAAAGAGGTTGCGGTTCGGAACCGGAAGATACCCGGCGCCGGCCGCCGCCTCGAGCCCGGCCAGGAGTTCGCGGTTGGAGAGGTGCACCTGGAGGAACGCCACGGCCTGGGCGAGCGAAAGGCCCGCGAGGAGCTCGAGGACCGGGAAGAGCGCCTGCTGCAGGCGGGCGGCGGGTTCTTTGATTTTCAAAGTATTCTCGAGGAGTTGTCTCGTTATGGGGCGGCTTCGCAATTGCCCGCCGGAAGAACTCATGATAGCATGGGAAAAAAACGATGGAAACCCGGCCGGAGCCGCCCCGTGCCCATCGCCGCCATCCACCAGCCCGGTTACCTCCCCTGGGCAGGCTATTTCGCCAAGATGTCGCAAGCCGACGTCTTCTGCCACCTCGACACCGTGCAGTTCACGAAGAACGGCTGGCAGAACCGCAACCGCATCAAGACCGCGCGCGGCGCGCAATGGCTGACCGTCCCCGTGCGCCGCAGGCACCCCCAGGCGATCCGCGAGGTGGTGATCGACGGCAAGACGGACTGGGGGCGGCGGCACCTCCAGGCCCTGCGGACGAACTACGGCCGGGCCCCCTTTTTCGCGACCGTGTTTCCCGCGCTCGAAGAGGTGCTCTCCCGTGCCTGGGAGCGGCTCCTCGATCTCAACCTCGCCCTGATCGAGGCCCTGCGCGGCCTGCTCGGACTTGCCGGGCGGCCCGCCGTTCTCGCCTCGACCCTGTGCGCCCGCGAGGATCCGACCGGGCGGCTGATCGATCTCTGCCGGGCGCTCGGCGCCGACGCCTACCTCGCCGGCGAGGGCGCCCTCGAGTACGTGGATTTCGTGCGCTTCCGTGACGCGGGCATCCGGGTCTTGCTGCAGCGCTTCCGGCACCCGGTCTATCCCCAGAGCTTCGGCGCCTTTGTCCCCCGGCTCTCGGTGATCGACCTGCTCTTCGCCTGCGGTCCGGAGAGCGGGCGCGTGCTTGCCGGGGCGGCCGAGCCGCCGCTCGCCGTGGCGGCGGATTCCCCGCCGGAAAGGATCGAGGACCGATGAGCCGCCTTTCCATCCTGGCGATCGGGGCCCACCCCGACGACATCGAGTTCGGCTGCGGGGGCTCGCTCGCCAAGTACGCGCGCAAGGGACACCGGCTGTTTCTGCTCGTTCTCACGCCGGGCGAGCGCGGCGCCGCGGCCGAGGTGCGTACCGAAGATCAGGGGGCCGCGGCCCGCGTTCTCGGCGTCGAGGAGGTCTTCTGGGGCGGCTTTTCGGACACCTCCCTCACCGTGAGCGTCGAGCTGATCCGGCGCATCGAGTCGGTGATCGACGCCGTGCGGCCGGAGTTCATCTTCTGCCACTTCCCGGACGACACCCACCAGGACCATCGCCACCTCGCCCAGGCCGTGCTCTCGGCGACGCGCTACATCCGCAACGTGCTCTTCTACGAGGGGCCGACCACGCAGAACTTCAACCCCCAGGTCTACGTGGACATCTCCGACACCCTCGCGGCCAAGCTCGAGGCCCTCGATGCGCACCGCTCGCAGGTCATGAAAACCAACATCGAGAACCTCTCGATCCTCGAGATGGCCCGCTCCTTCGCCAACTTCCGCGGGAGCCAGGGACGGGTCAAGTACGCCGAGGCCTTCCACTCGCAGCGGCTGTTCATCAACATCGGATGAAGCCCATCCCGCATTCGCGCCCATCGCTGGGCGTTGCCGAGGCCGAGGCGGCCGCCCGCGCGGTCGCCTCCGGCTGGATCGCCGAGGGGCCCGAGGTTGCGGCCCTGGAGCGGGAGTTCGCCGCCCGCCTCGGCGTCGCCCACGCCGTCTCCTTCAGCTCGGGGACGGCCGCGCTGACGGCGATCCTCGCCGCCCTGGGAGTCGGCGCGGGCGACGAGGTGATCGTCCCCGATTTCGCCTGCGCCGCGCTCCTGCACGCCGTGCGGCCCCTGGGGGCCCGGGCGGTGCCGGCGGACATCGAGCCCGCCAGCCTGCTGCTCGACCCCGCGGACGTCGCCCGCCGCCTCACCCCCCGCACGCGCGCCGTCGTCGTGGCTCACCTCTTCGGACGGCCCGCCCGCATGGCGCCCCTGTTGCGCCCCGGGGTCGCGCTCATCGAGGATTGCGCCCAGTCCCTCGGCGCGGAGCCGTTTCGTTCCGAGCCCCCCGGCGCCTGCGGGCCGGCCGCCTTCTACTCCTTTCACGCGACCAAGATGATCGCCGCGGGGACGGGCGGCATGGCCGTGACGCAAAGCGCCGCCTTCGCCTCCCGGCTGCGGGAGATCAAGGCCTACGACCAACGGGAAGAGGCCGGCTGGCGCTTCAATTTCCGCTGGAGCGACCTCCAGGCCGCCGTCGCGCGCGTCCAGCTCGGCCGGCTCGATGCCTTCGTCGCCCGCCGCCGCGAGATCGCCCGCCGCTTCCGCGAGGCCTTCACGGGCCTCGGCGCGAGGCTGCCGGAGGAAGACCCGGCGCACGTCTACTACCGCTTCGTGATCGATCTCGGGCGCGCAAGCGGCCCCTTCCTCCGTCGCGCCCAGCAGGCCGGGGTCGGCTGCGCGCGACCCGTCTTTGCGCCTCTTCACCGGCTCACCGGAGACCCCCCCCTTGCCGCCTCCGCGACCGCCTGGCGGCAGAGCGCCTCGATCCCCCTCTATCCCGCGCTTTCCGAGGAGGAGATCGACCGTGTGATCGAGGTCGTCCGCGCTCTCCTCGCCTCCCCCGCCGCGGGGGAGGAAGGCGGAGACCCGTTCACTTTTTGACGCCCCCCTTTGCGCCCCGGGGCCTCACCCCGCCCGGGGATCTCGAAAACCGATGTGATGTCGAGGGGTTCTATTCGAAGATCGGGTTTGGCATGCTCCCTGCAGAATTTTCGCAAAAGGACGATATCCGGATCATGAGCGGCGATGCGCAACGGTCGCCGAGAAGGAGCGGTCCCTTTCGCGAAGGGCTGGAGGGGCGATGGACGCTTGCGGCGTTTCCGGGTTGCCGACCGCCGCCGGGGGCGTGACCCGAGGAGAAAGGGGCCCGGGACGGCGGCGCCTTCCGGGCTGGGTTTCCTGCGGGGTCGCGGCCGGGACGTTGGCGCCGCTTGCCCTGCTCGTCGCCGGCCCATCTGCGGCGGACGGGGTGCTCCTGCGCGGCCTTGCCGTGGGCGCGGCCGCCTTTTTCCTTTCCTTCGCCCTGACCCCCCTTGCCGCCCGCATGGCCAAGCGGCTCGGGATGCTCGACATCCCCGATGCCCGCAAGATCCATGCGCGGCCGACCCCCCTTCTCGGCGGGGCCGCCGTGTTTTTAGGCTTTGCGGCCGCGGTCCTGGCGTCGGGGGAGGTCTCGCCGCAGGTCGCCGCCGTGCTCACGTCGGCCTCGGTCCTCTTCGTCGCCGGGCTGCGCGACGACCGCCGGGAGATCCCCGCCGGCCTCAAGCTCGTCGTCCAGGCCCTGTGCACGCTCCTGGTGATGGCCTCCGGGATCGTGCTCCGGGTGCTGCCGGCCGCCTGGGGGGCCTGGGGGGCGGCCGGAAACGGGCTGCTCACCTTCCTGTGGATCGTCGGCCTCACCAACGCCTTCAATTTTTTCGACGGCATGGACGGGCTCGCGGCCGGGCTGGGGGTGTTGATCGCCTCCTTTCTCGCCGCGGCCGCTTTCCAGGGCGGTGAGCCCGCGGCGGCCCGGATCGCCCTGGCGCTTGCTGGCGGCTGCCTGGGTTTTCTTCCCTTCAATTTCCGGCCGGGAAAAGCGGCGACGGTCTTTCTCGGCGACGCGGGCAGCACGGTCATCGGGTTCGTGCTCGCGACGCTCGCCGTCCACGGGGAATGGTCGGAGAGCCGCCCGCTCGTTTCGTTCCTCTGCCCGATCCTCATCTTCTGGGTGCCGATCTTCGACATGGTGCACATCACCTGCGACCGGATCCTCTCCGGGAAGGTGAGTTCCTTTCGCGGGTGGATCGAGTACGTGGGCCGGGACCACCTGCACCACCGCCTGGCCGACCTGCTCGGCAGCCGGAGCCTCGCCGTCGCCACCATTTTCCTGCTGAGCGCCTGCTTCGGGTTGAACGCCCTCGTGCTTCGCGAAACCGCAAGCGCGGGGGTATCCATGCTGTGCGTCCAGTCCGTTCTCTTCGTTCTCGGGGTGACGATTCTCGAGCGCCGCGGCCGCCGCACGATCGAGGCGCGAAACGGCCCCCGGGAAGCCGTCATGGAAACGGCGGCCGGCCCGCCGGCGGTCGCCGAGGGCGTTTCCGGCGGTGCGGGCCACGAGCCGACCCCCGGCGGGATTTTCGGAAACAATCCCCGCAGTGAACAAAAAATCGGGGCCTCGGGCGCGGCGTGATTCAAGATTTTTTCAAGAAGGCCGATCAGGTGGATGAGCCGCCCGGAACCGGGGAGGCGGCATTCCGCCCCCGGAGCGGGCCGAACCCGCCGGGGGCCGCTCTCCCAAGGTTCGCGGCGGTGTCCTGACCCCAGATGGATGATGGAAACGATTCTCTACGGCAAACCGCGGGGCGAAAAGCTCCCGCCCGGATCCGCCGGAGCCGGGGCCGGCAGGGTGTCGCCGCGGCCGTCGGGCGGGGGCGGAGGCTTGAAATTGAGCCTCTCGCGGATCGCCCTGCTCCAGCCGGCCGCGGCGCGGCCGGTCGTGACGGCAGCCGCGCCGGGAGGAGGGGAGTCCGTCGCGTTGCCGGGGCTCTACGAGGAGGCCTGCCGCTTCTTGAAGGGGACCCACACCGCGGTGCGGGCGGGACGATCGCCCGACCTGGAGGCCGCCGAGAAGTTGACCGTCCGGTTGGACGAGGCGCTCGAGCGCTCCGAGGCCCCGTTTCTAGCAGCGCTCCACCGCGACGAGCTCGCCGCGTTCGCCGTGCAGCACAGCGTGAACGTCGCCGTCTTCACGCTCAAGCTCTCCCGGGAGCTCGAGTTCGAGCCCGAGCGCAGGCGGCAGGCCGGCCTGTGCGGTCTCCTCCACGACATCGGGGTCGCGCTGTTGCCCGCGGATCTGGTCGCCAAGCCGGGCCCGCTTTCCCCGCGGGAGCTCGAGGCGCTCAGGCGGCGGCCGCTTCTTTCGCGCAAGGTTCTCGCCGCCGCGGGGCCGAAGGCGGCCCTGTGCGCCGAGGTGGCCGGCCAGGTCTACGAGCGCGTCGACGGCTCGGGCCACCCGCACGGGTTGAAGGGCGACGAGCTGCACGAATACGCCAAGATCGTCGGGCTGCTCGACCTCTACGAGGCGCTCACCCACAGCCGTCCGAACCGCGAGCGGATCGGCTTCTTCGAGGCCGTGAAATACCTCTGCCAGAGCTGCAAGACTTGCTTCGAGCGCCGCCACCTGAAGGCGTTTCTGCGCGGGTTCACCGTCTTTCCGCTGCAGAGCCATGTGCTCCTCAACTCGGGTGCGGTCGGGCTGGTCGTCCGGACCCACGGCGACCAGCCCCTGCGTCCCGAGGTGAAAATCCTGCTCGATTCCCAAGGGCGGCACGTCCTCACGGAGCGGGTGATCCGGCTCACCGCCGAGCCGCTCCTGCACATCGTGCGCTCTGTTTCGGAGAAGGAACTCGCGCGGCTGCTGCAGGGGGCCTCGGCCTCGGAGCTCGCGCCGGAGAAAGGATGGGAGGAGGCCGCGGGCCCGCTTTTCTGAAAACCCGGAGCCGACCTTCCGCACGGGCCATGGTGCTGGAACACTGGGAGCTCAAACGGGAGCCTTTCGCCAACGTGCCGGGGGGAGGGCTTTTCTACGGCTCCCCGCAGCACGAGGAGGCCCTGAACCGCATGCTCTACGTGGTGCGCCACCGCAAGGGGGTGGGGATGCTCACGGGCGAGGTGGGCTGCGGCAAGACCACCGTCACCCGCGCCATGGCCGCCTGCCTGAGCGGTGAGCCTTACGAGGTCGTGGTGCTCTCGAACCCGGCGCTTTCGCCCGAGGAGCTCGTGAAGGCGATCCTGCTCAAACTCACCGGCCGCATGGAGAACGGCTCGAAGGCCTGGATGCTCGAGCAGATCCACCGTCACCTGCTGGCCGCCGAGGCGGCCGGCCGGCGCGTCGTCCTGGTGATCGACGAGGCCCACGTGATTTCCCAGCGCGAGACGCTCGACGAGCTCCGCATGCTGCTCAACCTGCACACGGAGGAATCGTTTCTCTTGACCCTGATCCTCCTCGGTCAGCCGCCGCTCTTGCGGACGCTCTCGGGGCTGCAGCCGCTTCGGGAGCGGATCGCGCTGCGCTACACCCTTCAGCCGCTCGATTTCGGCCACACGATCCGCTACCTGCTCTACCGGCTGCAGGCGGCCGGGGCACGGCGGGGCATTTTCACCCGCGAGGCGGCCGAGCGGCTCCACGAGGCCTCGGGCGGGATCCCGCTGCGCATCAACAACCTGGGCGACCGCTGCCTGCTGATCGGGTTCCAGTGCGGCGCCCGGCGGGTGGATCGCCGCATCGTGCAGGCGGCGATCGAGGACATGGACGCATGAGCCACGGGGAAACCGGCATCCGGCGCTGCGGCGCCCGCCTCCGGCCGGGGTGAGATCAGGCGGTCGTCCGCTTCGCGGCGACGCTCTCCGCGGCGCTCGTGCTTGCCGCCTGCGCCGCGGGCGGCGCCGAGCGGGTGCGGCCGCACGCCCCGGCGGACCCCCTCGCCGCCGCGGCGGCCGCCGGGGGGGATTTCGCGCGGGCCGTGGCGATCGCCGACCTGGACGGGGACGGGGCGGGCGATCTGATCGGCGGGGCCGCAAACCCGGGGTCGATCGTCATCCGGTACGGGGCGGCGGGGGGCGAACCCGGCGGCCTGCAGCGGCTTGCCGTGGAAGGCGACGTGCGCGCCATCGCCGTATCCGACCTGAACGGCGACGGCGGGCCGGACCTCGTCTACAGCGTGCAGGGGCGGACCTCCGGCATCCGCGTTTTTCTCAACCGGGGCGGCCGCTCCTTCGCCCCGGGCCGGCCGGTTGTCGACACCGGCCGCTACGAGGGCCTCCGGGCGGAGGACTGGAACGGCGACGGGCGAGTCGACATCGCCGCGGCGAACGCCGCCTCGGAGCTCGAGGGCGGAATCCAGCTCTGGTGGGGCGACGGCGCAGGCGGGTTCACGCCGGGCGGCGGGCCGACCGTGACCGGCCTCTTCATGGATGTCCTGGCCGCCGATTTCGACGGGGACGGAAGGCTCGATCTCGCGGGCGCGGGCTGGGGCCCGGGGGCCGGCCTGCGCGTGTGGCTCGGCCGCGGCGGCGAGGGCTGGAGCCCGCGCGGGCCGGTGGCCGACGGTCATTTTTACGCCCTCGCCGGCGCCGACGTGGACGGCGACGGGAACCTGGACCTCCTGGCCGGCAGCTACCGCGGCGGGGTGCGCCTTTTTTACGGGGACGGCCGCGGCGGCTTCGTCGAGGGACCTCCCCCGCCGCCGGGGGGGACGGCCGGCTCCGCGGCGCCGGAAGGGGCAAGCTACTGGCAGGCCGCGGCCCTGGATCTGGACGGCGACGGCCGCCTCGATCTCGTGGCGGGATCGCTCGACCAGGCAGGGTTGCACGCCTGGCGGAACACCGCGGGCAGGGGCTGGGAGCCGCTCGAGGCCGGTTTCCCCCGTCGCGGAAACATCTACGGCCTGGCCGTCCCGGCCGGAGACCGCGGCGGGCCCGCGTTCTTCGCCGCCGCCCACTGGGGCGAGGGGCTGCTGCGGCTGGCACCGCCGGCC
>FWPV01000848.1_pt1 | contig 91067 bp, 78 predicted proteins | sample 2228371 | NCBI WGS metagenome assembly FWPV01 (sample SAMEA103939776, study PRJEB20133) | metagenome
ATTTCAAATCGAAAAATGCCATTTTGGCTAATAAGTTGTTTGGTCTTAACAGGTTAGAGAATCATCAGATTACAACGTTGGGACAGTAGTGAATCAGGACGGTCGAGTTCGTGGCTGCGACCTGCTCCGCCCGGTAGAGGACGTATTTCAAGGCATTGCTCTGCCCGACGATGTTGCCGAAATGGTGCCGCGTTTCGCTTTCCCTGCGCAGGTAGATGTTTTCCGCCTCGAGCCGCTCCCTCAGCTTCTGGTTTTCGGCCAGCGCTTGGCGAAGCTTCTCCTCCGACCTTTTGATCTCCGTGATATCGGTGACCACGGCGAAGCTCCCCCGGAACCGGCCTTGGTCATCGAAAATCGGCGTCGGCGAAATCAGGGCCTGCCCGATGGAGCCGTCCTTTTTCCGCCAGCCGACCTCGTACGGCGTCCGCTCTCCCTTCGCCCGGTCGGCCAGCCGGCCCTCGAGCATTTCCCGGGCGCCGTCGGACAGCCAATCCCGGGCCGGACGGCCGATGAGCTCGTCCACCCCGCAGCCCAGCATCTCGCAGAGCCGTTTGTTGGCGAACGTGAAGGCCCCCGTCTCGTCGATGACCGCGAGGCCTTCGTTCATGCTTTCCACCAGCGTGCGGTAGCGCGCCTCGCTTTGGCGGAGCGAGTTTTCCGCCTCTTTGCGAACGGTGATGTCGCGGTTGCTGCCCCGCCGGCCGAGAAACCGCCCCTGGTCGTCGAGAACAGGCTGGCAGGCATGGGCGATCCAGCGGATCGAGCCGTCCGGCCTGAGGATGCGAAACTCGATCTCGCCGGACAGGCCCTCGGCCTCGATGTCGTTCACGTGCTCCTCGAAGAGGTCCCGGTCGTCCGGGTGGACGATTTTGAAAATCAGCTCCGGGTCGGAGGTGAATTCCGCGGGGGAGTGCTGCGTGATCCGCGCGCAGGCGGGCGAAATGTAGACGAACTTCCCCTCCGGGTCCCGCCACCACTCCCAGTCATAGGTGTGGTCGGCCACGATGCGGTATTTCAGCTCGGATTTTCGAAGCGCCTCCTCGGCGCGCCGGCGCTCTTCGATCTGCCGCGAGAGCTGCTCGCAGGTAGCGGCCAGATCGGCCGTCCGCTCGGCGACCCTGAGCTCCAGCTCGTCGCGGGCCTTTCGGACCGAGCTTTCGCTCTGGACCAGGTTTCTGAAAAGCACGGCGAACGGTTTGGCCAACCCCAGCTCGATGATGGCCTTGTAGATGAAATAGAAGGCGAGCAGCTTGAGGAAATGACCGACCAGGCTCGGGAACCCGGAGGCATGCTCGAATTGCGAAAAAAATATCTCCGAAACGAAGGAGAGCGAGATCGAGGCGACCATCCACCGGACCATTTCCGGTTCGAAATTTTGCCGCATCCTGACCAGCAGGACGATGGCGGCAAGCAGAAGCGCACCGACGGCGAACTCGCTCAGCCTCTTGAAGGCCGTCAACCCCTCCCCCTCGACGTAGCAGGCGGGGAAAATCTCCCAGTAGAAGATCGCCGCCAGCAGGAGGGAAAAGGCCAGGGCATAGGCGGCGAAAACGGCTCTCAGGTCGAGCCGCCGTCCGAAAAGCAAAGGGGCGGCCAGCAGCGAGAGTGCCTCCAAACAGCGGGCCGCGACCCAGAGCTGGGTCGCGAGGTTTCCGGCCTGCCCTTTGAAAACGCCCATCCCCCTGAACGCCAAGGTGTGGATGAGCTCCAGGCCCCCGATGAACAGGTAGGCGACGCCGATGAGCTGTAGGTACGTGTTGTCCAGGGACCGGCGCACGTTCCAGACCAGCAGAAAAATCGCCACGGCGACGGTGGTGCTGGACAGCTCGACGAGGGCGTGAAAGAGGGGATAGCTGTAGAGGGTCGTGAGGTAGAGGCCGAGGAAGCCCGATATCCAGATGAACGCCGCGGCGACCAGCCGCTTTTTGTCCCGAATCGTCATCTCCCGGGCCCGCTTTCACTCTGCACGAGGAGTCCCTTCGAAGTCGCTCCGCTGCATCCAAAGGGAGTGAAGCCGCATGCGGAACGATCAAAGTGAAGATAAAGCATATTTCATGCCGCTTCAAAACCGTGCAGTTTGGGCTGGGTAACGAGTTTGCGTGATGCAGCGGTTCTTCAGACCCCGCTTTTTTGTTCTTGCAAAATAGCTAGAGTGAGACTCGCCTCGCGATCTCGCGGCCTACGCCCGCGCCGGATCGCCCGAAAACCTGGCCATGGTGGAGATCATCCGCCGCCGCCTCAACCTCACCACCCTGAAATACCAGCGCCTCGAGGACATGGTGGCGGCCATCGGCCTTCCCCGGGAAAAGCTCTGCACCCACTGCTGGGACGCCTCCAGCCGCTTCTGAACCCCCCGGGATGCCGCGAAAGGCCTCAGCCGCCGATCCGGACCTCGAAGCCGCGGCCGGCAAGGAAAGCGCGCGCCGCCTCCACCCGGCCCGGGGAGGCGGCCGGCTTCCCCTCCAGGCGGTAGGCCCGCCCGAGACGGCGGTACTTGGGCTCCCCCAGGCGGTGATAGGGCAGCAGGTCGACCCGCCGCACCGCGCGCAACGAGGCGACAAAATCGGCCGCCGCCCCCAGCGCCCGCAGGTCGTCGTTTTCGCCCTCGACCAGCGGAATGCGGATCACCAGCCCCGCCCCCACGGCCGCAAGGCGCCGCGCGTTTTCGAGGATCCGCTCGTTTCCGCGGCCGGTGAGCCGGCGGTGGGCGGTCGTGTCCGCGTGCTTGAGGTCGTAGAGGAAAAGATCCACCTCGGGAAGCAGCGCCTCGAGAACCTCCCAGTCCGCCTCGCCGCTCGTCTCGACGGCCGCGTGCGCCCCTTTTTCCTCGCGGCGGTAGCGTCGCAGCAGTTCGAGTGCGAATTCGGGCTGGGCGAGCGGCTCCCCCCCGGAGAGGGTGATCCCGCCCCCCGAGTGCTCGGCATAGAGGGCGTCGCGGGCGACCTGATCGAGCACCTCCTCGACGGTCATGCGGCGTCCGAAGATCCGAAGCGCCTCCCCGGGGCAGACCTCGACGCAGCGGCCGCAGGCGTCGCAGCGGGCGGGGTCGATCCGGCGGCCGCCGTCCGGCGTGGGGACGATCGCCCGGGCGGTGCAGGACTCGAGGCAGCGGTTGCAGCCGATGCAACGCTCGGCGATCCAGACCGCCTCCGGCCAGGGCTGCTGGGACTCGGGGTTGCAACACCAGAGGCAACGGAGCGGGCATCCCTTGAAGAACACCGTCGTCCGCAGTCCCGGGCCGTCGTGCAGGCTGAAGCCGCGGATGTCGAAGACGAGTCCGGTTACGCCCCGTGCCATCAGAGACCGTGCTCGGCGCGCGAGAGAATTTCCATCTGGATGTCGCGGCTGAGCAGCGTGAAGTAATCCGAGTACCCGGCGACCCGAATCAGGAGGTTGCGGTGTCGCTCGGGGTGGTCCATGGCATCGAGGAGAATCTCGCGGTCGACGATGTTGAACTGGACGTGATGGCCCCCCTGGCTGAAGTAGCCGCGGATCAGGGCGGCGAGCTTGTGCAGGTCGCGGTCGTTCCGCACCGCCTGCGGGCTGATCTTGAGGTTGAGAAGCGTCCCGTTGGTCCGCGCGTGATCGAGCTTCGCCACCGAGCGCATCGCCGCCGTGGGGCCCCTCCGATCGTGGCCCTGGACGGGGCTCACCCCCTCCGAAAGCCAGGCCCCGGCGCGGCGGCCGTCGGGCGTCGCGCCGGTGAGCTCGCCCAAGGCGATGTGGCTCGTGGTGGGCAACAGGTCCACCCAGTAGCGCGCCCCTTGGCAATCGGTGTGTCGCTCGACGGCCGTGCAGAAAATCTCCTGGACGGCCACGGCAAGCGCGTCGGCGGCCTCGTCGTCGTTGCCGTAGTGGGGGGTCCGGTTCTCGAGCGCAAGGCGCAGCTCCTCGCACCCCTCCCAGTTCCGATCGAGGGCTTCGATCAGCCGCTCCATGGAGACGGTCTTTCGCTCGAAGACGTGGGTGCGGATCGCCGAGAGAGCGTCGGCGACCGTGCCGACGGCCACCCCGGAGATCGTGGCGATCTTGTACCGCGAGCCCCCCGCGTGCCAATCTGTCGCGGTGGCGACGCAATCCTCGATCAAGGCCGAGGTGAAGGGCACGGGACAGTGCTCGGCGTAGATCGTGCGCACGAGGTTGTCGTAGCGCACCTTCAGGGCGACGAAGTGCTCGACCTGGGTACGGAAGGCCGCGAGCACGTCCTCGAAGCGGGAAAAGCCCCGCGGGTCGCCGGTCGCCGGGCCGAGCCGTTCGCCCGTCAGGCGGTCCACGCCGTCGTTCAAGGCGAGCTCGAGCGCCTTGGCGAGGTTGAAGTAGCCGCTCGAAGCCATGCGGTCCTTGCCGTCGCAAAACCCGGCGACACAACCGTTCAGGCTGCTCGCGCGGGCGTCCTCGAGGGTCTTGCCGCGGTTCACCATGCCGAGCACGAGGACGTCGGTGTTGAACATCGCGGGCATGCCCGTTCCCAGCCGCAGCACCTCGCAGCAGCGGAGCAGAAATTTCGGAGCGGTGGCCGAGGCGATCTGCGCCGAGAGCCCCGGCTGGGGGAGCCGGGTGTGCTCGAGGGCGTTGAGGCAGGCGAAGGAGAGTTCGTTCACGGCGTCGCGGCCGGTGCGCGTCAACCCGCCGATGTTGAGGTTTTGGAAATCGGGGTAGGAGCTTGACGTCTGGGATTCCCCGGAATCCTTGGCGAGGGTGATCTCGTCGAACTTGACCCAGAGGCAGTCGATCAGCTCCTGGGCCTCGTCGGCCGTCAGCTCACCGCGCTCGAGGCTGTCGCGGTAGTAGGGAAACAGGTACTGGTCAAAGCGGCCCGGGCCGAAGGCATGGCCGGAAGTCTCGAGGTTGAGCACGAGATGGGCGATCCAGAAGGACTGCAGGGCCTCGTGGAAGCCCCGCGCCGGGTGCTCGGGCACGCGGTCGAGGATCGCGGCGATCCGTTCGAGTTCCGCGCGGCGCAGCGGATCCGGGGTGGAGCGGGCGATCCGTCGCGCCTCGGCGGCATGCCGCGCGGCGAAGCGGACCACGGCCTCGCAGACCCGGGCCACGGATTCGAGAAATGCGATGCGGCCCGCGGCATCGGGGGCCCTCCGGTCGAGCCGGGCCTTGGCGGCCTCGACCTCGTCCAGGATTCCCCGCATCCCGAGGCGCAGGACCTTCTCGTAGCCCGCCTGGATATGCCCGATCGAGCGCGATCGAAAGTAGTTGTAGATCACGCCGCGCTCGTCGGCCCGCCGGATCTCCAGCGGCACCGCCTCGTCGATCCGGTCGACGATCTGCCGCCCTTTCCAGTAGGGAAAGACTTCGGTGCGCAGGATGCGTTTGGTTTCTTCGCTCACGTAGAAGGGGGTGTCCGGGCGCGTCGCCAACCGGTCGAGATCGCGCTCGAGCCAGTTGCAGTTGATCTCGGGATAGACGGGTGACCCGCGCGGGGTGATCGCTTTCATGCCGACGATGAGCTCGCCCTCCTGGAGGACGACGGGGTGTTCGTCGAGCACGCGGGCGAGCATCTTGGCCCTTCGCAAGGCGATCGGCTCCCCCTCGGCCTCGCGGAAGCCGAGGGTCGCGGACACCGCCCGGTGGGCGTGGACCTCGGGGCGGGTGTTGCGGTTCCGTTCGATGCCCAACACCACCCGCGGCGTGGGGTGGACGAGAGGGGGGGCCGGGTGCGGGGTATCGGCGGCTGCGGTTTTCATGTCGGGTTCTCCTGGGGCTTGCGGGCGGCGTTCCGCTGCATGATCCGGGTCGCCCGGGCGATGTGCTCGCGGGCGATTCGTTCCGCTCCCTCCCCGTCGCCGCGGCATACCGCCTCGACGAGGGCTTTGAGCTCGGAGAGCGTCGCGCGGATCACGGCGGGGGTGCGCGGCAGGAAGGCCCGGATGTGTCGCCCGTGGACGTTGTGGTGCACGGTCTCCAGAAAAAAGCGGTGCAAGGGGTTCCCGGCGAGACGGGCGAGGCGGAGGTGAATGTCGCGGTCGGCGGCCATGAACTCCTCCCAGCGCGCCGGGCCCTCGGCCGCAAGCTCCGCGGCGCGCGCCAGAAGCGCCTCGAGCGCTTTTCGGCACCGGCCGCGGCAACGCAGGGCGGCGCGTCGGGCGAGCAGGCCCTCGAGGTCCTGGCGGAACTCGGAGAGCTCCCGGAGCGTGATGCCCCGGGACTGCAGGAAAATCCGAAGCTGCTCGGCCATGGGCTCGGCGTTGACGGCCTTGACGAACACGCCGCCCCGCTGGCCCTTGCGGATCTCGACCAGGCCTTTCTGCTCGAGCACGCGCAGGGACTCGCGCAGGGTGTTTCGGCTGACGGCGAACTCACGCTGCAGCTCGCGCTCGGCGGGGAGGCGCTCGCCTTGGGCGAAGGCGCCCCCCAAGATGGCCGCCTCGAGTTGCACCGTCACCGCCTCAAAGGCCCTCTGGGGCTGGACGCGACGAAAGACCCCTGACTTCGTTTTCATATCAATGGTTGAACCATACAATGCGATTCCCGCGGCGTCAAGGGGAAGCTCGCCTGCTACCCTGCGCGTCCGGCACAGCCGAACCCACGCTGGAGACGTACCGCGCAGAGGGGGCCGCACATCGTGCAGCCCTCCCCCCCGGCGACTTCGCTCGGCTCGACGCGCCGGCGCACGATCTCGGGGTCGATCGCCCGCTCGACCTGGGCCTCCCAGTCCAGCCGGCGCCGGGCGGCGACCATCTCCCGGTCCCGCGTTGCCGCGCCGGGGATCCCCTTGGCGACGTCTGCCGCGTGGGCGGCGATGCGCGCGGCGAGGACACCGTCACGCACCTCTTCGAGGCCCGGCAGGCGGAGGTGTTCGGCGGGAGTGACGGTGCAGAGGAAATCGGCCCCCTCCCAAGCGGCGATCGCCCCGCCTACGGCGGCGGCGAGGTGATCCCAACCCGGGGCGATGTCGGTCGGCAGCGGGCCGAGGACGTACAAGGGTGCGCCGTCGCCGAGGCGCTTGGCAAGCCGGATGTGTTCGCGAATTTCGGCAAGCGGCACGTGGCCCGGTCCTTCGATCATCACCTGAACCCCGGCGGCGCGCGCCCGGCGCGCGCATTCCCCGAGCACGATCAGCTCCTGGATCTGGGCCGCGTCGCCGGCATCGGCGAGGCACCCCGGCCGGAGGCCGTCGCCAAGGCTCAGGACCACATCCAGGCGGCGGGCGATGGCGAGAACGCGGTCGAATTGCTCGACGAGGGGGTTTTCCTTCCCGCTCGCCCGCATCCAGGCGGCGAGCAGCGCCCCGCCGCGGCTGACGATGCCGAGCTCGCGGGGAGCCCTGTCGAGGACGGAAAGGACGGCCCGGGTGACCCCGCAGTGCACGGTCATGAAATCCACCCCCTCTTCCGCCTGTTCCTCCATCGTGAGGAAGAGATCCTCGGGGTCGAACGCCTCGGGCCTCCGGTCTCGCCGGCCGGCTTTCACGGCGGCCTCGTAGACGGGGACCGTGCCCAGCGGGACCGGGACCCCCGCGAGCAACCGGCGGCGTATCTCGCGCAGATCGCCTCCGATCGAGAGATCCATGATCGTGTCCGCCCCCGCCGCCACGGCGGCCTCGGCCTTGCGGAGCTCGGCATGCGGGTCCACCCGGTCCGGGGAGGTGCCGAGGTTGGCGTTCACCTTGGTGCGCAGCCCTCGCCCGACGGCGACCGGCCGCGAGGCCGCGCGGTTGCGGTTTTTCAGGATGACGGCCGTTCCGTCGGCGATCCGGTCCCGGAGCGCCTCGGGCGACATTCCTTCCGCGGAGGCGCAGAAGCGCATCTCCGGGGTGATCTGGCCGCGCAGGGCGGCTTCGCGCTGGGTGATCGCGGGGGTCACGGGGTTTCCTCCTTTCCCTGGAGACGGGCGAGGATCTGCTCGGCCGCCCGACGTCCCGAAAGCAGCATGCCGCCGAAGATCGGCCCCATGCGAGGACCGCCGAAGGAGGCGTTCACGGCCATGCCGGCCACGAAGACGCCCGGGCAGATTTCCCGGGTGTTCTCGACCGTCAGCTGCTCGGCGCGCTCGGCCCACATCGACTGCTCGCCCAGCCGCTTTCCGGTCGCCGTGAACAGGCGGATCCCGGCCTTGCGCTCGATCACGGCCAGCACTTCACTGTCGTGTCCGGTTGCGTCGACCACCCACTCGGCGTGCACGGTGAGCGGATCCACGTGAAGGCCCGCGACCTGCACGGCGGACCAATTGATGACCAGGCCGACCACCCGGCCCTCGCGCACCACGACATCCTCGACGCTGATCCCGTTCAGGATGTTCGCCCCCGCCTGCACGGCGTGATAAGCAAGCGCGCTCACCGCCTCCACGGCGTCCGCGGTGTAGCAGTTCTCCTGGAAGCGGCGCGTGCGCACGCCGAATGCCTCGAGCAGCGCGCGCGCCTCTTCCTGGACGATGATCTCGTTGAAGAGCATGCCGCCGCCCCACATGCCGCCGCCGATGCCGAGCTTGCGTTCGAAGAGGACGACCCGCCGCCCGGCGCGCGCCATGAAACAGGCGGCAACCAGGCCGGAGGGCCCTCCCCCGACCACCGCGACCTCGGTCCGCGTGCAGGTTAGGAACTTGTTGAGATAGGTGGAGACGATCGCTTGCGTGATGACGACTTCGTCCGGAACCATGACCCCATCCTCCTTGGTCGCTTGGGATATGCCGTGGAGGGGGGCCGGGGAGCAGGCCGGGACCGAAACCGCGATGCAAGACGGAGAGAAAAAAACGGGGCGCACCCTACCCGAGGATGCGCCCCGACAGAAACACCCGCTTTCCGCCGTCCCTACGCTGGTATGACCCAGGTCAGGTTCAAAGGGTCTGATCTCAGCCGTGCAAAGCCGGCACCCCTCGGTCGGGATGGGATGTAGCCAAGCCGGTTGGGGGGTGTCAAGTTCTTTTTCCCCCCTACGCCCTTCCCGGCCGTCGGGCTGGGGATCGCTTGCACGCCTGCAAATCGATCGGGACCTCCGGGATGATGGGATCGAGGTGCTCGGAGGGGCCGGCCTAGGGGCGTTCAGTCGTTTTGCTCTTCTTCATGGCTCTTCGGCGGATGGGAGCGGATGTCGCTCAGGATTTCCAGGATCGACGCCCGGTTTTCTTCCGCGGCGCGAATCTCCCCCCAGCCCTTTTGCAACTGGAAAAGACCGTTATAGGCGGTGTCATGAAATGATCGCAGCCGGTGGGGAATCCCGTACTGGGTGAGCAGCGAACTGACGAGCTGCGCTTCGATCGCGTTTTCGATGACGGCGATCTTGACGAAATCGCTCTCGTTCAAACCGGTCATCGGGAAAATCGCATGGAGGAGGGATATGCCTCAGGGGGTCCAAAAACGGGTCGCGGAAAATCGACCGGTAAGGAAAGGGGTCCGGAAGCGCTTTCTCCGGGCCCCTTTCCTGGTCAATCTGTGCAAAACCACGTTTTAGATTTTTTTCAGACTGATTCCGGCCTTGGTTTTGCGGACAACGAAGCGGTCTTTGGCGCCGATCCCGAGGCTTGCCACAAGCTCCTTCGACAGGATGATACTTCCTCGTTTGCCGACCCCAACTTCTTTGGTTTTGTCGGCCTTTCCGGCACCGCGGACACCCTTGATTGCTGGAACCCGGCCCTCGGCGATCAGGGCGTTCATGTAAGCGGTTTTGAGCTGCATGGAGGTCTTAAACCCCATTTTTTTCATGATTTCGGCTTGGGGGACTTCATCTTCGATCATCTTGATCAGCTTTCCGGCGTCCAGGGCTCTTTTTCTCGGCATGCGCTCTTTCTCCTTTCTCCGATCTCGGAAGCGAATGAGGTGCTTTCGAATGTTCCTTCATTCGCCATAGTGTTATATCAGCATCCCTGAATGAAAATCAACAGGTTTTCATCAGATTTTCATCATTTTCGTTTCATAAAATCATTTTTTCATAAATTGGCTTTCCCTGCAAGGGACCCTTTCCTGAAACAGGCCTTCTTTTTGGGTGTGGTGTGGGTAACTGAGAAAAAACGAGTTGGTTGGAAATTGAAACCTGCCTTTCGCGTTTTCGTCTTTGATCCAATGATCGCCTGAGCGACGCGAAAGCTTTTTCGGAAAAACAAATGAAGCCCTGCTCCGCAAAGCCTCTTGTCCTCAGTTGGCTGGGGAACCTCGCGGGGATGGTGAGCGGAAATGATATCGTAATGGACGTCCCCTACTCGGAAGGGAGAGATTGACAGGGGAATGCTTTTCCTTTAGAGGGAATGGAGCCTCGAGGGATGTTCAGTGAAACACGACGCAACCAGCGGCTGATCGGCGTTCAGTAGCCATTCGGTTTACAAGCAGAGGTAGGGGGGCGGGAACGTGGCTCGTTCCCCGTCAACATCTCCGGCCGAAACCCTGTCGGCGGATGCTGGGGCGTTTCCCCAGGAAAGGAGACCGAGCATGAAACGAAATGCACTCTGGCTCATGGCGGTGGGAATGGCGGCGATTTTGCTGGGTGCCTCGGCCCTCGAGGCCATGGCGGCGACCAAAATCAAGTGGGGGGCGACCAGCGTGCGCTCCGGGCTTTACGCGAACACGGTGGCCCTCGGCGCCGCGGTGAACAAGGCCTATCCCAACGACATCCAGGTGACCGTCGTCGAAACCGGCGGGTTCGTCGAAAACTTGGCGCGGATTCAGAAGAAGTCGATTCAGCTCGGCCCGGCCGACGCCTCCGCCGCCTACGCGGCGTACAAGGGAATCATCGATTACAAGGGAAAACAGATGCCTGACCTGCGCTCGCTGTGGGGCGGCTACGTCACCCCCATCCACATCATCACCTCGAAAAAAAGCGGGGTGACGACTCTCGAGGGGTTGAACGGCCTCTCCTTCGCCATGAATCCCGGGACCACCTCCGGGCGGGTGATCGAGCTCTTCTTCGACGCACTCGGCATCAAGCCCAACTACAAGATGATGGGGCTCGCGGCAAGTGTCGACGCCATGAAGGCCGGTGTCGTCGACGGTTGGTTCAAGGCCGGCTACAAGGACGCGGCGATCCTCGATCTCGAGTCCACGATGGACATCAACATCATCCCCATCACCAAGGAATCGATCGAGAAGATGAACCAGAAGTACCCCCGCCACGGCCTGAGCATGTCCGTTCCGGCGGGGCTCTTCAAGGCCCTGACCAAGGAGCAGCTGAGCTTCGCCTACGTGGTCAGCGATTTCGTCCACAAGGACGTTCCGGACGACGTGGTCTACAAGATCGTGAAGGCGGTCTGGGACAGCCGCAAGGATCTGGTCGCCAACCTCACCACACTCAAGGAAGGCCGTTTCGACGACATGTACCAGATGGCGATCGAGTTCAGCTTGGGGGTTCCATTCCACCCCGGGGCAGCCGCATTTTACCGTGACACGCTCAAGGTGACGATTCCGCCGGACCTGGTGGCCCCCAAGTGATCGAGGGGGCGTAGCGTCCGCTTCGGGAGGAGACCGGCCCGCGGCCGGCACGGCGGATCGGCTCTCCCGAAAGAGAGGGGCATCGATCTTCAGACCAAACCATCCTGCCTCATATTTGGAAAGGGGGACATCATGAAGTTCGGTTCCGTGTATCGCCTCCTTGCGGTCTGCGTGGCTCTCGGTGCGATCATCGCCGCCTGCGGTTCTCCGGTCGTGACGAAGGAATCAAGCGCCCAGATCACCCTCACCCCGGCCGCCGGAAAAAAAGGTGCCGCCATCGCCATCGAGGGCAAGGGGTTTCAGGCGGGCGAGGTGATCGACATCACGCTCGACCTGGGCGGAGGAAATCTCGTGGGGTTGGGGACGGAAAAAGTGGAAGAAATCAAGGCCGACGGCGCCGGGGCGTTCAAGGTGAACTCCGGGATCCCCGTCAACGCCAAGCCCGGGACCTACAAGGTGGTCGCGGAAGGAAACAAGGGAAGCAAGGCCCAGGCGCAGCTTATTGTCCAATAAACTTATTTGGCCGGCACGCCCCCGTCTTGAACGCAGCCGAGGCGAGGGCGTGCCGCCGTCTTTCTTGATCAACCCTATCCCAGCAATCATCCCAGAAGGTGATTCATGCGCAAACTGACAGGCGGTTGGGCGAAACTTCTCCACATGCTGGTCGCCGGATGGAGCCTTTTTCTCCTGGTCACGGCGCTCTACATGGCGTTGCACCCGCTCCTCATGGGGGCGATCTCGCTCATCTTCGGTTTGGCGATCGTCTTTCTCGTCTACCCCCTCCACCCCGGCAAGTTGGACGCGAAGGGCGGCCTGGGACTGCTCCTTTTCGGGTCGAAAAGGGCACCGTCCATCCTGGATCTCGGCCTGATCGTGGTCAGCGTCGTTCCCTGCATTTACATCATGGCCGACTGGGAAAGCATCGTCCGCTCGCCGGGAATGTACGAGACCTACCAGTTGGTTTTGGGGGCAGGCCTCGTCGTGTGCCTGCTTGAGGGCACGCGGCGGGCCCTCGGGAACTCCATCCCCATCCTGGTCCTCCTCTTTCTCTTCTACGCCCTTTTCGGATCCTACATTCCGGGCTCTTTCGGGCACGCGGGCTTCGATCTCGAGGAGATTCTCTACCAGCTCTACCTGATGAGCGAGGGGATCTGGGGTCTGCTCACCGACATGACCAGCCGGCTGATCGCCCTGTTTGTCATTTTCGGTCCGGTTCTGTTTGCGACCGGGGTCGGGAAAAGCTTCATGGACATCAGCCTGCTTCTCGGCGGCCGCCTCCGCGGCGGGGCGGGCCACGTCGCGGTGATCTCGAGCTCCTTTTTCGGGATGCTCTCCGGCTCCTCGGTCGCCAACGCCGCGACCACGGGCTCCTTCACCATCCCCACCATGAAGAGGCTTGGCTTCCCGGCACCCTTCGCGGCGGGGATCGAAGCCTCGGCCTCCTCGGGCGGCCAGATCATGCCCCCCATCATGGGCGCCGGCTGCTTCATCATGGCCGAGTTTCTGAACATCTCCTACACCAAGGTCATGATCGCGGGCTTGATCCCGGCCATCCTCTATTTCGTCGGCATCTCCTGCGGCATCTGGGTCGAGGCAGGTCGACACAACCTGGGGAAGCTCCCCGATGAGCTCATGCCCAAGGTTCGGGAGGTCTTCGGGCCGAAGCAGGTCCTCACCTTCGCGCTGCCCGTCGGCACCCTGATCGTCATGCTCGCCCTCTTTCTCCCGCCGCAGATGTGCGCGGCCTGGGCCCTGGTCGTGGCCATGGCCCTCTATCTTTTGCTGCAAACGGAAATCTCCTTCGTCGAGAGGCTGAAAACCATTTGGGGTGGCTTTTTCCAGGCGGTCACGACCGCCCTCGCCTGGCTGATGGTCATGATGGCCTGCGTCCAGATGGCCGTGACCATCATCTCGCTCACCGGCTTCGGCGTGAAGGTCTCCCAGATCATCATCGACCTCGCGGGGACGAGCCTTGTCCTGGCCATCATCGCCACCATGCTGACCGCTCTCATCCTGGGGATGGGCATGACGACGACCGCGGCCTATGTCATCGCCGCCGCCGTGCTCGTCCCGGCGATGCAGGGTCTGGGGTTGCCCGCGCTCGCCAGCCACCTCTTCATCTTCTATTTCGCGATCAAATCCGGCCTCACTCCGCCGGTTTGCATCACGGTCTTCACCACCGCGGCCATCGCCGACAGCAACTGGTTGAGGACCGCCTGGGATGCGATGAAGCTGGGGATCGGCGGCTACATCATGCCCTTCTACTTTCTCTTCATGCCGGGCTATCTCTTCGAGGGCGAGCTGTGGTGGATCCTCTACTTGATCCTTTCGGGGACGGTCGCCATGCTCGCCATCGAGGCCGGGGCGATGGGCTTTTTCAAAAAACATTCGACCCCTCTGGAGCGTCTGATCTATTTCGCCGCCGGGCTGTTGATCCTCGGGCCCCTCGAATACAGCATCGCAGGCTTTTTGCTGTTCGGCCTCGGCATCCTGCTTGAGCGCTGGGATCTCCCGATCCCGGTCCTCGGCAAACGCCCCCGCCCATAGGGGACGTCCATTGCGATATCATTAAAGCGAGCTTCCCATGTGAAGTTCAGCCAAACCCGCCGCCCCTCCCTTCCCGGCTGAGATGGCTCCGGCGATAGGGAGGGGCGAAGTCCCCCCGATCGCCCCTGCCATCGCTTTTCTCTTTCTACCGCCTCGTTTCCTATCCCCGTTCTCCCCATAAGAGATGTCGAAACATCCGGCGTCTCATCCTCGCCTGAGGGCGGATCCCAAGATTCGAAATGATATAGCAATGGACGTCCCCTAATCTCTAAGATAAACTGGCCGATAAAGGAACAAAGCCCCCCTAGGTCGGGAAGGACAAAAGGAAGACCGGGCATGAGGCACTCTGGAAATCATCTTTTCTTGGCCGCGATCGCGGGTCTTCTGGCGACAGCCGCGGCCATCCACGCCGGTGGCGCCGCGGAGAGACGGGCTTTCTATGTCGGATCGGAAGCCTGCGGGGGATGCCATGAAGCCCAGTACACCAGCTTCACGGCCAACTCCAAAAAAGCCCACTCCTATGAAAACATCCGAAAAATGCAGAAAAAACTTGCCCCGGAGGAATTCCGCGGCTGCTTCAAATGCCACACGACCGGCTACGGCGAACCCGGCGGTTTTGTTTCGATCGAGGAAACCCCGGCACTCAAGAACCCGGGCTGCGAGGTCTGCCACGGACCCGGGAGTCTGCATGCCGAAAGCGGGGATCCGGCCGATCTGACGGGAAGGGTGTCCCTCGAAACCTGTGCCAAATGCCATAGCTCCGAGCGCGTGGCCGCCTTCGGCTTCAAGCCCATGCTCTACGCCGGTGCTCACTGAAAGACGAAACCGGCGGCAAGGAAACGGGTCCGGCGATGAAAATCAACCTCGTCCGCCTTTTCCGGGAAAGGCTATGGCTTCAGGTGGTGGGTCTTCTCAGCCTGATCCTCGGCGTCGTGATGGCCGGGATCGTGGTTTTCAACGTCCGCTCCCAGAACGCCGCCCTGCACGAGCAGGGCCGTCTGAACAGCCGCATGCTGGCGGCCGCGGTGAGGGGGGCGACCTTCGACGCCCTGGCCTCGGGCCGCAACCGCGAGGTCGAAAAGCAGCTGAAGCGGCTAAAAGAAAATGCGCCCGGTCTGGAGGTCTCGATTTTCGATTTCCATCGCGTCATCTCCTTCACCACGATCCCGGAGGCTGCGGGCAAGGAGCTCGATCTTTTTCTTGCAGGCGGATCGACCCTCGAGGCCGTCCAGCGCATGCTCGCCGGCGGCCACGCCGCCGATGCACTTTTCGAGGAGGAGATCGGCGGCCAGGCCCACATCAGCCTGTTCCAGCCGATCTTGAACGAACCAAGCTGCCACCATTGCCATGGAAGCTCGCGCAAGGTGCTGGGGGGGCTTCACGTGCGCACCTCGCTGGACGCCGCCTTCCAGGCGGCAAGAGGCGCCCGCACCCGAAGCCTCTGGATCGCCGCCTGCGGGCTCATCGTCTTGATCCTTGCGTCCTACCTTCTCTTCCGAATCTTGGTCAATCGCCCGTTGCGGGGGGTGCTGGAAGTGGCCGCGGCCATGCGGCGGGGAGATGTCAGCCGTACCCTCGAGGTACGCGGCCGAACGGAGATCAGCCACATGGCGGCGCGCATCAATCTCGTCAACCAATCCCTGCGCGCCATGATCGGTGAGATCCAGGCCGCATCCCAAAGCCTCTCCGCCTCGGCCGCCCAACAGGCGGCCTCGCTCGAGGAAGCGGCTTCCTCCCTCGAAGAGATGTCCTCCATGACAAGCCGCAACGCCCAGGAAGCCCAGGCGGTCGATGCCCTGATGCAGGCCGCGAGAGGGGTCTCCGAGGAGGCCTCTCGTTCGCTTGACGATCTCACGGCTTCGATGGCCTCGATCGCCCAGGCCGGCGAAACGACCTCCCGCATCGTAAAAACGATCGACGAAATCGCCTTTCAGACCAACCTGCTTGCCCTCAACGCGGCGATCGAAGCCGCCCGTGCCGGAGAGGTAGGCGCCGGTTTCGCCGTCGTGGCCGAGGAGGTGCGCGCCCTCGCCCTGCGGACGGCGGAAGCGGCCCGCACCACCGCGGAACTGATCGCGCAGTCTTCGAGAAAAATCGACGATGGGTCCGCTACCGCCACCCGGGCCGCCGCGGCCTTCGCCGAGCTGGAAGGCGCGTTTAAAACTGCCGCCGACCGGGTGGCCGCAATCGCCACGGCCTCGAAGGAGCAGGCCGTCGGCATCGAGCAGATCAACCGGGCCGTGGCCGAGCTGGAAAAAGCAACCCAGAGCTCCGCCGCAACCGCAGAAGAACTCGCCGCGGCCGCCGCACAGTTTCAACTCGGCGAGGCAACCGAAGCCGAAAGCCAATGCACCGCAACCCCTACCCCGCCTCCCGCCGACAGCCTCCCTGCAGAATCTCTCAAGATCCAGCCCTCGGCTCACCTACCTAAACAAACGGGGATCCGTGAAGCAACGCCGATGCAACGAGAGCGGGGCGTTCCCTGAGCAATCAACACTTCGGGCCGTCCCCTCCCTCGAGATCCTTCGTGCCCTTGGCCGGATAGCCTCGGAAAAGGGGCGTGAACACGAGCAGAACTTGAGCAGTCATGGTCCTTCCCAACAAGCGGAAGCGGACATGTACCAAATACGATAATGCAATCCCAGACACATCCCTTGCTATTCCTTCTCTATCTGCTGGGCCTCCCGCCCTGCAGGCGCCGGGCCGGAAAAGAGCTTGGGATCTTCGGGCCTTGAGACCGGAGAGGAACCAAGTTTGAGAAGCGACTTCCCGCGGAAAACACCGTGTCACCGACGATCCGCGGAAAGCCAGAAACCCCGGGAACGGCTGCTCCAAGAGCTCGGAGCCACGTGCAAGCCGCGGGCCGTGTTCCACGCTGGCCGGGCTCTGGATCAGCGAAATTCGGAATCAAGTTCAGCGTGATCATCAGGCCAGACGGAGGCTCGTCACCCAAAGGACGATGTCAAGCGGCCGGTGCCCCACTCCCCTTCGGGCGCAAGCCGCTGCGGAATGAAAGAACCAGCTCCGGGGAAAGCAGCCCGTAGAGGCCGACGAGGCCGCTGTGGGCCTGAACCGGCGTCGTGTTCAAAGCCTGCATTCGGAAACGGCGGGGGAGTGCAGGGCGTAGGACTCCCTGAGGCCAAATAGCGAGGGGGCCTATCCGAAGAGCGAGGGGTGGGCTCTTGCCGTTTCGACGATCGCCGCCCGCGCTCCACCGACACCGCGAGCAGCTCCCGTGTTTGTTCCGAAGCATCTCCTGCCGCAGGACCTCAGACACCGCCGTCTGCTCAAGCTCCGGCTGACCGGCGAACGGCCGATCGTGACGATAGCGGCCGTAACTATCCCATCGTTTCGCGGCTTCCCGATCGAGCCAATCGCCCGACCAATGGGGGGCCTGGGTGGCGCCATGTCCCCCCGCTGGATTCGGCCTGACGGCCGCCGATGCCCTGCCGGACCATCTGCCCCGCGGGATATCCGCCGAGAGGCGACCACAAGGTCCCCGAGCTCGATCGCACTTCGCCAGCCATGAGAGTCGTCTATCGGTATAGCTCCCGGCCAAACCACCCGTGAAGAAAAAACGCCCTGAGAGTCGATGCTGCCGAGGGTGACCCAGAGTCTCTTGCTTCCGTTCTTCGTGACATCCTCCCTGAAGGGGGAGAGAGCAAAAGAGAATCGAAATGGACCGTGAGCGAGGCTATGAACGGCAGTGCACGCAACCGGTGCCTGTTCGATGTGATCCAAGCGGGGGTCACCCCTCACGATGCCGCAGCTATTCTGCGGGGGGGGACGGGCGAGGAGCTCTTGAGGCCTGTCGATGTGCTGACGGCGGATACCCGCGCTCCGAATGTCTTCTCCGCCATCGACACCGGCTTCATCGAGACCACGATCGCTCGCCTCTGTATAGGTGCAAACGGCGCGGCTTCTCGAGTTGCTCGAGCAGCGCGCCGGGCGGGAGCGGCGCGCGGCGCGCGAGCTGACACGCGCCATGCACGAGCGGCTCGGGTCGCAGCCGATCGGAAGAGGCGCCGCCCTCGAGCATCTGCGGCGCAAAATCGAAATCGTCGCCCGCTCCGATTTCACCGTGCTGATCCTGGGCGAGACCGGAAGCGGCATGGAAGTGGTCGCGCGGGCGATCCGTCGCCTTTCCGCCCGCAGCCAGGCCCCTCTTTTCTATATGAACTGGGCCGCCCTGCCCGAACACCCGGCCGAAAGCGAGCTCTTCGGTGTCGAGGTGTGCTTTGCCGGTCGCCACCAACCGCGATCTGCAACGGGAAGTCCGGGAGGGCCGCTTCCGGGAGGATCTGCACCACCGCTTGAACGTCTATCCCCTGAGCGTGCCTCCCCTCCGGGAACGAAAAGAAGATATCGCCCCCCTTGCGGCGCACGACGGAAACCGCGCCGCCGCCGCCCGCGCGCTCGGCCTTCACCGCGGCAACCTCCACCACCTCGCCGCACGGCTCGGCATCCGAGGAGAATAAAAGAGGCTCACGCCGCGGGCCGGGGCACGCCCTGCCCCTCAACGCAAAGCCCTATCGTAACCACCGAAAAGCCTATTCCCTAAAAGGCTGCGCCGCGATTCGGCTTTCCGGGCGGACTTTCCCCTCTGCGCAATCAACCAATATCTGAATGGACGTCCCCTAATCGGCGGGATTGCCGACGCCGGCTTGTTTTCGTCTCAGAAGATTCCCCACATCCCATCGCCCATCAGCATCGCGCGTCGGTTGTTCGGTTGGTGCGTGCCGGAGCGCGGGTGGCGCAAGGACGACGGCGCGGGGCCGCAAGCTTCGGGTCGGTTCACCGAATCCGGGCGATGTCGTCCTCGCGCCCGATCACCACCAGCGCGTCGCTGTCTTTGATTACCGCGCTGGCGCTTGGGACGAGCTGGAGCTTCTCGGTGAGAACGTCTCGGATGGCAATCACGTGGATCTGGTGGGTTCGGCGCAGGTTGAGCTCGGCCAGGGTTTTCCCAATGAAGGACGCGGGCGGTGCGAGCTCGCAGATCGTGTAGTTTTCGGAAATCGGCAGGTACTCGAGCACGTTGGGTGAGACGATGCTCTTCGCCAACCGCGCCGCCATCTCACGCTCGGGGATGATGGCCTCGCTCGCCCCGAGCTTCTCCAGGATGCGGCGGTGGTCATCGTTCGGCACCTTGACGAGGATGGTCTTGACGTTGAGCTCCTTCAGATGCAGGGTGAGCAGCGTGCTCGCCGAGAGGTCCTCCCCAAAGGAGATCACCGCGATGTCCTCCTCGCGGATGCCGATCGCATCGAGGATTTCCTTGTCGGTCGCGTCGGCCACGATGGCCTTGGTGGTATGGTCCTTGACCCTCTGGATGACCTCGCGGTTCTTGTCGATCGCGACGACCTCGAACCCCTTCTCGAAGAGCTGGGCGGCAAGCTCGCTACCGAAGATCCCCAGCCCGAAGATCATGATGCGTTTCATGGGTCGCTCTCCTTACCCCACCATAATCCCTTCCTCGGCATAGATCAGCTGCTTCTTCCCGGCGGTGCGCGCCAGGGAGAATGCGAGCGTCAGCGGCCCGACGCGGCCGGCGATCATCATCAGGATCACGGCGAGCTTCTGCAGGCCGTTCAGCTGGGGGGTCACGTTCATGGAGAGCCCCACGGTGCCGAAGGCCGAGACGGTCTCGAAGAGGTATTGGATGAAGAGGCCGCGGTCAGGAGCGGGGCTCGCCGCCAGCGGCGCGGCCATGAGCAGGATCGAGGCGGTCAGCACAATGCCGAGGGTCGAGAGGAGAATGATCGAGATCGTGCGGGCGATGAGCTCCCGGGGGATCGTGCGGTTGGCCACCGTGACCTCTTCGCGGCCCCGCAGCCGCGACCACATCAAGACGCAGATCAGGCTCGCGCTGGTGGTCTTGATCCCCCCGGCCGTGGAGCCCGGCGAGCCGCCGACGAACATGAGCAGCACCGTGACGAGCAGGGTCTCGTTCTGCAGCGCCGCGATGTCCACCGTGCTGAAGCCGGCCGTCCGCGCGGTGACCGATTGGAAAAACGCGGCGAGCAGGCTCTCCTGCCAGGGAAGCCCGGCCAGCACACCCCGGCTCTCGAAAGCGAGGAAGGCCGCAGCGCCGCCGGCGATCAAGATGGCGGTCGCGACCAGGACGAAGCGCGTGTGCAGCGATAGTCTTCGGCCGCCGCCCCGAAGGCGCTGGAACAGCTCGTAGATCACGATGAACCCGATCCCGCCGCAGACGATCAGCGCCATCACCGTCACGTTGACCACCAGGTCGCCGCGGTAGCCCGCGAGGCTGTCGCGGAAAAGTCCGTAGCCGCAGTTGTTGAAGGCCGAGACGGCGTGGTAGAGCGCGAGATAGAGCGCTTCGCCGGGCGGGGCATCGAGGCCGAACCGCACCCAGAGAACCGCGGTGCCCGCGGCCTCGAAGAGGAAGGTCGAGAGGATCACGAACCGCAGAACCCCGCTCAAGTCGCGGCGCGGGGCGTACAGGAAGACCGACTGCAAGATGTCGTGTTCCCGGGTCGGGAGCCCCCGGCCCATGAAAATGAAGAGCACGGCCGAGAAGGTGAGGATCCCCAGCCCCCCCAGCTGGAAGAGCACCAGGGTCGTGACCTGGCCGAAGCGCGAGAGGTCCCGGCCGATGTCGACGACCGCCAGCCCCGTGACGCAGACCGCCGAGGCCGAGGAGAAGAGCGCATCGATGAAGGCGAGGCGCCGGGAGGCGGGGGCCGCGGCCGGTAGCCACAGCAGCAGGGCCCCGGCGAGAATCAGCACGGCGAAGCTCAAGAGGAAAAGCCTTTCGGGGGGCAGGGGGCGTGGGCGCCGGGGCATGCGGAAGGGGAAAGCGACCATTGGACGGCGGCTTGAGCCTCTTGGGTAAGGGGGGTCTTCGAATCTAGCCTTCAACAAGACATTCGGACCTCGGCGCGCGTGTCTCTATCAAAACGGCCTCGGGCCGTCAATGCGCGTCGGGCCGCGCTGTTGCGGGGTGACGGGGCAAAGCCCATCGGACACGTTCATCATCATTCAATCAGCTCAAGCCCTGTAAAGCATCATAGTTTGCCTTTTTGTTGATGAGGTATGCAGGTCCGAGACGGGGGGAATTCCGATTGAACCGTAAATGACCGATCACGGCTGCTTTCAAATGTTGAGAAGTTGTTATGGCGGTAGGCCCCGTGGTCGGGACAGCCGGATAGGTGGGATAAGCGCTGAGTCATTCGGTTTCTTTTTGCTGAACCAGCATACGATCGCCGGCTGGCACAAGATGCTCCGTATTGAACGTTCACCCCTTGCCCCTTGTGCCCCTGCGGGAATGAAAAGAAGATATCGCCCCCCTTGCGGCGCACGACGGAAACCGCGCCGCCGCCGCCCGCGCGCTCGGCCTTCACCGCGGCAACCTCCACCACCTCGCCGCACGGCTCGGCATCCGAGGAGAATAAAAGAGGCTCACGCCGGGGGCCGGGGCACGCCCTGCCCCTCAACGCAAAGCCCTATCGTAACCACCGAAAAGTCTATCCCCTAAAGGCTGCGCCGCGATCCGGCTTTCCGGGCGGACTTTCCCCTCTGCGCAATCAACCAATATCTGAATGGACGTCCCCTAATCGAGGTGGCTTTTGATCGCTTGGATGAGGCGTTGGATTTCCTCGGTGTCGAGCCGGCCGTCCTTGCGGAAAATCAACCTTCCCTCCTTGTCGAAGGCAAGAACGTTGCTGCTGTCGTCGGCGATTTGCCAGGCCCGCACGAGCACCCGCTTGTAGTCCCTGATGTAGAGGGTCCGCGGGTAGCGCTTCTGTTTCTCCTCGATCGATAGGGAAATGGCGAAGTTGGGCATCCAGGTGGCCGCCATGTTGATCACGGCCACGGACTGAAACTTCTCGGCCGGGAACTTCTGCCGGTCCAGGGCCTCGCTCGCCTCGTTGTTGGTGTCTTTCTCATCCGGGTCCACGTAGAACAGGACATGAACCTTGCCCTTGAGCTCGTCGCTCCGCCAGAGGGTTCCGTCCAAGCGGCCGCCCAGCTCGCCCTGAAGCTCCACCCGGGGCGGGACTTGGCCCAGCTCAAGCGCGCGGGCCGACGCCGGCCAAACCGAAAGAAGCACGATCCCCACGCAAAGCCTTGAAAGAATATTCATGAATACGGCCTCCTTGCCTTAATTTCTCCTCCGCCGTCCACATGATAGCGAGAGGGCAGCCCATTGGCTCGGTGGACGAGGATCTCCGCGCCAACGAAACCCGCCTGCTGCATCGAAAGCGACAGACCGCTCGGCGCTCGATGAAGATCCCTTCACCTCGCGGTCGGAGTTTTTGTTTTTTCGGCAAGGACAGCTTGGGCCATGGAGAGATCCCAAGTCAATGAAAATCAGCGGAACGTTTCGCGGTGGTTAGAAAAAAGTTCATCCAGGCGAAACGTACGCTTGGCTGAAAACAGTGCAGAGCTGATCAAAACCATTCCAGTATTCTTTCTCGAAGATCGATTTGCCCACCACAATCCGGCAGACCAGGCCGAAAGACCTTCATTCCGGCAGCCTCTCAAGCGCACCCCGGCCTGCGTGAAGGCCGCGCCGATGCACTGGTTCGAAGCCTCCATCCGCCCGGTTTCTGACCCTTTGACCTTGGCCATGACGCTCTCTTCATTGACCGCCTTCCAACGCTCCGGTCAGTTGTTCTCCATGGCCGCAAGGAAGCGGGCAAACGGTTTCACAAAGAAACCCACCCTTAGTAATATGAAAATGGACGTCCCCTAAATATGGGGAGCGCCGCCACGCGGCCCTGCCGGCGGCCTTCCCCGGCCGCAGAGCCGGTTTGACAATCCCTGCAGCGCAACCTATGCTGAATATTCAACACCGACCGCATCGGGCGCGGGAGAGGAGCGAGGTGCCGCGATGAGCGTCCGGAGCCGATTTTCGCTGAGCATCCGGACCAAAGTCATCATCGGCTTCACCGTGAGCCTGCTTGCCGTCTTTTTCTTCGGCAGCCTCTCCTACAGCCACCTCGCGGCGATCGAAACCAAGCTGCACGTGGTCGAAGTCGCCGACGACCTGAGCAACACCATCCTCGAAATCCGCCGCTACGAGAAAAACTACCTGCTCTACGGCTCCGCGGACGACCTGGAGGAAAATCGGCGCTATGTCCGCGAGGCCGCGGCCAAGATCGCCGGCGTTTTGCCTGAGGTCAGATCCCTGCATATCGCCCCGGAAACCGAGCGTCTCGAGCAAATCCTGCAGGGCTACTCCGCGGAGATGGAGCGTCTCGCGGCCTGCCCGCCGGGCAGCGGCGCGTGCGGCGAGTTGGAAGAAAGTGTGCGCGAGAGCGGAAAGCAGCTCGTCGAGCTCTCGCTTGTCCTGGTGAAGCTGGAGCGCGACCGGATCCTCGCGATTCTCACCCAGCTGAAAAGGCAGCTCCTGCTCTCGCTCGCCACCCTCGTTCTCATGGGGGTGATCGTCATCCTCCTCGTCGGGGCCAAGATCGTGCGCCCGCTGCGTATCATCGAGATGACGACCCAGCGGATCGCCCGGGGCGACTTCACCCCCCTGCCGGTCCCCCCCTCCGCGGATGAGACCGAGCGCGTCATGGAGGCCTTCAACCGCATGATCGCCGAGCTCGAGCGGCGCCAGGAGCAGCTCGTGCAGGCCCAGAAGCTCTCTTCGATCGGGATCCTCTCCTCGGGGATCGCCCACCAGCTGAACAACCCCCTGAACAACATCTCCACCTCGCTGCAGATCCTCTCCGAGGAGTTCGACCGCGGTGACCCGGAGTTCCTCAAGCGGATGCTCGACAACTGCCTGCACGAAATTGCGCGCTCGCAGGAGATCGTCAAGGGGTTGCTCGAGTTCTCCCGGCAGCGGGATTTCTCGCTGCAGGCGACGGCGCTTGCCGACGTGGTCGAGCGGGCCCTGCGCCTGATCTCGAGCCAGGTCCCGGCGGGGATCGAGATCCAAACCGACGTCCCGGCCGATCTACGGCTTGACCTCGACGGCCAGCGCATGCAGGAGGTGCTGCTCAATCTGCTGATGAACGCCGTCCAGGCGATCGAAACCCGGCCGGGCCGGATCCGCATCAGCGCCCGGCAGATCGTGAACGAGAAGGGCTCGCCTGCGGTCGAGATGCGGGTCGAGGACACGGGCAAGGGCATCGACCCGCAGCACCTGGGGCAGATCTTCGATCCCTTCTTCACCACGAAGGAGGTCGGGGTCGGAACAGGGCTTGGGCTGTCGATCGTCTACGGGATCGTCGAGAAGCACCGCGGAACGATCACGGTCGAGAGTCGGCCGGGGGAAGGAACGCGCTTCACCATCCGCCTGCCGGTCTCCCAAGATGCCGCGCGCGCCTGACGGAGCACGACGATGAGCCCCCCTCGCATCCTCGTGGTGGACGACGAGGCGATCGCCCGAGACAACCTGGCATACATCCTGCGGAAGGAGGGCTGCGAGGTCACGATCGCCGAAAACGGCGAAGCGGCGCTCCGGGCCCTCGAAAGCGCGGCCTACGACCTGGTGATGACCGATCTGCGCATGCAGGGCGTGGGCGGGATGCAGGTCCTCGATGCCGCGCGCAAATGCCAGCCGCCGCCGGAAGTGATCCTGATCACCGGGTTTGCGACCGTCGCGACCGCCGTCGAGGCGATGCGCCGCGGGGCCTTTTTTTACATCGCCAAGCCCTACCAGATCGACGAGGTCCGCATCCTCGTGCAGCAGGCGCTCGAGAAACGCGCGCTGCGCCAGGAGGTCCAGGAGCTGCGGCAGCAGGTGAAAGTCCAGGCCGCCCCGCCGCCGCTCGTCGGCACGAGCCCGAAAATCGAGAGCCTCAAGCGCGCGGTCGAGCAGGTCGCCCCGACGGAGTGCGCCGTGGTGATCCTCGGGGAGACGGGGACCGGCAAGGAGCTCGTCGCACGCATGATCCACCACCTGAGCCAGCGCGCCGGGGCGCGCTTCCTCGCGGTGAACTGCGGGGCCTTCAACGAGGATCTCCTGGCGAACGAGCTCTTCGGCCACGAAAAGGAGGCCTTCACCGGCGCGCGGAGCGTCAAGAAGGGGCTGCTCGAGACCGCCCAGGGGGGAACCGTCCTGCTCGACGAGATCGCCGAGATGCCGCTTGCCATGCAGGTCAAGCTGCTGCGGGTGCTGCAGGAGAAAACGCTCCTCAGGGTGGGCGGGACCTCCGAGATCCCGGTCGACATCCGCGTCCTCGCCGCCACCAACAAGAACCTGCGCGAGGAGGTGGAGAGGGGGGCGTTCCGGCACGACCTCTATTTCCGCTTGAGCGTGATGACCCTCGTCGTGCCCCCGCTCTCCGAGCGCCGCGAGGACATCCCGCTGCTCTGCCGTCATTTCCTGGAGAAGTTCGGACGTGGCCGGGCGCAGCCGCTCGAAGGCATCGACGAGGGGGTGCTCGAGGTGCTGATGGACTACGAGTTTCCGGGAAACGTGCGGGAGCTCGAGAACATCATGGAGCGCGCGGCCGCCCTGGCGAAGGGGCCGCTCATCACGGTGGAGGACCTTCCCCCGGATCTCCAACAGCGGCGGATTCTCCTCAAGCGCGGCCCGTCGCCCCGGGAGTTTTTGACCCTGGAGGAGAACGAGCGCGAGTACATCGGCTGGATCCTCAAGCAGGTGAACAACAACAAGACCCGCGCCGCCGAGATCCTCGGCATCGACCGGGTCTCCCTGTGGCGCAAGCTCAGGCGCTACCGCCTGGAGGAGTGAGCCCCGCCGCCGGCTCGAGCGCCCGCGCGGCCACCGCCGCAACGTCGTCGGCCGCAACAAACTCCAGCCCCTCCACGACGTCGGACTCGAGGCGCTCGATGTCGGCCGCGTTTCCCTGCGGCACAATGACCGTCCGGATGCCCGCCCGCTGGGCCGCGAGCACTTTCTCCCGAATTCCCGAGACCGGCAGGATGCGGCCGCTCAGGGAGAGCTCGCCGGTCATGGCGACGTGGGGCCGGGCCTTGCGACCGGTCAAGACCGATATCAGCGCCAGCGCGATGGCCAGCCCGGCGGAGGGTCCGTCCTTGGAGACCGCCCCCGACGGGAAGTGGACGTGCAGGTCGCTGGCGCTGAAAAAGTCGGGCGCGATCCCGAACTCCGCCGCGCGGCTGCGCACATAGCTCAGGGCCGTCTGGGCGGACTCCTGCAGGACCTGCCCGAGGGAGCCGGTGAGAATCAGCTGCCGGCGTCCGGGCATGATGCCGGCCTCGACCGGAAGGATCTCGCCTCCGAACTCGGTCCATACCAGCGCCGTGACGACCCCGGGCCGGCGGGCCGCCTCGGAGGTTTCGTGCCCCACCCGGCGCGGGCCGAGGAGACTGGCGACCGCCCGTTCGTCGATCGCCGCGGGCGGCCCCCCGGGGTTCTGCACGCAGATCCGCGCCATCTTGCGGCAGACCGCGGCGATCTCCCGCTCGAGACCCCGCAACCCCGCCTCCAGCGTGTAGTCGCGGATGATCTTCAAGACAGCCTCGTCGGTGAAGGTGACGGCCTCGCGCGGCAGGCTGTTGGCGATGATCTGCCGCGGGATCAGGAAGCGCTGCGCGATCTTGAGCTTTTCCTTTTCGGTGTAGCCGGGAAAATCGATGATTTCCAGCCGGTCGCGCAGCGGTCCCGGAATGCGCTCGGTCAGGTTGGCGGTGGCGATGAAGATGGCGGCCGACAGGTCGAAGGGCAGGTCGAGATAGTGGTCCTGGAAGTGCGCGTTCTGCTCCGGGTCGAGCAGCTCGAGCAGCACCGAGGCGGCATCGCCCTGGAATTCCTGCCCGATCTTGTCGATCTCGTCCAGCATGAAGACGGGGTTGTTGGCGCCCGCCCGCCGAATCTCCTTGAGGATCCGCCCCGGCATGGCACCGACGTAAGTGCGGCGATGGCCGCGCAGCTCGGCCTCGTCCCGCAGTCCCGCGAGCGAGATGCGGATGAACTTGCGGCCCAAGGCGATCGCGATCCCCCGGCCGATCGAGGTTTTCCCGGTGCCCGGCGGCCCGGCGAAGCACAACACGGGGCTGCGCTTCATCTGCAGCCGCCGCTTGCCCTCCAGCATCTGGCGCACGACGGACCGTAGCTCGTCGAGGTTGACGGGCTTCGGCAGGTAGTGGGCGGCCCCCTTGCGGAAAGCCTCCACCGCGGAGTCGACCGTGGCGAACCCGGTGACCATGATGACCCGCGTTTCGGGGTCGATCCGCCCGATTTCCTCGAGGAGCTGGCTGCCGTCCATGCGGTCCATCTTCAGGTCGGTCAGCACGAGGTCGTAACGGCGCTTCTGCATCCGCGCAAGCGCCTCGAGACCGTTGGCGGCCGTGTCGACGCGGTAGCCCTCCTTGGCGAGCACCCACTCCAGGTTGCTGCGGGCGATCGCCTCGTCGTCCACGACGAGCAGCTGCAGCGTTTCCTGGCGGCGCAGAGTCTGGACGGCGAGGAATTCGATCATCCGCTCCTTGACCTGGGACAGCCCGAAATGCTCGGCCTCGAGGATCGACTCGGCGCGGGCCAAGTCGAGGTTGTCGGGCGTGGCGCGGCTCCAGGGCAGAGCGATCAGGAATTCGAGGTAGTTCTGGATCAGCGCGTACTCGGGGAGGGAGGGGTCGGTTTTGCGCAAGCGGGCGAGCTCGTTGACCGCGACTGCATGGGCGGTCGGGGGGAGGTCGGCCTTTTCCAGGGAATGCTCCAAGGCCTGTAAATCATCGAGGGCCGGGGCTGCCGATGCGGGCGCGCCCGCGTTTCCCGCTGCGGGCGGCGCCTCTCTGCGGAAGAAAACCATGATCTCCCCCCCCCTGGCGCGGACGGTGCAGTGTCGCTTTCAGAGATCTTTAACAGAAAGCGCTGCCGGCAGCAAACCACTGCAGCGCAGCGTTACACGTTGCAACGCCCTGGCGGGCGCTCGGCAACATCTCCAACATCTCGGAATTAAAACGCTTCCAGGAACCCCTGGTTTCGGCGTTGCTTTTCGCAACATCGGGGCCGGAAGCCCAGAATGCAAGATAATCAATTAATACTGTGTGTTGTAACGGCATCGATCGGTTGGCACGGCTTTTGGAAAAGAGATCGGCATGTCGACCCTATTCCCAAGTCAGAGAACCAAAATCGAAGCGCACGGCGCGCAGCCTGCAGGCGGCCGCGCCCCCTTTGCCGGGGAGGTGGAGGACGGACGGCCCCGGCGGCTTCTGGTCGTACGGAACGCGGATGGCGCCGCGCCGGGGGTGACGGCTTACGCTCTCGGGCTCGGCGGCCGCCTGGGTTGCGAGGTGATGCTGCTCACGCTCGGCGGCGCGGAGCCGGCCGCTTCGGCTGCGGCGCCGGTCGGCGCGGCCCGGCAGCAAGGTATCCTGGAGTACCGCTGCCGGCAGGAGGAGGCGGCCGCCACCGTCGAGCGGCTCTGCCGCGAGATCAAGCGCATCGAGTTCATTCTCACCGATTCGGATGAGATCAAGGATATCCTATGCGACGCTGCGGATGTTCCGGTCTTTCGAATCGTCGCGGACGCCGCCACTCAGGAAGGAGAACGCACCATGTCTGCCCCCTCCCTCACCCTTCGGCCCAAGCCCCTCGGCAGGACCCTCGTCTACGGCGCGGTCACCGCCGCGCTCTACGCGGTCGTGTTCTGGAAAGCCGATCAGCTGATGGCCTACTTCACCCGCGGAGGATTCTACGCGGTCCTGCCGATTGCGACCGCCGTCGTTTTTTCCTTCGCGCACGGAGCGTTCGCAAGCAACCTGTGGTCGCTGCTCGGCATCGAGGCGCGCCGGCCGCGGATCGAGACCCACAAGACGGTCTCTCCGGCCGCCCCCCCGGCGAAGGCCAAAACCAAGCGCCCCCGGGCGTATGCCTACGTCAATCCGTTTCACAACATCGAGCTGAAGCGCAAGTAGGGCGCAGATGGGCCTCGAGCGCCGCGCGCAAGGAGGATCGACATGCAGGAGCTGCAGCAGGCCATCCAATTCATCGATCTCGATCTGGTGACGGTGGGGTTTCTCTTCATCGTCGGGTTCATCGGCGGGCTGGTGAGCGGTTTCATCGGCTCGGGGGGGGCCTTCGTCCTGACCCCCGGAATGATGAGTCTCGGGGTGCCGGGCACGGTCGCCGTGGCGAGCAACATGTGCCACAAGTTCCCCAAGGCCATGGTCGGCGCCTACAAGCGCTTCAAGTACGGCCAGGTGGACATCAAGCTCGGCCTCTTCATGGCGGGGTCGGCCGTGCTCGGCGTCCAGGCCGGCATCAAGATCCAGGAATTCGTCCTCGCCTCCTGGGGCCAGGCGGGGTCGAACCTCTACGTCAGCCTCTCCTTCGTCGTGGTGCTGGTCGTCGTCGGCGGCTACGTCTTCATCGACGCCTGCCGCACCCGGAAGGCCTGCGGCATCGAGGCCGTCTCCTCGCTGGCGCGCCGGCTGCAAAGCATCAACCTGCCGCCGATGATCCACTTCAAGCGCGCCGATGTGCGCATTTCGCTGTGGTTCACCGTGCCGGTGGGGTTTGCGACCGGCCTTCTGGCCGCCACCATCGCCGTCGGCGGCTTCATCGGCGTGCCGGGCATGATCTACGTGATCGGCGCCTCCGGTTTCATCGCCTCGGCGACCGAGCTGGTGATCGCCTTCGTGATGGGGCTCGGAGGCTCGATCAACTGGGCGCTGCACGGCATGGTGGACATCCGGCTGACGCTGATCATCCTCGCCGGATCGCTGCTCGGGGTGCAGCTCGGCGCCATCGGCACCACCTACGTCAAGGAGCACATGATCAAGATCGTGATGGGGGTGATCATGTTGATCGTCGCCGTGAGCCGCGCCCTGGCCGTTCCGGAGTATCTGGGGCAGCTCGGGGTGATCTCTCTGAGCCCCGCGGCGATCGGCGTCATGAAGACCGCAAGCTTCGTCACGATGTGCGCGGCCCTGGGCGTCGGTGCGGTGATCATTCTGGCGGCAATGTTCAAGGCGCGCCGCGAAGCCGCGGCCGCGGATGCGCTCGCAGCCGCTTCCCTCGCTTCCGCGTAGAGGCCTCCTCTCGAGATCTGCCGGGCGGGGGTGCGGCCCCCGCCCGGCTTCACGGAAGGCAGAAAGGTTTCCATGGCCATCATCACCATCTCCCGCGGCTCCTATTCCCGGGGCAAGGAGGTCGCCGAAAAGGCGGCGCGGCGTCTGGGCTATGCCTGCATCTCGCGGGAGATCGTCCTCGACGCCTCGGAGATCTTCAACGTCCCCGAGCTCAAGCTCGCCCGGGCGATCCACGACGCCCCCTCCCTGCTCGATCGCTTCTCGAGCGGCAAGGAGCGCTACATCGCCTTCGTCGAGGCCGCCCTGCTGCGGTTCTTCCAGGAGGACAACGTCGTCTACCACGGGCTGGCGGGGCACTTCTTCGTCCAGGGGATCGGCCACGCCCTCAAGGTTCGCATCACGGCGGACATGCCGGAGCGCGTGCGCCTCGAGATGGCCCGCGAAGGCCTTTCCGAAAAAGAGGCGCTCGAGCGGCTGCAGCAGGACGACGAGGAGCGGCGACGCTGGAGCCAGTGGCTCTACGGCATCGACACCGCCGACCCCAAGCTCTACGACCTGGTGATCAACCTGAAGCGACTGGAGGCCGACGACGCCGTCGAGCTCATCTGCCGCGCCGCCCTTCTCGAGCGCTTCCGAGCGACGGAGGAGAGCCTCCAAGAAGTCCGCGACCGCGCGCTCGCCGCCGAGCTGCGCGCCGCGCTGATGGAGATCTCCCCGGAGGTCGAAGTGCGCGCCGAACGCGGGCGCGTCCGCATCGCCGCCAAGACCCGCTCCCCCTTGAGCGAGCGGTTCAAGGAGGATCTGGCGGCGCGGGCCGCGAAGGTCCCGGGGGTCGCATCGGTCGAGGTCCAGGTCGAGCCGATCCGCGGCTTGAGCGATTGACATCCTCCCCCCGCCGGGCTACCACGACCCAGTCGCGAGACCGCTCCGCCCGCGCCCGGATCCGGCCAAACGCTCATGGCCGGCAGAGAATCCGTGCGCAAGGGCGGTGCGGCGTGCCGGTTGTCCTCTCTGATCTCCAAGCTGGCCGAGCCGATGCCCCCTGCGCCGAAAGCCCTGGTGGCGGTCAACGACACCGAGGCGGCGTTGAACGCCTTTACCGAGGCGCTTCGTTGGAGCCTGCGAACGGGGCTAAAGGTCGCCGCGGTGTGCGTCCAGCCGCCTTACCGGGGGGGGCTGGAGCCGGCCGGCATGCATCGCCCGGGAGAGGCCCTCGGGCAGCCCTGCCGGGAGGTGCTGGAAGAGGCGGTGAAGATGGCCGTCGAGGCGGGCGCGGGCCTGGTCACGTTCAAGGCCGTGGGCGAACGCCACGAGGCCGTCATCGAGCTCGCCGTCCGGGAGGGTTGCCGGCTGATCATCATCGGCCAGGGCCCCGGCCCCTGGTGGCTCTCCCCGACGGGCCTGACGGCCGGGCTGCTCCGCTTCAGCCCCGTGGACCTGCTCGTCGTCCCGCGGGGAGCGCCCATTCAAGCCGGCCGCATCCTCTACTCGCGCCTCGGCCGCGTACCGCAGGAGCCTGATGCGCCGGCGGCACGCCGGGCGGCCGAGCGCCTCTTCGGCAGCTTCGTCGGCGAGCTCGTCGGCGGAGACGGCTGCGACATCCGGGTCGCCCCTCCGTCGGCTGCCCGCATCCGCCGTGCCGCCGCGAAGGAGACGACCGACCTGATCGTCCTCGACTCCGGATCTGCACCCGTGCCTTGGAGCCTTGGAAGAGCGATCCGGTTTCTGCGCATCGCGCGCCACGCCGCCTGCCCGGTGTGGACGATCAAGGGCTCGGCCTGAGCGATCCGAGGCTCGGGCTCCGGCGGGTGAGGCCGACGCCGGCCGCATCGCAGAAAAGGACGCTCTCGTCCCGGGGCATACCAATACGGCTCAAGGCGGGGGCCTTTGCCGACGCGTTGCGGCGGGCGACCGTACGCGCTACTGCCCGGTTTCCCCGATGCGCTCAGTGCGGCATGGAGCATTCGGCTTTTAGGAACCGCGAATTGGATTCGACGATGGGGCGGTTTTCGAGGATCCGCTCGGCTCCGAAGATCGAGAGGTCGAGCGAAGGGCTGGCACCCAGGACCAACTCCGAAAGGTAGCGGCCGACCGCAGGCCCCTGTTGAAGGCCGTGGCCCGAAAATCCCGTCGCCAGGTATAGACCGCTCAATTCAGGCCACTCGCCGATGATGGCATTGCCGTCGAGGGTGCTGACATCGTACAGCCCCGCCCAGCCCCGCACCAACTTCAAACGGTCCCACGCGGGTACGAATTCTACAAGCTCCGGCCAGAGATTTTCGATGAAACGTTGCCCGTCCCAGCTGAAGTCGAAGCCGATCGAGTCCTCCGGCATCGATTTGCCGAGCAGGATCAGGCCTCCGGTCTCGGTTCTGAAGTACAACCCGCTGGGCAGAATCGTCAGGGGAAGCGGCCCCTGGGGCTTGACGGCAACATCGAATGCGAATACTTGCCTTTTCACCGGGATAACGGGCAACATCACCCCCGCGGTCTTGGTCAACTCCGCGGTCCAAGCGCCCCCGCATGCGATCACGATCGGCGACTTGAGCGTCTCCCCGGACTGCAGCCGAACCCCCTGGACGCCTCCCGCCTGCGTAAGGATTCCTACCGCCTCGCCCGTAAGATAGACGGCTCCCTGTTTTCGGGCCTTGGCTTTGTATGCCATCAGCGCCGCATAAGCATCGAAGTGCCCGTCATCCGGACCGAATGTGCCGGCGATGAACCCGCGGGTCTCATAAAGTGGAAAGCGCTCTTGGATCTGTTCGGGGGACCACCACTCGACCCGGCACCCCAGGCTTTGCTGCAGGTCAAAGGACCGCTTGGCCTCATCGGCGATTTCTTCGTTGATGAGAAAGAGGTTTCCTTCGCGGCGGTAGTGAATTCTCGGCTTTTGACCGTCGATTTGCATGTCCTCTTCAAATCTCTGCAACACCTCCATCGCATACATCGAAATCTGGATATTCTCCCGAAGCGCAAACTGGATGCGAACGTTGCACATGGACAGCGTGGTCGACGCGCGGGCATATGTCGGGTCGCGCTCGACCACAGCCACCTTTAGCGTCGGGTCCATCATGGTGAGGTGATAGGCGGTGGAGCTGCCCATGATTCCGCCGCCCACGATGATCACATCGAAGCGCTCATTCCCAATCATCGGCTTTTCTCTTGGAGGGTGAACCTCGGCGCCTGGTGGAAAACGCGGCGCCGAGGTCCCCGCTTTTTAACGTTCTATTTGATGTTCTCTTTTACGAATTGTGCCCCGGTCATGGTGATCAAGGCCGGCTGCTTGACCTCACCCGTCTGGTCGAATTCATAAACCGGCGTGCCGATCCCATTCACCTTCACGGTTCGAAGGTTCTTGATGAAAGAGGCGCGATCGACTCCACCGGCCTCGATGATCGACTTTGCCACCATGACGGCATCATAGCCGTAAATGGCGGCCATCGGGGGCAATCCTTCGTATTTCTTATTCCAGAGCTCCACGAATTTTTTGGCGGCAGGCCTCGTCACATCCAACGTGGGCGACAAGACCAGGTAGAATTCCCCGGTGTCCCCGGCAAGCTCGAAAAATTTGGACTCGGTCAGCGAGTTCGGGCCGTAGATCGGAATCGCCCATCCCATCTGCCGGCACTGTTTCACGAGAAGCCCGCCTTCATTGTAGGTCACAAAGGGGAGGAGCATCTCCGGGTTCTTCGATTTGGCCTGCAGCAGCACCGATTTGAAGTCGACGTCCTGACCGGGCACGACGACGCTCTCGGAGACGACCTCGATTCCCAGCTCCTTGGCCCGCTCTTTAAAGGACTTCACCAACTGCTGACCGTAATCCTGGTTCTCGCTGATGATCGCAACGGATTTTTTCTTAAACTCGTTTTTGATCTTGTCGGCCATGTGCACGGCCACGCTCTTGGTCGTATACGTGAGGCGCGCTATGTTGTTAAAGCCCTGCTCGGTGATGGTGACGGCCTGGGCGTACGTGATGATGTTTCCTACACCGCTCCGTGCAAATACGGGAGTCGCCGCCAGGGCGCAGGAACTCATGGTCGGCCCGAGGACCGCAAGGTAATTCCCGTTCGAAAGCTTTTTGGCGATGTTGGCAGCTTCTTTCGGATCTCCGCGGTCATCCTCGAAAACCAAGGCGAGCTTGTACCCCTTGAGGGGGCCCGCTGCAACGCCGCCCTCGGCGTTGATCTGCTCGACCGCGACCTCCATCCCGCGTTTGTTTCCCGTTCCGTAATCGCCGTACTTGCCCGTGACCGAATCGAATGCCGCCAGATGAATGACCTTCTTGGCCTTGTCGATGCCATCCCCCGCAAATCCGTTGGCTGCCAGGGCGACGGCACAGCCCGCTACGAAAGCAACGAGACACATTCTCTTGATCATCGCCTCCTCCTTTCTCGGTTAACAAGGGACGCCTCGAGGAACCCCCAGCAAGCTCTCTTTTTTCTTCCGGCTCGGCCCCTTGCGATGTTGGAGACATCCGATGCCCGCTTTATAGAACGCCTGTGTCTTCCCCCAGATAGGATTTGCGGATGTCGCCTGAGTTCAACAGGTTCTCGGAGCGGTCGCTGTAGGCGATGCGCCCAAGCTCCATGATATAGGCCCGTTCGGTGATCTTCAGTGCTTTTCGCACGTTCTGTTCGACCAGCAGGATCGAAATGTTCTCCCGGTGCAGGGTCTGGATCGTCTTAAAAATCTCGTTCACCAGGAAGGGGGCGAGCCCCATGGACGGCTCATCCAAAAGAAGCAGTTTCGGCCGGGCCATCAGGCCTCGGGCGATCACCAGCATCTGCTGCTCGCCTCCGCTCAGAGTCCCGGCGAGTTGATTTCTTCGCTCGGCCAGCACGGGAAACATCGCAAAGTACTTGTCCATGTCCTTTTTGATCTCGGCGGTATCGCGGCGGCCGAAGGCTCCCATCTCCAGATTCGTGAGCACCGTCGACTTTGCAAACACTTTCCGCCCCTCCGGGACATGGGCAATCCCATAAGCGGCAATCCGATCCGGAAGGTGGTTCTCAATCCGCCGGTTTTCGAAGAGAATCTCCCCCCGGGAAGCACGAACAAGGCCGGAAATCGTTTTCAGAAAGGTGGTTTTTCCCGCGCCGTTGGCGCCGATCAGCGCGACGATTTCCCCCTTGTTCACATCGAGGGAGACCTCGTGCAGCACCTTGATCTTGCCATATTGGGCGCAGAGACCCCTGACCGAAAGCATCAGCTTTCTTCCTCTTCCCCCAAGTAGATTTTCTGTACCTGAGGATCGTTTTGAATCGCTCGCGGCACCCCTTCTCTGAACTTCTCGCCGGCATTCATGACCAGAATCCGCTCGGCAATGGACATGATGAATTTCATGTTGTGTTCAATAATGAAAATCGTTGTGCCGCGCTTTTGAAGATTCTTCAAGAAAGCGGAAAGAGCATCGACCTCCGAGGGGTTCATGCCGGCACAAGGCTCATCCAGCAGAAGCAGCTTGGGCTCGGAGGCCAAGGCCCGGCAGATTTCAAGAAGCCTCTGCGATCCATAAGGCAGATTGCGGGCGAATTCGTGCCCGCGGGAAGATAGATTGACCATCTCCAGGAGCGACCGCACTGCGGCCTCGGCGTCTTTCTCGATTCTCCTCGATGCGGCGGGATTCAAATAAACGTTCAGAAGTGAATTGTGGATCTTGCAGTGCCGCCCGATCAAAAGGTTGTCTAGAACGGAGATGTTCGAAAACACGCGTAGGTTTTGAAATGTCCGGGCAATGCCCCTTCGCGTGATGAGCTGAGATGGGAGGCCGGTGATGCGCTCGCCTTCGAAGAACATATCCCCGGAGTCCGGCTTGTAGATTCCGGACAACAGGTTAACAAAGGAGGTCTTGCCCGAGCCGTTCGGGCCGATCATGCCGACGATCTCGCCTTGGTTGACGGTGATGGAGACGGACTTGACCGCGGTGACCCCGCCGAAGCGCTTGGTTAGGTTTTTGGTCTCGAGAAGTACCACGTTTCTAATCTCTGAAGGATGAATCCCCGAACAAACCCTGCGGTCGGAAGAGCAGCACCAGAATCATGATCGCCCCGATCAACAGGAGGCGGTATTCGGCAAATTGGCGCAGAAACTCGATCGCGATGGTCATCAGAGCGACACCGGCGAAGGTTGCCTCGAGTCGCCCCATCCCGCCCACGATGACCATGATGATCATGAGGCAAGATTCCTCCAGCCTGAAATTGGAGGGGGTGACCGTCGTCTGGTATACCGCAAGGTAACTGCCGGCAAGCCCGGCGTAGAGGCACCCGATGGAGAAGGTCAGGATCTTGTAGGAGGAGGTGTTGATCCCCATCACGGAAGCGGCGAGTTCGTCTTCGCGGATGGCGATAAAGGCGCGACCGTACTTGGAGTCGATCAGCATCCGCAGGGTGACATAGGTGAAGAGCAGAAGTACGATCCCGAGAAGGTAAAAGTCTCTCTCCGACTTGATCTGCCAGCCGAGCACGGTCGGTATGGGGATTCCGACGATCCCCATGGCCCCGCCCGTGAAGTCGATCCACGCCTGGGAGACCAACCTGAAAATCTCGCCGAAAGCGATGGTGAGAAGGCAGAAGTAGTCCCCGCGCACCTTGCGCGTCGGCAAGCCCAGAACGAACCCCAAAATGAGCGCCAAGAGCCCGGAGATGAGGAGAGCGGGTAGAAAGCCGAAGCCGTGGCGTGTCATCAGGATCGCCGTGGCATATGCCCCGACCCCGTAGAACGCGGCATGACCCAGTGAGAGCAATCCTGCGTAACCCAAGATCAAATTCAAGCCCAGGCAGAGGATCGCATAGACGATCGTAAAATTCACGATGGCGAGCAGGTAGGGCTCTTCGGACAGCGCCAAGGGCACGGAGATCAGGAGAAGCAGCAGGCCGCCGATCAAGTAAGAGCGCTTGTTTGGCATGTGCTTCACGTGGGCTTCAACGCCTCTTCACACCTTATCTTTTTCGACCGACCCCATGATCCCCGTCGGCTTAAACAGCAGGATGACGATCAAGATCAAAAACGTGATCGAATCGCGGTACGAGCTCGACACGTAGACGCCGATCAGGTTCTCCGTGATTCCCAGGATCATCCCGCCGACCAGTGTGCCGCTCATGCTGCCGATCCCGCCGATGACCGCAGCGGTGAACGCGACAATGGTGCCGCGGAAGCCCATGCCGATGGAGATCGCATTGTACGAGGTGGAGTACAGTATGCCGCCGAGGACACCGAGCACTCCACCCATGAAGTAGACAATCGTGATGATCCTGTTGATGGGGATGCTCATCAGGCTGGCTGTCGGGATATCCTGGGAGACGCAAAGAATGGCCTTGCCGAGCCGATGGTGTTTCAGGAAGAGGTTGAAGGCGATGATGAAGAATACCGCGATCGCCAGAGTTACGATGTGGGTGGCGGAGACCTCCTGACCGAAGATTCGGATCGGCTGCGCCGGGAACAACGAAGGAAAGGGCAACACCTGGCTGCTCCAGGCGCGCTCCGAGTGGTTCTGGATCACATAGGCGGCGCCGAGCGCGGTAATCATCGAAATCATGCGGTGCTGGGCCGCGCGCAGGCGGCGGTACGCAAGAAACTCGACCAAGGCGGCAAGTGCACCGCCGCTGATCGCAGCCGCCAACACCGCGAGAAAGGGGTTGAGCTGAAACTTCGTCAACAGGGTGTAGCAAAGCAGGGTCCCGAAAATGTACACATCCCCATGGGCGAAGTTCATGAGCCGCAGCATCCCGTAGACCATGCTGTAGCCGATGGTCACGAGGGTGTATATCGCCCCCACCATAATCCCTACGATGAGCACATCGATGAACATCGGACCCGGCCTGGCGGCATCATTGGGGTCTGAAAATCAAGCGCGATCTATTACATCAGCCCCTCGTACGGTCTTTGGGCGAGGGCCGAATGAACGTAGCGAATCATGGTGGTGAAATCGAAAACCGGCAGGCGCGTCTCCGCCTGCACGGCGCTCGCATACGGCGGCAGGTCGCTGCATTCCAGGAGAATCGCGCCGATGTCGGGGTAATCGATCATTAATTGGCGCGCGACCGAGACGACCTCCTCCCGGATGAGATCGGAATCGAGCGTTCCCTTCTCTTGGAGAATGGCCTCCCGGAATTCGGTTTGTCCCTCCATACCGCCGATGGCAAGCGCCATGTCGGATGTAATCCCGACCGCTTCGAAGTGCCTGGGGGTCAGTGCCCGTGAATCGGCCGTGATCACCCCGACTCGTCGACCCTTGGGCAAAATCTGGAGAATGAACGGAATTTGAAGAAGGCTCGAAAGGAAGACCGGGATCCGGCAGGCGGCGGAGACCTCGCGCTGGAAGAGCGCCATGAAACCGCAAGCCCCGGTGATGGCCTTTACCCCTTCCCGCTGCAGTTCGAGCGCGGCGTCGATGAAAGGCTCAACAAGAGACGGGTCTTGCTTCGTGAGAAGCCGTTCGATGGAGGCGTCTTTGACCACCTTGTACCGAACCGGGAAAGGAAAGGTGGTCGCGTTACCGACATTGCCCGGCACGCAGGGATAGTGGGCGTTCAGGATCAAGATCCCGATGGTCTCACCATACCAGCATTGCCCCTTAGGTCCCGCCTGGAACCGCATGTTCCGTCCTTCCGGTGAGGTGAGAAACCAGCGTCAAGAGATAGGAAGAAAAATGTTCTTTGACCAATCGCTCCGCTTCGTTGGCGTCGTTGTTCAGAAACGCCGTGTATACTTTTTTGATGTCGCGTATCGATGACTTGATCAGATCACTCATTTGCTCTCGGGCCCCGATCGTGTTCCACAGGCGCATGCACTGATTGTAAAGCTTGCCGAGTATCTCCTTCAGAAGTTCGTTTCCTTGTGCCTCGTGAATGATTTTGTGGAATTGGGCGTCGAGCTCCAGATAGCTGAAGATATCCGCATCCGGATCAAGGGCTTCGATGTTCTCCACCACTTCCTTCAAGGCGGCCAGGCTTTCGGGTTTGATCCGTCTGAACGCGAGTTGAGCGGCCACTCCTTCCAAGATGGTCCTCAGCTCGAAGATATCTTTCAAGGAAGCCATGTCGGTGTGAGTCACCACGACACCGACCTTGGGTTTGATCAACACCAGGCCATCCATTTCAAGGCGAAGGAGGGCCTCGCGGTAAGGCGTTCTGCTTACTTTGTAGGTGCGGCAGATTTCCTTTTCGTTTAACACCATCCCCGGGGAATAGCGGCCGAAAATGATGAGATTCTTGAGCTCTTCATAGATTTGATGGCGCCGGTATTTTTTTGAAGTCATAGCGTTTTATGAATTTGATTTAGTATTACATTTAAAAATATATAAATTTTAATATCATAAATATATCATGTATGTCAAGAGATATTTTTGATAATTAGATAAATTACTAAACATTCGAATTTATTCATCAAAAAATCATATCCAGCGATATCGGAGACCGGTTCGGCATTTGCCGAAAGGCTTAAAGAGAGGGGATGTCGTTCTGTCTATAAATTCGGCTCGGCCCTGCAGCCAGAGAGGTGATCTGGCAGAATTGACGCCATGAAATGGAGCACGGAGTATGCGCCCCCTTGGCGATGCGATTGGAGACCAACCCTCTGAAAGCGGCCCCTTTGTGGCTTCTTGAGCACGATTTGGAGGATGCGGGTGAGGCACTGTGCCTTTTGGTCAACAAAGCCGCCGAGATCGAGCGCGCCGAGTTTTTCGGGGCCGCGCCCTTTGGACGCGCACACACGCGGCCCGGTCACGCCAAAGGCTTCGAGCCCTGGACCTTGCTCACCCTCCCGGGCGAAGGGACTTTCCAGACCCCCCCAGTGCGCTCCGGCGATTTCCATCCAGCGGCTCTCGAACAACGCGGCGGCATGGATCAGGCGGTCCATCTCGCCTTGGCCGAAATGTACACCCAGGGTATGCCCTTCGCCGCGTCATCGAGGGGCTCCAACGGCTGCTCGGCCCGGAGATTTCGCTTTTCTCCGCGGAGGCAAACCGCGGCTGCTGCCGGGTTCGATGAGGACCCACGAGGATTGGCTCGAGCGACCCGGGGATGAGGCGCCTTGGCTCTTTCTGGAAGCCCGCTAAAGAGAAGGTGCGTCTGGAAGACGGCGTCGATTGCGCCGCGCTGATCGCCGTCGGCACGAGTCTGCCGACAAGCGCCGGGTGCCGGGCTGCGAGATCGCCCCTTCGAAAGCGGGGGTCAACTGGCGGCGTTTCCTGGAAAAGGCTCATGAGCCGTGGCCTGATAGGGGTCAGGCTCATTTTGGCCGACGATCATGCGGGGCTCCAAGCCGCCCCGCTGCACCATCCTGACCGCGGCGTCTTGGCGGCGTAGCCGGTTCCATTGGCAGCAGAACGCAGGCCGGCTCACCGCCCGTCAGGAGGCGAAAAAGACCGTCGCCGCCAAACTGCGCGCGATCTTCAGGGGCAGAACGGTGGCCGAACGGCTGCTGAGGGCGGCCGACGAAGCCTGGCGGAGAGAACATCCCGACCTTGAAAATGGGCCGAGGAAGCCGTGCCTGAGGGGCGGTCCGTTTTCGACTTACCGGCAGCGCACCGCGTGCGGCTCTACCCCCCCAACGGTCTTCGGCGCATCGACCGAGAACTGCGCCGACATCGCCGAAAGGATCTCCCCCCGGTTCATCCGTAGAGGCGCGCCGCAATCCCGAACGGTCTGCGGCATCTCAGCCCGGACAAGACCGGGCGATACCCGGAGCGCATCAGGCCGGAACCCGTATGGGAGGCCCTCGAAGATTTCGCCAGGGAAACGCCCGGCGAAGTGGTCACGTTCCGGCATCGGCCGCCAAAGTACGTTTCACGGCATGCGGCAATCAAAAAGCCGCCTGGGGAGACGTTACCCCCCAGGCGGCAATCAAGGTGTTATCAGCTATTGGATTCGATGGCGTCCCCAACGGGATTTGAACCCGTGTTGCCGGCGTGAAAGGCCGGTGTCCTGGACCTGGCTAGACGATGGGGACGAAACCCGCAGGCAGCGCACGTCTTGGTGGGCCGTGCTGGACTCGAACCAGCGACTCTCTGCTTAAAAGGCAGATACTCTACCGCCTGAGTTAACGGCCCAACGACGTTTAAAGTGGCTTTATATATTGGCGAAACCTCTCCTTGTCAACAAGAAAGGGACCCGACAAAGGATTCAGAGAACCTGAACGATCGCTGCCCACAACAGCCCGGCGACGAGGGCGCCGCGGTCCCGGCGGGAGGCCGTGAGCGACCGGGGCGTGCGCTCGTCGCGGTAGCCGCGCGCCTCCATGGCCAGGGCGAGCCGGTCGGCCCGCAGGCAGAGCCGGCGAAGGGCGGGAAGGGCAAGGCAAAGGATCCGCCTGAGGGGGTTTCGCCGCCGCGCGACACACCGCGCTTCCTGGGCCTCGCGGACGGCTTCGATCTCCGCGAACACCAAGGGGACAAAGCGCACCATGAGACCGAGCATCGTCCCGATCCGTGCCGCTTGCGGCCGTGGGAGCGGCCGTAAGAACCATTCGACCCCGGACTTGACCTCGGCCGACGGGGTCGTGGCCACAAGGGCCGCCCCCAGGAAAAAGACAAACAAAAGCCTGAATGCAACCTCCGCCCCGGAGACAACCCCCTCACGGCTTGCCGCAACCCCGCCCAGCGTGAAAAGCGGCTCGCCTTCGACCGCAAGGGCGCGGGCGGAGAAGACGAAAGCCAGGAGCACGGCGAAGGCGAGAAACGGCCTTCCGCCGAGGCCGCGGAACGCTCCCTCCCGCCAGGCGAGCACAAGGGGCGGAAGCCCAAACCCGATCAAAACGGGAAGCTCGAGCGGGATGCCGGCGAGTGACCAGGCCGCAAGCAAGACGAGCTTGACCCGCACGTCGAGACGAACAAGAGCCGTCCCCCGGGTCAAGGGCCGGGGATCGCTCACGTGAGCCATGTCAGACCCCGGATCCCCCGGCCGTCGAGCACCGGCTGCCTGACGCCGCACGCTCCGGCGGAAGCGAGCGTCTCCTCGGGCGTTCCCTCGCGAAATACCCTTCCCTCCTTCATCAGCACGAGCCGGTCGGCGTGGCCGAGGACCTTGTCGAGATCGTGGGTGGTCACGATCACCGTGCGCCCCTCGCGCTGAAGCGCAACCAGCGCCTCGAGCACCCCGCGCACCCCCGCGTAATCGAGGCTGGAAAAGGGTTCGTCGCAGACCAGGATGCGGGGCTCCATGGCGAGAACCCCGGCGAGGGTGAGTCTTCGCTTTTCGCCCCCCGACAGGAGGTGCGGCCGCCGCTCGGCGAGATGGGCGAGGCCGGTCCGGTCGAGGGCTTCGGCGACGCGGCGCTCGATCTCCGGCCGCGGAAGTCCCAGGTTCTCCGGCCCGAAGGCCACATCCTCGCGCACGGTCTCGCCCACGATCTGGCTTTCCGCGTCCTGGAAAAGCATCCCGACAAGAAGCCGCGCGCGAAGGGGCTCCCGGGCGGGATCGACCCCGGCGACGCGCAGGCTTCCCGCCGTAGGCCGAAGCAAGGCGTTGAGGTGCCGAAGAAGCGTCGTCTTCCCCGACCCGTTTTCGCCGGCGATCACCACGAAAGAGCCCTCTTCCACGGCGAGCGAGATTTCCCGCAGCCCCCAGGTGCCGTCGGCGAAGCGGTGGCTCAAGCGATCGATTTCAATCACGGCCGGCACGCGCGTGGGTCTCCGCAGACGAAAGATCGCCTTCGCTTCGAGGCAGAAGCGGCCGGATCGAGCGCGCGGCAAGGACCGCGGCGGCGATCTTGAGGGCATCCCCCGGAAGGAAAGGCAGCATCCCGGCGGCGATCGCCTGGGGGATGCTCATCGCGGTCACGATTTTCAGCCAACTCACCCCGCAGAGGTAGAGAAGCAGGGATCCGAGGATGAGGGCCACGGCGTCCCGCCACAGCCGCGGCGGCCGGCCCTCGACCATCCGGCCGATCAGGAAGACGACCGGCAGGTAGCCCAAGAGAAACCCGCCGGTAGGGCCGGCGAAGCGCGCCAGCCCCCCCGTTCCGCCCGCGAACACGGGGAGCCCGGCCGCCCCGGCGAGGAGGTAGATCCCGACGCTGGCCAGGCCCCAGCGACTGCCGAGCAAAAGCCCGGCCAGCATGACGAAGAAGTTCTGGAGCACGATCGGCACCGGCCCGATCGGGATCACGACATAGGCGCCGACCGCGGTCAACGCGGCAAAGAGGGCGGCGAACACCATGGGCCGCAAGGCGGTCGCGGCGGTCGCCGCCGAGGAAGGCTCCCCACCCATCGTCCGATCTCCTTTCCCGGCTCAGAGAAAGCAATCGCCGTGCAGCACCGTCCGCAGCCTGCCGCCCGGCTCTTCCACGATCAGCGCCCCGAAAGGGTCGAGGTCACGCGCGATCCCGCGGATTTCTTCCGTTCCGGTTGCGATGCGCACCTTCTTTCCGAGGGTCACCGTGTGTCTCTTCCAGCGCTCTACGATCCCGTCCCAGGGTGCGGCGACCGCCTCCCGTTCCAGTTCCTCGAGAAAACGCGCGAGGATCTCCTTGCGCGGAAGTTCTCGTCCGAGGATCTGCCGCAGCGACACCGCAGGCGGCCGCACCCCGGGCGGCTCGTTGTTCACGTTCAACCCGATCCCCACGTTCACGAAGGCGACCTCCTCGCCCTCGGCCTCCATCTCGGAGAGGAGCCCGCAGAGCTTTTTCCCCGCGACCAGGATGTCGTTCGGCCACTTGACCCCGGCCTCGATTCCGAAGTCGCGCCGCAAGAGCTCAACCAGGGTGAGCGCGACGAGCAAGTTCACCCGCGGGCTGAAAAGAAGGGGAATCCGCGGCCGCATCACGATCGTGACGTAGAGCCCCCCTGCCTCCGACACCCAGGGCCGCCGAAGCCGCCCGCGGCCCGCCGTCTGGCGCTCGGCCACGACGGCGGTGAAGGCGGGGCAGCCCTGCCGGGCGAGTTCGCGTGCGAGGTCCATGGTCGAGCCGAGCTCTTCGCGGTAGACGATCCGTTCCTCGCGACCGGGAAATTCCCAAGGGTAGGGCCGGTCGGGGCTTGCGCAGAGGCGGTAGCCGCGCGGGCCGGCCTCGATCTCGTAGCCGAGCTCGCCCAGACGCTGGATGTGCTTCCAGACGGCGACCCGGGAGGCCCCGAGGCGCTCGCAGAGAACGGGGCCGGAAAGAGGCCCTGCGGCCTCTCGCAGCAGACGAAGGATCGCAGACTTCATGTTTGGTTAACCTAAACTGATTCTTTGGTTAACGAAAGGCGGGCCGCCTGTCAAGCGGGCCCCGCGCCCGGCGGGAGGCCGCATCTCCGGGCAGCCAGGCACGCGCGGCCGAGAGGCTCTGGCTTAAGGCCGGGCTTCAGAGCGCGTCCAGGAGGCGTTCGTGAAGATTGTCGAAGCCGCCGTTGGACATGATCAGCACGACATCGCCGGGTTGCGCGGAGCGCACGAGGTGCTCGAGGATCCCTTCGGTGTCGGCGAAGCGGAAGGCTTCCTTCCCCTGCGCGCGAAGCGCGTGGGCGAGCCTCTCCGCGGAGAAGCGCTCGGCCGCGGGGACCTTTTCCGGGGCGGCGATGTCGCGCACGAGGACGCAGTCGGCCTCGCCGAAGGCTGACGGATAGACCTCCTGGAAGACGTTGCGCATGCTCGTGTTCGAACGCGGCTCGAACACGGCGATGATCCGCCGTTCGGGGTAGGCCGCGGCCACGGCCGCGATCGTCTCGCGAACGGCGGTCGGGTGGTGGGCGAAGTCGTCGAGCACCAAAACGCCGCGTTTCTCGCCGCGCACCTCCTGGCGGCGCTTCACCCCCGTGAAGCTCTCGAGCGCCCGGCCGGCTTCGGCCGGCCCGACCCCCAGGCTCTCGGCCAGGGCGATCGCGGCGAGCGCGTTCAGGAGGTTGTGTCGCCCGATCAAGCGCGTGCGGAAGCGGCCGTAGCGGACCTTTCCCTTCCAGGCCTCGAAGCGTTGGAAGCCCCCCTCGGGGGGGAGGACCTCGAGACGCCACGGCGAGCCGGGATGCGTCCCGTAGCGATGCACCAGAGCGCGCGTCTTGCAAAGGAGACGGTCGATCGCGGGCTCACCGTCCCAGGCAAAAAGCCGGCAGGCGGGGGAGAGCCGCTCCAAGAGCCGGCCGAAGGCCTGCTCGACCGCGGGAAGGTCGCGGTAGATGTCGGCGTGATCGAACTCGAGGCTTGTCCAGATGAGCCGGACGGGGTCGTAGTGCAGGAACTTCGGCCCCTTGTCGAAGAAGGCCGTGTCGTACTCGTCGCCTTCGAGGACGATCTCGCCGCCCCGGCCGAGACGAACGTTGCTTCCGAAGTCGTTGAGGATGCCCCCGATCAAGAAGGAGGGGTCGCGCCCCGCCGTGTGCAGGATCCAGGCGGCGAGGGCCGAGGTCGTCGTCTTGCCGTGGGTCCCCACCACGACGAGCGCCTGTTTGCCGCGGGCGGCGAAGCGGTTCACCGCCTGGGGAAGCGAACAGTAGGGGATCCCGCGGCGGGCGCACTCGAGCGCCTCGGGGTTCGCGGCCGTTACGGCGTTGCCGATGACGACGAGATCGGGGGGAGGCTCGAGGTTCTCGGGCCGGAAGCCCTCGAGCACGGGAATGCCGCGGGCGGCGAGAAAGCCGCTCATCGGCGGGTAAATCTTCCGGTCCGAGCCGCGCACCTCGCAGCCCAGATCCTTGAGGAGACAGGCGAGCGCGCCCATGGCCGTCCCGCCGACGGCGACCAGGTGGACCCTCCGGACCGTCTCGGGGATGCGGTTCAGGCGCGGGTCCATGGGCGAAGGGGGGACGGGCGAAGGTCCCCGGGCCCCGCTCATGCGGCGATCTCGCGGAAGACCTTCTCCGCGGCGGCCACCGTGCGCTCGATTTCTTCGCTGCCGTGGGCGCTTGAAAGAAAGAGCGCCTCGAACTGCGAGGGCGCGAGGTAGACGCCCTCGCGGCGCATGCCTTGGTAGAAACGGGCGTAGCGGGAAAGATCGCTTTTCTTCGCCGCCTCGAAGTCACCGACCGGCCCGGGGTGGAAAAAGAGCCCGATCATCGAGCCCACGTGGTCGACGGTCACGGGGACACCGGCCGCGGCCGCGGCTTCCTTGAGTCCCGCGCAGAGCCGGGCGCTCCTTTTCTCGAGCCGCTCGTAGAAGCCCTTTTTCTTGAGCTGCTTCAGGGTCGCGATCCCGGCCGCCATGGCGAGCGGGTTCCCGGAGAGTGTTCCCGCCTGGTAGACCGGGCCCTCCGGGGCGATGCGGGACATGATCGCCGCCTTTCCGCCGTAGGCGCCGACCGGGAGCCCGCCGCCGATGATCTTGCCGAAGCAGGAAAGATCGGGACGGATTCCGTAGCGCTCCTGGGCCCCGCCGTAAGCCACGCGGAAGCCGGTCATCACCTCGTCGAAAATGAGGATCGACCCGTGCCGCGCGGTCTCTTGGCGCAGGGTCTCGAGGAAGCCGGGCCGCGGGGGGACGAGCCCCATGTTGCCCGCGACCGGCTCGACGATCACGCAGGCCACCTCGCCGCCCCGTTCGTTCATGAGCCTCGTGAAGGCGGCCGTGTCGTTATAGGGGAGCGAGAGGGTGTGCTGGGCGGTCGGGGCGGGAACCCCGGGGCTTCCCGGGATGCCGAGGGTGGCCACCCCGGAGCCGGCCGCGACGAGCAGCGTGTCGGCATGGCCGTGGTAGCAGCCGTCGAACTTCACGACAAGGTCCCGGCCGGTCACCCCGCGGGCGAGCCGGATCGCGCTCATCGCGGCCTCGGTCCCGGAGTTCACCATGCGCACCATCTCGACCGTGGGCACGGCCTCGATCACCATCTCGGCGAGTTCGATCTCGAGGTCGGTCGGCGCCCCGAAGCTCGTCCCCCGGTTGAGCACCGCCGCGATCGCCTTGACGACCGCGGGGTGGCGATGCCCGAGGATCATCGGCCCCCAGGAGCCCACGTAGTCGATGTAGCGGTTTCCGTCGGCGTCCACGACCCAGGCGCCCTCGGCACGGCGGATGAAGAGCGGCTCGGCGCCAACGGACTTGCAGGCGCGCACCGGGCTGTTCACCCCCCCCGGGATCACGCGCACCGCGCGCTCGTAGAGACGGCAGGATTTGACGGGCGGCTTCATGGCATCCTTCCTTCCTTCGGGAAAAGAACAGGGGGAATTTCGCGCGGGCACGTTAGCAGAGGGCCCGCGACGAATCAAGAAAGCGAAACGGCCTGTAGCGCGAAAAAAGACTTGATTTCGGGCCCGCGGATTGATTAAGGTAAGATCCTATCGAAAAAGACTGACGTTTGGGCGCTTAGCTCAGCGGGAGAGCGCTACCCTCACACGGTAGAAGTCGCTGGTTCAAATCCAGCAGCGCCTACCATGATTTCAGTGGGTTATGGAACCCACCACATCGGCCCGCCGACCATATTTTGTACGGTCAGCGGGCCTCTTTTTTGCCCGACTCACGGAGAGCCCCAAGGAGCGACGATCTCGCCTCGGGGCATATCGCCCTATGCACCGACTTTTTTTCTGCTGGGCCTTGGCGGCCTGAGCGCGGCGATCAGCGAGACCGTCTGCTCGTGCTGCCGGCCGGTGACGTGCTGGTAGAACTTGAGGAGGGTCTTCGGCGCTGAGCCGACGACCTCGGAGAGGGCCTTGAGGTCGGCTCCGCCCTCGAGGGCCGAGGTGATGAAGCGGTGGCGCAGGTCGTAGAGCCGCACGCGGCGGCCGATCTTCGAGTCCGCAACCGCGCGGCGCCAGGCGCGCTTCAGCGAATGAACGCGCCGGCCGCGCCACTGAACGATATGCTCCGGCCCGTCCGGGCCGTCCTCGCGCCGCCAGCGCTCGAGCTCCGGCAGGAAGTCCCTGTGGATCGGCACCTCGCGCGCCTCCGGCCCCCCCTTGTGCGCGGACCGAACCAGGATCCTCCGGCTCGTCCAGCGCACATCACGCCAGCGAAGCCCCAGCAGCTCGACCGACCCGGGGCGCAGCCCAAGATACCAGGAGAGCATGATCGCGCGCCTCAGGTGCGGAGGGGCCTGCGCAAGGATCCTCTCAACCTCCTCCTCGGTCGGCGGGTCGGGCGGCGTGATGCGCTCGCGCGGCTTCGGGTAGTTCGCGATCGGGTTGTAGGGGATGAGCGGCGGGTCTTGCTTTGCGGCCCAGCTAAGGATCGCCTTGAGATCGGTCAACTCGCGCCGGATCGTCGCATCCGACACACCGGCCGCGCGCCGCGAGGCGACGTAGGCGTCGACGTCGCGGGGCTTGATCGACGCTGCCGGCATGGCCCCGAAGAACGGCGCAAGGTGCGCGACGAGGCGGAAGCGGAGCTGCTTTCTGCTGTTTTCGTTGAAGCCGCGCCGGTCGCGGTATTCCTTCGAGACCTCAAGGAACGATGGCCCGGCATGCTCGCGCCGCGGCCTGCGGCGCAAAAGGCCAAGCTCGGCATCCCGCGCGTAGGCCGCGGCCTCGGCGGATGCGCCGCGGCCGAAATACTCCTCGACCAGGCGGCCGCCTGGGGCGCGGTAGTAGACCACCCAGCGGCCGTCCTTGCGCTGCCGGACGGCCATCAGATCGGCCCCCCGCAAAAAAGGCAGCGGAAGTCCTCAATCCGATTCTCCCGGCCGCATTGAGGACAGCGCTTGGTCGGCCTCGCCGCAGCGCGCGGGACAGCATCGCGCGGGCTGCCGCAAAGCCACGCCAGGAGGGCAAACACGGCGGCCGCGGCAAAAAACACCGGAGCCACAAACGCCGCAAGGGCTGAGACGATCGAGAGGAGGATAAACGCCCTTTTCATGGATCGCCTCCTGTGGGGTCATTTTCCCGGCCGGGATCACGTCGACGATGGTGCGGAGGGACTGGTAGAGACCGCCTCGCACCATGCGGCCGACGCAACGGAGCACGATCAAATTCCCGTGGCGGTCCTGGTCGAGAAGGTGGAACCTGCGGCCGTGAAAGAGCGGGATCAGGCGCTCGACAAGATCCGGGTCGAGGTCGTCAACCGGCGCGAGCGTGAAATAATGCTCGAATATCTTCTTCGCCGAGTAGCCGTAGATCGCCTCCATCGCGTCGGGGTTGGCGCTGATGATGCGCCGCTTGTCGTTCAGGACGAGCCGCGGCACACCGACCCAGGGCGCGATTGACGCAAGACGCCTTTCCCCGCTTGCGATGAGGCGCCGCCGCAGCGCGGCAGGCGATGGGCTGCGCCACCGGAAAAGACATTCACGGCACAGCAGCTTTTCGAGCAGGACGGGGTCGTCCTCAGCCGCCATAGCTATCACTTCCCCGATCTTTTGCGTGAACATCGGCCTCCTCCAACCGCTGCATGACCTTCCGTAAAAGTTCGATGACAAGCCGTTGGTCACCTTCGGCCGCGGCGAGTTCCGCCATTTCGAGATAGCGCGTGACGGCCGAGTGGGATTTGAGAAGTGCGGTGAGATGCGGATAGGCGCCGGTCGGCAGGCAGTCATTCTGCCGGCGCGGCCCTTTTCGCCTGTCCTGGCCGCTCCGCTTCTCTCCTGCGTGGATGCTGCGGTTGACAATGGAGGGTAGTGCAGTTGCCAGTCCGAGTTGGCGCGGTTGTTGGGCTGACTTTTCATTTAGTAATTAAGCACCTTTGATTTGACGAAATCCCCCCATCGGCTTTCGCATGGCAAAACACCATTCATCTACCACGGATCAACGAAAGGACATCCCTCTCAAGCTTCCCTGTGGGAAGGCATTCAACGGCATCCCCTTTCGCATTAGCCGGGAAACTATTTCCGCCCCCCGTGTTGAAGGAGATGGTGTCTGTCCGAGATTGAGGAAAATTGTTGCCGACCATTCGTGAAGTAACTTTTCTGGTAACAATATATCGCGTATTTGCAGTAACTTTTGTTTTAGCAGGACTTAGCTCCTCAAACACAAGATTAATTCGCCCTTCCAGTGACATCCTTCGGTCGACCAGGAAGAGACCATTCTCATCCATGACTTCGTAGGATTGCTGCGCGCGGGCTCCCGGGAACTCATAGGTTCTCTCGCCAGCGGCATTCTTTACGTAAGATGTAATGCGTCCACAGTCAACGTATGTTTCAGGATCACCGCTGTAGCTTAAGCTTATAAATCCAGACGATTTATCGATATTGTTGATGACAAAATATTGTTTCCCAAGCTGAGGAATGGCCGTATTCCAAACCTCGTCGCGTGGTTTTTCAATTATCACAAAGTTGTCTGTCCCAGGTAGTTTAACTGGCCGGACGTAATCCAACTTACCGGCACACCCAACGACCAATATTACCAAGAAAATGCCAGCGAAAGGACGCATAGCAACCTCCGAGTTTGATGAGTCTGGTTGCGGTTTAAAAAAGCTTAAAAAATGTTATATGGTTTCTTCATAACACTTTTGAGCACTGACATCGCGATATAACAACCCGCCCTGAATTCTTCGAAACACCCGTATGTGCAGAAGATTAGACCATATTCTGCACTGAGCAGAAAAGGATAAATGTTTTCACAAAAGACAATTTAGCTCCTCCTTCACAAATCGTCCACCGGACTTTTATTAAGCCGGCAACTAAACATATTTCACTAAGCCGCAGCGGATCGACCACCGGTGGGTAGACGGAAAAGTCTAATACCTCAATCTGCTTGCGATGCTCTTCCGTCCACTCCCGCACCAGTTTGCTGTGATGGACTCGCAAGTTATCGACGATCAAGAACACCTTGGCCCCCTGAATTTCTTCATTCTCCTACTTGGGGCCGTGGGCGATGACCGCGTATTGCCCTCCAACCATTGCTTTACCAGTTTGGGATTCTGCTCATAAGCTCGCCGAAAGGACTTCTGGAGCGTGAACCCCCGGCGTTTCAAACACTCCTCCACTGTACGGATGGGCATCCGCATTCCCCAGATCTGTTGGAGTCTGCTGCTGGACCGCTATCCGTTTATTGACAAATTGTATATTTCTAACTGCAGGGATAATATCGAGCAGCGTTGTTTGAAGAACCGGAACGGCTTTACGAGCCGCGTCGCCGGCGGGCGGCCTTCCATAATGTAGAACTCGAATGCGCGGGCGACCTTCTCGAATTGTTCGGCCGTCCATGCGTTCGCCCCGCCACTGTGCTGGCATCGTCCATGCCGGCCCACCGCGCAAGCGCGAGGCGGTCGTCGAAGCCGCTGCGGTACGTCATGTCGAGCAGGATGTGTCCGGTCTCGTGTATGATCGTCGAGAGGTCCGCGGCTCCAAGGGGTGAATGATCTTCGGCGTCTCCCCGAAGAGATGCTCTACCGCTCCGCGGGCGTCCTGGCTTGTGCTTCGATAGACGAATCTATTGTCATATTTTCAAGCTATTTGGACAACAAGTCAATCGAAATCGGTAGAAGTCGCTGGTTCAAATCCAGCAGCGCCTACCAAATCCCCCCAGGCGGTCGGGCAAGCGAGCGGCCCGGCCGCCTGGTTCGTTTGGTGGGCCCCGGTCGTTTGGGCAGGCGACGCCTGAACACCGGGTCGAAAATCGCCAAGAGACATCGAACGCCCCCTACATGGCGGTTCCCGATCCCGATCGGCGGACATCCCCAGCGAAACAATGTCGAACATCCGCTTCCCGAGGGTAGGACCTCGATTTCCCTCTTATTACGATCCGCTTCGCTTTGGCCACGGCCGGGATTTCATGCGGCGAGTGCTATTTTAAAAACCAAGATATTGAAATTGCATATTTTTTGGCAATCCCCCGTCATGGGCCTGGTCACGATGCACAATTTTTGCTAAAAGGATTCAACCGATCTTCGCTATTGAAGGACGGCAAGCGGCAGAATGCCGCCGCCTCAGGGCCGATCCGGGTTTCAGAAGGAAACGCCGGGCAAGCGAAACGAACCGTCGCTGCCCGGCGTTTTTTTCGCAGCCATGGCGTTCATCAATCGCAAAACGCGGGAAATCCAGCTCAAGATCGTCTACGCCGGTCCCGCCGGATCCGGCAAGAGCGCCTCGCTCTCGTGGATCCACCGTCGGTTCCCGGGCTGCTTTGCGAGCCGTCTGCTTCGGGTGCGCGCGGCCGGAGAGAAAACGGTCTTCTGCGATTTCACCGCCCTTGCGCTACCGCAGGCGGCGGGCTACCGCCTCAACGTCCGCCTCTACACCCTCCCCGGCGACGAGCGCTTCGACGAAACGGCCCGGCTCGTCCTGCGCGGGGTGGACGGCATCGTCTTCGTGGCCGATGCCGCAGCGATGCGCAAGGCGAACATTCTCGCCCTCAAGCGCATCGCCTCCGCTCTTGCCGCGACAGGGAGAAGCCTGGAGCGGCTTCCGCTCGTCTTTCAGTTCAACAAGTACGATCTTCTCGCCGCGGGCTCCCTCCTTCTCCCGCCGGCGACCCTCGCCGCCGACCTGAACCCGGGCCAGCGCCGCCCCTTCTGGGTCACGAGCGCAGCCGCGGGGAAGAACCTGCTTCCGCCTTTCCTCCATGTCATCCAGCTCGCGGCGGCCGCGCTCGAGGGGCAGGCGCGACGACGGCTGCCCGGCCTGGGGCTCGAGGGCTTCGCCGCCGCGGTCAAGGAAAACCTCGGGCGGTGCTTTCCTCCGGCGGGTGAAAAAAGAAGCCGGTCCGCAACGCGAAGCCCCGGCAGGCGGGAGGCATCCGCCCCAAAAGCCGACCTGGAACCCCGCGCCTATCTCCTGGTGCCTGTCGAGCGCTTCGAGGAGCTGCTCGCGGCCGTGCAGGAAGGTGCGGCGGCCCTGGCGCGCATCGCCCAAGCGATGGGCAGGAAACCGGAAAAGCGCTGACGGGCTCCGGCCCCTGGACCCGCAGGCCCTGCCCTGGAGAACGTGCCCTTCCCCTGCCGGCGGCGGCCCCTTCGGCGTCTCAGCGGGAGGTGACGGCGGGGTGGGCCTCCGGCGCCCGTTCCGGCCCGCCCGTCAGGTAGTCTTCGGGGAGCCGCCCCTCGATCCGCGGAAGGTGCTCGAGCGGCGGAGGGGAAAAGGAAAAGCAGGTTTTCAAGAAGGCAAGCGTGATGCGGAAGGTGACCCCCCAGAGAATCTCTTCCCCGCCGGCCGGCGTGCGGAAGCGCAAGGCCGGGACATCCCGAACCCGCTTTTCGGACCCAAGCGGGGTCACGACCCGGTAGTGCACGTAATTTCCGGGATCAAGCAGGGCGGCAAGCGGGATCCAGACGATGCGCTCGACCTCCCAGTTCGGCCGAAACCGCGGCCTTCCCTTCACCCAGGCCGCCATGGGGTAGAGGATGCGGCGGAAGAGAACGAGCCGCTGCGGAAAAAGCGGGCCAAGAAAGGTGACCCGCAAGGGGTTGAGGCGCATTTCCTCGAAGGCTTCGCGCAACGCGGTCGCGAAATACAGGGCGACCCAGCGCCAGCTCCGATCGTTTTCCCGGGCCCAGCGTCGCCGGTGTCGCCAGCGGCCGAGCGGCCCGAAGGGGAGGCAGAGAAGCCGGGCGAAGAACCCGTCGAGGCCCCGCGCCATGCCGCCGCCGGCAAAGCAGAGGTCCCCCGGCTGGCGGACCGCCCGCGAGCGCTTGTTGAACACGAGGCAGGGCTCGCGAAGGGGAAACCCCGCCTCGGGCGGAGATTCCCCCAGCAGGACGAGAACGGCCGAGGTCAGCGCCAAGTCGGAGGGCGCAGGCACGTACTCCGCCGCCGCCATCTCCTGGAACCCGAGGGCATCCGTGATGCGGCCGATCAACGCCCGGCCCGGGATGGGGTGTTCCGCAATCATGACACGGCGCTTCCGGGGTGAGATGTTCCGCGGCAGACGAGTCCTGTCCCGAACGATCGATAGCAGGTGAAGGCCGATCCCGCAAGCGGCCGCCAAAGGGGCCCCGTCTTGACAAACGGCTTGACGGGATTACGTTTTCGCCGCTATACGCTCCTACCCCATCTCCAATCTGCCCTGCCCCGGCGCCGCCACCCCCAGGGCCCGGGCGCGGGACGAGGGTCCGGCGGCGGCCGGTCGGGGGCCGGCATGACCGTCGCGCCACAACGATCGGATGCGGCAATCGAATCTTCGGCCGCTTGGTTCCAGGCGGCCGGTGACCTGCGGGAGGATGTGCAGACCATGAAGCGACACATCGGTTTCGGCGGAGTCGGCCTGTTCGTGATGGTTCTTTTCCTTGCGGCTGCGGTCCCGGCGGCGGTTGCGGCCGAGAAGTCGGACGCGGGGCCCAAGCCGGAGCGCCTGCTCGTCCTTGCGCCGGAGTACCCGGGCATCGTCAGCGCGCCCGGCAAAGAGGTCAGCATGGACCTGAACCTGATCAACCGCGGCCGGACCGACGAGCTGGTCGATCTCAAGGTGACCCAGGTGCCCCCGGGCTGGAAGGCGAAGATCAAGACCTACCGCTACACGGTCACCGGCGCCCACGTTCCCGCCGACGACAAGCGCAGCCTCACCTTCGAGGCCGTCCCCGACAAGGAAACGGGCCCGGGCGACTACCCCTTCGTGGTCGAGGCCGTGACCCGCGACGGCCGCTTCCGCCTCACCCAGAAAATCGTGGTGACCCTGCAGGGCGACCAGGAGAAGGACAAGGACACCGGGGTGAAGCTCACGACCTCCTACCCCGTGATCCGCGGGCCCTCGGATGCGACCTTCGAGTTCTCGGTCGAAGTGGACAGCCGCCTGGACAAGGAGGCGGTCTTCGATCTCTTCGGCCAGGGGCCGAAGGGCTGGGAAGTGAACTTCAAACCCTCCTACGAAACCAAGTTCATCTCCAGCCTGAGGCTCAAGGCCAACCAGAGCCAGTCGATCGCCGTGCAGGTGAAACCCGCGCCCAACTCGCCCGCGGGCGAATACCCGATCGCCGTGCGGGTCGCCTCCGGCGATGCCAAGGCCGAGGCCAACCTGACCGTGGTCCTCACCGGCACCTACGAGATCGAGGCCGGCACGACCTCGGGGCTGCTCTCCCTCGAGGCGCGCCCAGGCAAGGCCGCCAACGTCTCCTTCTATGTCAAGAACACCGGCTCGGCCCCCAACACGAACATCCGCTTCATGACCTTCAAGCCCGAGAACTGGAAGGTCGAGTTCAAGCCGGAGAAGATCGACGTGATCGAACCCGGCGCGCTCAAGCAGGTCGAGATGATCGTCACCCCCTACGAGGAGGCCCTCGTCGGCGACTACTCGGTGGCGGTCAAGATCGACGGCGAGAAAACCAGCCGCAACCTCGAATTCCGCGTGAGCGTCAAGGCCTCGGCCGCCTGGGCCTGGGTGGGAATCGCGGTCATCGTGGCCGTGATCGCGGGCCTGCTGTTCCTGTTCCGCAAGCTCGGAAGGCGTTGAGGTCGAGATGGAAACCGCGCCCGTTGTCCTCTCCACGGAAGAGCTGACCAAGGTATACAAGAACCAGACGGCGGTCGACCGCCTCACCTTCGAGGTGCGCGAGGGGGAGATCTTCGGCTTCCTCGGCCCGAACGGTGCGGGCAAAACGACCACCATCCTCATGCTGCTCGGCCTGACCGAGCCGACGAGCGGAAAGCTCCAGGTGCTCGGCGTGAACCCCACCCGCGAGCCGATCAAGGTCAAGCAGAAGGTCGGCTACCTGCAGGAAAACATGGGGTTCTACGCCGACCTCACCGGCCGCCAGATGCTCTCCTTCGTCGCCGACCTGAACGCGATCCCGCCGGCCGAGGCCGAGGGACGGATCGCCTCCGCCCTCAAGGCCGTGGGGCTCGATGCGGACGCCGAGAAGAAGATCGGCGCCTACTCGCGGGGCATGCGGCAGCGGCTGGGGATCGCCGAGCTGTTGATCAAGGACTCGCGCGTCGCCTTCCTTGATGAGCCGACCCTCGGGCTCGACCCCGATGCGACCCAGCGCATCATGGAGTTGATCGAGGATCTCGCCCGCCGCAAGAAGATGACGATCCTCCTCTCCAGCCACCAGCTGCACCAGGTGCAGAAGGTCTGCGACCGGGTGGGGATCATGATCCGCGGCCGGATGGTCGCCCAGGGGCCTCTCGAGGAGCTTGCCCGGGAGAAGTTCGGGATCGACCGCGAGGAGTACACGCTGGAAGAGATATACATGAAGTATTTCCTGGAGGCCTGACGTGAACGGACTCGCTGCGATTGTCCGCAAGGAGCTCGCCGATCATTTCAGCAGCTACCGCTTCGTGATTCTCTTCGCCCTGATCGCCATGGTGAGCCTGATCACGGCCTACATGGTCGGCCTGCGCATCCGCGGGGCCGAGGGCGAGCTCAAGCCGCAGTTCGTGTTCCTCATGATCTTCGCCGAAAGGGGCGCGATGTTCTCGCTGGTCGAATTCGTGGCCTTCTTCGGCCCGCTCGTCGGCCTGGTGCTCGGCTTCGATGCGATCAACCGCGAACGAAACGAGGGCACCCTGAGCAAGATCCTCGCCCAGCCGATCTACCGCGACGTCGTGATCAACGGGAAATTCCTGGCCGGCGTGATCATGATCGCCGTGCTGCTCACGGCGATCGTGCTCGTGATCACCGGGCTGGGGCTCGCCGTGGTCGGGGTCGTCCCGGGCGCGGAAGAGCTGCTGCGGGTCGCCGTCTACCTCGTGGTGAGCATCGTCTACGTCGCCCTGTGGCTCGGGGTCGCGATCCTCTTTTCGATCCTCTTCCGCAGCACGGCGACCTCGGCGCTCGCTTCGCTGGCGGTGTGGATCTTCTTCTCCTTTTTCGTCACCATCGGGGCGAGCATCCTGGCGAACGCCCTGCTCGGGCAGGAAACGGAGCTCAAGCCCGATGCGGCCATGCGCAAGATCGCCGCCGTGCGCCAAGCGGTGCTCCTTTCCCCCATGGAGCTTTACTCCGAGGCGACGGCGACGGTGATCGACCCGATGCGCCGCTCGGCCCGCTCCTTCATCCCGGGCGGGCCGCTGGAGGCGCTCTCGATGACCCGGTTCTCCGGGCCGCTCGCCTTCGACCAGAGCCTGCTCATCGTCATGCCCTACCTCATCTCCCTTCTTGCGGTGACGGTGGTCTGCTTCGCCGTCTCCTACACGGTCTTCATGCGCCAAGAGATCCGCTCGCTCTGACCGGCGGCTCAAGGGGGGTCGGTCCAAGCGGCGTCCGCCCGACGTCTTTGGGCCGGAAGCGGCCTGCGGACGGCACGAGGGGTTTCCGCAAGGACCCCTCGTCCGCGGGCCGGCTGTGCGCCCCGCGGGATCCGAAGAGGGATTCGTGCCGTGGCCGTGCCCTCTCGGCGGCACGCGGGACTGCTGCGGGCGGTGCCGCCCCCGCGGAGAGCCCAAACAAACGAGGGGGTGGCCCCGAACCTGGGCCACCCCCTCGTCTTTTCTCGGACGGTTCGCGCGCGCCGCGTCTCGGCGCGCGCCCTGGATCAATACATGTCCTCGTCCATGGGCGGCGTCGCGGCCGCCTTCTTTTTCTTCTCCGGCTTCTCGGTGATCATCGCCTCGGTCGTCAACATCAGTCCCGCCACCGAGGCCGCGTTCTGCACGGCGAAGCGCACGACCTTGGTCGGGTCGATGACCCCGGCCTTCATCAGGTCCTCGTAGACGCCGGTCTCGGCGTTGAAGCCGTAGCCGTCCTTGCCTTCGATCACGGCGTTCACCACGACCGAGCCTTCGAGGCCGGCGTTCTGGGCGATGTTCCGCAGCGGCTCCTGGAGCGCGCGCTTGAGGATCTGCACCCCGTGCTTCTCGTCGCCCGAGGTCTTCAGCCCGTCGAGCGCGGCCATGGCGCGGATGAGCGCCACCCCGCCGCCCGGGACGATGCCCTCCTCGACCGCGGCGCGGGTCGCGTTCAGCGCATCCTCGACGCGGGCCTTCTTTTCCTTCATTTCGGTTTCGGTCGCCGCCCCGATGTGAATCACGGCGACCCCCCCGATCAGCTTGGCCAGCCGCTCCTGGAGTTTCTCGCGATCGTAGTCCGAGGTGGTCTCCTCGATCTGCACGCGGATCTGGTTGATGCGGCCCTCAATGTCGGCCTTCTTGCCCGCCCCGTCGATGATCGTCGTGTTGTCCTTGTCGATGCGGACGTGCTTGCAGCGCCCGAGGTCGCCCAGGGTCACGTTCTCGAGCTTGACCCCCAGCTCCTCGGAGACGACCTGGCCTCCGGTCAGGATGGCGATGTCCTCGAGCATGGCCTTGCGGCGGTCGCCGAAGCCGGGGGCTTTCACCGCGGCCGCCTTGAGGGTGCCGCGCAGCTTGTTCACGATCAGCGTGGCCAGCGCCTCGCCCTCGACCTCCTCGGCGATGATGAGCAGCGGCTTGCCGCTCTGGGCGACCGACTCGAGGATCGGCACCATGTCCTTCATGGAGCTGATCTTCTTCTCGTGGATCAAGATGTAGGGATCCTCGAGGTGGACCTCCATCTTTTCGGGGTCGGTGATGAAGTAGGGCGAAATGTAGCCGCGGTCGAACTGCATGCCCTCGACGACCTCGAGGGTGGTCTCCATGCTTTTCGCCTCTTCGACCGTGATCACGCCTTCCTTGCCGACCTTGTCCATCGCCTCCGAGATGAGCTTGCCCACCATCTCGTCGTTGTTGGCCGAGATCGTTCCGACCTGGATGATCTCGTTTTTGCCCTTGATCGGCTTGGACATCTTCTTGAGCTCATCGACCACCGCGGAGACCGCCTTGTCGATGCCGCGCTTGAGCGCCATGGGGTTGGCGCCGGCGGCGACGAGCTTCTGGCCCTCGGCAAAGATCGCCTGGGCGAGGACCGTCGCCGTGGTGGTGCCGTCGCCCGCGACGTCGCTCGTCTTGCTGGCGACCTCCTTGACCATCTGGGCGCCCATGTTCTCGAACTTGTCCTCCAGCGTGATCTCCTTGGCCACGGTCACGCCGTCCTTGGTCACGGTCGGGGAACCGAAGGACTTCTCCAGGACCACGTTGCGGCCCTTGGGGCCGAGCGTCACCTTGACCGCGTCGGCCAGGATGTTCACGCCGCGCAGCATTTTCTCCCTGGCCTGGGCTCCATAGCAAATCATCTTGGCTGCCATGACGATTCCTCCCTCAACCCGTTATTCCAGGATTCCGAGAACGTCGTCTTCGCGCATGAAAATGTGCTCGACGCCGTCGATCTTGATCTCGTTGCCGGCATACTTGGAGAAGAGGATGCGATCGCCCTTCTTGACCTCCATGGGGATGCGCTTGCCGTCCTCTCCCATCTTGCCGGGCCCGACGGCGACGACCTTGCCCTCCTGGGGCTTTTCCTTGGCCGTGTCGGGGATGATGATACCGCCTGCGGTCTTCTTTTCCTCCTCGACACGCACGACCAGGATTCTGTCATTCATTGGCCTGATCTTCATGACGGATTCCCTCCTTGAGGATGAAGGATATGGGTCGGGACGGCGTGGCCGTGCCCGCCAGAATGGGTACCGGCGGTTGCCGGATGCGCGCGGGAGCGACGGAGAGGACTCCGGAAAACAATTATTTGCATTAAAATCAATAGATTGCGTCCGAACCCAAAATTTCGGAGAGAACATAATCACAGGAAAAGCCTTGTCAAGGTGGGACCGGGAGTGGAGCGGGAAGGGAGCGGTCCGGTCAGACCACGCCTTGGTCGAGCATGGCGTGGGCGACTTTTTCGAAGGCGGCGAGGTTCGCCCCGTTGAGGAGATCGCCGGGACGGCCGTAGGCCTCGGCCGCCTCGAGGCAGGCACGGTGGATGCCTTTCATGAGGAGTTTGAGGCGGGCGTCGATCTCCTCGCCCTGCCAAGACAGACGCATGCTGTTCTGCACGAGCTCGAGCCCGCTCACGGCGACACCGCCGGCATTCGCGGCCTTTCCCGGCCCGAAGAGAATGTTCTTGCCGGTGAGGAGGTTGACAGCCTCGGGCGTGCAGGGCATGTTCGCCGCCTCGCAGACGAGCTTGATCGGGTGGTTGATGAGGCGGTAGGCATCCTGCTCGCCGATCTCGTTTTCCGTGGCGCAGGGGAAGGCGAGATCCGCACGGTGGTTCCAGATCGGATTGTGGTCGAGCTGGGGGTCGACCGGCACATAGACGGCCGAGGGGTATTGCTCGACGTACTCCCGGATGCGGCCGCGGCGCACGTTTTTTAGATGCTTGACGAAGGCGAGTTTTTCTTCGTCGATCCCGTCGCGGTCGTAGACGTGGCCCGAGGAATCGGAGAGCGTGACCACCCGGGCTCCGGAGCGGATCAGTTGTTCGGCCGTGTGCTGGGCGACGTTTCCGGAGCCGGAGACGAGGCAAACCTGCCCTTCGAGGCCGAGGCCCCGCGAGGCGAGGAGCTCGGCCGCGAAGTAAACGCAGCCGTAGCCGGCGGCCTCGGCCCGGAAGAGGCTTCCGCCCCAGGAGAGCCCTTTGCCCGTGAGGGCCCCCTCGAAACGGTTGGCCAGGCGACGGTAGGCGCCGAAGAGATATCCGATCTCGCGCGCGCCGACCCCGATGTCGCCGCCGGGGATGTCCACCCGCGGGCCGACGTGGCGGTAGAGCTCACGCATGAAGGCCGTGCAGAAGCGCATGACCTCGGCGTCGGATTTTCCCTTGGGGTCGAAGTCCGAGCCCCCGGCCCCGCCGCCCAGCGGCAACCCGGTCAGGGCGTTTTTGAAGACCTGCTGGAAAGCGAGAAACTTGAGGATGCTCTGGGTGACCGAGGGGTGAAAGCGCAGGCCGCCCTTGAAAGGGCCCAGGGCGTTGTTCATCTCGACGAGAAAGCCGCGGTTGACGCAGGCGCGGCCGCGGTCGTCCACCCAGGAAACCCGGAAGGAAACGACGCGCTCGGGCTCGACGATGCGTTCGAGCAGCCCCTGGGCGACGGGACGCGGCAGGCGCGCAAGAAACGGTGCCACGCTTCCCAGCACCTCGCGCACGGCCTGCTGGAACTCCCGCTCCCCCGCGTCGCGCGCGAGCAGCTTGCGAATCTCTTCCTGCATGCCGCCTGCTTAAAAGACTCCCTCACCCCCTGTCAACCGAAAAAAGAAAAGGGACGTTGATGCAGAAATTGCTTTACTACACCAAACAAAAACGTTAGGATGGTTTTCATGCCGCGAGCAGAGCGCATCGACGCCCCCGGGGCGCTGCACCACGTCATCGCCCGCGGGATCGAGGGGCGCCCCCTCTTTCAGGACGACGAGGACCGAGACCGTTTCCTCTCGCGCCTCGGCCGGCTCGCCGCGGAAGGGGCCGTGCACATCTATGCCTGGGCGCTTCTCACGAACCACGTCCACATCCTGTGCGAGTCGGCAGGTCTCTCCCTCTCCTCGGCCATGCATCGGCTGCTCACCGGCTACGCGGTCACCTTCAACAAGCGCCACGGCCGATGCGGCCACCTCTTCCAAAACCGCTTCGGCTCCCTGATTTGCCAGAAGGAGCCTTACCTCAGGGAACTCGTGCGCTACATCCACCTGAACCCGCTGCGCGCGGGGATCGTATCCAGCCTGGAGGAACTCGGCCGCTGGCCTTGGAGCGGCCACAGCGCTCTCCTCGGCCGCGTCCCCCGCCCCTGGCAGCAAACCGATCGGGTGCTTTCCTTCTTCGCCCCCACGCGCAAGGCGGCCCGAGCGGCCTACCATCGGTTCATCGCCTCCGGGATCCCTCGCCCATCGGGCGATCTCGGGCTCGAGCGACTCCCGCTTCCCTCCATGGGCGGCTGGTCGGAGGTCTCCCCCAGGCGCCACCGCCGCGGGTATCGCTCGACCGCGGAGCGGTGCATTCTGGGCGACAGGCGTTTCGTCTCGCGAATGATCGAACGCATGGAAAAGCGGCAGCGCAGCAGCCTCCGGCTGGGGGAGCCGCTTCCCGACATCGCCGCGGTCTGCCGCCGTGCCTGCGAGGCCTGGGGCGTCTCCGCGGGGGAACTCCTCGGCGGAAGCCGCCGCCGCCCCGTGGTGGAAGCCCGCACCGCGCTTTCCTGGTTTGCCGTGCGCGATCTCGGTTACTCCGGGGCCGAGGTGGCCCGACAGCTGGGGGTCAGCACCTCCTGCATCACCCGCGCCGCCGCCCACCCGATGCCGGAGGGCGTGGAAGCCCTTCGACGCGGCGTCGGCTCGCGACGTGCGCCCGCCGGGAGATGACCGCATGTACCACGTACGCTGCCTGACACTGCCGAGGCTCCCGCAAGCCCCGGGCGCCCTCGCCCCCGCGGCGGTCCGGGCAAGGAGGCGAAGGGGTTGGGCCTTGATTCTTTGCGCGGGGCTTGCCTGTGCGGCACTGCAGATTGGCGTGAACTTTACGCTGAAAAAAAACGCGCCCGATCCCCGCCCCGCCGCGCAGGCCCTCCCGCGGCCGCCTGGCGTCGACCCCTCTCCGCGGCCTCCGCTCAAGCCCCTCTCCAAGGTCGAGCTCCAGACACTCACGGCCGGGGTCGGCTTTCTCAACCTGGCCGAGGAGCAGCTCGAAATCCGCCAGGGCAACCGCTGCTTCTCCCTGCAGACGACCCTCGTGCCCCGGCTCCAGGAGGTCCTCTCCGAGCACCTCGACCGCAAGCACGCGCGTTCCATCGCCGTGGTGGCGATCGACCCCGCAGACGGCCGCGTGCTCGCCATGGCGGGCTATGACCGGAATCGACCGGAGGCGAACCCTTGTCTCGAAAGCCGCTTCCCGGCGGCAAGCGTTTTCAAGATCGTCACCGCCGCGGCCGCCGTGGAAGCGGCCGACCTCAAGCCGGGATCGCTGATCCCCTACTCCGGTGGGAAATACACGCTGTACAAGTCCCAGCTCGCTCCCCAGGCCTCGCGCCGCGACCAGCAAATCACCCTGCGGGACTCCTTCGCCCAGTCGGTGAACCCCGTCTTCGGCAAGCTGGGGGCGAACCTTCTGGGCCGGGAACGGATCGAGGGGTATGCCGAGGCCTTCGGCTTCAACCGCGAGATCGACTTCGAACTCCCGCTGCGCCCGAGCGTCGTCGAGCTCGGACGCGCCGACCGCTACGGGCTCGCCGAGGTGGCGAGCGGCTTCAATCGCACCACCCGCATCTCCCCCCTTCACGGCGCCCTGATCGCCGCGGCGGTCGTGAACCGTGGCCGATGGGTCGAGCCCACGATCGTGGACTGGGTGATCGGACCCGAGGGCCGGGTGATCTACCAAAGCCGCATCGAGCTGGGCGACCGCGTGGTCGACCCGCAGACCGCCCGCGCCCTGCGCGAACTCATGCGCGAGACGGTCCAATCGGGGACGGCGCACCGGGAATTTCAGAAGCACAGCGGGGACCGCATTCTCGCGGGGCTGGAGATCGGCGGGAAGACCGGGTCGATCGGCGACGGTGCAGGAGAGGAGCGCTACGACTGGTTCGTGGGCTACGCGACGGATCCCCGAAGCGGGGAAAAGCTCGCCGTGGCCGCGGTCGTGGCCCACGGCGAGCTGATCGGCACCCGGGCGGCGACCTATGCGGCCCTCGCCTTCCGCGAGCACTTCCGCGGCCCAGCCGAACGGACCGCGGCCCGCAACACGCCGCCGCGATCTTGAAGGAACACGGGCGGGCGGTCACGCCCCGACCGACCGCCTGATCTTTCTATGAGAATGAGAGAAGGGGGCTCAGGACAGCCGTGCGGCCACGGCCTCGATGAAGCCTTCGGTCGTCTGCCACGCCGTCGGCTGCGGCTCCATCAGGCGCACGAGGTCGCGGGTCACGATCCCCTCCTCGATGCAGCCCAAGACCGCACGCTCCAGGCGGTCGGCGAAAGCGACGACCTCGGGGGTCCCGTCAAGCTCTCCCCGCTTCCGCAGCGCCCCGCTCCAGGCGAAGATCGAGGCGACCGAGTTCGTGCTCGTGGGCTTGCCCCTTCGGTATTCGTAGTAGTGGCGGCGCACCGTGCCGTGGGCGGCCTCGAACTCGAACTTCCCCTCCGGGCTCACCAGCACCGAGGTCATCATCCCGAGGCTTCCGAACCCAGCCGCCACCACGTCCGAAAAGACATCGCCGTCGTAGTTGCTGAGCGCCCAGAGGAACCCCCCTTCGTGCTTGAGAACCTGGGCCGCCGCATCGTCGATCAGCAGGTAGCGGTAGCCGATCCCCGCCTGGTCGAACTCCGCGCGCCGCGCTGAGGTCTCCGCGGCGAAGATCTCCTTGAAGCGCCCCTGATAGACCTTGCTGATCGTGTCCTTGGTCGAAAACCAAAGGTCGATCTTCTCGCTCAGGGCCAGCGCGATGCAAGCGCGCGCAAAGGAGCGGATCGAGCTCTCCAGATTGTGGATCCCCATGACGACGCCGGGGCCCTGGAAGTCGTGGACGACCAGCCGCCGCTCCTCGCCGCCCCCTTGAGGCCGGTAGACCATCTCCACCCGGCCGGGCCGGTCGACGGCGAGTTCGACCCCGCGGTAGAGGTCGCCGTAAGCGTGCCGGCCCACGACGATCGGCTTTTTCCAGCTCCGCACCGCGGGCCGGATGTTGGACACGAGGATCGGCTTGCGGAAAACGGTCCCGTCGAGGATGGATCGGATCTGGCCGTTGGGCGAGGGCCAGGCTTTCTTGAGGCCGTACTCGGCGACTCGCTCGGCATCCGGCGTGATCGTTGCGCATTTCACCCCGACGCCGAACTTGCGGATCGCGTGCGCCGCCTCCACGGTGACCCGATCCTCGGTCGCATCCCGTGCCCGGATGCCGAGATCGAAATACTTGAGCTCGATCTCGAGGTGGGGAAGGATGAGCTTCTCCTTGATCCACGCCCAGATGATGCGCGTCATCTCGTCGCCGTCCATCTCGACGAGCGGCGTCTTCACCCGGATTTTCGCCATGCGGCCTCCCCTTGCCTTGCGGTGCGGCCCCTGCTCAGGAGCTCCCGAGCATCCGGGGTTTCTTGATCAGGGGGTAGACGATGGAAACGAGCGCACCCAGCAGCAAAACGGCGCTGATGGGGCTGGAGACGAGGCCGAGGGGGCTCCCCCCCGAGAGGAGCAAGGCCCGCCGGAGCGACAGCTCGGCGAGATCCCCCAGCACGAGCGCGAGAATGCAGGGCGCGACCGGCACGCCGAACTTCCTCATGAAATAGCCGATCAGCGAGAAGGCGAACATGAGCATCATGTCGTCCACGCTGTTGTTGATCCCGAAGGCGCCGACCACGCAAAGGATCAGGATCGCCGCGGAGAAGACCGAGTAGGGCAGGCGGTTGAGCTGCAGGAAGAGCCGGATCGCGGTTCCGGTGATCGCCAGCAAAAGCAGGTTGATCACGATCATCGCCGCGAAGATACCGTAGACCACATCGGGCCGCTGCGACAGAAGAAGCGGCCCCGGCTGCATGCCGTGGATCATGAAGGCCGCCACCAGCATGGCCGTCGTGTTGCTCCCGGGAATCCCCAGCGACAAGAGAATCGTCATCGACCCGCCGGTCGAGGCGTTGTTGGCGCACTCGGCCGCCATCAGGCCCTCGATCGCCCCCTTGCCGAACTTGTCGGGCTCGTGTTTCGCCGTGCGCGCCGCCTCGCCGTAAGCAAGAAAAGCCGCAATCGTCGCCCCCGCCCCCGGGAGCGCACCGACGATCGTCCCGATGATCGGCGAGCGGATCATCGTGAGCCAATATTTGCGGAAGAGCGAAAAACGCGGCAGCTCCTCAAGCAGGCCGCGGTATTCGACCATGCCCTTGTATTCCTTGAACGGTTCCTCGGCCTCGATCATGATCTCGGAGACGGCAAGCAACCCCACCATCGCCACCACGAAGTTCACCCCGCCGAGGAGTGTCACCGTCCCGAAGGTGAACCGTTCCTCACCCGTGATCCCGTCGGTGCCGATCGTCGCGAGGAACAGCCCGAAGAAACAGGAGAGAAACCCCTTGAGCATCGAGCCGCCCGAGAGCCCCGAGACGACGCTCAAGCCTAAGATGGTGAGCGCGAAATACTCCGCGGGCCCGAAGCGCAGCGCAAATTCCGCGATCAGGGGGGTCGCGACGATCATGAACACAACACTGAAAAGGCCGCCGAAGATGGAGCACAGAAGGTATGTCCACATGGCGGCGGCGGCCTTGCCTTGCTTGGCGAGGGCGTGACCCTCGATCACCGTCGGCACCGACGACGGTTCCCCGGGGATCCCGAAAAGGATGGAGGTGATCCCGCCCCCCGTGATCCCGCCCAGGTAGGCCCCGACCAGGAGGACAAAGGCGGTCATGGGCGCAAGCGTGTAGGTAAAGGACAGGATGAGGACGACCCCCATCGAGGTACTGATCCCGGGCAGCGCCCCCGCAAGCAGTCCCCAGAGGGAGCCCAGGGCCATGGCGATCAGGTTCTGGGGCAAAAGCAGCGTGGCGAAAGCCTGACCGTAGATCTCGAGCATGATGCCTCCCGGCCCCGCGGCCCGGTCTCAGTAAAACAGCCGGCTGAAGGCGGCGAACGCCCCCACCCCCTTGGGGAAGGGGATGGCGAGAAACTTGATGAACACGGCGGTCATGACCGTGGTGACGACGAGCGGGGCGGCGACGAGGACCTTGGTTCGCCGCTCCCCGAGCGCGAAGGCGAAGGCCGGGATGAAGAACAGGGTCGCGAGGATGAAGCCGAGAAAGGAAATGGCGACGAGATAGAAGAAAAAACAACCGGTGCTTGCGATCACGGCCTGGCGCCGCCTTCGCGAATCGTCTGCCGCAACCGGATCGGCGGGCTTCTTCTCCGCGGTCGACGTCTTCGGCCGGCGGCCGGCCTGGACCAGAAGCACCGCGCTCAGCCCGAGCGACGCCGAAAGAGAGACCAGCGGCCAAAGCGCACTGCCGATCTCTCCGGCCCGGCCCTCGCCCATCAGGGCGACCGCCTGGGAGCCCATGAAGCCGAAGAACGCGACACAGACCGCAAAGAAGACAATCTCCCCCTTTGTTTTCATGCGGACACCCGCCCTTCCGGGGAAGGACGCGGAAGCGGCAGCCGATCCGTCCTCCCGCGCCCTACGCACGTCCCCGTCCCGGAGCCGACACCGCCTCCGGCGCCTATTTCACGTACCCCAGATCCTTCAGCACCTCGGTGAAGAAGGCGATCTCCTCCTCCCAGTATTTCCGGGTTTCCTCGGGCCCGAGGTATCCGGGCCGCACATCGAGGTGGTTTTCCTTGATGTACTTCACGTAGGTCGGGTTCTCGAGCGCCTTCCGGATGACTTCCAGCAGGAACTTCTGCCGCTCGGGCGGGGTGCCTTTCTTCACGCCCCAGGCGCGCATGAGGCCGTGGGTGTAGTTGAGGCCCCGCTCGACCGAGGAGGGGACATCGGGGAGCGCCGGGTGCCGCTTGTCCATGATCACGCAGAGCGCGCGAAGCTTGCCCGCCTGGATGAGGGGCAGCGTCTCGGCCAGCTCCTCGACCGCGCCGTGGATGTGGCCGCCGAGGATCGCGGCCTTGATCTCGGCCCCGGAGTCGAAGGGGACGAAGGTCACCTGCACGCCCGCCGCCTTGAAAAAGGCGACGGTCTGGATCTCGGACCAGCCGCCCGGCGAGGTTCCGGCGAACTTGAGCATTTTCGGGTTTTTCTTCCCGTAATCGATCAGCTCCTCGAGGGTCTTGAACTTGGAATCCCCGGAGACGATCACGCCGGAGGTGTCCCACTGGATGCGGCACAGGGGGTCGAAGTCGTTCAGGATGTGCGCCCGGGTCTTGGGCTTGACGGCATCGATCAGGTGCGAGGTCGTCACCGCAAGCACCGTGTAGCCGTCGGCCGGCTGCTGGCTAACGTAGAGCATCCCCTTGGTCGCCCCGCCGCCCGGCATGTTGGTGACGACGACCCCGTGCTTCAGCAACGGCTTCATCCCCTCGACCACGGCGCGCGCTGCGGTGTCGCTTCCGCCGCCCGCCCCGAAGGGGACGACGATCTCGATCGCCCGCTCGGGGTAGTCCGCCGCCGCCGCCTCGCGCCAGGCGGCCTGGCCACCCCACAGGGCAAGCGCAAGGAGACCGGCGAGAGCAAGGCAAAACATCCGTTTCTTGTCCATGGCGTTCCTCCTTTGTTCCTTTGGAAAGTGACGGATTGACGCGGCAACGCGGCCCCGCGGAGCCGCCGGATCGGGGTCCCGCCCCGGAACGACGACGGATTCAAGTATCGTGAAACCGCCCGGCGATGTCAATCATTCTTCAGACTTTGAATTTCCTTTCAGAGCCCTTTTACAGAATCCGTGCCAATCGCTTGCCGCTGCAGGTCGCACCGCGGAAGGCCGCAGCCGCATGCACCGCCGTACGCGTCCGCCCGATCGGCGCGGTTGACAACCCGCGCCGCGTGTGAAACAAAACGTTTCTATGATGAAACGCCCACTCCCGTTTGCCTCCCGCCGGGTGCGCATCGGCGTCTTCGCCTCGAGCCCCTCGCTCGTCGAGCGCATCCGCACCCTGGGCGAGCGGCGTCATATCGAACTCACGCTCAGCACCCGCGGTCTGGAAGACGCCCTTCCCGCGGCCCACGCGATGGAAGAACAGGGGATCGAGGTCGTGATCGGCCGCCGCGGCACGGCCCATCTTCTGCGCGAGAGCCTGCGCATCCCCGTCCTTTCCTTCCCGCACCGCTCGCTCGACCTCCTCGTCAGCTTAAGGCAGGCCTCCTCCCGCGGCCGCAAGATCCTGCTTCCCGTGTTCCGCCGCCCCCTCTCCGGGGTCGAGATCCTCGAGGAGGTCCTGGGGCTGGAAATCCACCAAGGGATCTACCGGGACCGGGAGAGCCTGGGCCGCGCGATCGCCTCCGGCGTGCGCCGCGGGTGCGCGGCGGTGGTCGGGGGCGGGGTGACGCAGCGCTTCGCCGAGCGCGAAGGCCTCGCCTTCTTCGAGATCCGCACCTCGGACGAGGACCTCGCCGCCACGCTCGACAACGCCGTCTCGGTCGCCCTCGCCGGCCGCGAGCAGCGCGCCGTCGCCCGACGCTACCAGGCGGTGATCGACGCCGCCTCCGAGGGGATGCTCGCCTTCGATGCGGCGGGCCGCGCGATCGTCGCCAATGCCGCCGCCTGCCGCGCGCTCCGGCTGCCCGAGGAAAAGATCCTCGGCCGCACCGTGACCGAGCTTCTGCCGCAGAGCCCGGTGCCGCGCATCCTCGAGACCCCCTCCCCCGTCCAGGACCGCATCGACCAGCTCCACGGCGAACGCTTCGTCTTCAGCGACCGCCCCATTCTCCTCGACGGCGAGACGATCGGCGCGGTCTCCACCTTCCGCGACATCGGCGGGGTCATGCGCTCGGAGCACGCGGTCCGCCGCGCCCTCTCCTCGGGGCTGAGCGCGAAATACGGCATCGAGCTCCTCGTCCACCGCAGCCCCGCGATGCGCCGCGCGGTCGATCGCGCCCGCCAGTACGCACGCACGGACTCGACCGTCTTGCTCATCGGGGAAACCGGGACGGGAAAGGAGATCTTCGCCCACGGCATCCATCGCTTGAGCCGCAGAAACCGCTTTCCCTTCGTCTCGATCAACTGCGCGGCGCTCCCCGAACCGCTGCTCGAAAGCGAGCTCTTCGGCCACGAGGAGGGGGCCTTCACGGGATCGCGCCGCGGCGGGAAACCCGGCCGCTTCGAGCTCGCCCATCAGGGGACGATCTTTCTCGACGAGGTCGACTCGACCTCCGAGGCGATGCAGCTTCGGCTCCTTCGCGTGCTGCAGGAGGGGGAGGTCATGCGCGTCGGCGGCGACCGCGTCATCCCCGTCGACGTGCGCGTGATCGCGGCCGCAAGCCGCGAGCTCGAAGGCCCCTTGCGCGAGGGTCGTTTCCGGGCCGACCTCTTCTTCCGGCTGAACGTGCTTCGGCTGCCCATCCCGCCGCTGCGCGAGCGGCGCGAGGACATCGGGCTTCTCCTTTCCCACTTCATGCGCGAGTTCTGCACCCGCGAAGGCATCCGGCCGATCACGCTGCCCCGCACCTACCTCGCGAAGCTCGCCGACTACCCGTGGCCCGGAAACGTGCGCCAGCTGAAAAATTTCGCCGAGCGGCTCGTTCTGAATTGCAGCCTCTCCTGCGACCCCGAGATGCTCGACCACCTCTACGACGAGTTGCTGCGCATCGCCGCTCCCCCGCCGGCAAACGGCGCAAGCGCGACCCCCGGCCGAAGCGGTGCGCGCCCGGACCCCTCGGCCCCCTCGCCGGGCGGGCAGGCCGAGCGGGACGAGGCGGCGGAACTTCTCCAGGCCCTGGTGCGCAACCGCTTCCACCGCCGCCGCACGGCGGCCGCGCTCGGGGTCAGCCGGACCACCCTCTGGCGTCGAATGCGGGCGCTCGGCCTCGACGCCGCCTGAGGGGCAAGGCGCGCTCTTGGCACCGGTTTTGCTCTACCGGTTCCGTGCGGATGCACGGCGGGTCCGCGACAATTCCCTTTTTCCCGAAACGGCGTCGAGGAGGAACCCATGGCGAAACGCATCCCCTCCGTTCTCATGCGCGGCGGGACCAGCCGCGGGCTGTTTTTCCACCAGCGCGACCTTCCCGGGGACGCAGCCCTCGTCGAGCGCCTCTTGCTCGCCGTCTACGGCAGCCCGGATCCCTTCCGCCGGCAGACCGACGGCGTGGGGGGCGGAACCAGCCAGACGAGCAAGACGGCCATCATCCGGCCGGCCGCAACGGCCGGCTATGACGTGGTCTATCGCTTCGGCCAGGTGGCGATCGACCGGCCCGAGGTCGATTTCCGGGGAAACTGCGGCAACCTCTCCGCCGCCGTAGGCCCCTTCGCCGTGGACGAGGGCCTCGTGCCGGCCGTCGAGCCGATCACCCGGGTCCGCATCCACCAGGAAAACACCGACACGCTCATCGTGGCCGAGGTCCCGGTGCGCGACGGCCGGTTTCTCGAGACGGGCGATTTCACCATCGACGGCATCCCCTTTCCCGGTTCCCGGATCCGGCTGCACTTCGTCCGACCCGAGGGCGCCGTCACCAAAGCGCTCTTCCCCACGGGCGCGCGCCAGGACCGCTTCACGCTCCCCGGCGGGAAAACGATCGCCGCGACCTGCCTCGACGCCGCAAACCCCTTCGTTTTCGTGCGCGCCGACGCGCTCGGCCTCGCCGGCGCCGAGATCGAGCCTTTCGAACGGAGCGCGGCGCTGCGCGAGGCGCTCGAGGCCGTGCGCCGGCAGGCTGCGGTCGCGATGGGGATCGCCCCCTCGCTCGCGGAGGCGGCCCGGCTCAACCAGGCCGTCCCCAAGGTGGCCGCGGTCGGCCCGCCGGCCGACTACGTGGCGGTGAACGGTCGGCCGGTCGACGCCGGCGGGATCAACCTGGTGGCGCGCATGATGTCCATGGGTTTTCTCCACCGTGCCTACGCCGTGAGCGGGGCGATCGCCACCGCGGGTGCGGCACGCATCCCGGGAACGGTCGTGAGCGAGGTGGCTCGGGTCGCGCCGGAAGAGCCGGCGCGGGTCGTGATCGGCCACCCGAGCGGTCGGATCGAGGTCGAAGCGCGGGTCACGGAAACGGGGAGCGGCATCGTCTACGAGGAGGGGGTCGTGGGCCGCACGGCACGGCGCTTGATGGAGGGCTTCGTCCTCGTCCCGGAGCGCCTCGTCGCGGAGGGGCGGCCATGAAAAGAACCCACCGCGTCGTTGTCCTTCCCGGGGACGGGATCGGCCCGGAAATCGTGGATGCGGCCCTCGAGGTGCTGCAGGCGCTGGAAGAGGAGATGGGCACCTTCCGGCTCGAGCCCGAGTTTCACCGGGCCGGGGCCGCGCTCTACCGCGAGACGGGCGAGGCGATCCTGCCGGAGGCGCTCGCGGCCTTCCGCCGGGCGGGCTGCGCGTTCAAGGGTCCGGTGGGGCTGCCCGAGGTGCGCCGGCCGGATGGGACCGAGGCGGGGCTTCTGGGCGGGGTCCTGCGCGTCGGCTTCGACCTCTACGCGAACGTGCGTCCGATCACGCTGCTGCCGGGAGTCCCCGCCCCGCTCGCCCGTCATGCACCGGGGGCGATCGACTACGTGATCGTGCGCGAGAACACCGAGGGGCTCTACCTCTCGCGCGGCCAGGGGCTCGTCACCCGGCAGGCGGCGGCCGACACGCTTCTTCTCACGGCGGCGGGCTGCGAGAGGATTTCCCGTTTCGCCTTCAAAAGCGCCCTGGCACGGCCTGTGGGGGCGCCTGCGGACGGCAGGCTCCGCGTGACCCTCGTCGAGAAAAGCAACGTCCTTCGTTCCTTTGCCTTCTTCCGGCGCATCTTCCTCGAGGTCGCCTCCGAATTCCCCGATGTCGAGGCCGAATGCCTCTACGTCGATGCCGCGGCGGCGGCGCTCGTCTCGCGCCCGCAGGACTTCCACGTGATCGTGACCGAAAACCTCTTCGGCGACATCCTCAGCGACCTCGGCGCCGCGACCGTGGGCGGGCTGGGCTTTTGCGCCGCGGCGAACGTGGGCGACGGTGCGGCCTACTTCGAGCCGATCCACGGCTCCGCGCCCGCGATCGCCGGCAAGGGGCTCGCGAACCCCCTCTCGCAGATCCGCGCGGCCGCCCTGATGCTCGCTCACTTGGGCGAAACGGAGGCCGCCGCGAGGCTGGAAAGCGCCGTTCGCCGCGCCTGCGCCGCGGGACAGATCCCCTTCTTGCCGGAGGGCGGCGTCGAGGGCGGGCCGCAGGCGGCCGCGGCCGCGGTGAAAGAGGCCCTGCGCGCCGCCTGAGCCGTGGACTCAGCCCGCCTCGCTCTGCTCGGAGGCGTTCTTGACGAGGGCCGCCCAGCGGTAGAGCGCATGCACGAACTTGCTGTAAGGAAGGAGCGCAAAGAAGGCCGCAACGGCAGCGAGGTGCAGGGCGAGCAAAAAACCCATGGCGGCGGTTTCGCGCAAAAACAGGAGCAGCAGACCGGTCCCGTTCACCGCCAGGAGAAGCCCGAGGAACCCGAGTTCCATCCCCCGGCCCTCTTCGTCGGCCGGCTCGCGGTCCATCCGCAGCTTGAGCAGGATCATCCCGCAGAGCCCCGCCGTCATCGCCACCCCCCCCGCAAGGCCGAGCAGCACCGGAAGGCTCAACCACGGGTAAGGGGCGGAAAGCCCCAGAACGTGGTCGTAGAAGGCGGCGGTCGCGGTCGAGGCGAACGCCGCGAGGAACCCGTAGAAGACAAGGTGGTGGAGCCTGCGCCGCCCGTGGCGGAAGCGCTCGTCGGGGTAGTTGCAGCCGTGGCCGCCGCCTTCGAGGTAGGTGAGCCGGAGCACGTCGTTCAGGGCGCGCCGCTGGTGCGCGGGAGCGAAGAACGCGGAGGCCTTCATGCCCGTCTGCCTGAGAAACGAAATCAGCCCGGCTGCGAGCGCAGCGAGCGCCCCGAGCGCGAGGGCGGAAAAAACCCCCACCATCGCACCGTAAGGGATGACGCGGTAGAAGGCGCCTGCGCCCGCGCGGGGCGTCGCCAAGCCGCCCTCGGCGGAGAGGGCCCCCCAGAGGAGAAAGACCGCCGCCGCGACGATCCCGGCCGCCCCGACGGCAAGGCCGTTGCGGCGAAAGAGCCCGGAGAACCGCTTCGGCCGGGAAAATTCCTGCCACGTCGTGCGCCTCAGCGCGGCGAGCGCGCGCGGCACGTTCACGGCGAACTCGTGCGGCGGCGCATACTGGCAGGCGTACCAGCAGCCGCGGCAATTGTGGCAGAGGTTGGCGAGGTAGCGCAAATCCTTGGCCGCAAAGGTGCGCCGCAGCTCCATCGCCGGAAACACGGCGCAAAAGCCTTCGCAGTACCGGCAGGCGTTGCAGATCGTCATCACCCGCTCGGCTTCCCGGAGCAGCTCATCCGCGGACATGGCGCGCGGCCTCCCTTCCCGCGATCCGTCCGAAGACGGTCCCGATCGTCATCCCGAAGCCGGCCATGTAGCCCTGGCCGAGGATGTTCCCCGACATGATCTCGCCTGCGGCGAAGAGGTTTTCGCAGGGCCGGCCGTCCTCGCGCAAAACGCGCGCCCGCTCGTCCACGGCGACCCCGAGGTAGGTGAAGGTGATCCCGGGCCGGAGCGGGTAGCCGTAGAAGGGGGGGCAATCGAGCGGCCGCGCCCAGTGGCTTTTCGGAGGGGAGATCCCCTCGGTCGAGCAGTCATCCAGGCTCGCCGGGTCGAAGCGGCCGGGTCGCACCGCACGGTTGAAGGAGGAGACCGTCGCCTCGACCGCCCCGGCCGGCAGCCCGAGGTTCGCCGCCAGCTCGCCGATCGTCCGGCCGGTGACCGGAGGGAAGACCGAGGGCATGAAGAGAGACAGCGCCTTGGCATCGATCAGGCAGAAGGCCTCCTGGCCGGGCTGCCCGGCGACGAGCCGGCCCCAGATCGCATAGCGCTTGGGCCAGAAGTTTTCCCCTTCATCGTAGAAGCGCTTTCCCTCGCGGTTCACCACGATCCCGAAGGGAACGCAGTCGAGCCGGGTGACGATCCCGCCGTCGAAGCGCGGCGCGCGCGCGTCGACCGCGACCGCGTGGCACTGGCGGGGGTCGCCCACGGCCCTGGCCCCGCGAGCAAGCAGGAGGCGGAGCACGCGACCCGTGTCGTAGGGGCTGCCGCGGATGACGAAGCGCTCGGCCGCCTCGCCCCAGATCTCTTTGAGCCAGGCGAGATCGGCCTGGAAGCCGCCGGCGGCGCACACGCAGGCCGCAGCCGAAATCCTCACCTCCCGGCCCCGCTCCCGCACGACGGCGAAGCGAAAGCGGCCTTTTTGCACCTCGAGATCGACCGCTTCGGCCTCGTAGCGGATGTCGACCCCCAGCCGGGCGGCCGTCGCATAGTAAGCGTTCACGAGAGCCTTTCCGCCCCCCAGGAAATGGGCGTTCGTCCGGGCCAGGTGCAGCGTCCCCCGGAGCGGCGGCTGGAACATCGCGCCGTGGGCCTCCATCCAGTCGCCCACGTCCTCGGATTCGCGGATCACGAGCCGGGCGAGGGCCGCGGTCGTCTTCCCGCCGGTGACCAGCATGAGGTCGTCCCAGAACTCCTCCTCCAGGTAGGCGTCCTTGAGGTAGGGTGTGGGCTTTTTGTGGAGAAACCTGAGGTTCCGCGTGTGGCGGCTGTTTCCGCCGCGGAAGGCCCGGGGCGCGCTTTCAAGCAAGATGACGCGGGCCCCGGCCTCGGCCGCGGTCATCGCCGCGCAGAGCGCCGCGTTTCCGCCGCCGATCACGAGAACGTCGCAATCGTTCCGCCGCGGGGGATCTGGAAGGCTCATGGCGATGTCCCTTTCGTCGCTGCCTGCGGCCCGACACGGTGACCGCGCCCCCTCTCCTAACAAGAACCGTACCAAATAGGAAAGACGTGCGGCAATCGCCTCCGGCCGGAAGAAGCCCCACCGCGCCGCGGAAACGGCGTTCCGCGCCGATGAAACGATACGTTTCAGCAGAAACCGCCGGCCGGTGGTGCGCCGGAGTCCGGCCAAGAAGCATCCCTTGACGCGGAGGAGCCGGTTTGGTTAGTTTGCCGTAGAATTTTCCGCGTCCGATTTTTCTTTTCCCAACCCGTTTCCAAACCCTGAACCGTTGGCTCCCATGCCGCGCGCCACGACCGCGAAGGACGACTCCGACCGGGGCCCCTCCGCTGCAGGCGTTTCTTGCCCCCCCCGGACGGCCGCCGCTTCCAGCCTCTCCTCCGAGGCCGAGAGGGTCTTTCGCCGCCTGCTCGAGGCCAGCCCAGTCGGCCTCGCCATCACCACCTTTGACGATGGCCGCATCCTCGAGGTGAGCGAAAGTGAAAGCAAGCTCACGGGCTACGAGAAAGAGGAGATGATCGGACGCCGGGTGCTCGACCTCGGCTTCTACGACGACCCCGAGGACAGCAGCGAAATCCGCCGCCGGCTCCTCGCCGAGGGAACCCTCCAGAACTACCCTTTCCGTTTTAGACGCAAATCGGGCGAGTTGCGCTGGGGCCTGATGTCGGCCAACCTGTTCGAGTTCGAGGGCCGAAGCTGCCTTCTATCGGTCGTCGCCGACGTGACCGATCTGCGCACCATGGAGCGGGCGCACAAGTTGAACGAAGCGCGTTTGCTGCTCGCCTCCGAAAGCGCCTCCATCGGCTGGTGGGAATGGGAGATCAAAAGCGGGGTCGTGCGCTGCAACGACTCCTATTACACCATGCTCGGTTACGCCCCGCAGGAGTTTCCCCTCACCTACGAAACCTGGAAGGAGCTCCTTCACCCCGAAGAGCGCGCAACCGCGATCGCCGTGGTCGAGGAAATGCTCTACGGCTCCCGCGAAGCTTTCGATATCGAAGGTCGCCTACGGCGCCGCGACGGCTCCTATCACTGGGTACGCGGCATCGGCCGGCTCTTTGCGAAAAGCCCCGAGGGGGTCCCCATCCAAGCCTTCGGCCTGCATGTCGACATCCACGAGCGGAAATCCTCCGAGGAGCGGCTGCGACGCTTCAACGAGGATCTTGACCGCCTCGTCCGCGAGCGGACGGCCGAGCTCGAGCGCTCAAACGTCGAACTCCGCCGCGAAACCGTGGCACGCCGCACGGCCGAGGCGGAGCTTCGAACGCTGACCGAGGAGCTCACTAGGATCAACACGGCGCTCCACGTGGTCCTGCGCAAAAGCCGCGAGGACAGCGAAGGCCAGATCCGACGCGTGGTGAGGGCCTTGCACGAGCTGGTCCTGCCGCACATCGAAAGCTTGAAAGAAAGCGGACTGAACCACCGCCAGGCGGTGCACCTCGAGCTTCTCGAAAACGCCCTGCTTGAGGTCACCTCCCCGGACCTTGTGCATCTCGAAGAGATCCAGCGCCGCCTCACCCCGGCCGAATTCAAAATCGCCACCTTGGTCCGCTCCGGCAAAACAACCAAAGAAATCGGAAAATTGCTTTCAATCTCGCCCCGCACCGTCGAAACCCACCGCAAGCGCATCCGCCGCAAGTTGAACCTGCCGGACCGCTCCCAAAACCTGAAAAGCTTCCTCGGCTCTCTTCACGAGTCCAGCCCATCCTCAAAACAGGTATAATTTATACCTATTCAATACCCAATAATTCTGGGTTGCACCGAATCTCCGCTTCTTTTTACATTGTCGGCGTTCCTTGGATGCGGAGGACGGGATGGCGAGCCGGTTGCCTGAAATAGCAAGCGCTCTCTTACCCGTCTTGGATCCCGATCCCGAGCAAAACCTCCGCCTGATCGTCCGGCGGGCCGCGAAATGGCTGGGCTGCGAATGTGCAGCGCTCGGATTTTCCGAGGAGCAGGAGGCGAACATTCGTTTCCAGGCAGCCTTCCGCCTCGACCCGCCCCCTTCGCCCGCGAGGGAAGCGGCGCGGGAGATCTGCCGTGCGCTGCTCATCGGGGGCAAACCCGGTGCGGCAAGCGGCGCCTGCCCGCCGAACCCGAAGTTCAGGAGCTTCCTTGCCCATCCCGTGCTTCTCGACGGCCGACCCCGCGGCGCGCTCCTTGGCCTCGCTTCCCAGGAACGCCGCTTCGGGGAAGAAGAGACGGCCCTCATAGGCTTCCTCTCCGGCCTGGCGGCGGTCGAGGAACGAAGGCGGAGCGCGGAGGCGACCGCACGGCGGCTTGCCGCGCTCGAGGCTGCCATCGCGGCGGTCGATTCCGCCCGCCGCGAAGCCAGCTCGCGTGAGGACTACCTCGAGCGGTGCCTGGGGACCCTTCTTTCCACCTTCGGTGCGGACGGTGTTTTTTTTCTGCGAAACGACAACGGAGCGCAAGCCCCCCTGGAGATCCGTTTCTTTCCTCCCTCCTCCGGAGGGCGGTCATCCTCCATGGTCCTCCAGGGGACAATCGAAGAGACGCTCTGCCGATGTCTAAAAAACCGGCGCCTCGCTTCCGGAGAACCCGTGATCCTCGAGGCCAAGGACGCCCCCCGCCGACTGCCCTTCGCCCGGCGCGGGGTGGAGGCCTGGCTTTTCGTCCCCCTTGGCGAAAACGGCCGCGTCAGCGGGCTCCTCGGGCTTGAGCTGCGGGGGAAAAAGGCGCGTATGGACCCCGGCTGGGTGCGGGTTGCCGCCTCCGCCGCCGGGCTTGTGGCGCTGGGCCTGGAGGGGGTTGCGTTTCGGGAAGGGGTCGCTTCCCTGCGCCAGACGGTGCGGGAGGTCGCCGAGATCCTCGACCCCGAGCAGGCGAAGGACACGTGCGCGGAAGTCGCCCCGCCCGCAGGCTTACCCATGCTCCGCGAGATCGAGGGTTCGCTACGAGGGCTCGCCGAGACCATCCGGGGCAAGCGGCGGTTTTCCTACCGCGACTTGACCCCGACCGAGATCCGGGTCGCCAACTTGATCCGCGAAGGCCGCTCGAGCAAGGAGGTGGCCGAGCGGCTCGGGCTCTCCCCGCGCACGGTTCACACCCACCGTTACAACATCCGCAAAAAACTGAATCTCTGCGGCGCAAACAAAAGCCTGCGCACGCATCTCGCCGCCATGGAGTGACCCTGGCCTATGAGCGACACGGATCCCGCCTCCCCCCTGCTGGTGCAGCGCACGCTCACGGGGCCGCTCGACGGCGAGGCCTTCAGCCGCACGCTGCGGGAGGCTCTCTTCTGCCTCTGTTTTCAAAACCCCCGCGGCGTCCTGATCGACTGCCGCGAATCCACGCTTTCTTTCTGCAGCCTGGGGGACATCCTCGACATCATTCGGAACGTTACCCCCTTCCGGCCGAGGCGCTCCGTCCGCATCGCCCATATTGCCAACCCCTCCGACCCCGAACAGTTGCGCATCCTGCGCCTGCTCGAGACCGTCATGGAGATGGAAGGCTTCGCCTACCGCTTCTTCCTAAACCCCGAAGAGGCCCGCGCCTGGCTCTTTGAGTAAGCGCCACCGCGGCTCGCGTCCGACGCCCCGGCTACCCCCCTGGCGGCCCGCTCCGCTATCGGAGTGGATATCCCGGCGTAAAGGCTACTTGATCGACCCTCAAAAAAACGTTACCGATTCTTATCTACGTCGGAAGGGTGAGGACTTACACCTCGCAGGAGCACCGCCTCGCCCCTGCCGCCGCACGTGGGCGCGGCCGCCTGGAAAGCCCATGAACCAATAGACCCCATGGACGTCCCCGATGATTGAGCAGGGCTGCGCCAGCATCCTGGATGCGATCTACGACGGCATTCTCGTCGCCGATGCCTCGGCCGTCGTCCGCTACGTCAATCCCGAGTATACACGCATCACAGGGGTCAACCACGAGGAAATCGTCGGGCGTCCCCTGGCGGAGGTCCGGCCGGGGGCCATCTTGCCGGAGGTGATCCGCTCGGGAGTTCCGCGCGCCGGGGTTTTCCGCCGCGTGGGTGCGATCGAGTACGTGGTCGACATGGCCCCGATCATCATCGCCGGGAGAATTGTCGGGGGGGTCTCGGTTTTGAAAGACCTCACGGAGGTGCAGCGCCTGTCCCAGGAATTGCGCAAATACGTAAACCGCGTCAACCGCCTGCACACGATCGTCCGCGATAGCTTCCGAGCGCGGTTCACCTTCGAGGACATCGTCGGGGAAAGCGACGCAATCCATGCTGCCGTGGCCTTCGCCCGCCGGATCGCCCGCGTCGAAAGCGATGTCCTGATCACGGGCGAAAGCGGGACCGGCAAGGAGGTCTTCGCCCAGGCGATCCACAACGCCAGCAGCCGCGCCGCAGCGCCCTTCATCGCCTTCAACTGTGCGGCACTCAGCCCCTCGCTCATCGAAAGCGAGCTTTTCGGTTACGGGGAGGGCGCCTTCACCGGGGCGCGGCGCAGCGGCAAGGTCGGCTTCTTCGAGATTGCCGACGGCGGGACGGTCCTGCTCGACGAGATCGCGGAGCTCAGCGTTGAGATGCAGGCAAAACTGCTGAGAACGATTCAAGAGCGGAGAATCCGCAGGATCGGCGAAACCGAGGAAATCCCCGTCGATGTGCGGATCATCGCCGCTACCAATCGCGATCTCGAGCAGCGGGTGCGAGAGGGCCGATTTCGTGAGGATCTCTATTACCGGATCAATGTCGTGAACATCCATCTACCGCCCTTGCTTGCGCGCAAAAGCGACGTGCGGCCGCTCGCGGACCATTTCCTCGGCCGCTGCCGTGCGCGCCTGGGCCGGAATCTTTCGTTTTCAGATGCGGCCTACGAGGCCCTCCTCAACCACGACTGGCCCGGCAACGTGCGGGAGCTGCAAAACGCCGTCGAGCATGCGGCCAGCCTGGCGGACTCCGAGATCATCGAGCCTGAACACCTGCCCCGGGTGCTGCAGAAACGGGTCACCGGCAGATGCAGGGGAAACCTGAGGCAGCTCCTGCGGGAAGTGGAGCGGCAAACCATCATCGAGCGTCTGAACCATCACGGCCGGACGGTTGCGGCCAAAAAGCGAGTCGCACGTGAGCTCGGCCTCTCCCTCTCCACGCTGTACAGCAAAATGAAGCTCCTTGGCATCAATGACCATGGCAGATAATATTTCCATTTTTCCGGAAATTCGGCGTATCCACGTTCAGATAATCAGAATATGTGACAAGCAATCGATATTTCTACTTCAATTCGATTTCCGGCTTTCCTTTATTTCCCGTTTTTCGGAACTGTAAGTAAACCCCTCCCGGCCGCAACAGTCGGCGCCTATGCCCTCCTACGAAGACGCGCGCTTCCTTTTCGCTGTTGCAACGAATCAAATAAAATCAAGTTGTTGAATCCAAGCATCCTCCCTGTCGAGGCAGGCGGGATACTCGCTAGCACCACCAAACGCCGGATGCGACCTGCTCCGGCATGACCGTTGCTCATGAGAAGCCCTGCGGGACCCTGCGCCGTGAGGTCCTTCATCTTTCCAGAGATAAAAAAAAGGGGGAACCATGCAGGCTTTTCTGGGACTCGCAACGATGCTCGCACTCCTGGCGGCCATAATCACCCGGAGGCTTTCCGCCCTCGCCGCCCTGATCGCCATACCCATCGCCGGCGCCCTGATCGGCGGGTTCGGTCTGCAAACGGGAAAGTTCATGGTGCAAGGAATACAGAACATCGCACCGATCGTCGCCATGTTCGTCTTCGCCATCGTCTATTTTGGGGTCATGATGGATGCGGGAATGTTCGACCCGATCATCAACAACATCCTGCGCCACGTGGGCAATCACCCGACACGGGTCGTATTCGGGACGGCGCTTCTGGCGATGGTCGCTCACTTGGACGGCTCCGGCGCGACCACCTTTCTCATCGTGATCCCGCCTCTGATCCCCCTTTACGACCGCCTCCGGATGGACCGGCGGGTCTTGGCCTGCGTCGTCGCTCTCGGTGCCGGGACCATGAACATTTTGCCCTGGGGAGGACCGACCATCCGCGCGGCGACGTCGCTTCAGATTCAGGTCACCGATCTCTACAACCCCGTCATCCCGGCCCACTTGTGCGGCTTGGCCTTCGTCCTCCTCGCGGCCCTCTGGCTCGGGAGGCGAGAATCGCGGCGGCTGGGCGCCGTCGCCTCGAACGAAATCGAGCTCGGTGTCTACGAAAGGCAGTTGAGCGATGAGGAAAAAAGCCTCCGACGTCCGCGCCTGTTCTGGTTCAATATCTTTCTGACCGCCGCCGTGATCGTCTGCCTCGTCTGGGGCAAGCTTTCCCCGGCCGTGATTTTCATGGTCGGTGCGACCCTGGCCCTGGTGGTGAATTACCCCAATGTGACTATGCAGCGGGCACGCGTCGACGCCCACGCCAAGGCGGCCCTGATGATGGCGAGCATTCTCCTCGCCGCGGGTTCACTCATGGGGATCATGAAGGGCACAGGGATGATTTCCGCGATGGCGAAGGCGGCCGTAGCCTTCGTCCCGCAGGGCTTGGAAACGCATATCCCCATGGTGATGGCGCTCGTGTCCATGCCTCTCAGCCTGCTCTTCGACCCGGACTCCTTCTACCTTGGCTTCCTCCCCGTCGTGGCGGAGGTTGCCAAGGCCTTGGGGGTGCCGGTCGTCCAGGTCGGCCAGGCCGCGATCATCGGCCAAATGACGACCGGCTTCCCCCTGAGCCCTCTTACCCCATCCACGTTCCTGCTGATCGGCTTGACCGGAGTCGAACTCGGTGAGCACCAGAAATTCACCTTCCTCTACGCGTACCTCGTCACCTTGGTGATGGCTTTGGCTTCGGTTCTGATCGGCCTTTACCCCCTGTGAGCGCAAAGAGGTCCGCTGATGAAAACGATCCGTATCGGATCAGGGGCGGGGTACTCGGGCGATCGGATCGAGCCCGCCGTCGAGCTCGCTGAGAAGGGTGAAATCGACTACCTCGTCTTCGAGTGCCTTGCCGAACGCACGATCGCGATCGCCCAGCAGGCGAAGCGTAGCGACCCTGCGGCAGGCTACGACCCCCTTCTTACCGCGCGCATGGAGGCCTGCCTGCCGGTCTGCCGCCGCAACGGGATCAAGGTCGTTACCAACATGGGGGCGGCCAACCCCCCCGCCGCAGCCGGCAAGGTCATGGAGATCGCCCAGCGGCTGGGGCTAAAGGGACTGAAAATCGCCGCCGTGACCGGAGACGACGTCCTGGACATCCTGCGCGCGGAGGACCCCGTGGTCCTCGAAACCGGCGGCCGCCTCTCGGCGTTCGGCGACCGGCTCATTTCGGCGAACGCCTATCTCGGTGCCGGCCCGATTGCCGAGGCCCTTCGGAACGGCGCAGACGTGGTCGTGACGGGTCGCGTCGCCGATCCCGCCCTCTTTCTCGCGCCGCTCATGGTGGAGTTCGGCTGGCGGGAGAACCAATGGGATCTCCTCGGGCAGGGCACGGTACTCGGCCATCTCCTCGAGTGCGCAGGCCAGGTGACGGGTGGGTATTTCGCCGACCCCGGTCTGAAAAACGTGCCCGGCCTTGCCCGCTTGGGCTTTCCCTTGGCCGAGATCGGAGAAGACGGGACCTTTGTCATCACCAAAGTGCCCGGCTCGGGGGGGACGGTCACGCCGGCCACCTGCAAGGAACAGCTCCTCTACGAGATCCACGACCCCTCTTCCTACATCACCCCCGACGTCGTGGCGGATTTTACCGGCGTTCGTTTTGCACAAATCGGCCCTGACCGGGTCCAGGTCACGGGCGGCCGCGGCAAGCCCCGTACGGATACCCTCAAAGTCTCGATCGGTTACGTGGACAGCTGGATCGGCGAGGGCCAGATCAGCTACGGCGGCCCCGGCGCGGTGGCCCGAGGACGGCTCGCCCTCGATATCGTAACCGAGCGCCTGAGGTTGACAGGTGTTCCTTGCGAGGAGATCCGCTGCGAGCTGATCGGGATCAACTCGCTCCATGGCGAGAAAATCTCCTCCGGGCACGTTCCCTACGAGGTGCGGTTGAGGGTCGCCGCTCGCACCAAGCGACGGGAGGAGGCCCTCCTCATCGGCAACGAGGTGGAAACCCTTTACACCAACGGCCCCGCCGGCGGGGCAGGCGCCTGGAAAGGGGCCCGCGAGGTCGTGGCCATCGTCTCTACGCTCATCGCCCGGCCGCTCGTCAAGCCGACCATCCGCTACTACGAGGTGCATGCATGAAGCTCCGCGAAATCGCCCACGCCCGCACCGGCGACAAGGGCAACACGGCCAACATCGCGGTCATCGCCTACCGGCCTGAAGATTATCCGCTTCTTGAGCAACACCTGACGGCCGTTCGCGTGAAAGAGTTCTTCTCCGAAATCGTCCGCGGCGAAGTCGTCCGCTACGAGCTCCCCGGCATCGGGGCGCTGAACTTCGTCCTGCACGAGGCGTTGAGCGGTGGGGTCACCCGAACGCTCGCCCTCGACCTCCACGGCAAATCCCTGAGCTCGGCGATCCTCGAGATGGAGATCCCCGACCGCTGATGCGCACGGCAAGTCCTCTTGCACCACCGGCGCCGTGGTCAACCCAAGAAGAACGAACGTAGGGGTTGCGGAAAAATCGAGGGCCTCGCGATTTCGCATCTTCATTTGTTCAGGATCGCTCCGGACCTCTCTGTACCCTCCGCTTCCTATCCGAGCAAATTCGCCTTTCCCGGAAATTTCCCCAAGCCCCTCTGAAGCTCGCTCGCGATTTCTACTTCGCCTGAAAAACTTTACATGAAAAAATAGCGAATTATCGAATTTAATGATATAACAATGGACGTCCCCTAATTGCGTTTCGGTAAGATCAGGGTAAAATAAAAGGTGTTGTAAAATGCCACGATCCGGGAGGATGAGATGAAACGGTTGGTCTTGGCTGCGCTATCTGGAATCGCCCTCGCTCTCTTCGCCCTGCCCACCCCTTCGCTCCAGGCCGACGAACTGGCCTCCGGCGCAAGGATTCATCAGAAATTCAAGCTTCTTCCTGGAAAGGTGACCGACCGCTACGTTGTCTATGTCCCCTTCGAGGTCACACGGCCGGGACGGGTCCGGGTCTACCACGAGATCACGGGGGCGGACATCCGGGTGGATCAATCGGCGGAGTTGCCGAACTATGTTCTTGCCGACGCCCGCATCTTCGAAAAGATCGACGATGCGGCCTGGGTGAAGATGTGCAAGGCCATCGTGAACCATGTGCCGACGCTCAAACTCGAGGCCGAGGTGATGAAGGAAATCGTCCAGGAAGTGAAGGATCTCCTCGGCAAGGAAGACAAGCCCAAATGGTATCACGGCGGGCGGAAACTTCTGGACAAGACCGATCCCCTGGTCCTCGATGTGGACGATCGCGACCTGCGGACGACGAATGGAAGGTACGTGGTCGTCCTCCGCAACCCCACGAAAGGCGAGTACCACGGCAATATTTTGATCTCCTTTCCCGGCGAGGTGTGGGCGGTGGACCCCGATCTGGAGGCGGCCTACGAGCGAAAACCCGATCTCGCCGTCCAGGACATCACGCTCGATCCGGACAACCGCGTGGTCGTGACGCTGGTGAACGAGGGGCCGGGCTGGCTCCACGAGGTGCGCTACAACCGCACGGGCGAGCGGGTGATCCGCTTGGAGGTCGAGGTGAACGGGAAGAAAGCGGTCGCGGTGCCGCTTGCCGAGGTGGACCCGAAGTATGCCCTCAAGCACAAGGGGAACCCCGTGGCCTACCGGACCGAGATCCGGCTCTCCGAGCCCGCGCGGGTTCTGGCCGTGATCGACGCCGACGACGTCGTGGCCGAGCCCGACGAGAAAAACAACAAAAAGAGAGAAAGCCTGTCGCCGCGCGAGGCTTCCGCAGCCTCCGCCGAGCCCGGAAAACGCGTAAGGCGCGGCTCGGATACGGCCTCGAAGGAAGAGCCCGGCACCGTCCAGGCGGGCGGCGGCATGCCCGATCTGGCCGTGGCCGATATCTTTCTCGACAACCGCCGACGGGTCGCCGTGCGTGTCGAAAACCGCGGGGCGGGGATTGCCCCCGAGCACTACCGCGCCAACCCGCCGGTTCAGGCCCGGCTACTCATGAACGGCCGGAGTTGGGCCTTTGTCCCGCTCGCGGCGATCGACCCTTCGCGGGCGCTTGCACAACCCGGCGGAAGCGCCCTTTGGACGAACGACCAGGCGCTGCGCGAGGCGGCCGAGATCACGGTCGTTCTGGACGAGGGAAACCGCCTCCCCGAGTCGAACGAGGCGAACAACACCCTGACGAAGCGCCTCAGCCCGTAGCCAGAAACCGCGCCCCGGCGCACTTGCGCCGCCTGCCCGGCCGCCCTTGCGGGTTGCGTTCGCCCCGCGGGGCGGCTCTTTTTTTCCCTCCGGTGAAAAAATTCCAGATCCTCGCCATGTAACGGAAAACGTGCCAGAATGGCGACAGCCGAGGACATCATGATATGACAATGGACGTCCCCTCTTTGGCGCTGCTGGCGTGGGCGAACGTGTGCCTGATCTGGGGTACGACCTACCTCGTGATCCGCATCGGGGTGGGCGAGATGCCGCCCTTCCTCTTTGCCGGCATCCGCTGGCTGATCGCCGGCTTTGTGTTCACGGCGGTCCTGCGGCTGAAGGGGACCGCCCTCCCCGCCCGCCGGGAGCTCGGGCACCTTGCGGTCGTGGGGATCCTGCTTCTCGGGCTGGGGAACGGCCTGGTCGTCTTCGGCGAACAGTGGGTGGCGAGCGGACCGGCTGCGCTCATGATCACGACGACGCCGCTCGTGATGGTCGCACTCGAGTCGCTTCTTCCGCGTAGGCCGCGGCTGAACCTGGCCGTGGCCGGGGGGCTTCTTCTCGGGCTTGCCGGGGTGCTGCTCATCTTCGGGGTCGACCTCGAGGCGCTCTCCGACCCCGGAAACCGAAGCGGCCTCCTTTCCCTTCTGGGTGCGGTTTTTTTCTGGTCGTTGGGCTCCCTTTACTCGAAGTACGTGCGCCTTGCGGTGCACCCCTTCATGGGTGCGGCCGCACAGATGATCATCGCGGGCGCGGTGTTGACCCTCGCCGGGGTTGCCGCGGGCGAAATCCCGCGGCTTCATTGGGAGACCCGGGGGCTCTGGTCCCTTGCCTACCTCGTGATCATCGGCTCCTTCGTGGGCTACCCCTCCTACATCTATGCCGTGGCGAAACTTCCGCTCTCCTTCGTCTCGACCTACGCCTACATCAACCCCGTGATCGCCCTCTTCCTGGGCTGGCTCGTCTTGGATGAACCCCTCGGCCTCCAGGTCGCGGGCGCAGCGGCCCTGATCCTCGCCGGCGTCTGGTGCGTGAAGCGCGGCGCATCCCGCCCTTGATGACCGATCGCACAGGAACCTCGAAAACGCCGGCATGCCCGTCGCGGCGGTTCGCCTTTCGAGGCGGCCTGTGGCAAGATGCGGAAGATGAACGCGAAAAATGATATCCGAATGGACGTCCCCTATGTGCTGGCAGGGGACATCGGGGGCACGCGGAGTCGGCTCGCCCTGTTCACGCGGGCGGGTGGGTTCCGAAAGCCGGTCGCCGCCAAAGAGTATGCGAGCGCCTCCTTTCCCGATCTCGAGTCCCTGGTTTCCGCCTTTCTCGGGGAGCAGAGGGCCCCCGTCGGCCGCGCCTGCTTCGGGGTGGCGGGGCCGGTTCGCGATGGCAGGGCCGTCCTCACCAACCTCCCGTGGGTCGTGGACGAGAAAACGCTCGGCACGCGTCTCGGTCTCGACGACGTGCGCGTGATCAACGACGTGGCGGCGCTCGCCGACGCCGTTCCCCTGCTGGCCGGCGGGGATTCGGCGTCGCTTCAGGAGGGGCGCCCCGTCCCGGGCGGGACGATCGCGGTCGTCTCCGTCGGGACGGGATTGGGCGCCGCCTTTCTCACCTGGGACGGCTCCCGCTACCGGGTGTTCCCCTCGGAGGCGGGGCACGGCGACTTTGCACCGGCGGATTCGCGGCAGGCGAGGCTTTTCCTGTTCGTGAGAAAACGCTTTGGGCACGCAAGCCGCGAACGAGTCTGCTCGGGAACGGGGATCGGCCTCCTCTACGAATACCTGAAGGCGGAAGGCTTCGCGGAAGAGACCGAAGAATTCGGCCAGGCGATCGCCGCGACGGCCGACCCCGTGCCGCGGATCCTCGCCGCCGCGCTCGACGAACAGCGCCCCTGTCCGCTCTGCCGCGGGGCGCTCGAGCTCTTCGTCTCGATCCTCGGCGCTCTCTGCGGCAGCCTGGCCCTCGACTTCCTCGCAACCGGCGGTATCTTTCTGGGTGGAGGCATTCCGCCCCGCATCCTTCCCTGGCTCCAGGGCAAGTCCTTTCTCGCGGCGTTTCGCTCCAAGGGAAGGTTGGAGGCGTGGATGGCCGAGATCCCCGTGCACGTGATTCTTGACCCCCTGGCGGCGCTCCGCGGCGCCGCCCGGGAGGCTCTGGCCGTTTCGCCCCCGGGCCGCGGTTCCGGCCGACGGGGAAACCGGAGCAGGAATTCGCGATGAGCCCCTCTCCACCGCCGTACTTCGGGGTGTTCCGGCACAAGGCGAAAATCGTCCGCTTGGCGCTTCTTGCCGGAATCGCCGCAGCCGCCGGGTTCGTCTTCTTGCGCCTCGATCTGCAGGAGGCCTTGCAAGGCGCCCTCTCCTGGATCGCAGGCAGCGGGCCGGCCGGGGTCTTCTTCTTCATCGGGCTCTACATCGTGGCGAGCGTCCTCATGCTGCCGGGTTCCATCCTCACCCTGGGGGCGGGCGCCGTATTCGGGCTCTCCCAGGGGTTTGTCGCCGTGCTGGCCGGGGCTACCCTGGGGGCGAGCTGCGCGTTTCTCGCCGGGCGCTACCTCGCGCGCGACTGGGTGACACGGAAGATCGCCGGCAACCCCCGCTTCCGCGCGGTCGACGAGGCCGTAGGCCGCGAGGGCTGGAAGATCGTCCTGTTGACGCGGCTTTCGCCCATTTTCCCTTTCAACATCCTCAACTACTCCTACGGCCTGACGAAGATCAGCCTGCGTCACTATTTCCTCGCCTCCATGACGGGGATGGTGCCGGGGACCCTGCTCTACACCTATCTCGGGTCGCTTGCGGGGGATCTGGCCGCCCTGGGGGCCGGCCGGGCCCAACGGACTCCGGCCGAGTGGGCGCTTTACGCGGCGGGCCTTGCGGCGACGGCGGCCGTGACCGTCTTCGTGACGCGGGTCGCCCGCAGGGCCCTCGCCCAGCGGATCGAGCCGTAGAAGGAAACCCTCCCGTGGCTGAAAACGACAAAAACGGCATCCGGGTTCCCCCCTGGGATGAAGAGAACCGCCTTTGGGTCACCCGCGTGCGCCCCCCCGAGTGGGTGAACCCGAAACCCGTGGGCCGCTACAACCTCGTGGTGATCGGCGCCGGGACGGCGGGGCTTGTCGCCGCGGCCGGTGCGGCGGGACTCGGGGCGAAGGTCGCACTCATCGAGCGGCACCGGATGGGCGGGGACTGTCTGAACACGGGGTGCGTGCCCTCGAAGGCGCTGATCGAGGCGGCGCGGGCGGCGGCCGCCGTCCGCCGTGCGGCCGAGTTCGGCATCCTCGTCCCCGATGGCGTGCAGGTCGATTTCGGGAACGTGATGGCGCGCCTGCGGCGTCTTCGAGCGACGATCGCCGCGAACGACTCCGCGGAGCGGTTTCGCGGCCTGGGGGTCGATGTCTTCTTCGGCGAGGCGCGCTTCGTCGATCCCCATTCCGTCGAGGTGGCGGGCGAGCGGCTGCGCTTCCGGAAGGCGCTCATCGCCACCGGCTCCCGACCGGCGATCCCGCCGATCCCGGGGATCGAGACGGTCGATTTCCTCACTCACGAGACGCTTTTTTCGCTGACCGAGCTTCCGCGGCGTCTCGCCGTGATCGGCGCGGGGCCGATCGGCTGCGAGATGGCCCAGGCCTTCGCCCGCTTCGGGGCGGAGGTGCGGCTCGTCGAGGCCGCCCACGGCATCCTGCCGCGGGAGGAGGAGGACGCTTCGGCCCTCGTCCTCGAGGCCCTGCGGCGGGACGGGGTCGAGGTTCTCTGCTGCGGTCGCGAGCTTTCCCTATCGCCGGCGGAGAACGGCCGCGTGCGCCTGGCACTCATCTCCCACGGCGTCCGCCGGGAGGAGCGGGTCGACCGCTTGCTCGTCGCCGCCGGCCGCGTCGCGAACGTCGCGGGGCTTGGCCTCGAAGCGGCGGGGGTGGCGTTCACCGAGAAAGGCGTCACGGTGAACGACCGCCTGCAGACGACCAACCCGGACGTCTACGCCGCGGGCGACGTCTGCTCGGTTTTCCAGTTCACCCACGCCGCGGACTTCATGGCGCGCCTGGTCCTGAGAAACGCCTTCTTCTTCGGCCGCGCCGGCGTGGGATCCCTCACCATCCCCTGGTGCACCTACACCGACCCCGAAATCGCTCACGTCGGCCTCACACCCGCCCAGGCCGCGGAAAAGGAGATCGCGGTCGAGACCATCACGCGGCCCCTGGCGGAGGTCGACCGCGCGGTGCTTGCCGGCGCAACCGCGGGGATGGTGCGCATCCATGTGTCCCGGGGAGGCGATCGGATCGTGGGGGCGACGATCGTCGCCCCGCACGCGGGGGATCTGATCGCCGAAATCGCGCTCGCCATGACCCACGGGCTGGGCTTGCGTCGGATCGCCGCCACCATCCACCCCTACCCCACATTCGCCGAGGCCCTGCGCCAGGCGGGCGACGCCTGGAACCGGGGCCGGCTCACCCCCAGGGTGAAGCGCTGGTTTTCCCGCTGGATGGCCCTGCGCCGCTGAGCCGCAGATCCTCCGCGCCCGACGAGGGGTGCGGTTGGAAGGCTCTATCGTGATATGTAAATGGACGTCCCCTACTTGGACGTCCCCTACTTGGAGGTCATCGAGAGGGCCAAGCCGCCGAGAACCGTCAATACGCCGCAAAAAAACAAGCCTCCCAGGGGATCGCCGAACATCGCCGCGGAGGCGGCGATGCCAACGATCGGCTGCAGGTATTGAACGCCCGCGGCGATGCGGGCCGGCACCGTGCGCAGCAGCTTCAACCAAAGGAAAAGGCCGACGACGCTCACGGCGACCCCGAGATACACCACCACCCACACGGCCTGGGCGGTGAGGCCGACCGAGGCGTGCCGCAATTCCCAAACGACCCCGGGCAGCAGCGACAGGAGGCCGAAGAGAGAGCTCCAGGCGGCGACGGCGGCGGCACCGCAGGCCAGGGCCATCTCGACGCTCCAGACGTAATAGAAGGCGATGGCGATCGCGGAAAGCAGCAGCCAGGCGACACCGGCCGGTGTTGTCCGCGAAAGCTCATGGGCCCCCTCGCCCTGCCCCGAGGCCACGAGCGCAATGCCGAGGAAGGCGGCCAGCAACCCGAGTTTCTGAAGGCCGGTCACGCGTTGCCGCAGACGGATCGCGGCAAAGAGCACGACCAGGACCGGGATGGTGGCCGAGACCACGGTCGCGACCGACGCCGAGGTTCCCGCGACGCCGAAGGCCTGGGCGACCTGGCCTATTCCGATGCCCAGGACACCCAGCCCGACGAACCGCGGCAGCGCCCGCCGCGGAAACCGCGGCGCGCCGACCGTGCAGATCAGCAGGAGGGGCACCGCGATGGCAAACCGCAGGGCGGTGAGCGTCAAGGGGGGAAGCGTCAGAAGGCCGAGCTTGGTCACCGGGATCGAAAGCCCCCACAGGCAGGCCAACCCCAGCATGGAGGCGAGGCTTTGCACGAAGGAGGATTCCGCGGGGGGGGCGCTTCGTCGGTCGTTCGTCGTGTTCAACGGCCTTTGACGGGGGGCTTGCCAACGACGGGAGACACCCCACGCGGAGGGGCCGCCAGCCGCCTGGCGGAATGGAAAACGCGACGCGCGCCCCCCGCGTGCCTCACCGCGGAGGCCCCTTGCCGGTTTGGACGCCGCGGCGACGATCCCCCGGGGAAGGCGGGGCCGGTTCTCGCTTTGCCGGTATCCAAACGCAAGCGGCCCGGTTGCGAAAAAAACAAGGGCGGCAGGCCCCGGCCTGCAACCCCCAACGTGACCTGGCGCGCCCGGAGGGGTTCGAACCCCCGGCCTACGGATTCGAAGTCCTTATAATTAGCCTTCCCTAAAGTTCCCTTTTTCACCTTATCATTGATTTCATCGTATTTATAATGTATTATAATTCCCATAGATTCCCTTAGCCACATGAAAAATGTGGGGCTATTGTGGGGCTGATATAAAAGCGGGGGGGGGTCATATGGCGAAGTTATCAACACAATTCCCAGGGGTACGATACAGACCTTATCAGACCAGGAAGGCTACTGGCAAGCCCGACAAGTATTTTTTTATCCGGTACCGGTCACTACTGTCCCAACGTTGTAATCTGATGATTCTCTAACCTGTTAAGACCAAACAACTTATTAGCCAAAATGGCATTTTTCGATTTGAAAT